>WNFQ01000147.1_pt1 | contig 61622 bp, 52 predicted proteins | sample 5400171 | NCBI WGS metagenome assembly WNFQ01 (sample SAMN13153356, study PRJNA577476) | soil metagenome | isolation source: 20 cm soil under Madrone tree | place: USA:California | collected 2016-06-14
TCGCGGGTCCAGCATGTCCATCTGGAAACGCACGGTTCGATCGCATGGAAGGGGGACGACGGCCGGATTCATGTCCGCACCAGCTCGCAGGGACCGTTCATCGTGCACCAGAAGCTCTGCCATATCTTTGGACTCAACCCGGGCAAGCTCCACGTTTTCACCGAGCGGGTGGGCGGCGGTTTCGGCGGCAAACAGGAGATGGTATCCGAGGATCTCTGCGTGCTGGCGGTTCTTAAGATTGGCCGACCGGTCAAATGGGAGTTCACGCGCGAGGAACAGTTCATCGGTGCAACCACGCGTCATCAGATGACGACTCATGTGAAGCTGGGGGCAAAAACCGACGGGACGCTCACGGCGATTCAGGTAAGGGTCGTCTCGAATACCGGCGGCTACGGCGGCCATGGAAGCGAGACGCTCGCAGCAGCTCTCGGGAGCCCTCTCTCAGCCTATCGCTGCGCGAACAAAAAGGCGGACGGCTTCGCCGTGTACACCAACGTTGTTCCCGGGGGTGGCTTTCGTGGCTATGGCGCCTCGCAATCAACTTTCGCGATCGAATGCGCGATCGACGAACTGGGCGAGCTGCTCGGAATGGACCCGTTTGCGATTCGTCGTCAGAACATGGTCCGGCCTGACGATTGGATCGAGTCGGTGTGGAAGGATCCGAGTGACGTCGGTTTCGGCAGCTACGGCCTCGATCAATGTCTCGACTTGGTCGAAACGGCCTTGGCCTCAGGTCGTGGGAATGCCAAACCCGACGGAGACGAGTGGGCCGAGGGCACCGGCGTCGCGCTCGCAATGCTGGATTGCGGCCCGCCGACGGAGCATCGTTCCGGCGCCGTCATGATGCTTCTGCCAGATGGGCGCTATCATCTCGCGGTGGGCTCGACCGAGATGGGCAATGGATCGGTGACCTCTCACCGTCAGATGGCCGCCTCCGTGCTCGGCTCACGCGCCGGTAGCATCGACATCATCAATGCGGATACCGATCTGACACCGTATGACACTGGGACATTCGCCAGTACCGGAACTGTCGTCGCGGGCAAGGCGGTGGCGCTGACAGCCGCTGCGCTCAGGGACAATATTCTCGAATATGCCGGGCAGCATACCGGGACCGACCCTTCGACCTGGCGGATCGAGGATGGTTTCGTCGAATCTGGCGCCAATCGGATTTCTCTGAGTGATCTCCATGCCGCCGGTATCCGGGACGGCCATCGCTTCGAAGCGAAGCGGAAGGCTTACCTGTCGCCGCGGACCACCGCATTCAACGTTCATGGGATTCGCCTGGCCGTCCACCGGATCACTGGCGAAACCCGTATCCTCCAAAGCGTCCACGCCGCCGATATCGGCAGGTTGATCAATCCAGTACAGTGCCATGGGCAGCTCGACGGCGCGATCGCCATGGGAATCGGCTGGGCACTAACGGAAAACATGGTTCACAACGCAGAAGGCCGGATCGTGAACCCGGCTCTGCGCAATTATCGGATACCGGCCTTCGCCGATGTCCCGCTCAGCGAGTTATTCTTTGCCGATACCTACGACAAGATCGGACCGCTGGGAGCGAAATCACAGGGCGAGTGCGCGATCAATCCCGTGGCTCCGGCGATCGCGAACGCCATCAAAAACGCGACCGGCGTGCGCTGCACCAGTCTGCCTTTCACTGCGGCGCGCATCTTTTCACAGTTGGTCAATGGGGAGCCACCGGCCAAAAGAGTACAGATCGCGGAGGAACCTGTGCTGGTGGCGTCTAGATGAGCGCGCCCGCAGTTCTTATCGCCAGTGCTAAACTTCGCTCCGGCGAAGACCAGGCCTTCGCCGCCTGGCAAGCGCGGCACAACATTGTCATCGGTAAATTCCCCGGTTTCATCAGCAGCGACGTCATCCCGCCCTCGCGGCCGGAAAGCAATGAATGGACGATTGTCCTGAATTTCCGTTCGCAGGACGAACTCAGCGCCTGGCAGCGCTCTAGCGAGCGGGCTAAAATTGTTGGCGAGGCCGTCCCGTTGTTCGAAGGCGGCAGTCTTGGCCAGGTGGCGCAGGCAGACCGGCCCGGTGAGCCGCCCGGCTCGAACGTCACCGAAGTGATCATCTCAAAGATCAAGCCCGGAATGGACGACACGTATCGCGAATGGGCAGTCAGAATTCAGGCTGCCCAAGGGAAATACCCCGGCTACCGCGGAATGTATCTCCAGCCACCGGCCGAAAAGGACGGCCTTTGGACGACCATCATGCGGTTCGACACCGCTGAGCACCTCGAAGCCTGGATGGAGGCCCCGGAGCGTGCGGAACTGCTCGCGGAATCCAAGGCCTTCATCGACCAAGAGCAGCTCATGCGCCTGGCGACGTCGTTCCCCGGCTGGGTGCCGATCAATCCGATGACCGGCAAAGGTCCACCAAACTGGAAGACCGCTCTTCTCGTTATTCTGGGACTGTTTCCGATCGTGATGCTTGAGATGCGTTTCCTCAGCCCGATCCTTACTTCGTTGGGTTTGCACGCCTCGCTGGCCACCTTTATCGGCAACACCATTAGCGTGTTCGGAACAACCTTTGTGACGATGCCGCTCTGCATCCGCTGGTTTGGTTGGTGGCTTTTCACCGAAAAAAAGACACCGACCTGGATCACGCCAGTCGGACTTGGATTCCTGGCGGCCTTATTTGCTGTCGAGGTCGGCGCGCTCTGGTATCTGTTACCCTGGTGAGGGTCAATGATGATCGGTCTTGCAGCGTGGCCCTACCGATCGTTCGGTGACTGTTTTCGCACGGGCTTTGTTTGGTGCTTTGCCGCCGTGCTCCTGTGCATGGCCTCCTTTCTGCCATCTGCTCGCTGCGCTGAGCCGCCGGCGCAACCGGCGGTAGCGGTTTCCGACCAACCGGGCAGCAAGGCGCCCGACTCGATCACCGGCAACCCGGCTGCCGAAAACGAACTTCCTGGTACCGGCCTCGCGGGGCGATTGCTTCAGTTGCCCGCTGACTCCGGGCTGCGGCTTGGTGGTCTCTGGTTGGTGGATACGAACGGACTCATCTCCGGTGGCGCTCAACCCGGTAATTGGAGCTGGAATAGTGCGCTGATCATTGGTGCGAATTTGGACGCCGAGAAGCTCCTGAACTGGCACGGCGCATCCTTCGGGATTCAGTTTCTTCAGTTCAACGGGCAAAACACCAACGGTCAGGCCGGCAGCGTCCAAGGCTATAACAGTCTGCCAGGTGCCAAGCCGCTTGATCGCTCGGAGCTTTACCAGCTTTGGTACCGCCAGGCGCTCTTCGACGATAAGATCATCTTCCGAATCGGGAAAATAGTTCCCACGTACGATTTCAACAACGTAGCCCGGCCCGTTCCTACTCAGGATGAGGCATTGAGCATTCCCGCTGTAACCGGTCTTCTTTATACGCCCGTATTCGTCAATCCGACGCTGCTCGGAGCGATCGGCGGTTATTATAACTCCGTCTACGGCGTCACGGTGACGTTAGCTCCAACGAAAAACAGCTACCTTAACTATGGCTTCTACGATGGGAACATTGCTCGTGGAGTGCAGACCGGGCTGACTGGTCCGCACTTCAACGGCTATTACTTCAATATCTTGGAAGCGGGCCTGGACTGGGTGGCTGCGGGAAAATACCCAGGGCAGTTGGGCGCAGGTTTATGGTATCAGACCGGCCAGCTGCGAGGACCGCCGGGCATCTCGGAAAATGGCGCTGGCGGATTCTACCTCTTCGGCGGCCAGCGGATCTGGGGTCGCTCGGCGGAGAACCCTGCATCGGATCGTAAGGACAAGATCGTCATTCCGACAAGCGAGCAGAAGCAGAACGCCTCTGTTTCGACCTTCGTGCAATTCGGCATCAACAATTCCGAAACACTGCCGGTAAAGGAATACCTCGGTCTGGGCTTTACTGGTTTCGGCCTCGTGCCGCATCGGCCTGACGATTCCATTGGCGTCGGCATGGCCTGGTCATGGCTAAACCCGAATCAGTTCGTCCGCTCAAGCGAACTCATGTTCCAGGGTTACTACCAGGCCCGCTTGTTTACCGGCACATTCTTTGAACCTGCCGTGAGCTATATCCCGACACCAGGAGCGAATCCAAAGCTTGACAGCGCTTGGGCGTTAACCTTTCGGTTTACCTTCCTCTTTTAAAACAGGAAGCAGCCTTGTCGTGAGCTGGAAGCGACAGCGTTCCAACGGCAACCGCTCGAAGCGGGTAAACCGACACGTCAACCCGGGAGGCATAACAAATGTGATCGGGCGGGCGATCAGGAACATCAAAGCCCTCAAGTTCGAAGAGCCGCGAATCGTAGTGGTCTACTTCGGCTTCACTCAATTGATAAGGGATATGATAGACTCTCCCGCTGAAAAGTTGGCCTCCGCGGAAAGCAAATAAGCGATAGCGTTCGATCAGAAAAAATTCGAGAGATCCGAGGGGCGCCTCTCCAGCCACGCCCTTCTTACGATAGCGGTACTTCAGCGCCGGTTCACGACCGCTCCTGGCCGAAACATAGTCAGTCCAACCATCGCTCTGATTGGCGCGCATCGTTGCGAGTCGATAGGGTAACGCGAAGAATATCCGGGCTGCCCAGACGGCCAGAGGCTGGTTGGCATCCAACGAGAAAAACCAAATACCTGGCCTTCCTGATTCATCTCTCACGTAAGTGCGGAGGTTCAACTCCAAGAAATCGGAAATCACTGGGAGCGGCGGAAATCCGGAGGGCCGGATTCCTCTCATGAAAAAAGGAACGATGCCGATCCATGCGCTTCCGTCAAAGCAATCGATAGCAAGTCCGATTGGGAGGTGCTTCTGAATTTCGCTAGCGTCCCACTGCCAGTGAAGGAAAAGCAATTTGCTCCAACACTGGAACATAACCGGGCTCTGGCGAGGCGGGAATTGGCGTTCGATCACCTGCCGCAATATCCATTCGCTCATTGACCGGTTGGATTGGGTGAGCCGGCCACAATTTCCGGCGTCCGCGAATTTTCCGGCAGCGGACCCGGTACAATCTCTACTTTTGCGCCAACGCCAACCGTCGCGAAAAGTCGAACGATATCGGCAGAGCGCATACGGATACAGCCGAAGCTAGCCGGTCTGCCAATATTCCGTTCTTCGGGTGTGCCATGAATATAGATATACCGTCCAAATGCATCGGCATTCTCCCGTTCCAGGCCCTTCAGCCAAAGAATCCGCGTCACAATCGGGTCCCGTCCCGGAGCATCGGGAACCAGCACTTCTCCAGTCGGCTTGCGATTTTTGAACACGGCTCCTAACGGCGCGCCAGCTCCGATTTTTTTTGCGATCTCGAGCCGGCCCAAGGGTGTCCGGTAAGTACCCCGAGAATCGCCAATACCGAATTTTGAGGTAGAGACTAGGTAGTGGCCGATCACTTGGTTTCTTGCGTAGACATTCATCGCCTGATCCGCAACGCTCACTACTACGCGATGAACACTGTCTCGTTGAGCGCAAGAAGCCAAAAAGAAGGAGGCGAGAATGCTGAGTCGGTAGACCTCTGACAACCGCATAAGTTACGCGCAAAAAAGCATAAAACGAAGCTCAGACAAAGCTATTTGAGCGTTGGGAACGCCGGCAACGTCGGAAACCGCAACCGGTCAGAAAAGCACAGTTAGCCAGTTACAATCTTCGGTAGCGATCCGGCGGCGGCCGGGCGGATCTCGTTAGAACACGCAGTTGTGTATGATTGAGCGGTCATCGTATGCGTTCCCCAATTGACAACTATTAGTTTTTCTAATAATCTGCATATTATGGCCTCGGCGACGGCTTCCCCTGCTCTTTCTCGGATCTTTTCTCGCAACCCGGTTCGAGCCTTCTACCAATCATCGATCGGCAAGAAATTTACGGTCGCCGTCACCGGCATCATCCTTATCGTGTTTGTCATTGGGCATCTTTTAGGGAACCTCGAAATTTACCTGGGACAGGACCACACCAACTGGTACGCCGAATTTCTACGGTCAACCGGACCGCTTCTCTGGATCGTGCGAATTATCCTGATTCTCGCGGTAATTGTGCACATTGTGGCGACCATTCAATTGACGGCAGAAAACCGTCGGGCAAAACCGAAAAAATATGCGGTAAAGGCCCCCCAAGCCTCGACTTTCGCTTCGCGAACCATGATTTACAGCGGACTACTCGTCCTTTGTTTTGTCATTTATCACCTGCTGCACTTCACTTTCCAAACCACTAACCCCGAATTCCGTACATTGACGGATGGGCAGGGCCGCCATGACGTGTACCACATGGTCATTCTTGGATTCCGGCAACCGCTGATTTCCTTGTTCTATGTCGTGGCTCTGTTTCTGCTTTCGGTCCATCTGAGTCACGGTTTTGCCAGTGTCACGCAAACGCTCGGGATCAATAACCGAAAACTGTCCGCACTGATCTCGAATGGCGGACGAGTGCTCTCCTGGCTAATCTTCGCGGGCTATATCTCTATTCCGATCACCGTTCTGGTAGGCGTCCTCAAATAAGGCTATGGACACGACCCTCAATTCCAAAGTCCCGTCTGGTCCGCTTGAGTCGAAATGGCGGAAACACCGTAATGAGTCCAAGCTGGTTAGTCCAAATAACAAACGAAAGTTCGATATTTTGGTGGTCGGAAGCGGACTGGCCGGTGCTTCGGCGGCGGCTTCCCTGGCCGAACTTGGATACAACGTAAAATGCTTCTGTTTTCAAGACAGTCCACGGCGTGCGCATAGCATCGCTGCCCAGGGTGGAATCAACGCCGCCAAGAATTACCAGAACGACGGCGACAGCGTGTTCCGGCTGTTCTACGACACGATTAAAGGCGGCGATTTTCGTTCCCGCGAAGCGAACGTCTATCGTCTTGCTGAAGTAAGTGTGGAAATCATCGACCAATGCGTGGCTCAGGGAGTTCCGTTCGCTCGGGAGTACGGTGGCCTGCTGGCAAATCGATCCTTCGGAGGCGCCCAGGTTTCTCGCACCTTTTATGCCCGAGGCCAGACTGGCCAACAGCTGCTGCTCGGTGCCTACCAGGCACTGGCCCGCCAAATCGCGCTCGGTGCCGTGCAAATGTTTCCGCGCACGGAGTTGTTGGACATTGTCGTGGTGCAAGGCCATGCCAAAGGGATTATTGTCCGCGATCTCATCTCCGGTGAAATCACTGCCCACGCCGGTGACACGGTGGTCCTCGCCACCGGCGGTTACGGCAACGTTTTTTATCTTTCGACTAATGCGCGGGGCTGCAATGTCTCCGCAACTTATCGGGCGTACAAGCGCGGCGCTTTTTTTGCCAATCCCTGTTACACCCAGATTCATCCTACCTGCATTCCGGTTGCCGGCTCTTATCAATCCAAACTAACGCTCATGTCGGAGTCGCTTCGAAATGATGGTCGAGTTTGGGTGCCGAAGCAAAAAGGAGACAAGCGGTCGCCGGACCAGATCCCAGAAAACGATCGAGACTATTATTTGGAAAGAAAATACCCGAGCTATGGCAATTTAGCTCCGCGCGATATCGCGTCTCGCAGCGCGAAGGAGGTCTGCGATGAGGGACGTGGGGTTGGGCCGGCGGGCCTCGGAGTGTATCTTGATTTTTCCGACGCAATCAAGCGCTTGGGCCAGGAGACGATTAGCGAACGCTACGGCAACCTGTTTGACATGTACCACAACATCACCGGAGAAAATGCCTACCAGGTACCGATGCGGATTTATCCGGCTGTCCATTACACCATGGGCGGACTTTGGGTTGATTACAATCTTATGAGTAATTTGCCCGGGCTGCATGTCTTGGGCGAAGCCAACTTTTCGGATCACGGCGCCAACCGTTTAGGCGCAAGCGCGCTGATGCAGGGTTTGGCTGACGGCTATTTCGTGATCCCGTACACAATTGGCAATTATCTGGCCACGCAGATGAACAAAAAAGTTTCTCTTGATCGGCCAGAATTTGCTGCGGCCCAGAAGGAGGTCCAAAAGCGAATTGAGCGGCTCTTATCGATCAAAGGAAAGAGAACAGTGAGTTCGTTCCATCGTGAACTCGGCCTATTGGTTTGGGAGAAGTGCGGCATGGCGCGCAGCGAAGCAAGCCTGAAGGAAGCGTTACAGAAGATTCCCGTTCTCCGCGAAGAATTCTGGCAGAACGTCAATGTACTTGGCGAAGGGGCCGAATTTAACCAGGCGTTGGAACAGGCGGGACGCGTCGCCGATTTCTTAGAATTCGCCGAACTCATGTGTGAAGACGCGCTAGAGCGCAATGAATCGTGCGGCGGACACTTCCGCACGGAACACCAGACCGCAGAAGGCGAAGCGCTGCGAGACGATAACGAATTTTGTCACGTAGCCGCTTGGCAATACAACGGCCCAGATTCGAGGCCGACCCGGAACGTCGAACCTCTAGAGTTCGAGGAAGTCAAACTTGCGCAACGGAGCTACAAATGAACTTTAAGCTGAAAATCTGGCGCCAACCGCGAGCCGCTGCAGCAGGTAAGTTCATCGATTACCAAGCGAGAGAAATCCCAGCGGAATCCTCTTTTCTCGAAATGCTGGATATCGTCAACGAGAGTCTGAACGATCGGAATGAAGATCCGATCGCTTTTGACTCCGACTGCCGGGAAGGCATCTGCGGGATGTGCTCGCTGGTCATCGATGGCATACCTCACGGGCCAGGCAAAGCGAAAACCACGTGCCAGCTTTACATGCGCCAGTTTCAAGATGGCGACACCATTTGGATCGAACCCTTTCGAGCTGCCGCTTTTCCGGTTATCAAGGATCTTGCGGTTGATCGAAGCAGGCTGGACCGAATTATAGAGGTGGGCGGCTACATCTCGACCCGCACCGGCTCAGCGCCAGAGGCAAACTCGATTCCGATCAGCAAGCAGATAGCCGATCTCGCAATGGAAGCGGCAGCATGCATTGGCTGCGGGGCCTGCGTGGCGGCCTGTCCAAATTCTTCCGCGATGCTTTTTGTCGCCGCCAAAGTTTCTCATCTTGGGTTACTTCCTCAGGGCCAACCCGAGCGCTCGAGTCGCGCAATCAAAATGGTTCGAACCATGGACAGCCTCGGCTTCGGAAACTGTACGAACCACTACGAGTGTGAAGCCGTCTGCCCGGCCGAGATCAGCGCAACTTTTATTTCTCGGCTCAATCGGGATTACGGAGCAGCCTCCATAACAGACGCGCTTACAGTTGGGTAGAAGAGAGCGTTTGGCACGCGGATTGGGAAAAAGGCTTACACCTGGACGCGAAGATGCAATGAAGAAGAGGAAAACGGTGGCACTAAAGCACCAACCAAATGCTTTTGAAGACGCCCGATAACGGTTGCGGGCTCCGTAGAACAGAGGAAATCGCGCAAGACTTCTCAATTTCGCGAATTTTCCCTCCCAGGGCGCTCCCAGTTATCGCGGTTTTTCGTTTAATGTCGGTCTAGAGCCGAAGCTCGCGTCGCAGACTTGATCCAAGAATCCGATAAGATGCGACACAAAGTTGACGAGTTCGTAAGTTTGTGCTCGCACAGGCGCATAAAATCCGTACGGCTTGATCCGTATGAAAAAACTAATACTAGTCGTGGCGTTCTCCGTCGCGAGTCTCGACGTTTCATGGGCAGGTGCGCCGTTTGGCCGGATGATGCCAATGCACTACAGCCCAAACGATAATCGGACGATAGTTGTTCCAAAAGCAGAGAAAACATCGAGCGATGAAGCTCGACAGTCGAAAAAAGATGGGATGGCCGTGCTAATGCCGATCAGACCCAAAAGCATCGCTGTGCTAATGCCGATCAGACCCAAAAGCGTCGCTGTGCTAATGCCGATCAGACCCAAAAGCGTCGCTGTGCTAATGCCGACCAGACCCAGAAGCGTCGCTGTGCTAATGCCGACCAGACCCAAAAGCGTCGCTGTGCTAATGCCGACCAGACCCAAAAGCGTCGCTGTGCTAATGCCGATCAGGCCCAAAGGCATTGCTGTGCTAATGCCCACCAAACCCCACCGCATCGCATGACTTGAAGCCCACTGGGAGCCTGAGCCTGGCTGGCTTCGGTCTGCCGGCCAGTCTTAGGGCTCGAGAAAGCTAGAGTGACCGCTGATGATCTTCCAGCCTTCCGGAAACCTCCGAAAGATCATCGTGTCGGTGGAGAATGCATCCTTATCGCGGATCCGAAACGTGAACCAAGTTAGCGCCAAATAGAACTCCGAACTAAGCCTTTGAATCTTAACCCGTTGCAAACTGACCGTGGCCATTTCGGATCTATCAGGATATCCGCGCTGATAGGCCGCTAGGACCTCGGCCCATCCGAGAATTTGCTGTCCGTCGACGACCACAAGCAAGTCCGGAGACTTCCAAAGCAGCTCCATGTAGTGTTCGATGTCGTGCGCGTTCCAGTATCGCACCTGGTCCAGAATCGCTTGGTAAACTTGCTGTTTGTCGGTCGACGCCGAAGGCGATCCGGCCGGCGTTGGTGCCGCAATCGAATCAAACACCCAGGTTGACTGGGGATCTGCCGCAAGAGCCGGATTCAGGAAAATCAGCAGCAGCGCAAGAAGCAATTTGGACGTCACCCTATTCATCGTTCGAGAGTGTTCCTTCTAAGCAGTATTTCTTTCGCCGCGCCAGCTTTTAATTGAATTAGTCGACGAGCACATACGCTTCGCTCTTGCGGCTAGTTTGAAAGTTACACGATAACAGCGACTTACGCGGCGGAGGTTTGGGGGACCCGCGCCAACTCGCTAAGCGTCGGCTCCGATCCAGTCTGGCGCAGATGCGGCTGGCCGATCGGCACTCTTTGTTTCGTTTTGTACTCTTTATCGATCCAGATTCTCCAAAATCTTTGCCCCCATCTCTGCAGTCCCCACGAGTTTGTGACCCTCGGAGAAAATGTCGCGAGTACGGACCCCTTGGCTAATTGTCCGGCGAACCGCGCGATCGATTCGCCGGGCTAATTCGTCGAGCCCGAACGAATATTGCAACATCATGGCGGCAGAGAGTATCTGGGCAATTGGATTGGCAACACCCTTACCGGCAATATCGGGAGCCGAGCCGCCGCTTGGTTCATACAAACCGAAACGAAAATCCCCGCTTCGGCGAGTACCGAGGCTGGCGCTCGGGAGCATCCCGATGGAGCCAGTCAGCATGGCCAATTCATCGCTCAGAATATCACCAAAGGTGTTCTCGGTGACGACCAGATCAAACGAGCGCGGATTTCGAATAAACTGCATGGCCGCGTTGTCGACCAGCAGATGGCTGAGTTCCACCTCCTTGTAATCTGCGGCGAGTTCTTTCATCACCGATCGCCAGAGTAAACCGTTTTCCAGAACGTTCATTTTATCAACGGACGTGACCTGTCCTTTCCGAGTTCGGGCGATTTCGAACGCAAGGCGGCCAATGCGTTCCACCTCCGATGCATGATAGACCATCGTATCGATGGCAACACGTTCGCCGTTTTCTTCCCGGGTTCCCTTCGGCTGACCGAAGTACAATCCTCCGGTCAATTCGCGGATACACAAAATATCAAATCCGCCTTCTACTAAATCCGGTCGAAGTGGGGAGGCGGCGGTGAGTTCTGGAAAGCAGATGGCAGGGCGTAAATTGGCAAAAAGTTCAAAGTGTTTACGTAGCGGAAGAAGCGCGGCGCGCTCCGGTTGCCGATTGGCCGGGAGTCCCTCCCACTTGGGACCGCCGACTGAGCCAAAAAGGATTGCATCGCTCGACTCACAAATCTGCAGAGTTTCTTTTGGCAGAGCCTGGCCCGTAGCGTCAATGGCCGCGCCTCCGACCAATGCTTCTCGGATTTCCAAGGTCAGGCTGCTACCCACAGCATGCAAAACCTTGACTGCTTCCGACATTACTTCGGGCCCGATTCCGTCACCGGCGAGCACCGCGATAGAGAGTTTTTGGGTCATGAAACTCAGGACTTTTACTTTGTTTGGACCGCTGTCTGCTCAACCGCACTACAGACCGATCGAAAATAATAGCCACGAAGAACGCAAAGATCGCAAAGAAAAGAATGATAAAATTAAATAGCCGGCGATTGGAGACCTACCGGTTCTTTGCGGCGGCAATAAAATCGCGAAGTTTATTTCGGTCCTTTTTTCCGGGTTTGGATTCGACTCCTGAAGCTACATCAACAGCGTACGGGTCAACAGTTCGGATCGCACTGGCAATATTCTCGGAAGTGAGTCCCCCGGCCAGGATGATTCGCTTACCAATTCGGCGCCCATGAAGGATTTCCCAAGAAAAGCTTTCGCCCGTTCCTCCAAACTCCCCGGCTCGATAACCGTCAAAAAGAAAAGCAAAACCATTGAACCAACCGAGATCAGAAACGCTGCGTTCATTTTGGACCGAAATCGCTGCAATTAATGCGCGGCCTTCCATCAATCGCGAAACAAATGGATGCCACATTTCACCATGCAGTTGAACCGCGTGAAATGTCTGGTCCGCGATCCATTCGAGCGCTTGCGTGAGTGACGGATTGACTCCGATCAGAACTCTTGCAATGTCCGCCGGTAAAGTCTCGATCCAGGCCCGAGCCCTACTCAGATCGATGAATCTTTGACTGTCTGCAAAAACGTTGAATCCCAGCGCATCGGCTCCGCTCTCGATTGCTATTTCTGCGTCGAGCGGATTCGTGATTCCACAGATCTTAACAAATGGCGCGCTATCGCGCGTTCCGCTCAGGAAGCGAGGAACAAGCCCGTTAGGACTCCCTATCACTGAGGCTTTCGATTGTGAGTCTTCCAAGATTTTTCCTCTTTCTCAGGTTTTCCAGTTTACTGAATTCACAAGCCGATTACAATCACTGCGGCGACAACCTAGATTCATAACAAGAGTTGTAACAATGGGAGAAAAAACAAAAAATAAACGTGTAGAGAAACGTGGTTCTCGGAAAAAGAAAGATTCAATCAGCGTTTCAGCGCATCCGGAGGCTACGAAAAAGAAGGCCAAGAGAAAACCGAAGGTCATCGCGTTAAAAGGAAGAGAACAGAACCAAACTCAGCTAAAGCCCACCTTTGAGCAAATCCAGCTTCGAGCATACTTCATTTCAGAACAGCGGCGGGACCAAGGTATCGCAGGCGACCAGCAGAGTGATTGGGTCCGCGCCGAGCGCGAGCTATGGAACGAGCTTTTAGCGGAGAGGGTCTCAGCTCGCGATTGAAGGTCGTTTGGCGGGCTACCTCACCAAACGCAGGGACCGGCCGAGCTGTTTGTCCTCAGTAATTTCATACAGCTTGCCGATCGGCGCGTCAGCGAGCCATGAAACGCTGGTGGAAGTAACAACTCGCTGGCTCTCGGCCGGCAAGCTCGTTAATAGCCGGTTGCGACGAGCCCCGTCCAATTCGCCAAAAACGTCGTCGACTAGCAGAAGAGGCGGTTGGCGCCATTCCGCTTGTAGGACACGCGCTTGACCCAGCTTCAGCGCGATCGCCATGGTCCGCTGTTGCCCCTCGGATGCAAATAGATCGGCCGGTTGCGATTGCACGAAAAAATTGAGATCATCGCGATGAGGCCCAACCAACGTTGCGCGCAAACGCCGCTCCTCCGCGCCACTCTCGGAAAGGGCACGTTCGAAATCGTCGGTAGCGCCAGGATGATAGTTGATCGAGAAGGCCTCTGCGCGGTCGCTGACCGAAGCGAACGCGGAAACTACATAGGGCTCCAGCCTTTCGACTAGAAACGCACGCAGAGCAGTCAATTGATGGCCAAACTTCAATAGGGGTTTGGTGTAGGCAGCGACCTCTTTGGGCCGGGCCGGCACCATTTTCAAATAGGCGTTACGGGAGCGCAGCGCTTTTTCGTACGAACGAAGAATCTCTCGATAATTGCGGAACAGTTGATTGCCAACAAAATCGAAGAAACGTCGCCGTCCTTCGCTGGAACCGCGGATCAGATCGATATCGGAGTTTGCCAAGAAAACAACCCGACCGACATTGAGATACTCGGTTGGATCTTTCTGCTCAACCGAATCGATCGCTAACTTGCGGCGGCTGGCGCTGTAGTAGCATTGCAGATGATAGTTGCGGACAATTCCATCGACGACTAGTCCGCGAGCGCCGCTTCGGATGACCGGTTGCAGCGAATTGGTACGGGGCGATTGCAAGCGCAGCAGCACGGCCAAAGCCTCAAGCAGAGAAGTTTTTCCCAAGGCATTCTTACCAACCACACAGGTAAAAGCGGGATGGAGGTCGAGTTCGAACTGAGTAAAACAACGAAAATCTCTGACCAGAAATCGACTAACCATCGTAGAAGGCTGTTGAAAAATGAGTAGCCCGTTTCCCGTCAATCATCACGTCACAATGCTGCTTCAACTGGCTGCTATCTCTTCAAAAATTCCGCCACCTACAAGCATTTCTCCATCGTACAACGCGCACACCTGACCAGGGGTCAATGCCCGCTGCGGTTGAACAAATTCCAACATCGCCCTCCCCTCTCCGAACGGCTCAAACCAGACTTCCGCAGCCCGCGCCCGATAACGAGGTTTAGCCAAAAGCATCGCCTTTTGATCGAGAGGACGATTGGTGAATGACAGGGAACCGATCCGGCAATGGGTCGAATAAAGTCTACAAGTATCAGGTCGATCAAACGCAACAATCAACTCATTGGTTGCCGCGCGTTTCTCAACTACTACATACGCTTCATGAGGTGTGTTGGAGGGAACACCCACCCCTCTTTTTTGACCTAGTGTATACAAGTGAAGTCCACGGTGTTCGCCAACTACCTTGCCAAAATGATTTCGAATCAATCCGGGATTGTCCGGAACGAATGCCCGCAGAAAATGACTCATTTTGACTTCGCCAATGAAACAGATGCCTTGTGAATCTTTCTTAGCCGCAGTGGCAAACTGGTGTTTGGCAGCTAACGAGCGCACGGCCGGTTTTTGCAGTTCGCCGATTGGAAAGCGGGCCGCGGCGATTTGAGACTGCCGCAGCAAAGCAAGGAAGTACGATTGGTCTTTGTTCTTATCGACTCCTTCCAGGATTTCCCAGCTGCCGTCCGACCTCTGAAGCCGACGCGCGTAATGGCCGGTCGCCACCGCGGTAAAGCCGTTTTGACGCGCGTACTCCAGAAATACACCAAATTTCATATCCCGATTGCACATGACGTCGGGGTTTGGCGTCACGCCGGACTGATATCCAGCCAGCAAGTAATCAACAACTCTGGTACGGTACTCTCGCATGAGATTGACGACTCGGAATGGTATCCCGAGCGTGTCCGCTACCAAGCGGGCATCTTCGATGTCGGTCTGCCAGGGACAGTCGCCCACAATGTTTTCCTCATTGATCCAGTTCTTCATGTAGGCGCCTTCGATTGGAACGCCCGCACGTTCCAAAAGCAAAGCCGCAACGCTGCTGTCGACTCCTCCAGACATTGCAACCAGCACCTTCTCTGTACCTTGAGCTGACATTTTTCGAATCGGCAATTTCGCGGAAATCTGGCGGTTGGCAAATCGGGGCCCGCTGGATTATTGCCGGGAGCAGCAAGCAGCCCCCTTCGAAGTCAGGGATATTGCTCTCCGTAACAGGTCGTTACGTGCCGGTCACGGTTGTCCTCCCAGCCAGTGCCCGCGCTATGGTCAGATCGTCAGCGCTGTCAAGGCCGAGACCAGCGGGCAGTCCCTGAGCAATCCTGGTGAGTTTTATTCCTGGCTCGACCAGATGTTCCGCCAAGTAGTTGGTGGTGGCTTCCCCTTCGACATCAGCGCCAAGAGCGAGGACAATCTCTCGGGGTAAATCACGCCGGACCCGTTGAATCAAAGCGTCAATACGCAAATCTTCAGGACCGATATGATCAAGTGGTGATAACTTGCCGCCTAAAGCGAAGTACAGCCCTCGAAACGCGCCTGTCCTTTCCAATGGCAGTACATCAGTCGGCTGTTCCACTATGCACAGAGTCCCTCGGTCCCGAGTCGGATCAGAACAGATAACGCACAATCCTGATTCGGAAAAAAAACCACACTCCGGACAACTCGTGATCCCTTTCATCGACCGCAAAATCGCGTCTGCGATCTCATCCGGCCGAGCGTCGCGCGATTGAACCATCCAAAGCGCGATCCGCTCCGCGCTGCGCGGACCAATCCCCGGCATCCGGCGCAGTTGCCGGATCAGTTCCTGCAACAGACTGGGATATTCCGTTCTGGGCATCGTCTGAGCGAATAAACTATGCAGACTCTATTACTCCATCCCTCCAGCACTCCAAGCTCACAGATCCTGCTTTCGCCGGATCTGCCGCCTTCGCAGACTACGGCGCGCCCTGACAGTCAGCGTTTGCAAGATCATAGAACTGAGCCGCGACTTAAGCTTGGCGGAGTCGGGTTTCGCCCTAACTTTCGCTGCGCTCGGTTCGATAAAACTCCACCACTCGATCACTCAAGAATTTGTCTGGATTGTCCAGTGCGCTTATTGGAAACCGGAACTGCAAGTTACGATCTCGGTCACGAAGCAGTTTCAATCCGTAGGGATAATCCTTGAAAAGATCGGAGCAAAAAACGCTGACCTCCTGTTGAGCGGCACGGGCACGGACGACGATTTCGGCAACCGCTCCTGCCTCGATCGAAAATTCCACTCCGTTCTTTTGAGAAAAGGCTTCCGCGAATTGCAGAACTTGGTTCGTTTGGTTCTGATCGGTTTCGGCCCGGGCCTGGGCGAGCAGCCTCTCCAGTGTACCTGCCGGATCGCGTACCAGGGCGGCGTCTACTGTCAGATTGCGAACTCCGGTGCCAGGAAGCTCGAATTTAAAATCGCGGAGCACACGCTCACAAACCGTGACCAGCGCGCGTGCTCCCGTCTTCTCCGGCTCGGCCAGTGCGGCAATTTCGCGCAAAGCATCGTCCTGAAATTCCACGTGAATGCCAAAAGCTTCGAAGGCTCGCCGATACTGCCGGATCACGCTACCTTCAGAAGTTTTCAGAATCGCAAAGTAGTCATTGGCATCGAGCTCCTCACAGATTACGCGTACCGGAAGCCGTCCGACAAATTCCGGCTCTAATCCGAACTCGATGAAGTCCTGGGTTTCGGCAGCGCGAAAAATCTGTCCGGAGTCGCGCGGTGCCGGGTCCGCAGCAAACCCGATGCTCGCTGCCCGCAGCCGCCGATCGACCTGTTCCCGCAATCGATCAAAAGCGCCACTGCAGATGAAAAGAATGTGTCGTGTGTTAATGACTTCTTTTCTTGTTTTTCCTTTCTTCTGGAATTCCAGAGCTGATTGAATCTGCGATTGGATATCCATCGGATTGCGCAACGGAACCTCCGTCTCCTCCATCAATTTAAGGAGAGTGGTCTGCACGCCACGACCGCTCACATCGCGGCCAATCATTCTGCCGCTGGTCGCGAGTTTGTCGATTTCGTCGACATAAATAATTCCGTACTGAGCTAAATCCTGATCACCATCTGCCCGCTGCACCAATTCGCGGACCAAATCCTCCACATCTCCTCCAACATAACCGGTCTCGCTGAATTTAGTCGCATCAGCCTTGACGAACGGAACACCGACCAGTTCGGCGATATGTTTGACCAAATAGGTTTTGCCAACTCCGGTAGGCCCTAAGATCACAACATTGCTCTTGGTATACTCAATCGCTCCCGCGGCCTTCGGGTCCTCTTTTTCCAGGCGGCGAATCAAATTCACGTGGTTATAGTGATCGCAGACCGCGATCGCCAGCGTTTTTTTGGCATCGTCTTGCCGAATAACGAAGCGATCGAGATGCGCTTTTACCTGCCTTGGAGTCAGACGAAATTCGAGCGGATCAAAATTCTGTGCCGGCTGGACCGGGGGCTCTTCCTCGGTCGTCTCCGGCTGGGTGAATGCCGCCACGGACACCTTGTCGCCAAAGTTCGCCTTCATGAACTCCTGGATTTTCTTCTGCAGCTCTTCTGGCGACGGATATGGTGTTTCTGCCATTGACTAGCTTAAACTGCGCGATTTCGCACCGCAAGACACCCTTCTCCTCAATTGCGGAATGCGAATTGGGAATTGCGGATTGTGAAAATCCGAATTTCGCAATCGGGCCTTTCTCCGATAACCGAGCTCGATTGCAGAGCCCTTTGCATCGGATGCACTATTCGGGCTAGCTTTCCATTTATGACGATCTTCCCCCCAAAACCCATCCGGTTTGCAGCGTTGCTCTTTGCTTGCTTCGTCACAGCCGCCTTCGCCGACCAGAAAGAAAATTTCCAAATTCGGCTTTCCGGCCTGGGGCCGAACAGCCAAATTCCCAACGACTCTGCTTTCAACCAATTTGGTTGTTACGGAAAGAATGTATCGCCGGAGATTAGCTGGAGCGGCGCACCAGCGGAGACCAGGAGCTTCGCGCTTGCCGTCTGGGATTCGGACGCTCCCAAGGCGAGCAGTTTCTATCATTGGATGATCGTGAACATCCCTGGTTCAGCCCATATTTTGCCGGCGGGAGCTGGGAACCTCGATAAACGGCTGGCGCCGCCAGGAGCCGTACAGTTGAAAAATGATTACGGAGAACCCGGCTATGGTGGCCCTTGCCCACCGGGACACCAGCTCCATCACTACCACTTTGCACTCTTCGCGCTTAAGGCAGATCATCTCCCAATCGATCAACGGACGGCCCCGATTACCGCAGCAGCCGAGTTCCAGAAAGAAGTCTTGGGCAAGGCGGAGGTCGTCGCGACCTACCGTCGGGAATAACGCCGTTATCGCCGTGAACTGAACCAGCACGCAGGGCGTTTTACGGTCTCCATCAAGCGAGGCCGGTTGCCCGTTCAGTTTCCGCGGCTCTCGGCATTTCCGGGCGCTATTCCCGGTCAGGCCTCGTAATCAGTTTGGTTACGCAACGACTCCTTGAGGAGCTCCATCAGGTAGTCATACCGGCTGAGTCCATTGATGAGTCGGTGCAATTCCAGGCGTTCGGCGTCTTCTGGGTCCAGCGCTCCCCAGAGGGCATTGATGCAAGCTTGGGTCTCCAGCTTCGAAGGCATAGCTCAATCAACGGCCAAATATATCGCGGCTTTAGCCGAGATTTTGCGGCCGGGATCGCGGTCTCGACTACCGTTCCGAACGCTTTGCCTCGTTCCAAAGCCGATCCAGCTCCGACAACGAAAGCGCCGAAAGCTGGGTACCCTTTTCTGCGGCGAGCGTTTCTATCGCGCGGAACCTTCGAGTGAACTTTTCGGTAGCCGTTTGCAAGAGGCCCTCCGCATCCAAGCTTCGTTTTCGCGCAAAATTCACAATCGAAAATAAAAGATCACCTAATTCTTCCGAAAGTTCGTTGGTATCCTTTGCCACTTCCATTTCGGAAATTTCCTCGCGAATCTTCGCCAGCACATCACTCGCTTCCGGCCAATCCAGTCCGGCACGCGCCGCTTTCATCTGCACTTTTTGGGCCTTGGCTAACGCCGGCAGTGTTCGCGGTATTCCATCAATGATCGATTTTCGCTCTTGCTTCTCCGAGCGCTTGATTGCGTCCCATTGACGCAAGACGGCGTCACTGGTGGAAAGCTTGTTTTCACCGAAAACGTGTGGGTGCCGGAGCACGAGCTTATCGGCGATCCGTTCGCCGATTTGGTCAAAATCAAATCGGCCTTCTTCAGTTGCCATCTGTGCGTGCAGGACTACCTGGAGCAAAACGTCACCAAGTTCCTCGAGAAGAGCTTCGTCTTCCTGATCATCGATCGCGTCGATGAGCTCGTAACACTCTTCCAGCAAATGGGGCTTGAGCGTTGCGTGAGTCTGCTCGCGGTCCCAAGGGCAGCCATCGGGCGCTCGCAATTTGGCTACTATTTCCCGCAAGCGATCAATAGAGGAAGTCATAGGAGGCTAAGGGAGACGAAGGAGGAAGCAGCAGCCTGCTTTGCCGTCTCAGTTATCATCCTGCTCCAGTAATTTTGCGCGTGCCCGCTCCAGACTGTCTCGCTCCTTCGAAGTGAGACTCGCTAGGCCATGCTTGGAAATTTTGTCCAGCAACCGATCCATCTCGCTGAGGTCGGTAGTCTGTTGATCGCGAGCAGACGGCTTCGCTAATGAGGAGGGCCGAGCTACGACCTTGAATTTCGGCCGTCGCCAGAACTCGAACGGATTGGGGATGCGCGGAAGTTCACCACCATGTTGCAGATACCGGATGTACCCGAAAGAAGCAGCGCAGATGAGCGTAAAGACAAGGGCGGAGAGCCAGTTCTGCCGGCTCACTAGAACCAATAGCCAAATGGCATAAGCACCAATGGCGAGCCACTTCACCGGAATTAGACCGAACCACTGCAGATTGGGGTAAAGCGTGCAGAACGCTACGAAAAAACCAGCCCACACTTCGAAATTGCCGAAATACGGCGTCGATTGACCCGTCGCCAGCATCCAGATCGTCAAAGTAACAATCGGCGCAAACAGAAAGATCGCGTAGAGGACGAGAAACCGGGCGCGACCGATATACTTCTCGACCTCGACTGCGGAAACATACAAAAAAAAGAGAGAGAACAGAGTGGAAAAAGATGGCTGATTGACAAACGTACACAGAAAGATTTGCCAGATTTGGCCGTGGAAGAAGGCCGAATTCGGAAAAAAGATGAAGTTCGCCATCAGCCCTTCAAGCAGGGCGGTAAACAGAACACCTACCGCGTAGGCGATTGTCAGAATCGTAGAACAGTAGATCGGATGACCCCGAAAGTACGAAACCGGACGATCTTCGTTAAAGCTCGATAGCAACGCCATAACCCAAAGACTGATTACACTGTGGCTATCTTAAGGGAAAACTGTTGCGCCCGCAATAAGTGCGTGGATCCATATTGGGGGCTGGGTCAAAATCGTTTGCAGCCATAGAGCAGACCCCTATGGTAGTGTGCACTAGTCTCCGGATGCGCAAATGCCAGAATCATTAGATGTATCACGAGCCCGCAACGGGTCGTTGACTGCAAAGGCGCGTCACCTCGCCGCGCACACGCTGCGACGATTTCCCTGGAGTCGGCGGGTCAAGGCGGACAACCGGAATCTTTTGCCCCTATTAATCCAAGTCCTGGCCGGTTTTTCGAAGGTGGACGGACGGATCCTGGAAGAGGAGATCGACTCAAGCTTGGGTTTCCTGCGCTATGACTATCCGGAAGCGGTTTACTCGGAGCTTCGGTTACTGTTTCAAAAGGCTTTAAAGGAACCGCAGGACCTGTCCGCGATGGCCAAGCGTCTCGCAGAAGAACTGAGCCAGGATCGCAAGATCATGCTCGGGGTTCAGCTCTACGATTTAATTGCCAAGGCGGGCATGCAGCAGGAGCAGGTCATTGCCTACTATTCGTTCATGTCGCAATTGGGTATGGCTGCCCAAGCGATTGACATTGTCTATCAACTCAACGCCGCCGATCTGGCCGACCCTTCAGTTTATCAAAAAGGAACGTCCCCGCTCGAGTCGATTGTATTCGGAGACAGCCCGCTCATCGACGTGCCGCTGAAAGAACTGAAAGAGGGCGACCGTTTGATGGCGTACCGTTATCATGAACTGATTCTCTTCAAAAATCTGAGCTCGCGGCCGGTGGTCGTTCGTGGGCGGGCGTTGGCGCCAGGCGAATTCTGCCGGATTTATCCGGGCCAAAGAATCATCATTGGCGAGCACGTCATTACTCATCAAGACCTTCTTTTCTATTTCAATGCGAAGAAGAACGTTTCGCTTCCGCACATCTTTGTCACGGTTACTCAAAACGACGAAGTGCAGCTGGAAAAGGCCAGGACTCGCGACAGCTGTCTGGAAGTGCAGTTTGGCCTCAAAGTCCAAGTGGCCGCTCTCAAAAATGTAGCCGCCACGCTCAATGAAATCGAATTGAAAGCGGGAACGACTGCGGTGGGCACACTGGAAGACCGGATTGTTTTCGAGAATTCCAGCGAGCTACTGCTTTCCGATTTGCGGCGGCGCGCTCGGGCGCTGGGCGGACGATTTCAGCTGAAGGCTTCTAAAATCACCTATTTGGTGTCGAATAATCCATCCCTGCTGGAAGCGGACGACATCCTGCTGAGCCCCGGCACGGTCGGAGAAGTGCTACTCAAAATTACCTGCGATTACGAACATCGGGTTGGCACTCTGCAGGTTCTGCAAGCGGATCGCCCAATCATGGTGGGCGATATGATCGTACGCAATACCGCACATCTGGTTGACGGTGATATTATCCGAATCGATACCGGCCAGGTGCTCCGATGTGATTTTTCGGAGCGGATCATTGAAGAGGAACGAAACATCATCCGACATCTTGAGGTACGAGATGTGTCGCTTCGGTTTTCCTCGGGAGATGTTGCGCTCGATGGGATCTCGCTTTCGGTCAGTCGCGGCGAAATGGTCTGCGTCATGGGTGCGAGCGGCTCCGGTAAGAGTACCTTGCTCAAAGCTATCTGTGGCCAGAATCAACCAACCGGCGGCCGAGTGCTGCTCAATGGCCAATCGCTCTACGAAGACCGCGAACCGTTGCGAGAATACGTAGCCTATATTCCGCAGGATGATGCTTTTGACGAACACCTGACGATCCTGGAGAATCTCGACTATGCGGCCGCCATCCGGTCTCCCCATCTTTCCGCGAAGGATCGCATGCGCAGGATCGACAGCAAACTGATCGAACTCGGTCTTTCCGAGCGACGAGACAGTGTTGTCGGGACCCCGGTAAAAAAATATTTGAGCGGCGGCGAACGCAAACGGCTGAACATCGGCCTCGATATGATCAGTTCGGCCGACATTTATCTCTTCGACGAACCGACCTCCGGCCTATCGTCCAAGGATTCCGAGCATGTCATCGAAATCATTCGCGGTCTCTCTCACAACAAGATTGTGCTGGTGACGATCCACACGCCGACCTCCAAGATTTTTCAGATGTTCAGCAAGGCGGCTCTTTTGGATAAAGGCGGCCGGCTGGTCTTCTTCGGCACGCCGCAGGAAATGTTGCAGTATTTTGCTTCGGCCGAGCACCAACAACACTTCGGCACCGAACTGGGCAGCTGTCCTTCGTGTGGGACCACTCGGCCTGAGTTTATCTTTGACGTCTTGGAAGCACCACTGCGCGATCTGAGTGGCGACGTTATTTACGAAGAAAATAGCAAAGGTCAGCTGGTGGCATCCCGCCGTTATTCGCCCGACTATTGGCGCGACAAGTATGAATCGTTTCGGTTGATCCAAGAGATGCGGCAGGTCCCGGTGGTGCATCAAACGGCCACGGCACTTCCAATCCCGGCCGCACGAAAAGATCCGATCAGATGGAAGGATGAATGGGTAAGATTTACTACAATTTTCAAGCGAGCATTCATCAGCAAGCTTCGGAATCGTACCAACGTATGGATGACCCTTTTCGAAGCTCCTCTTCTCGCTGCCCTGATCGGGTTCGTATTGCGTTACGCGGAAAATGCCAGTTACAATTTCGCTTCCGCCTTTCACATTCCCACCTATCTGTTCCTAGCGCTGATTGTCTCCATGTTCCTCGGCCTGACCAACAGCGCCGATGACATCATCCGAGATCGAACGATACTCCAACGGGAGCGGAATCTTAACATCCATCTTCCTTACTACGTCATTTCCAAGTTTGTTACCCTCTCCCTGTTCGCGCTCGCGCAATCGATCCTTTTCGTACTGATCGGCAATTTTATTCTCCAAATCCGCGGAATGTTCTGGCCCTACCTCTGGTTTATCGGAACCACTGCGATCAGTGGAGTAGCCGGAGGCCTCCTTATTTCCTCGTTGGTCGATGATGCTAAAACGGCCGCGAACATCGTGCCCCTGGTCTTGATTCCGCAAATTATTCTCGGCGGCGCTTTGATTAAGTACGATGAGATGAATCGGAATCTCGATTTCTTCTACTTTTTTACCCGTGACCGAATCGCGAAAACCCACCAGGCTTCGGGAGATATGAAGCCTCAGAATGTCGAAGTGCCATTGGTTTGCGAGCTCATCCCCACGCGCTGGGCGTACGAGGCCATCGTCGTCGCTCAGGGAAAACTCAACCCGTTTACAAAACGGCAGGATCTTCTCACGGAGAAAATCCAGGAACTTGCGCATAGGCAGAATTTGACCGATGCCGAACAGAATCGGCTAGAAGATCTAAAGGAAACTCTAGCAATTCTATCGGGTCTGGGCGGAAAGGACACTGGGCAAATCAACTCGCGGCTGCACGAGATCGATCAGGTTTTGGGTGGCAAAGATCTGAATGAAGCTGAATTTGAACGACAGGATAATCAGATCACGGCGGAGGAGCTGTTCCAGAATAAGAAGATCACGGATATGCTCACCGACGCCCAGATGAAGCAAAAAGACTACACGTCGAAAACGCGAAATGTGTTTTTTGCGCCCGAGAAAACCTATTTTGGTGTGACGGTCAGCGTTTTCGTCTTCAATTCATTGGTCATCAACGCCTTCACCGGGTTTTTCCTGGTGCTCTTACTCGGGCGTTTGCACCGGCAACTGAGCACGAGCTAGGTAAAGGTTACGAGTTGGGGGTTCCCTTAACCCGCAACCTGTAACCTGTAACCTGTAACCCGCAACCATCAGTGGGCCATCGCCGCTGCGTCCGCCGGCGCCTTCGCTTTCTTGAACAGCAAGATCATAGGCCCAAGCGCAAGACAGATCAGTGCCAGCCAGCGGAACTGTTCCACGTAAGCCCATAAGCCGGCCTGTTGCTGAAGAGTTTGGTATAAAACGCCATAAGCCTGCGATTGAGCAGCTTGACCTGATTGATGAGCTAAGGAGTGCTGCAGCGCAGAGAGTTGATTACGGAACGGCGCGTCCAACTTTGTGAAGTGCTCGACCAGCAAAGCCTGGTGCATTTGGGTACTCCGCGTAACCAGCGCGGTCACCAACGATATCCCAACCGATCCCCCCAGGTTTCTTACCAGGCTCGTCAGACCGGCAGCATCCCCCATGTTCTCGCGCTTCAGAGTTGCCACCGAAAAAGTAGTCATCGGCACAAAGATCGAAGCGATAGCAAATCCGCTAATGACGATTGGCCAAATGACGTTCTCCGGGGAAATGTTCAGGTTCAGCCCACCCAAGAGAAACATGGTGAGACCCAGCGCTGCCGCTCCTTGTGCCATCCAGAGACGGCCGTCAACCTTGGAAAGAATGCGGCCGGCAACGATGCTACCGATAATTGCTCCGATCCCTCTCGGGCTCATCACCAGGCCGGCCTGCAGGGAGGGATACCCAAGCAAGAGTTGCAGAAACTGTGGAAGTGCCGCCGTCGTGCTATAGAGCACGGCGCCAACGCTGAAGTTCAATAAAACCCCGGTCGCGAGATTTCGATCCTTCAACACCCGCAGATTGACGATCGGATTGGGTGTCGTCAGTTCCCGTACAAGGAAAACGATGAAACCAATAACTGCGAGGACTGCCAACCAACAAATAAAATTCGATGAAAACCAGTCGTCATCCTGACCCTTGTCGAGCAGTACTTGCAGGCAACCGATCCACAGGGCCAGGAACCCGAATCCAAAGAAGTCGATTTTTCCGGCTTTCGCGTTTTTCAGGTAAGGAGGGTCTTCGAGAAACCGGAGACACATAAAGATCGCCGCAATGCCAACTGGAATATTAATGTAGAAGACCCAGCGCCAGGAATAGTTGTCCGTAAGCCACCCGCCCAAGGTAGGTCCAAGGATTGGCGCCACCACCACGCCCAGGGTGTAGACTGACATTGCCGCTCCCCGTTTCGCCGGAGGGAAAGTCTCCAACATGACCGCCTGGGAGACCGGTTGCAGAGCGCCTCCTCCGGCACCCTGGATAATTCGGGCTAAAATCAAAAAACCCAAGCTGGTAGCTAATCCGCAGAGCACCGAAGCAAGGGTAAAGATCGTAATGCAAGTGATCAGGAAGCGCCTGCGGCCAAAGCGTCGTGAGAGCCAGCTGCTAGCAGGCAAAATTATCGCATTTGAAACCAGGTAGCTGGTAAGCACCCAGGTCGCTTCGTCGGTGCTCGCCGAGAGATTTCCAGCGATGTGCGTTAACGAAACATTAGCCACGGAGGTATCAAGCACCTCCATGAAGGTCGCTAACATCACACCGGCCGCTATCAACCAAGGATTAGCGGCTGGTTTCCACGGCTGCTCCGTTGGAGCTGAGGTTTGATCAGCCATCAAGATCAGGCAGACGCAGCGCCGTGGCTCAACGAAATATTTGTCGCGCCATCGCGGCGGGTGCGCGGCCAGACCCAACGAAATAGCCGCCAACGCCGCTTACCACTTAAAAGGAAGGGATTGCGCTCGTGAGGCACTTTCTTGGTTTTCATAAGACATTTAGGCGTTCTTCTTTGGTTTGGACGGCCTGGTTCCCCACCAAATAACCCCCAGAATCGCTGCTCCGGTCAATGCGGCTGCCACCAGCAATCGAAAACCGGAATAGTGAAAGTCTTGTACTTTGACCGTCGGAAGGACCGATTCACCTGGTCCAAGTGGCAAGCCCGCATCGGGAATCGGGTCGAAAAGGATTTTTACCGGAACACGCTGAACCACCTTCACATAGTTCCCAGTGGCATTTTCCGGCGGCAAAAGGCTGAACGCAGCGCCGCTACCCATCTGGATACTGTCGACATGACCCTTGAATGTTTTGTCCCCGAGCGCATCCACTTTGATTTCCACCGGCTGGCCCGGCCGCATCAGCCGAAGCTGATTTTCCTTAAAGTTCGCCGTCACCCAGATGTTCGAGGGAATCAAAGCAAGCAGGTTTTGACCGACCTGGACGTAGTCACCCAGTTCGACTGACTTGCGAGTGACCCGACCGGAGTCTGGCGCAAAAACTTTTGTATACGAGTCGTTTAGCTGGGCGGTTTCGACGTTCGCCTCGTTTTCTAGTTCCTGGGCAAGTACATACTGGAGGAGCGCTGCAAAGGTGCGGACCCCGGCCTGTCCCGCCGCTATCTCCGCCTCGGCCGAGAGCACCTTCATTTTTGCCGAATCCACGTTTGCCTCGGCGGAGCGATTCGAATCCCTGGCATTAGTCAAATCCTGGATGGAGACAACGTGGTGATCATACAGGTCCTGCTGCCGGCGCAGATTGTCCGCGGTTTGATCTGCCTGAGCCTCAGACGATCGTTGATCTGCCTTGTCTTGATCGAGCGTCGCCTGCAGACTTTTGACCCTGGCGATCTGCTGGTCGACCCCGGCCTGCGCAGCTGCTGCCTGTGCCTTGGTACTCTCCAACGCAGCCTGTTTCTGTCTTAGCTGGGCATCGTAATCCCGGGGATCAATCTCGACGATCGGGTCTCCTTTTTTCACCAACTGGTTGTCGTTAATAAAGACTTTATCGATCCTCCCGGCGATCTTCGGTGCAACGTTGGTAATGTGACCATCGATGAAAGCGTCATCCGTTGACTCGTAGCTTATCGATTGGGCAAAGAAATGAAGGCCGACAACGGCCAGGACCAGGACCAGACCGATTCCGACGACCGTTGGTTTAAAGCGCTTACCAAATCGGTCGCGTAACGATGCTTTGCGCACCCTGCTCCGCCAATCGGCCGGAACATCTTGGTGGCGGCCCTCGCGTAGATCTCTCTCTAGTGTTTCTGGCATCCTCAGGATTCTCTTCAGTCGTTGGCCTTAATTCCGCGGTAAAAAATATCGGTGATCCCGCGCAGGTGAGCATCGACCGTTTCGGGATCGGTACGGTACAAAGTGTGCCTTAGCATGGCGCTATGAATTGAATCGCGAATGAAATCGGCCGCGACTGACACATCAACTTCCTTCCGCACCAAGCCGAGTTGCTGGACTTCCCGTAGCGCCGCAACAAAGCGAGCCTTCTTGGCCAACATGAAGTCCTGGAGCGCGCTGCGGATCGATTCGGGCAACGCGCGGGCCTCGCTGATGAACGCGCGCACGATCGACTCACGCTGCCTGATGGCAGCGTACAACTCGCGGACATAGCGTTCTAGACGGTCGGCCAACTCGCCCTTCCAGGTTTCGTCCGGGTGGATCAGTGCGCTAATGGCTGCGCATCCGTGCTCCAAAGTTGCGCGGAGCAACTCTTCTCGGGTGTGAAAATGACGAAAAATAGTCACCTCATTGACGCCGGCCTCTCGAGCGATCTCTCGAGTGGTGGCCCCGTGGAAACCGTCTCTGGAAAAAACCAGTTCAGCCGCCGCGAGGATTCGTTGCTTGGTCGCGTCTGAAGATCCGCGTGGGGATTGCGGACGTTTAGAGGTGAGCTTAGATAAAGCCATGCAAGTATTTACTTTACAAAGAGAGTTGAATGCACTTGCAACATCTTAGCGTACACGATCCGGTGCCTCTGACCGACCATCCTCACTCGATTCGACCCTGGCCTGATCGTCTCGAACCTGGTCATTCGCAGCACCCTTCAGTGGCATGGACGACGAAGCGACCGCGATGGCGATGACGCTGGTATAACGGGCGAGAATGCTTAACCCATCGAATTGATTCGATCTACTCATAATGCAAGTATGTACTTGCACTCTATCGAGAATGCAAGTGCTTACTTACAATATCTGTAAAAAGCTTTATCGATGATCATAACCGATTGAGGTAGATGCACTTACCTACAGAAGGGGATGAGTCGGGGTACTTTGTGTGGTCTAAAAACAAGCTGGGTCGACGATCTGACAATGTCTCAATTGAGCTGGGACGATGGGGCTCGACCTTCCGAATGGAAGGGGTAGCAATGGTTTTTACACCATTTCGAGCCTAGAGCGCAGGTTCATTTTTCGCCGAGGATTTCCTGATTCCTTGAATGAAGATGGCGACCACCGTCAGCAGATAGGTGTCAACCGAGTAGTCACCGGTGCCATACATAGTGTGGCGGAGCATTCCGGTGTGTATCGTATCGCGGAGAATGTCGACGGCACAGCCGAGGTCCACATCCTGGCGTATGCATCCGACCTTCTGGGCCATCTGAAGACGCTCAACCAAAGCGGCCCGCATTGGAACCATTTTTTCCAAAACAGCCTGGCGCACAGTCGGAGGCAGAAGTCTGCCTTCGCCGACCACGGCTCGAACCAATGCTTCCCGCTCGAGGAGTAATGCGTAATATTTGCGAACGTACTGTTCTAACTGGCTGGGTAAATCGCTCTTCCAAGCGGCCTTTGAATTGAGCAACTCCTCCGGCGCAATGGTCCTGTACAAAATCGTCTCACGGAGCAGGTCATCCCGGGTTCGGAAATGGCGGAAGAGAGTCACCTCGTTTACTTGCGCTTCGCGGGCAATTTCGCGAGTGGTTGCGCCTTGGAACCCATCCCGGGAAAAGACTTTCTCCGCGGCTTCGAGGATCCGCTGGCGGGTGAGATCTCGGTAAGGGCTGGCGCGCCGGGCTAAATTGGGATCAGGCTTCTCGATGCAAGTAACTACTTGCATTCGGTGCTGAATGCAACCCTTTATTCGAGCCGCCAAACCAACGCGCCTTGGTCTTACGCCGCCCCTATGCTATGCATAACGGAATCGTATGACCCAGCGTCGCGCCTCTCGTCAGCGTACAACGGCCGAAACTTCGGTAGCCGTCGATTTGCAGATCGACGGAACCGGCGCCGCCACTATTGGCACCGGCATTCCGTTTTTTGATCATATGTTAACGCTGCTGGCAAAGCATAGCCTTTTCGATCTTCGAATCGAAGCGCGAGGCGATCTTGGAGTCGACTTTCATCATACGGTCGAAGACACCGGCATTGTTCTAGGGCAATGCCTGAATGAAGCGCTCGGAGAAAAGAGCGGGATTCGGCGTTACGCATCAGTCCTCTTGCCGATGGATGAAGCTCTCGCCCAAGTGGCAATCGATTTAGGTGGACGCCCCTTTCTCAGTTTTCGAACGACCGAAATACCCGGTTCGATTGGCAGCTTTGATTTCGATTTGGTCGAAGAGTTCCTTCGCGCTTTCGCGAACAACGCTGCGATGAATCTCCATGTTGAGATACGGTACGGCCGAAATAGTCATCACATGGCCGAAGCGATCTTCAAAGGACTTGCCAAATCGTTAGATCAGGCGTGCCAAATAGATCCGCGGGTAAGCGGTGTCCCGAGTTCTAAAGGAGTGTTGTAACGCAGTGAACACCCGCAAAAAACCACGGCTGGGTCTAATCGATTACGGGTCCGGTAATCTACGAAGCGTGACAAAGGCATTGGAATCGGTCCGGTCGGAGATTCAAAGGATTTCCCATGGCCCCATTCCGCAAAACCTTGATGCTTTGGTCCTACCCGGCGTCGGATCATTTGGGGATTCTGTAAACCAGCTTCATCTGAGACAGTTATTTGATCCGGTGCGCAGCTGGCTGGAAGCTGGAAAACCATTTTTGGGAATCTGCCTTGGCTATCAACTCCTCTTCAAGCATAGCGAAGAATCACCTGACATCCCGGGGCTGGATGTTTTGCCGGGAGAGGTGCGAAGATTCGCTGGTCCAAACGTGAAGGTGCCGCAAATTGGTTGGAATACCGTGCACTGGAGCGAGCAAACTCTGAAGCGCCTCCCAGAGTTACCGCCTGAACCGTTCGTTTATTTCGTCCACTCCTATTATCCGGTACCCACAGATCCAGAAGTAGTAGCAGGAACGACCGACTACGGCGTTCCATTCGCCTCAGCTATTGCGACGGATGGGCTCTTAGCGACTCAATTTCACCCCGAAAAAAGCCAGACTGCTGGTCTCCAGATTCTGCAAACCTTTGTCGGCTCGTTTTCATGATCATTCTTCCCGCTATCGATCTATTGGACGGCCAAGTGGTCCGGCTCCGACAAGGCCAACTCGATCAACGCACAGTCTATCCGGAGGGTGCTCTCTATTATGCTTCGCGTTGGGAAGAAGAGGGCGGTAACTGCTTGCATGTGGTGGACCTGAACGCCGCGTTTACCGGCGAGCACGGCAATCTGAAGTTGATCGAGAAGCTCGTCTCCAGCCTCAATATTCCAGTCCAAGTTGGCGGTGGCGTGCGCTCGCTCGAGGCCGCTCAGCGATTACTGGCGGCGGGCGCCGCGCGCGTGGTGGTAGGTACCCGGGCAGTTCAGGACAGGGATTTTCTCAGCGAACTGGTGAAACGTTTCGGTGGAGACAAGGTCGCGGTCAGCGTCGACACCAAGGGAGGAAAAGTCGCGGTTAAGGGTTGGGCAGAGGTCAGCGAACTGAACGCCCTGGAATTTGTTCGACAGATCGATCGCGCCGGAATCGGCTCTGTGATCTTTACTGATATCGCTACCGATGGAATGCTCTCGGGACCGAATTTCGCTGCTTTGGAAAAAGTGCTTGCGATTACTCGTTGTGAGGTGATCTCCAGCGGAGGGGTCGCTACGATCGAACACGTCAGACAGTTAGCGGCGATTCCCGGATTGCACGGCGCAATTATCGGCAAAGCTCTATTCGACGGCACCGTCGACCTGGCGGAAGCCGTAGCCGTAGCTAATGCGGGATCAGACGCTAAAGGGGCGGTGTGATGAAATCCGTTGTCAGCGTCCCGCGGTCCGAGGCGTTTTCACAAGGTCTACGAGATCGGTGGCAATATTTAGAGTCTCCCGCCGGATGGCGTCTGCATCCAACGTAGTCCCGTTCTCGTCCTCAATCGTCGCGTTCGGATCAGAAGTATTCGAATTATTGTCCTGCGCCTTCTGATCTTTCTGAGCCGGAGTTTTCTCGATCGCTTTTAGCTGCGGCTTATCTACGTCGGCGAGAGTCAATTCAAAGCGTTTATCATGGACCTGACCCTGGATTTTCTTTTCGTCCGCCTGCTCTTTTTGCTTTTGTCCGTTGTCTTTATCGAGTTGGTCTCGACGATTCTTTTCGTTCAGGGATAAGCGATTGCTCTTCAGGCGATCCTTCAATTCTTTCGCGTCAGCAAGAATATCCTGGAACGACTGATCTTGGGCGATCCGATTAGTGGAGCGTTTTTTCAGATCGTCGATAAAGAGTTGCTTATGGTTATTGGCAACGTCGATAGCGGCCGGCTCCACCTCATCGTAAGCGAGCGGATGCTCCAGAGCGGACTCGCCGATTTCCGCATTATCGGACAGGGAGGGCAGAACAACATCGGAACTAACGCCGTGCAACTGAGTCGATCCACCGGCAACACGGTAGAATTTCTGGACGGTCAATTTCAGTGCACCGGCGTCATTGCTAGAGCCTCCGAGCAGCGGGATAAATCGACCCAATTCCAACAAGGTTTGAACCGTACCTTTCCCAAAGGTACTCGAGTCTCCGACGATTACCGCACGTCCGTAGTCTTGTAACGCGGCGGCAAAGATCTCGCTGGCCGACGCGCTCAATTTATTCACCAGGATGATAAGAGGCCCGCTGTACGCCACCGAGGGATCACGATCTTTCAGCACCTCAATATCGCCACCTGACTCCTTCACCTGAACGACGGGACCCTGCGTAATGAAAAGCCCAGTCATCTTAATTGCTTCATCCAAAGAGCCTCCGCCGTTTCGGCGAAGATCGATCACCAATCCCTGAATCCCCTCTTGCTCCAATCGTTTGATCAAAGCCGCCACATCTCGGGATGTGCTCTTTCCCGTGCGGGAGCGTTCCATATCTTGATAGAAAGAAGGCAAAGTAATCCAGCCTAGCTTTTGCGTGGTACCATCCGGCAGAGTTCGGTCGATCAATTCCGCTTTCGCCTCTTGTTCGGTGAGTTTGACATTGTCGCGAACCAACTCGACCACTTTCCGCTTGGACGGATCGGAGGTATCCGACGGAATAATCTGGAGCCGAACCGTGCTGCCCTTCTTACCCCGAATCAACTCGACCACCTTCTCCAGTTTCATATCGACAACGTCGACAAAATTATCCTTGCCCTGGCTGACCGCCGCGATCCGATCGCCGACGCTTACTTTGCCACTCATCTGAGCAGGACCGCCAGGAATCAGGCGCTCGATCTTGGCGTAGCCATCCTCGACTCGCAGTTCTGCGCCAATACCGGTCAGGGATAAGCGCATGTTGATCTCGAAGCTCTCTAGATCGCCTTTTCCAAGATATTCAGAATGCGGATCGTAGGTTTGGGCGACCGCGTTCAGAAAAAGCTGCAACACATCGTTGTCGTCCCGCTCTTCCAGATTCTTTACCAACTGATCGTAACGTTTGGAGACAACCTTGGGACCGGGATCAATCGCAAGCTTGTTCAACTTCTCTTGCAGCAACTCGCCTTCGATCCGATCCCGCCAAAGGTTGTCGGCATCCTGTTCGTTGGCCGGCCACGGCTCTTTGCGCCGGTCAAGAGCGACGGTACGAGTGCTTTTGAAAGTAAAATTTTCGTTAACCAGTTTGCGGATCTTGGCTGCGCGGCTCTCGACTCGTTCTTTGAACGTGCCGTAAATATCGCGAGCGGGCTGAACATTTCCGACGATCAAGTCTTGGTCCAGCGTACCGTCATACTTCTGATGGATTTTATCGATGTCCTCTTGGGTGAAAAATAGTTTGGTGTAATCGAGAGACTCCAAGTAAGTGTCGAGCACCTTGCGGCTCATCGACGAATCCAGCTTTTGCCGAGTGAAATGCGCCTGTTCAAGCAATTTCGCCACCGTGATGGCGACCTGGCGCGAGTCCACAGTGTTGGACTTGAGCTGTCCCTGGCTAAGTGTCGTCACCGATACAAGCGTGAGAGAGACGACAAGGTATTTGAAAATTTTCATGCCTCGACCGAGTACAAATTGACAGAAGATTTACTGAACACGATTTTTGCGGCCGCCATAGCCAGCCTTGGACCCAGTTTCACTCAATATGATCGACTTTCAATCCTTTATTGGCGGTATCTTCGAAACCAATGCTTACCTCGTTTCCGCCCCGAACGGCCTGATCCTTTTCGATGCTCCGGCTGGAACCTGCGAATGGTTGGAGAAAACCGGACGCCGCCCCAATCTTCTCCTGATCACGCATGGCCATGTAGATCATATCGAGGATGCGCACGCGGTGAAAGAACGATTCAGTTGCAAAGTGGGATATCATGCCGACTCCGCGCCACTGATCACTGATCCCGGTTTTTTCAAGCAATTTGGTTTCGCTTTGGAGGTCCAGCCGACTAAATCTGATTTCTTCATTGATGAAACGGATTCGTGCGAATTTCTAGGTCTTCAATTCCGAATATTCCTCGTTCCGGGCCATTGTCCCGGCAGCCTTTGCTTTTATGTGCCTGAAGAGAAGGTCCTGGTAGGCGGCGACGTACTCTTTGCTGGAAGCATTGGCCGCACTGATCTGCCTGGTTGCGACCATCAAGCCTTGATTACCAACATCAGGCAGAAACTTTACCTGCTTCCGGACGAAACCAAGGTGCTCCCCGGTCATGGTCCCTCTACGACTATCGGATACGAGAAGCGTCACAATCCATTCGTTCGAAGCAGCCCGTCGGAATTAGGAATCGAGGGATTGGGTGGATCGTAGATATTTAGTGACATCGGGCAGGCCGTAATTTGCGAAGGCGGCTCGTCTACACGGTCCGTTCTTCTTCTTACTGAACCTCATTGTCTATCGTACCGCTCGATCTCAAGTCCCGACGGGCTGTTGCTGCCGCGAGAATCAATTGCCCCTCGGCGACTAGTTCCCCCTCTACACGAGCTTCGACGGCACATTGCACCAAGCCGCCGCCCTCACCCACTCGCTTGGCCCGGAAATGAATTTCCTCTCGCGGCCGAATCGGCCGTAAGAACTTCATTGAGCGAATCGCAGTAAGCAGAAACGTCTTTCCCGGTCCACCGATTGCGATCCCGGCGGTCTGAGCCATCGCCTCGGCCAGGAGGACACCAGGGACGATTGGATTTCCGGGGAAATGCCCTTGAAAGAAGGGCTCTTCTCCACTGAACTGCTTACGCGCCTCCGCCTGCAGTCCGGCTTCCAATTTTTCTATCTCGTCAATAAAAACGAAGGGAGGCCGATGGGGAAGTCCGAGGCTCAAAGGATCCATCGATCAATAGCAGATAGCAAATGGCAAATGGCAAATGACGAATCGATCCGCGTTCCGTGTTGTCCATTCGGGCCCCAGTTGCAACTGACTCGCAACTGTCCGAAGGTATAAATTGTGAATTTCCCCGGTTTAGCGAATCAATATCGCGCTGACTTTCCCATTCTATCGCAGGAGGTCAACGGGCATCCGCTTGTCTACTTGGACAACGCTGCCTCGACTCAACGCCCGACCGCGGTAATCGAAGAATTGGCAAGATACTACCGCGAGGACCACGCGAACGTGCACCGCGGGCTACACACACTGAGCAATCGCGCAACCGCGCTGTATGAAAAGGCACGCGCCTCTGTTGCCCATTATCTGAACGCGAAGAAGGCGGAATCAATCGTTTTTACGCGCGGTACCACTGAAGGGATCAACTTGGTCGCTGAAAGTTGGGGGAGTCGGAACCTGCGCCGCGGTGATTTAATAGTTCTCACCGAAATGGAACACCACGCGAACCTGATTCCCTGGCAAATAATTGCTCGGAAGACTGGTGCGATCCTCCATTTTCTTCCAATCCAGGATGACACCGGAGCGATTGAATGGAGCGAGCTCGCAGAGCTTTGCCGGCAGGGCAACGTGCGTCTGGTCGCGCTTACGCATATTTCGAACTCCCTGGGTTGCGTCAATCCGATCAAACAAGTTTGCCAAACGGCAAAGAAATATGGTGCCGTGACCTTAATCGATGCGGCCCAAAGCGCCGGTCACGCTTCTTTGGACGTAGACGATATCGGGTGCGATTTCTTGGTCTTTTCCAGCCATAAGTGCTGTGGACCGACCGGCATTGGAGTTTTGTACGGGCGCCAGGAGTTACTCGATTCCATGGAACCGTACCAAACAGGGGGTGAGATGATTGTCAGTGTGAGCTGGAATGAAGCGAAGTGGAAACCGGCCCCGCATCGATTTGAAGCCGGAACTCCACACATTGCAGGGGCGGTTGGCTTAGCGAAAGCGCTCGAGTACTTGGAGTCCATCGGTCGCCGCAAGATCGAAGAGTCGGACCATTTCTTTGGAACGGCGGCGGCAGAGCGGCTACGCGAACTCCCGAAAATTCGCTTGCTTGGTCCGGTTGCGGATCGAGCTGGGATTGCGAGCTTTCAGCTGGGCACGATTCACGCCCATGACCTGGTAGCTTTCGCCGATCAGTATGGTGTCGCTCTCCGAGGTGGGCATCACTGCAACCAACCTCTGATGAGGAAGCTAGGCCTCATGGCGAGCGCCCGCGCCAGTTTTTACTTTTACAACACGGAAGCCGAAATCGATCGCTTGATCTCAGTGCTCCGTGATGCCGCCAAGTACTTTGGGGATTAAAATGGACTTTGACGAACTTTATCAATCTATCATCCTGGATCATTCCAAACGGCCGCGAAACAGGGGGACTCTGTCACCACCAGTAACCCATGGTTCCGGCTACAACCCAGCTTGCGGCGATGAGGTTACTGTCTTCGTCCGGCAAACCCCGGAACGTGGCATTGAACAGGTCTCCTTTGAATCGCAGGCCTGCGCGATTTGCACCGCTTCTACATCGCTGATGACTACTCAAGTGAAGGGAAAAACTCGGGAGCAAGCGCTGGCGCTCCAGCGGCGTTTCATTGATTTCCTGACCAAGGACACTCCGGAGGAAGGATTGGGCAACCTGCAGGCTCTCGGAGGAGTCAAAAAATTCCCGCAGAGGCTGAAGTGCGCGACGCTCGGTTGGCATGCGCTTGAGGCTGCATTGAGCGGCCTCGATAAAGAGCCGGTCACATCGGAGTAGCGCGGCCCTTGAGGCCGAATAGCAAATCGCAAATAGCAGATAGCAAATCCGAACAAGCTGCCCTTTGCGATTTGCGATTTGCTATTCGGCCTCAAGGGCCGCGTTACCGAGTCGAATCTTCCACTTCCGGGCTTCCTAAGTCGAGCGGACTGCCTGGCATGGTCGAGGGATGCGTCTCCAAAATGCGGTGGTTTAGCAACTCGCGATTGACGCAAAGATAGATTCTTTCCTCGGGGCGGCTCTTCCCGACATGCATCGACCAGGCGCGATCCAGCGTCGCTTTTTCGGTTTTAGTCAATCGCTCCTGTTGCAGAAGATGCTCATTCCAGGAAGGAACCATCATTTCGAGACGGTAAGTGTTGAAACGCTCCAGGTCTTCGTGCAATCGCCAGCTGAAAGCGCCGTTTCGCAGGTGAACGAGGCGGACCTCGCGCATTATCCGAACGAAATCGCTGCCTTGCTTGCGATCGACTTCGAACTCGACAGTGATCGAAACCGGGCCGTCGTGAGGCCGCGGCATATGAGTCAGACGATGATGGATATATCCGCCGACCGCCGCCGGGTTGAAATCGAGATCAGATATAAAATTGATCGAAAGCGGTATCGTGAGCAGCAAGCTGAGCAGCAACGTACCGGCCGCGACCAACACCGTTTGACTGATCCCAAAGGTACTGGCGCTGTACCCCCAAACAATTCCGCCCAAAGCCAGCGCGCCTTGTGCAGCCATAATGACCACCGCGTTCATTCTTCCGCGCGCCCAGGAAGGCATCGCCCGCTGACCGGCTACCCACAACTCCGAAGCGGCCAAGGTCCAGCCCACTCCAGCAAACGCCGACACCAACATGAAAATCACAGGATCGCGAACCAGAGCCATTCCTAAATAGACAATGACCACAACAAGATTGGCCAACAGAATGAGAGAATTGGAGGACAAGCGATCGCGCGCTCGAGGGACAACAAAGACCGCTCCGAAAACTGATCCGGCACCCATGCAGGTGAACAGCAGCCCCAGGCTGGCGGGCTGGAGGTGAAGCTGCTTCAATCCGACGACCGGCAGCAGCGCAGGGATAATCGAAATGAAAAATGCGAACAGGATGTTACGTGCCATTACCACCTGAATACCCGGAGCATATCGGACATAACGGATCGCGGTGGTAAACGATTCCAAGAAGTTTTCCAGGGGCAGCTTGCAACTTACTACATTTTCTTTCCAACGAAGGATCGCGAGAATCACTACGAGGAAACAAGCCGCATTTAAAGCGAACACCCAATTGGGCGCAAAAAACCGTAGGAGGATTCCGCCAATGGCTGGACCAATAATCCCCGAAATGTTGAGCTGAAGACCGCCCAGTGTTGCCGCCGACGGTAACTCCGCGTCAGTGACTATATCCGGAACGACCGCCGTCCAAGCGGGCGAGTTAAAGGCAAAGCCGACGCCGGTAAGAAACACACAGACCAATATAATCCAAGGACTCAAGAGACCGAACAGGCCAACTATGGCCAATAACGCGGCGGTGCCAGACAGCCAAAAATTCATGATCAGCATCAGTTTCCTGCGATCGACCATGTCGGCCAAGGCGCCAGCCGGGAGCGTAAAGAAGAAGAAAGGCAGAGAAGCTACCGTTGACATCAGCGACAATAAAAACGCTGATGGACTCAACATATTCATTGCCCAAGTCGCTGCCGTATCGTGGGCAGAAACGCACGTGCCCGAAAGGAGTGTCGCGAACCAAAGGTTGCGGTAGACCGGATTACGGAGTGCCGTAAAAGTAGAGCTTTTGGGAGCGACGCTCGCGGGGGCGGCAATTGTGGAGCTTTGGGCCATGACGCTTGGGGGAGGGCGGTCTTCGCCGAAATATTCCGCAAAATACAAAACTAAGCAAAAAAACCAACTGCGATTATGAGTCGGCTGCGGAGCGAACCCGATTAGGCCTTTGCTGGTAGATCCTCAACGGGTGCGTCCTCAATCGGGATGGTGACGTTCCTTCGCATCAGGACCTCTCGGTTTCTGGACAGATAGTGTTTCACGATCGGTTCACCTTTGCCGCGATGGAGCAGCCAGACTCTTTGCCAAGTTTGCAACTCTTTCCTGGTCATCCGCTCATGCTGTTGCAGATGTTCGGACCAGGACGCGACGAACATTTCCATTCGGAAGTAATTCGGCTTCTCCAGGTCTTCATCTAATTGCCATCGGAAAGCGCCGTTGCGCAGATAGGTTAGCCGCATCTCGCGCATGAGCCGAAGAAACTTCCATCGGTCAGTCGAGGCAATCTCGAATTCCATGGTAACGACTACCGGCCCTTCGGACGGTTCTGGCGCGCGAAACATCCGATGGTAATGCGTAGATAAAGGAGCCGGCTCCAGATCCAATTGGCGAGTAAAGTCGATGGAAAGGGGGAAAGCCAATGGGAGACTGAATAAAAGCAAAAGCGCCGCAGCCAATAGCGCGAACTGGACGCCAGCCGTTGCCGCCAAACCGCCCCAGATCAAGCCTCCCATAGCGATACCCCCTTGGGACACCATCATGTGAGTGGCATTCATGCGCCCTCGCGCCCAATTTGGCATCGCCCGCTGACCAGCGACCCAAAGTTCCGCCGCCGTTAAAGTCCAACCGAGTCCAGCCAGAGCGGCAATCACCCAAAAGAGTCTGACGTCGGATACCAACGCCATCAGGACGAAGACGCAGGCAACGAGCACGTTAGCGACGATCGTCAGCGTATTTGCCGACAACCGGGCACGAGCCTGAGGAATGACAAAAACCGCTCCCACAACCGATCCGACCCCCATGGAAGTATAGAGATAGCCTAAGCCGCGTGAATCGAGATTGAGCACCCGCAAACCGACTACCGGTAGGAGCGCAGGGATCACGGAGATAAAAAAAGAAAATACGACGTCTCGAGCCAGAACGACCTGAATGCCCGGCGCGTACCTGACATAGCGAGCCGCACTCACAAAAGCCTCAAAAAAATTCTCCAGCGGAAGTTTGGCCTGCAGGTTCGATCTCCTCCAGCTCAATACCGCACCGGTCACCAGGAGAAAGCAAAAGGCATTGAGCACGAAGACAACCGGCGCTCCAAATTCCATCAAGAGGAATCCGCCAATGGCTGGGCCAATAATGCCGGACAGATTCAACTGGAGGCCACCCAGGGTCACGGCCGATGGCAGCTCGGCCGGAGAAACAATCTCAGGAACCAGAGCCGACCAAGCGGGCGCATAAAAACTAAATCCAGCGCCGGCGCAAAAGACCGCCACCAGAATGATCCACGGGTTCAATGCGCCGAGAAAACCGAATATTGACAGCATTCCTGCGCAGGAAGCCAACCAGAGATTCATCACTGAGAGAATTTTGCGACGGTCGGCCATGTCAGCCACAGCGCCGGCGGGTACGGTGAACAGAAAGAAAGGGAGTGAAGCCACCGTCGACATCAGCGAGATCATGAATGGCGAGCCGGAAACCGTGTGCATCATCCAAGTCGCCGCTGTATCGTGCGCCGAGACACCGCAGCCCGAAATGAGCGTCGCGATCCATAACCGGCGAAAATTTCGATTTCGCAGCGAAATCCAAATGGAATTGCTACTCATACGGTAACGAACGATAAATCATCCAACAAATAGCCGAATTGCGAACCTTTATCTCATGGTAGAGCGACGCGAAAGACCGATAATCGTTCTCCAAGCCACAAATTGAAGGGAGCTACCGTGGTTCTGACAAAACAAAGAAGTTTTGAGTTGGAAAGGTCCACCCGCTACGCTTCCGACACTCCAGGAGACGCAACGCACCTTTTGGATACCGTCTATGGTTATTAAACGTTGTCCAAAGGTTATTCTCGAAGGTACCAGGCTTACTGGCAAGACGGATCTCGCCTTTGCATTGAATGAACACCCGCGCATCGTTGGCGTGCGGAAGTATCGATATCATGCACCGATTATTTCTGCCGAGTGGAACGGCTTCACCGATAGCCCCTACGGCGCGAGTCTGATCAATTTTGAGCCGGAGTATGAGGAACGGGTGCTCGAAGCCTACCGAACGTGGGCGAAACTGTTCGAGTTGTACCGATACTATTCGTGGGTGGTAGATCGTTTCCATATATCGACTCAGGCCTGGCAGTTGATCTATGCGAATCGGCGGTATGATTTCACCTGGTTGGAAACGCGCTTAGTGAAGCTTGGATTTCGCCTGATTTTCTGCTGGCGACATCCTGATTCATTCGAAGAAGCTCGAAAACGGCGGATGAAAATCTCCAGCAACCCCTCGCAATACGATGACCTCGGATTGTTCTTGCGCGAACAAGAAGTGCTCCAGGAACTGATCGACCGATCGTTGCTGTCGAAGTTTGTAGTTGATGTGAGTGAGAGTACATTGGAACAGAATGCGACCCGAATCGCGGATTGGCTGGAAGCGACCGGCGGATTGACTGCGCCGGAGGAGTCGACTTCCTTGCCAAAATACCGCCGCCGAAAATAGAATTGACCCCCTGGAGTTCCCCCCATGCATCGAATTCTGAACCTGCTTCTGCTATTGACAGGAGCTCATATTGCTAACGCTTGGACGAACGGGCAATTGTTAATCTGGATGGATGCGGACCGCGCCGCCGCCATGCAGCTCGTCGCCAATAAGTTCGAACAGGATTACGGGATTACGGTACGGATCGAAACCCCGGAAAAGATCACCGATAATTTTCCGCTCGCGGCCCAAGCAGGTAAGGGGCCCGACATTGTCGTTTGGGCTCACGATAAGGTCGGCGAGTGGGCAGATGGCGGGGTCATTGCTCCGATCGAGGTAACAGCGGCCTACAAACAGCAATTTTATCCGATGGCCTGGGATGCTGTGCTTCATCGCAGGCAACTCTGGGGATATCCGATCAGCCTCGAAGCGATCGGCTTGATCTACAACAAAAAGCTGGTGAACGGCAAACCTCCCACTCAGCTCAGCGATCTGATTGCTTTTAACCAACGACTCAAGTCAGAACACCCGGACTTTCATTCGATTCTCTGGGATTATAACAATCCTTATTATTCCTGGGGCATCTTGGCTAGCGGCGGCGGCTATATCTTCGGAAAGACAAACGATGGATACGATCCTCGCAACGTCGGGGTGGCGACCGACGGAGCAGTCCAGGGATTATCTGAAATCGTCCACCTGATCGATATTGGAGTCCTGCCTAGAATGGCTTCGAGCGGTGACATCGCGCAAGAGTTAATGGCTCGAGGCAAGCTAGCGATGATGATCTCGGGGCCTTGGGATTGGCCGAATCTCATGAAGAGCGGCATCGATTTTGGCGTGGTACCGATGCCCGGAACAAACGGGAATTTGGGCAAAGCTTTCATAGGCGTCCAGGTTGCCTATATCAATCGCAGCTCACCGAATCGAGACCTGGCGAAAGAATTCCTAGAGAAATACGCCTTCACCAAGGAGAGCTTGTGCGCGTTAGACCATCTCAAGCCGATTGGGATCCCGGCAATGGTTTCGCTCTACGACGAGCTCTCCCGAAGCAACCCTTTGCTCGGTGAAATGAAACGGTGTGCAGAGGCAGGAGAAGTAATGCCGAACATTCCGCAGACGGGCAGGTTCTGGACCTCGATGGCCACTGCCATCGAGGTTGCCACGAGCGGCCGTACCAGTCCAGCAGCGGCATTGGCCGAAGCTCAGCGCGCTATGCTGAAAGGGATTCCGGAGCCCAGAGGCAGACCGTAAAGGGAGCGCCGGGCGGAAAGAAATCCTTGCGAGGGCATTGGGCCATGTTAGAAGTTCGTTCTCCTCGAATTCCGCTCGGGTGGTGAAATGGCAGACACGTACGTTTGAGGGGCGTATGCCGCAAGGCGTGGGGGTTCAAGTCCCCCCCCGAGCACCACTCTTCATTTATGGATAGCGCGCTTCGCTCGATCACAGTCGATCTCGGCCCTCGAACCTACCAGGTTGTCATTGGAAGAGACCTTTTGCGGCAAGCGGGGCCAGCCATCCGCAATCTCGGATTCGCGGGACACGCGGTGGTCGTCACGGACGAGATTGTCAGCCACCTCTACAGTGAACCGCTGGTTGCTTCTCTTTCGCAGGCTGGTTTTTCCTGCAGCCAAGAGATCATTCCTAGTGGCGAGAATTCCAAGTCTTTTTTTGTTGCGGAGAAATTGTGCGAAGCACTGGCTCGGAATCGCGTCGATCGGTCCGGCATCATCATAGCTCTGGGAGGAGGAGTGGTGGGCGATCTTGCCGGCTTCGTCGCCTCGATCTATGCGCGTGGTATTCCGTACGTTCAGGTAGCGACCACGGTCATGGCGCAAGTCGACAGCGCGGTTGGAGGAAAGACCGCAATTAATCTGCAGGCCGGAAAAAACCTGGTTGGCGCTTTTCACCAGCCTTCACTCGTGCTCGCGGATACCGGTACGTTGGAAACGCTACCCGAGCGGGTAAAAAACGAGGGCTTCGCGGAGGTCATCAAATACGGCGTAATCGAGCAGCCGAATTTGCTGGATACCTTGTCGCAACCCGATCTTTCCGATCTTGGTCCGCTGATTGCCGACTGTGTGTCGATCAAGGCCCGGATTGTTGCCAGCGACGAACACGACAATTCGGGCGAACGCGCGCTCCTGAATTTCGGCCATACCATCGGCCACGGCATCGAAGCAGTTGCCGGATACGGAACGATGCTCCATGGCGAGGCGATAAGTTTGGGAATGCGGGCCGCCCTGTGGCTTTCCACCCAAAAGGCAGGCTTTGCAGAAAGCGAATACTCGAGAATTGTGTCTTTGCTCGAGAAATTCAGTCTTCCGATTGTACTGCCAAGCCAATTTCCCACCGAAGCTATAATCGAGAAGGTCTTTACCGATAAAAAATTCGTTGGTGGAGAAATACGCTTTGTGCTGGCTTCTGGTTTAGGTGTGGCATTCGTGTCGGACAAAATTACAAGGAGCGATCTTGCCAGTGCGGTCGGCGTCTTGAGAGAATCACGCGTGTGACACGCACCGAGGCGTATATAGCTCTGAACATGGTGGCCCATCTGGGCCCCATTCGATTGCGCAAGCTTCTCGATCATTTTCAAGATCCACAACGTATTCTTCAAGCGAATCGAGCCGAACTGCAGGCGATCGAGGGTCTCCCCAAGGCGGCGATTGAAGCGATCTTGTCGTGGGAGGCAGAGGTCGATTTGACAAATGAACTCGTTCGAATCCGCGAATACGGCGCCAAAATTCTTACCCAGGAAGATGAGATTTATCCTCGGCTTCTACGCGAAATCTATGATCCTCCAATCGTTCTGTACGTTTGGGGCGAAATTCTAGAACGAGACCAACATGCGATGGGAGTGGTCGGCTCGAGACGGACTACGCATTACGGTCTCGAGTGCGCCAGGCGACTCTCCTACCAAATCGCTTATTCCGGAATAACCGTGGTGAGTGGGCTGGCGCGCGGAATCGACACTGCCGCCCATCAAGGAGCGCTAGCGGCCAAAGGGCGAACGATCGCGGTGCTTGGCACCGGATTGCATTACATCTATCCGGCCGAGAACCGGGAACTCGCGGAAAAGATCAGTACGTCCGGCGCCATGGTTACGGAATTTCCGATGGACACCACCCCGGATAGACAAACGTTCCCGATGCGCAATCGCATCATTAGCGGTCTGAGCTTTGGCCTTCTGGTAGTCGAAGCGGGAGCGAATAGCGGCGCATTGATCAGCGCCTCGCAAGCTGCCGAACAAGGCCGATCTTTGTATGCGGTGCCCGGGCCGATCGACCGTCCCACTTCGTTTGGATCGAATCGCCTGATTCAACAGGGCGCGAAATTGGTGATGAGTGTCGATGACATTCTCGAGGATTTACAAACGCTTTTTCCCAAACCACCCGAACTCGTTGCCAGTCAACCGCCCGATCTGGAAGGCGATCTTTTGATCGTGTACAAAGCTATTGGCTCAACCGAGACTTCTATCGATACGATCATCGAAGCATCCGGTCTGACCGCAGGAGCGGTGAGCGCGGCTCTGCTGCAGCTAGAGATGCGCCGCCTGGTCCGGCAACTACCGGGAAAGTTTTTTGTGAAGCTCCTTTGACGCCAAACTCCAGCCGAGTTTTCAGGTCTGGCAACGTGAAAAGCTCTAGAGGCACAGTCGCCGCCACCGAAGTCTGCGAACAATAAATGAGTTGCCACCTATTGGGTTGCCCTTTACTGTCCCGATCCGAATTTGGGAACCGAACGAAACGAACTTTGCAGATGGGTAAAACGCTGGTCATCGCAGAAAAACCGAGTGTCGCCCTCGATTTCACCCGCGCTCTAGGGAAATTCGAGAAGAAAGGCGAATACTTCGAAAATGACCGGTTCGTTATTTCATCGGCCATTGGCCATCTGGTAGAGCTGTGCCTGCCCGGCGAACTGGACAAGAGGCGCGGCAAGTGGAGCTTTCAGAGTCTGCCAATTATTCCGGAAGAATTTGAGCTGAAGCCAATTGCGAAGACGGAAGCGCGGTTCAAGCTTTTGCAACGGCTGATGAAGCGCAACGACGTCGATCTGATCGTCAATGCTTGCGACGCCGGGCGAGAGGGCGAACTGATCTTTCGCTACTTAATCCGACTCGCTGGGGTCCATAAACCGTTGCAACGACTCTGGTTGCAGTCGATGACTTTTGAAGCGATTCGATCCGCGTTTGAGCACTTGCGTAGCGATCGAGAAATGATTCCGCTGGCCGAAGCAGCTGTCTGTCGTTCGGAAAGCGACTGGCTGGTTGGAATAAACGCCACCAGAGCGATGACGGCGTTCAACTCGAAGGTTGGTGGCTTTCAGTTGACTCCGGTGGGTCGAGTGCAAACTCCTACTCTGGCGATTCTGGTCGAGCGGGAAGAGAAAATCCGCAGTTTCGAACCACGAACCTATTGGGAGCTATTTGGTGATTTTGAAATCGCTAAAGGATCTTATCGCGGACGCTGGTTCGACGAAGCGTTTACCAAGGATACTGACGAAGATCGTCGAGCAGAGCGGATTTGGTCGGTTGAAAAGGCGGAGGCAATCAAGGCCAAAGTTGTCGGTAAAACCGGGACAATCTCCGAGGAAAAGAAGCCGACGACTCAGGCTCCCCCGCTACTCTACGATCTCACTTCGTTACAGCGCGAGGCCAACGGTCGTTTCGGTTTTTCCGCGCGACGAACACTGCAGATTGCTCAGCAGCTTTATGAGCGCTACAAGCTGATCACCTATCCGAGGACCGATTCCCGGTATCTGCCGGAAGACTATTTGGCCACAGCCAATAATGTCCTTCGCAATTTGCGCGATCCAGCACTCATGCCGCACGCTCACAAAGTCCTACAAAATGATTGGGTGCGGCCCAGCAAACGGATTTTTGACAACGCAAAAATAACCGATCATAACGCTATCATTCCTACTGGCGAGAATCCCAAGCATTTGGATGAGGCTCAGCAAAAGCTTTTCGACCTAATCGCTCGCCGGTTTGTGGCCGTCTTTTTTCCGGCTGCACAGTTTGAAGTCACCACCCGGATTACGCGGGTTGAGGAAGAGGCTTTCAAGACCGAGGGAAGGATCATCAAAGATCCGGGTTGGTTGGCAGTCTATGGCCGGCAAGCCTCCGGTGAGGGCGAAAGCGATGTTTTGGTGGAATTGAATGGTGACGAGTCCGCGTTGACGCGTGACGCGGAAATCAAGGAAAACCAGACTAAGCCGCCGGCCCGCTTTTCCGAAGCGACGCTGCTTTCAGCGATGGAGAGCGCCGGGAAACTAGTGGATGACGAAGAGTTGCGAGATGCAATGTCGGCAAAGGGCCTGGGAACGCCGGCCACCCGCGCTGCGATCATTGAAGGATTAATCCAAGATGGTTACATCAGCCGAGAAGGTCGCGAGCTAATTGCGACAGCTAAAGGAATTTCGCTGGTTACATTGCTGCGGGGAATCGGAATCGAATTACTTTCCTCACCTGAGCTGACTGGAGAATGGGAGTATCAACTCAAGTTAATGGAACAGGGCCAGCTCGAACGGCCCGCGTTCATGTCTAAGATCAAGGATCTGACCCGACAAATTGTTGATAAAGCAAAGAATTTCGAGAGTGATGTGGTCGAGGGCAACTATGTGACCCTGGAGGTTAAATGCCCGAATTGTGGAGCGCCCCAACTCAAAGAGGATTACCGCACTTATCATTGCGAGACGTGTGGCTATCGACTTTTCAAAAACATCGCCAGCCGTGAACTGAGCCCGGAAGAAGCGACCGTTTTGGTACGGGAAAGAAAGCTTGGACCGCTTGATGGTTTCCGCAGCAAGACGGGGCGCCTATTCTCGGCGCAACTGGTTTTGAATGAGGAGAATAAGCCACAGTTCTCGTTCGAAAATAATGGGTCATCCGCCAGTGTAGAAGTCGATCCGGCGATCCACCAGGTAGTCGGGCCCTGCCAGGTTTGCGGGACTGGTTCCGTTTACGACTTAGGTTCAGTCTACATTTGCGAGAATGTGCCCAAAGGCACCTGCACGTTTAAGATGAGCAAAACAATTCTGCAGCGCGAGGTGCCTGCCGATCAGCTTAAGAAGATGCTCACCGAAGGAAAAAGCGAGCTGCTCCGTCGATTCATATCCAAAAAGGGGCGGCCTTTTGATGCGATTCTTACCCTGAGCAACGGGAAAATCGGCTGGGAGTTTGCCAAGCGAGAGTCGACTCGAAAAAAGCGAGCGACCCCACAGAAAACAAATTCGGAGAATACAGCAACGTAGCGGCTATTCTCTGAATTTGTTTGCTAGGTCGGTTGACCAATTCCCGCTGGGGCTTCCTTTTTTCCAGGAGTCTTCACGACAACCGGCTTGGCTTCGATATCAACCCGTTTTCGCTTAGGAATCTGCTCGAGAAAGAGCGCCTGCACATCGATTCGATCCCCTTCGATCGGCCGCCGACGGTAGATTAGTTCATCGGATACCTGCTCTCTTGCTTTCACGTTATCTTGCCAGTAGTACTCCAGCATTTGGTCGATTTGTGCTTTGAGATCCTGCTCTTCAACCGGAAAACAGGTTTCAACGCGCCGGAAAAAGTTTCGAGGCATCCAATCGGCGCTGGCGAGATAAATCGCCGGCTTGCCCCCATTCTCGAATCGAAAGATTCTACTGTGTTCCAAAAAACGTCCGACCAGACTGCGTACGACGATATTCTCGCTCACGCCAGGAACCTGAGCCCGCAAAGAGCAGATTCCTCGAACCAACAACCGGATCTGAACACCCGCTTGTGATGCCAAGTAGAGTGCCTGAATTGTTTCCGTGTCGACGAGTGAGTTGAGTTTAGCAAAGATCGTCGCCGCTTTGCCGGCCTTCGCATTCTCGGTCTCGCGTTCGACCATTTCGAGGACAAACTCATGCAACGCCTTGGGTGCAGCTTTAATCTTCTTTAAATCGGGAAACACGGAAACACCGGTGAGCCAATTGAAAAGTTCCGCACAGTCATCAGTTAGAATCGGATCACATGTCAGGTAACCCAGGTCGGTATAGAGGCGAGCAGTCGAAGGATGGTAATTTCCGGTACCCAAGTGCAGATAACGACGGATGCCATCTTCCTCCTTGCGAACCACCAGCGCGAGTTTGGCGTGAGTTTTCAGGCCAACGATTCCATACACGACATGGACTCCGGCTTCCTGAAGCGTTCGAGCCCATTTGATATTCGCCGCTTCGTCGAAGCGGGCCTTGAGTTCAATCACTACGGTTACTTGTTTGCCGCTCTCTGCTGCTTCTGCCAGGGAAGCCACGATTTGTGAGTCACCGCTGGTACGATATAAAGTCTGCTTGATCGCGAGTACGTTGGGGTCCTCCGCCGCCTGCTCAATGAAATCCAGAACGCTTTGAAAGCTCTCATAGGGGTGGTGGAGCAGAATGGATCGACGCCGAATTTGGGAGAAAATATCTTCCTGATCTTCGGGAGCAGTAACTATCGCTGGGACGAACGGCTTATATTTGAGATCCGGCCGATCAACCCCTGAGATCACCGGCATCAATCGGAAGAAATTGATCGGTCCATCCACCGCAAACAGATCGGTATCAGTAAGACCGAACGTCTGCAGAAGCTGATCTGAGATATGCGGCGGGCATTCCTGTTGAACCTCAAGCCGGACGGCGTCCCCTCGGCTACGCTTGCGCAGCTCCAGTTCGATCGCTTTGAGCAAATTCTCCGACTCTTCTTCATCAAGATAGAGATCACTGTTGCGAGTTACGCGGAACTGATAAGCGCCTTTTACTTTGATCCCATGGAACAAAGCGCCCACATGCGCCTGGATCAGATTGCCGACGAAGATATAGCGATAGATGCCGCGTTCCCCGGCCTTGTACGGAAGCAACCGAGGCAAGATTCTTGGAACTTGGACAATGGCCAGATTCGTGTTCAATTCCTTTCCCTCGAGCTCCACAACCACATTCAGGCTTTTGTTAAGAAGTTGCGGGAAAGGATGGACCGGATCGACTGCTAATGGGGTCAGTACCGGATATACCGAGGTCCGAAAATAATTGGAATAGTAGTTCTTTTCGTCCGCACTAAGCTCATCGTAACGCAGGAAGAAGATGTTCTGCTCTTCCAATGCGGGGACCAGAGACTTGTTCCAGAGCGAGTACTGGTCGTCCAACATTTTGCGAACGCGAGCCGAAACCGCCGCTAGTTGCTCGGTCGGACTCATCCCGTCCGGACCAGCAGTACTGATTCCGCTCTGGCGCTGTTGATTCAGGCCAGCGACTCGAACCTCAAAGAACTCGTCTAGATTAGAGCTGACGATACAGAGAAACTTGACCCGCTCCAGGAGTGGATTGCTCGGATCTTGGGCTTCCTCCAAAACCCTTTGATTGAACTCGAGCCAACTTAACTCTCGGTTGATATAAAGTGAGGGTTCGGTCAGCGAGGGGATAGGAAGATGCTGCATGAGTTTCCTTTTCGTTGTGAGCTGATAGGGGCGTCTCGCCTGCATCCTTTTATACGTTCCATCTCTGAACCGCCACCTGACGGATGTGACAATTCGGTTACGCTATCATACTTAGGGCGATCCGGTAGAGAAATGAACGCGAAGGTCGCTGGAGAGGTGTTCGGCGCCGCGGCGACTGTCCGGCGAAGGATCTCCGCCTCCCCCGACCTCAAAATCCGAACGGAGCCGGCTCGTCCGTCTCGCCTTAGAACGCAGTCGCCTTGATGTCGTCCGCCCGAACAGAGCCCGCATGGTAATGGCGAGCGATGGCGACTGCGCCTTGAGGTCGGGCATACCAATCGCTTCGTTCCACCGCTTTGTTTGGAACATCGGTTGACCTAACTGGACAGTCGCCGCTACCGAAGACAAGCCAGAGGCCCGCTCTCGTTATATTCCCAGCGTTCCCTTCTCAGTCCCAGTTCCGCCGGCCGCCTCCTAGAAGAGGTAGCAGGTAGTACAGAAGATAGCCCAGAGCGGTGATAAAAGCAGCCACGTAGGTCAGCGCCGCAGCATCCAGTACTTTGTTAACGCCCTCTGCGTCCGCTTGACTCCGGTAGAAGCCCATCTCGCCCAAAATTCGCTTCGCTCGCGCTGAGGCATCAAACTCCACTGGAAGAGTGATCAAATTAAAAACCATAATGATAGCCCAGGCGAAGCACAGGATGATCAGCATCGGCCGAAGCATGTGCGTAACGAATCCAAAAATTGGAAGAAATGCGACCGCCATGTTCGCAAAACCGACCAAATGAACTGAGGCCATTCTCCAACCCAGAGGCGCATAAGCCAGCTTATGCTGTATGGCATGGCCACACTCGTGCGCAGCCACGCCCATGGCAGCCGTCGAATTGCCACGAAAATTATCCGAGGAGAGCACCAGCCGCCTGTTCATCGGGTCGTAATGATCTCCCAGCAGCTGGTTGGATTCCACAATCTGGATGTCACCAATTCCGGCTCGCTGCAGAATATGGGCGGCGACATCGGCGCCAGATAAACCGACCGAGGAAGGGACCTGGCTATATTTAGCGTAAGTCGCTTTGACTCTCCAGGTGGCCCAGAGCGAAAGCGCAAAAGTTCCAACGAACAACAGAATACTAAGAGCAGTCATTGTTGCTTAAGGAACATACTCCGAACCCGCCTGGCGGCAAATCGTAAGCGAATTCGCCCGCTAGGCATAGTGCCTGCTCAATGATAGCTTGCTTCGCCTCGGCAGAGGGGTTTAACCATAACTACGATCATTATGGGAATGCTGTTCGATAATTATGACCCCGGCCCGTTTTTCGACGAGATGTTTGAACCCTCAGGTCAGATTAGAACGCACTACGACCGGCTTTACCAGCGGTACAGCGAGTTAACCCCCGAAGAATTCGAGCGGAAAAGATCGGCTGCGGACAATTCGTTTCTCAACCAGGGAATCACATTCACGGTCTACAACAATGACGAAGGGACCGAGCGCATTTTCCCATTCGATTTGCTTCCGAGGATAGTTCCGTTTGGCGAGTGGCAACAAATCGAGCGGGGCTTGGTCCAGCGAATTACCGCGCTGAATCTTTTTTTGCAGGATGTGTATCACGAACAGCGGATTATCAAGGATAAGGTGGTGCCGCGCGAGATCGTGGAGAGCGCGGTACATTTCCGTCCGGAGTTCATGGGAGTCAATGTGCCAAAGGGCATCTACATGCACATCTGTGGGACTGATCTGATTCGGGACAGCGATGGAACATACCTCGTTCTGGAAGACAACGGAAGATGCCCTTCGGGAGTTTCCTACCTCCTGGAGAACCGCCAGGCAATGAAACGCGTGTTCCCCAATTTATTTTCGAGGCACGCGGTGCAACCGGTCGACAGTTACTGCCAGGAGCTGCTAAACGTTCTTCGCTATATCGCGCCAGATGATAATCCCGAGCCGGCGGTCGTGCTGCTAACCCCAGGGATCTACAACTCCGCTTATTTCGAGCACTCGTTTCTTGCCAGGACAATGGGCATCGAGATTGTCGTCGGTGCCGATCTGGTGATCCAAAATGGTTACCTGATGATGAAGACTACCAAAGGCTTACGCCGAGTCGACGTAGTTTATCGCCGGATTGACGATGACTTTCTCGACCCGGCGGTGTTTCGAAAGGATTCTTTGCTGGGTGTTTCCGGCATCGTGGATGTCTATCGAAAAGGAAATGTAAGCCTGGCCAACTCGATCGGGACAGGAGTGGCGGACGACAAGGCGACCTACTACTTCGTCCCCCAGATGATTAAGTACTATCTCGACCAGGACCCGATTCTTCCCAACGTACCTACCTATCTTTCCCACTTCGATTCAGATCGGGCCTACATCCTTGAGCATCTTCCGGAACTCGTGGTGAAATCTGCAAACGAAAGCGGAGGTTACGGAATGTTGATGGGACCTAATTCAACTGCTGCGGAGAGAGACAAATTCCGCGCTGCCATTAACGCGAATCCTCGAAACTACATTGCGCAACCGGTGGTCCAGCTTTCCCGGTGTCCGTCCTACTCGGATGGTCGTTTTGAAGGCCGGCACATCGATTTGCGACCGTACATTCTGTTCGGCGAGAAAATTACGATCATTCCCGGTGGCCTCACCCGGGTTGCTCTCCGGAAAAACTCTTTGGTCGTAAATTCTTCGCAGGGCGGTGGTAGTAAGGACACCTGGGTCTTAAATGAATGATCTGATAATAAAATCCGTTCACGGCAACATCGAACCTTTGCACTAAAGAAATGCTTTCCCGAGTCGCCGATTCGCTCTACTGGCTGGGCCGCTATATCGAGCGCGCGGAAAATCATGCCCGAATGCTTGATGTGAACCTCCAGCTTATGCTGGACGCGACCCTGGTGAAAAATCGGTACAGTCAACAGCATTGGGAATCGATCATTTATTCCCTCGAGGACACCAAACTGTTCGAGAAGTTGTATCCCGCAATAAACGGAGAAAATGTTGTCGAGTTTGTTTCATTTGAGAAGAAGAACCCCAACTCCGTTTATTCTTGCCTCTGTTCAGCGCGCGAAAACGCTCGCACTGTGCGTGAACAAATCTCTTCCGAGATGTTTGAGCAGCTCAATCGAATGTTTCTCGACTTTCGTTCCGGCGAAGCAAAACGACTCTTTCGTTCCAGTAGCTATCAATTTTTCCAGTGGGTCTTACAAGGCTGCCATCTGTTTCAAGGGATCGCCGATGCAACGATGGCTCACGATGAAGGCTGGGACTTTATTCAGCTCGGCAAATTCCTGGAGCGGGCGGATCGAACCTCGCGTATCCTTGATATAAAATATCACATTCTTTTACCCAAAGGAGAACAGATCGGAGGAAATGTCGATCTGGTACAGTGGCTGGCGGTGCTCAACTCGTGCAGTGCCGGCGAACCTTATCGCAAACATTTCCAAGGTCAGGTGGCTCCATGGAAAGTGGCTGAATTCCTCATCAAGCATCAGACTTTTCCGCGTTCAATCCGGTTCTGTGTTGATTCCTTTGACTATTCTTTGCATCGAATCAGCGGCGTGGAACGGGGCGACTTCCTCTATCGGATTGAAGCGGAACGGCTTTCAGGTAAGCTCCTGGCCGATCTATCTTATGTCACGATCGCCGATATCTTCCAAGTCGGGCTGCACGAATACCTGGACACGATTCAACTGCGGCTAATCGAGATCGGCAACGCGGTATACAAAGAATTTTGCGAATGGTTAGAGACCGAGCCGGCGAATGACAGTGAAGAACAATGAACAACAACGAACGAGGAGGAACATAGCTAGGCATTCCGATAGAGCCCACTCAGCGTAGGCCTCCGGAATGATCTGGATCGCGTTGCTCTCAAGGTTTGAGCCACATTTCAATCGCGAGGCGTTTCGTGAGTTCGGGCGACAGCGTAATCCGCGTGCTCTCCATTTCGAGAGGCTTGCAGATCCGGGAAGTCACCAAAGTTTCGTAGTCCGTCCCGGCCCGACGAGACAAAGCGTGCCCGAGCAAACCCACGCCGACGTTCGAATACTCGAACTGGGAACCAATATCACGCGTCAGCTGATAGCCCGACAGAAAATGGTATAGCTGATCGACCGAGTAGTCTGCGAACGGATTGGTCGGATCCTTTGGCGCAAAATTGTTAGGCATCCCCGGCAAGCCCGACCTATGAGTCGCGAGATCAGTCAATGTGATCGTTCGCTTACCATCATTAGGGACCTTTACCTCAGAAGGAAGATACTTTGAAACCGGATCATCCAGCTCGACCTCGCCTCGCTGCACCATGTCGGCGAGCAACAAAGAAGTGAATACCTTTGTCACCGAACCGATTTCGAAAAGCGTGTTCCCATCGAGAATACGCTCATCTCCTGCATCAAGTTTACCGTATGCAATTATTCTGCGACCGTGAGGCTCAACGACCCCAACCACGATGCCAACACTTTGATGTCGGGTATCAATTCGATCGGCGAGAATTTTTCGGATTTCGGAATCAGGAGGTACCGCAGACTCCGAGGCCGCCAGTGCTGAAGGCGTGGCGATTGATAATGCATCTCGAAAATGAGCGCGAGAAATTCCGTTTTCATTCGCCGAGCCCAGCGAGGTCAGTACCATAGAAATCAATCCGAAAGCTGAATCCATGGTCAAGCTAGAACCTCTCTAAATTGGAAATCTCGCATGCTGAAGAGCGCGTTGAAGTGTTATTCAGCTGTTGATGACTATTGGACAACGGCGTGCTTGGCTTTAACGTCGCTACTAATTTCAGTCCGGGCGCCGCTCACGGAACAATGGATTCGAAACCACTCAATTCGCCGGCGGATTTGGGAGATTCGCAAGAGCTTCAAACTGCTGGTTCGGAATTACTATGCCGAATATTCGCCCTCCAGGATCCAGCCCACCGGCCGTCAAGACATCATTCGTAAGATTCCAGTATTGTCGAGTATCTCAAGAACACTGTTCCTTAAACGCCGGAACTGCGTTGATCAGACGGAACGCGCATTTGGCGAAAACCTTCCGAAGACCTTCGGAATGGACGCGATCCATGTTCTCGAGAGAACGACGAACAGCGCGGAACCCGTAATCAATCATCGCCGAGTTTCTATTTCAGCGCATGCACGGCGGCTCTTTCGATAGCGATTCCCTCTTTGTAACGTTCCATGAAGGCCGTAAAGCCATCAACATCCCCATGATCAGGAGCTATCGTCGTGCTATTGGCTCGTGCAAAGACTTTGTTGGAGAGATAGGCTTCCAAGGGTTCATTCTCTTTCTTACGGAGCATGTATGAGGCCAGCAATGCGATTCCCCATGCGCCGCCCTCGCCAGCGGTCTCCATCACGGACACGGGAACATTCATCGCTGCCGCCATGATCTTCTGGCCCACTTCCTCCGTTTTGAAGAAGCCACCGTGACCGAGGACCTTGTCGATCTTCACTTGCTCCTCTTCAAAGAGGATGTCCATTCCGATCTTCAATGTACCGAGTGCCGAGAACAGATGCACACGCATGAAGTTCGAAAGCGAGAACCGGCTTTCAGGCGTACGGACGAACAGTGGACGCCCCTCTTCAAGGTGGGTAATGGGCTCACCCGCAAAATAATTGTAGGCAAGAAGCCCGCCAGCATCCGCATCACCCGTGAGTGCCTTCTTGTACAGCATTTCGAACAGCTTGGATTGATTGATCTCCACACCAAGCGCGTCCACAAATTCTCGGAACAGACCGATCCATGCATCGAGATCGGACGTGCAGGTGTTACTATGTGCCATAGCCACCGGCTTACCGCTGGGCGTCGTCACCATATCGATCTCCGGGTGTAACTTCGAGAGGTCCTTTTCCAGAACGATCATGGCGAAGACGGAGGTTCCTGCGGAAACGTTGCCTGTTCGCTCGGCAACGCTGTTAGTGGCCACCATGCCTGTGCCTGCGTCACCCTCGGGCGGACAGAGCGAAATACCACTTTTTAGTTGGGCTGTGGGATCGAGTAGCTGAGCACCTTCTTCGGTGAGCACCCCTGCGGCATCTCCTGCCACCAGGACTTTCGGAAGAATGTCCGGGAGCTTCCAGGCGATGTTATCCACTTCGAGCCGTTTGTTGAACAGCTCGATCTTGCTCGCGTCGTAATCGTTGGTCTTGCTATCGATGGGGAACATGCCAGATGCGTCGCCGACGCCTAGCACCTTTTGCCCTGTCAGTTTCCAATGGACGTAGCCTGCCAGGGTGGTCTGATAGCTGATATCTTTGATATGGGGTTCCTTGTTCAATATCGCCTGATAGAGGTGGGCAATGCTCCAACGGTGGGGAACGTTGAATTGGAACAGTTCAGTGAGGGCCGTGGCAGCCTGCGCGGTCGTGGTGTTTCGCCATGTACGAAACGGGACGAGTAGATTTCCGTCCTTATCGAATGCCATATAACCGTGCATCATGGCGCTGAAGCCAATGGCACCAATGGTCTGCAGCGAAGTGTTGTAATTCTCGAAAACCTCCTTGCTAAGCTTCCGATAACTCTCCTGCAAGCCTGTCCATCATAGCTTCCCGACGCGATCGGTGTATGATCCTCGCCGATCAGCACCGCCTTGATGCGAGTCGAGCCGAACTCAATGCCAAGAACGGTCTTTCCGCTATCAATTGCTTCTTGGGTATCGTTTCGATTCATGTTCATCTCTCACGACTTGAAGTCATTTCTTCAAACTTATTTTTCAGGAAAGAGACAGTGTTCATTCCACGCCATCCCAAGGAATGCTTCCGGCAATGGGTGGATCAGCCCAGCAGTAATCGCGGCGAATATCGAGGACGGCGGAACACCGCACGAGCGCGGATATGAAACTCAACAAAGCCTCTGGCAGATGGCCGAGATGCTGCGCACGAGCGGAGCGCAATAAAAGACCACTTCAACAGAACCGGGGTGTTACGAGCACCCCGGAACCAATTCGAAACAGGCCACTTAACTCGATCAGAAGCTCAATCCTGTTTCTCAATCTACTCCTATCGCAACCGCGCAAGAAGACACCCACGTTGCCGAGGAGACTTGTAGCGTTTACACCGTCGCTTGCGACGACAGTAATGGCCCACGCGCCCGGATTGCAGGAATATAACGGCTACGTCTCCACCGCCGAGGTTAATGTTATCGGCACCTCGATTCATTGAGTCACTGGAACGCTCGTCCACGGATGGAGGATCGGCAGCGGTCCCGCGTTTACGCACGCCCGTTAAAATGAAATTGGCGCAATGAAAGTAGCCCAATTTATAGCCTGGTAACGCGAAAACGGGAATGCGTGCCGCAGGGAACGCTTGAGCGAGTCGCCGTCACGACGGTCCGCGTTCGTAATCCCCTACGGTTCAAGAAGGACAAATGGTAATTGCGCTTTTGTGATTAGGTAAACCGAGCGCTTCACGAAAATCTCTCGATCCTAGCGAAAGGAATATAGCCGGGCAGTCGCCGCTACCCAGAATGTGAAACATCAGTCCCGCTCGTTGCGTGTTCTTTGCTGGTCAACCAGCACAGCGGCTAAAAGGATGGCGCCACGCACCAGATATTGGTAGAAGGCGTCGATATTCAAAAGATTCATCACATTCTCGGCTGTGCCGAGGATAAAAACGCCCACGATCACACCCGAAATGGTTGCGGTGCCCCCTTTCAACGAAACTCCCCCGAGTACGCAAGCAGAGATCACGTTGAGCTCGAATCCTCCGGCCGAGTTAGGTTGGCCACTGGTGATTCGTGACGCGAGAATGACTCCAGCGAGTCCGGCGACCAGTCCCTGCACGAGAAAGATAATTACCCGCGTTCGTTCGACCCGGATTCCGGCGAGCCGCGATGCCTCGGGGTTGCCGCCGATGGCCAGTGTGTTTCGACCGTAAAGAGTCGAATTGAGCAAGAACCCAAACAGGACAAAACAAGCGAGAGTCGTCCAGATAGGCATGGAAATACCGAGAAAGGAACTGCCCGCAAACAGGATAAAATCGGCATTGCTAACACCAACAGCCTGTCCGTGAGACGCGATAAAAGCTAACCCTCGAACGATCTCCATCGTCGCGAGAGTTGTGATGAGCGCATTGATTCGCAGGTAGGCGATGACCATCCCGTTTACGCAACCGATGATCGCTCCACTCAGCAGGGCGGCAGCCACCCCACACCAGAGGTTATCCGTCGCGTTCACTACCGTAGCACTCAATACGCCGGTAAAAGCCACGACCGAGCCAACCGAAAGGTCAAAGTCGCGCGATGCAAGACAAAACATCATCGTGCAAGCAACCATCCCAATCTGCGAGACGGAAAGCGCAAGACCGAGCATGTTCTGAACAGTAAAAAAATACTGCACCGACAGGGACAGCGCGATGAAGATCGCCAGAAAGATAAGAACTAGATTGTAGTCCAGCAGAAACGCTAAGAACCGCCGAAGAAGCGAATCGGAACTGGGTCGCGGCACTTTCGCTTCACTCGCAGCGCGTCGGACTTGGAAATTGAGCGACATAACAAATAGTGAGTTTAGTGAAGAAAGAGCGGGCCATAGGGCTGGGCTGTGAAACTTTCGCGTCGCGACGGAAAAGCCTTCAAGGCCGACAGGCAGCTAGTTTTCGTCAATAGCTTCATGCTATTTTTTCATCGGGCAATGCCAAGCTCAGGGCGCGATGCTCCGAGAAATCTTCTCGGGGGACATCCGCGATGATAGCTCCGCTCCGCATCACGATCATGCGATCCGCGATGCCGAGTAGCTCCGGCAATTCACTTGATACCACAATGACAGCACATCCTCGCTCAGCTAATTGATAGATGATGTTATAAATCTCGTGTTTCGCTCCCACATCGATCCCGCGGGTTGGTTCATCCATGATAACTACCTTTAAGTCAGGTTGATTTAGCCAACGCGCTAGGATCACTTTCTGCTGGTTACCCCCGGAAAGGAAGCGTACCTTCTGCCGCCGACTGGGCGTTCTGATCCTCAGTCTCTGAATGAACTCATTGGTCACTCGAGCTTCTCCGGCAAAATCGATCCAGAATTTACGAAGGCCATCTCGCTGTCGTGCGCTCAACGCAACATTTTCTGTGACAGAACGGATCGGCACGATCCCGCTCTCCTTTCGATCCTCCGGACAAAAAGCAATCCCACGCCGGATTGCGTCAATTGGATGTTGGATACGGATCGGTTGGCCATCGAGTTTGATCGAGCCGGATTGGAGACTATCGGCAGCAAAAATCAATCGCAGCAGTTCACTGCGGCCTGCTCCAACCAAGCCGAAGAATCCAACGATCTCGCCGCTTCGAACCGAGAAACTAGCCGGACGAACCACTTTCTTGCCCGTCACCCGGTTAACTTCCAACCTAGTCTGACCAATTGGGCGAGCCCGATAGTCGTAAATATCGCTTATCTCACGGCCGACCATTTCCTGAACTATCTGGGCTCGGCCGACCCTGACCAGCGAATTGTGAGTCGCTACTGTCTTGCCATCGCGAAGAACCGTACAAGTGCCGCACAATTCGAAAATCTCGTCGAGACGATGAGACACATAGATGAGGATCTTGCCTTGCTTCTGAAGATCTCTTACCAACCGAAACAAAATTTCTGTTTCGTGATGAGAGAGACTGCTGGTAGGCTCATCCAACGCAATAACCTGTGCCTCGCGCAGCAACGCCTTACAGATTTCCACCATTTGCCGCTCAGCCAAGGATAACGTCTTGAGTTTGGCTCGCGGATCCAAATCCACTCCCATTCGGCGAAGACGATCGCCGGCAACACGAATCGCGTCTCCGCGGCGGAAAAAACCATAGTGGTGCGGCAAATGGCCTAGCAGCAGATTCTCTGCAATCGTGAGGTTCGGGACATAGTGCAACTCTTGATGAATGATCGCAATTCCAGCGGCAATTGAATCGGCGGCGGATTGAAAATGCCTCTCGATTCCAGCGAGAATCAGGCTTCCCTCTTCTGGTCGATAAATGCCTCCCAATATCTTGAGCAGAGTTGACTTCCCTGCGCCGTTCTCCCCGACCAAAGCATGCACTGTCCCGGGCTCTGCCGAGAACGTCACTCGATCAAGAGCGCGCACACCAGGAAAACGCTTGGTCATTTCAATTAGACGCAGAGAGTTGCTCATGAATCGTCGTCCAGCCGGCCCCTTTTCTCAGAGGCCGAACTCGGTTCGGACATCCTTCTGGTTCTCTCGATTCATCAGTTTACCGCTGGTGAGCGTAAGTTTCGGTGGCTCCTGATTTTGCGTGATCCAGTTGTACATGTCGATCGAAGTTTCGTAGCCATGTCTTTTGGGGCTAATAAGAACCGTACCAAAGAAACCGGTCACAGTCGGTTTGTTGAACTCGTTCAGCGCAGATTGAGCACCACCGATTCCTACCCCGATCATTTTGTCTGCGCCAAACCCTCGTCCCTCAGCGGCTCGCACCGTTCCGAGCACCGCCTCGTCGTTGAGTCCGAACGAAACCCACTTCTGAAATCGCGGATTCTTAGTGATCGCGATGTCTGCGGCATTAAACGCGTTCTCAGTATCCGTTTTGGCCTGCGGAGCATCGATGATATTCTCGCGCGGGAAACCTGCTGCAGTTAGCACGTCAGTCGCTCCAGTTACGCGGTCATGGGCGGTTGGTAATTGCTCATAGGTGACTCTAATTGCACCAATCTCCTGCATGTTCCACCCGCGCTTTTTTATTTCGTCTACGATCGCTTGTCCAACCTGCTTGCCGATTTCATAGGCCGATATCCCCATGTGCGGTACCGAGGAGAGCGGTTTTCCTTTCCCGTCTACGAGTTGATCGTCAACTGTCATCAATTTCAGGTGATCAGCCGCCGCCTTGGCCACTACAGCTGACCCAAGCTTTACGTCCGGAACGCAGATGATAAACCCTTGCGCCTGCTGGGAGGCCAGGTTATCGATCGCGCTCATCACCTTCTCTCCGTTTTCGGCGCCGATCTTTACGATCGCGAAGTTCTTCTCCTTGGCAGCTTGTTCGGCAAAACGCCATTCATCCTGGAACCAGGGTTCTTCTGGCTGCTTTACGACGAATCCTATCTTGGCGGAATCGGCCTGCGCGACCGACTGGTGAAACAGGAACAACACACCGAGGAGGACACAATAATGCAGAGCGCGAATGACTTTCGACATTTTCATAATATTTGTTGGGGGGGGTTAGTACGGGGAAGAGAAAGCTAACTGATCGCATCACCCAAAGCTCGGAGCTGCTCTTTTGCCTGCAAATGCGAGTGATCGAGATTCACGACCTGCTGAAAACAGGATCGGGCCCTCTGGTAATCATGCGATGGGAGAAGGGATAATCCTTCCAGGAATAATCCTTCAATCCGGTTCCTTTGCGTAAGGTCTTCCTCAAAGACCAGCATATTTGCTAGAGAGGTGGCAAAGTAGTCGATCTTAGCTGGAAGTTGTTTTAACTCCGCCGCATACTGGCGCAATGCTGAAAATACCTGGTGAGCTTCTTTATCCCGTCCGAGTGCTAAGAGTGAGAGCCCGCGGTAGTAGGTGAGTTGCGAATAGGAGATCACGGTCATTTCTTTGAAGTCTTGGACTTCGTTCGCACTATCCAGATAGGCCTCCTCAGCCTCCTGCAGAAGGCCAAGCACCGACAGAGCGCGCCCCCTCCAGTAGTTGAGATCAGCTCTTGATTCTAAATAGTGGAACTCTTCTCCCAGGTTTGGAGGAGGCTGGTCAACTGTATCGAGGTGCTCCAAAGCTGCAGCCGCATTCCCTTGGTCGAGATGCTTCCGGGCAAGCGAGACATGGGCGATTCGATATTGTGCTAGTACCTTGCCTTCATCCCCTTCCCACGGATGAAAACGGCGTTTGACCATCAACGCCAAAGCGTCCTCATGCCGCCCAGTTAGGTTCAGCAACGCCAAATATTCGACACAAAAATCGTCGCGACTCAGGATAATATCCAGCTTGCTTTCTAACGAGGCCAACCGCGCTTCAGGAGAATCGTTCATACGTTTGCGCAATTGATCGCACTCGTAAGCTAATCTGGCGTCGTTCGGAGCTAACTCCACCGCCCGCTCGTAAGCGCGACGAGCTTTCGCCGGCTCTCGGCCTTTATTCCAATAAGCAAATCCTAGGTTCCGATGAAGGGGTGCAAATTGGGGATCATCATGCACCCCAAGTTCCCAGACTCGGATTGCATCGGCATGTCGGCGCCGATCATAGTAAAGGTTACCCAATCCGTACGCAGCATTGCGACGAGAACCGGACTGAAGAATCGCCCAATCGAGTATCTGCGCCTCGAATCCACGCGACGGAA
>WNFQ01000081.1_pt1 | contig 61345 bp, 61 predicted proteins | sample 5400171 | NCBI WGS metagenome assembly WNFQ01 (sample SAMN13153356, study PRJNA577476) | soil metagenome | isolation source: 20 cm soil under Madrone tree | place: USA:California | collected 2016-06-14
GACCGCCAAACGCCGACCGCCGACCGCCGACCGCCGACCGCCAAACGCCAACGCCAACAGCCAAACGCCCAACGCCGACCGCCAAACCCGGGTGGCGTAATTCGATCTTTTCGCGATGATAGGCGATGCGATGGCTTACCTGGGCATTACTGTCAGCACTGTTCGCCGGACTCACTGCGGTTTTGGCCAAAATCGGCATCTCGACGATCAACTCGAATCTCGCGACCGCGATCCGCACCACCGTCATTCTAATCTTCACCTGGGCGATTGCGCTTGGAACTGGCGGAACTAGCGGCCTTACGGAAGTATCTAAACAGAGTTGGATTTTTCTGGTGCTTTCGGGCTTGGCGACCGGGCTTTCGTGGCTCTGTTATTTTCGAGCATTGCAGCTCGGCCAAGTAGCGAAGGTGGCGCCCATTGACAAACTGAGTGTGGTAGCAGCCATGTTGCTCTCGATCACGTTTCTGGGAGAACGTCTTAGCGTGCGCGGAGCGATTGGCGCAGCACTGATCGTTTCCGGGGCAGTGGTGCTGGCCTTGCCTTAGGCCAACTGGCTGGTTACGGGTTTAGCGCTGTGCGCCCGCGCTCGTAGGGCCCATTTGCCCCATACGCCATAGGACCTATAGGACCCATGGGGCAAATGAGCCCTATGACGGAACGTTGGATATCGCTTATCCCCGGGGATCCGCTCTCTCGCCTCTCACCAATCGCCAATCACCGCTCCCGGCTTTCCCATGCATCTGATCTTAGGGAATTTGCGCAGTTCAAAGGAAAGACCGTGATGAGCCCGCTTTTAGTCGTTCGTTCGAATCTCGACAGGAAAATCTTTGACAATAATCCTTTGGTCCCGAGATGATGGCTGGCTCGTATGCGCGATAATCTGCATGCGCCGAGTGGACGAGCAGGAATACAACGCTGATTTAGTGAAATTAGCGGCGAACGGCGACCAAGCGGCCTTTGGTATCCTCTATAGCCGTCTAGCTCCCGCGCTCTATGGAATGGCGTTTCGAATGATGAACGACGCCAAAGAAGCGGAGGACGTGTTGCAGGAAGGTTTTACATATATCTGGCGGAAAGCCAATACTTACGATCCAAGTCGCAGCAGTGCCCATGCTTGGGCGGTGATGATCGTTCGCAATAAAGCGATCGACAAACTTCGTGCCCGTCAACGCGGCGAGAGGCTGCGCGACAAGGTAAGCAGCGAAGCCGGACTCTTTGCGGAACAGGATGATTCATCAGCGCAAGAGCCGCTTTCTCGAGAACGGAACGTTCAGGTGCACGAGGCGTTGAAACAAATAGCTCCGGAGCAGCGCCAAGCAGTTGAGCTGGCTTTTTTTTCTGGATTGACCCACGAGCAAATCGCGGAGCGGCTGGGCGCTCCGTTGGGAACCATCAAGGCCCGGATTCGCCGTGGGCTTCTCCGATTGCGCGACCTCTTTCAGGACGGAGTATGATCAACGAGGATAAACAGCAACAGGTAATCGACTACGTCTTGGGCGAAATGTCCGCCACCGATACCGCCTCGTTTGAGCAGGAACTCGATCACGATGCTGAACTCCAGACCTTCACTCGCGAGATGTTCGAGACGCTCGGTCGAATTGGCGGTGGAATTGAATCCCTGTCGCCTCCGCCGTCGATCCCGCAAAGAATCCTGCGCCAGGAGGCCCGGAAAATGGTGCCGTTCTCGTTTATTCCCTGGGCGGTGGCCGCGTGCCTGGCGATTGGATGCCTGGTTCTGGCCACGTTGTGGACGGAATCGAGAAGGGAGATTGCGAAGCTTGAGCAGCGTGACTTGTTGTCTCGGATTCGGATCGCCGCATTGCAGTCGCAGGTCGATGCGTATGCAAAGACATCTGCCATTGTGGTTTGGAATCCAGACCAGCAAAATGGCGTATTACAATTCGAACGGTTACCGGCGTTGCCGGCTAATCAGGATTACCAGATGTGGGTGATTGATCCGAAGCAGCCGCAGCCGGTGAGTGCTGGACTGGTGCCGAAGAGCACAGATCAAGAGCGCCGCGTCGCCTTTTGGCCGACTAAACCCGTCGGCGGGACTCCAAAATTCGCGGTAAGCATCGAACCGGCCGGCGGATCCAGTGCGCCACGCGGCCAGATCGTGCTGGTCGGGCAGTATGGGGAGTAGGGAAGCGCCGGGAGCGCCGACAACACCGAAAGGTGATTGGTGAGGAGGGAGCGGTGCGATCGCAAGGAGTGGGGAATACCGGCGCGAAGCAGAGCAGGGATTTTAGCCTGGGCAGCCCAGGCCCGGGAACCGTTCCCCACATGAGGGTGAGCGCTGTAAGCGCGGCAGAACGCCGACTCGTCCGAAGAGGTGCTCTCCGAAGCTTTAGCGTAGGAGGAAGCTTGCGGAGTTTCCGACTACAGACGAAGTCGGACACGCCAACCGCCAACCGCCAACCGCCAAACGCCAAACGCCAAACGCCGTCACTCCATTGTTCCTTGAACTCCCTTTGGCGGTAGACGATAAAAACGCCAATGAAATCGACCGCCACCCAGCTTGGTGCTGCCGATAGCAAACGTACGTTTAACTGGGTCGATTTGTTCATCTTTGCCGGCGTCTTGGGCCTACTCTGGAGCGTTCTCGAGTTTGGAGCCGGGATGATGGTGCATTTCGACGCCACCTCGCAATCCCTGCCGATATCTACCCATATTCGGCATATCCCTTACTACATTGGCAGAACCCTGCTCCGGATGTGGATTGCGTTTGGCTTTTCGTTGATCTTTACATTTTCGGTCGGCTACCTGGCCGCGAAGAATAGAGTCGCTCGCGCGATCATTCTTCCATTTCTGGACATCATGCAGTCCATCCCGGTGCTCAGTTTTCTCACGATATTCGTGACATTTTTCGTCTCGCTTTTCCCTGGAAGTCTGTTCGGCGTAGAGTGCGCCAGCGTTTTAACCGTCTTTACTGCTCAGGTCTGGAACATGACCTTCGGGTTCTATCACTCGATGGTAACCATTCCGCAGGATCTGCACGAGGCGGCGACCAACTACCGGCTCACTGCTTGGCAACGTTTCCAAACGCTCGAAGTGCCGGCCTCGATGCATAGCCTAATCTGGAATTGCATGATGTCTTTCGGCGCGGGGTGGTTCGCCGTGAGTGCCAGCGAGGCGATTACGGTACTTGGCAAAAATATTCAGCTGCCAGGCCTGGGTTCTTTCATGGCGACTGCGGTAGGTACCGGCGATTACTGGGCGGCCTTTTGGGCGATCGTTTCGATGCTGGCCGTGATCCTGGCGACCGATCAACTCGTCTGGCGTCCTTTGTTGGTATGGGCGGACAAGTTCAAAATGGAACTGACTGAATCCGCTCATCCACCTACTTCCTGGTTTTATAATTTGCTGCGGCGAGCCTACATTTTTGAATGGACCGGGGAGCATGTGCTACTCCCGCTCGGCGCATTTTATGCCGATCTGCGGGGGAAGCTTTCCTTGGGGGTTGCTGTCGACCGTGCCAAGCCAAACAAGCTTAGCAGCTATGTCTGGCTGGCCATTGGTATCGTAGTCCTGTTAGGACTTCTATTTGAAGTTATCGTTGGTGTCATGGCTGGCTTTGACGCCGTGTACCGGCACATTTCCGGGGCGGAAATTTTGCACATCGTCGGACTTGGGTTCGTGACACTGCTGAGGGTGTTAGCGGTGACGATTTTGGCGACGCTGATCTGGACGCCGGTTGGGGTTTGGATTGGGTCGAGGCAGCGAGTGGCGCAATTCGCTCAGCCGCTCGTCCAAATATTTGCTTCATTCCCGGTAAACATGACGTTTCCTTTGGTCGTCGGATTGTTCATTCGCTACAACATCGACATGAATTGGGGTTGCATTTTATTGATCGCAATGGGCGCCCAATGGTACATCCTGTTCAATGTAATCGCCGGCGCTATGGCGATCCCAAATGATCTTAAGGAGGCGGCCAAAAATTATGGACTGCGGGGATGGCCGCTCTGGAAGACGCTGATTTTACCGGCGATATTTCCGTTCTGGATTACCGGTGCTTGTACTGCAGCGGGAGGTGCCTGGAATGCGACGATTTTGGCTGAGATCGCTACTTGGGGAGATAAAACGTTGAAAGCGACGGGGTTGGGTGCCTTCATCAACGAAGTTAGTTCTCAAGAGGGCGGCACTGGCACTCCGGCGCTGATCGTTGGGACAGCGATTATGGCGCTCTTTGTGGTTGTAATTAACAAGCTGGTGTGGAGACGATTATACGGTTACGCCGAACATCGCTTTCATCTCGATTAACTCCAATGTCAACCGAGCTCACATCACCTCCCAAAATCGTCCAGACCGACAGTCCGCCGATTGCCGAATTGCGGGGCGTTTCGAAAACGTTCAATGTGGGGCGCGGTCGAGAACTCAAAGTTCTGGATCAAATCGATCTAGCCATTCACGAGGGAGAACTGCTGGCGCTCCTCGGTCAATCCGGATCAGGTAAATCGACCCTATTACGTTGTCTCACCGGTCTGACCAAACCGAGTTCCGGGCGGGTACTATGTTATGGAAAGTCCTTGGAGGGGATTAATCCTCACGCGTCGATCGTTTTCCAGACTTTTGCCCTCTATCCCTGGCTGACAGTCGAGCAAAACGTCGAAGTCGGTTTGATGGCGAAGAAAATGACTCGGACCGAGAAAACGGATGCCGTGGAAAAAGCAATCGATCTCATCGGGCTCAACAACTACCATTCGGCGTTCCCGCGCGAAATCTCCGGTGGAATGAGACAGCGAGTCGGAATTGCGCGTGCACTCGTATCTAAGCCAAAGATCCTCTGTCTCGACGAAGCTTTCAGTGCGCTCGACGTGCTTACCGCCGAAAACCTGCGTAAAGAGGTCGTCGGATTATGGCAGGGCGAAGGTACCGGTTTGAAGAGTATCTTCATGGTGACTCACAACATTGAAGAAGCAGTCGAGATGGCCACGCGCATTTGCGTTCTGTTCCCGCATCCTGGCCGCCTCGGAATCGTGTTGGAAAACAATTTGCCCTACCCGCGCAACCCAAGTGATCCGGAATTTCAGCGCTTGATGAAAGTCATTCATGAAACGATCACATTGCAAGCTTTGCCCGATCTGCCTCCCGAACCGCCGCCGCCAGCCGGGCGACCCATTTCGCGCGCCCGAGCCCGGATGGAATCGATTCCCACGGTGGGAGTCAGCCAAATTCTTGGTTTGCTCAGTATTCTCCACGACCAGCCAGACCTGAATAACGTTTACGATATCTCGGACGAAATCGGCAAAGAATTCGGCGAGACGATCGCAATCGTCAAAGCGGCGGAAATTTTGGAGTTTGTCAACACCCCGAAGGACCGGGTCGAATTCACCGAACTAGGTCGAAGATTCTTTCAATCGGACCGCGCGACTCGCCAACAGATTTTCGCTGAACAAGTGCAGAAGTTACGCCTTTTCCATATCATTCTCGCTTATCTCGAAACCCAGGAAGAGGTGTCCGCGGAAACAGTAACGCACGATATTGCAACCGCGCTTCCTTACGAAAACCCGGAGAAGATCCTCCAGACCATGGTCGCCTGGGGACGTTATGCCGGTTTGATGGACTACAACGCAAATACCGACATGGTGACTCTTCCGGAAGAAGAGGAGGAAGAGGAAGAGGAAAAAGCAGGCGCGGAGAAGGAAAAGTAGCCTGATGCTTCCTCCTTCGTTCCCCATATCCCCAACTTCGGCGGACAGGTCAGCCTCAGGGGTGACCTCAGCGGCGACTGTCCCGTTAGGCTCCTGGCTCTGCCCGGCCGAAGGCCAAACCGAAGCGAATAGTAGGGCACGATCAAAAACCGCAGTCGCCACACCGTTGTCCGCTCGAAAGGGATGGCGACTGCACGTTGAGATCGCTCGAGGCATTCGCTTCGGTTTAAACCTTCTTACAGGCAGAGCCAGGAGCATAACGGGACAGTCGCCGCTAGCGAAGAACACAAGCGCCGCGTAGAGATCGGAGCCGCGAGGGAACCGCCCACCGCCGCGGTATCGATTCTATTCATCAGCATCGGACCAAGTCGCGTGACCAGTTCGGAGGGGTTAGCGGTTGGCGGTTAGCGTTAGAAATCGAGGCAGGAGTCCACCGAAATTCGTTTTCAAAAGGAACGATCAGGACGCTTGGTGTCGCGCGAATTGCCGCGGTAAGAAGAAGGGTGACGAAGGTGACCGCAGCGACGATCCACGCGTAGTGGAGAGAGTGGTTCGGAAGCCTGCGCTGAGAGGACCTAGTTTTCACCTGTAATCCGATCGGAAAGGCGCAACCTGTCTTAGAAAAAGAATAGTAGCAAGGAAGAGTTGTACCGTTCGGTCAAGCAGTTGGAAACGCACCCAGTGGCGAAATTGAGGCTGCAAAACATACGATGATGTTGTAGTTGCGGGCCGGAGGTCCTGCTCACTGGCGAAGATCAAATTCTATGAAACAAGCAACGGCGACCCCCGATATCGAGCGGCCCGCGGTCAAAATGGAACGGACGGGCGACCAGCTCAAGTTGGTGCTGGGTGGTGATTGGAGTCTCAAATCACCTGAGCGTTTGCGCTCGGGAACGGTCCTCGCCGATCTTGAGCAGGAGTCTGGCCTCAGGTCGATCCATTGTGTGACGAACGAGGTAAAATCTTGGGATAGCAGCCTGCTCGTCTTCCTATGGGAAGTCGAAGAGTGGTGTAAAAGCCGTCAGATTAAGTTTGCTGAGGACGACTTGCCGAAAGAAATTTCTAGTTTGCTTGACCTGGCTACTTCGGTTCCGGAGCAGCAAACCGGACGAGGGTCCAGGGGTCGGCGCTCCCTTTTTTATCGGCTCGGAAGCTGGGTTCTTGGCCAAATCGACATGATGCTGGCCGCGTTCGAATTCATCGGCGAGTGCATCCTTAGTTTTCGGCGGATTCTTGCTAGACGCGGGAAAGTCGACTGGCGGCTGTATTGGCTCACGTTGCAGGAGTGTAGTGCGGAAGCTTTGCCCATCGTGGGTTTGATCAGTTTTTTGACCGGCTTAATTCTTGCCTTCGTCGGTGCCATCCAATTACGGCAATTTGGCGCCGGAATTTACGTAGCGAATCTGGTGGCAGTAGCGATGGCTCGGGAAATGGGAGCAATCATGACAGGGATCATTATGGCCGGCCGCACCGGAGCAGCTTTCGCGGCGCAAATTGGCAGCATGAAAGTTTCAGAGGAAATCGACGCGCTGAGCACGCTTGCAATTTCGCCGATGGATTTTCTGGTTAGTCCGCGGGTGGTTGCGCTCTTCTTGATGATGCCGTTGCTTTGCCTTTATTCTGTTCTGATTGGTATTGCGGGCGGAGCAGTCGTCGGCACCGGTCTGCTCAAGATATCGTTGGTGCAGTATTGGAATCAGACGGTTGGGTCAATGGGCTTGACCGACATCGTCATTGGTGTCGTCAAGTGTTCAATCTTTGGAGTGATCGTTGCGCTAACCGGCTGTCAGCGCGGCATGAAATGTGAAAATAACGCGGCGGCTGTTGGGAATGCGGCGACCTCTGCCGTCGTCTTAGCGATTACTGGGATTGTCGCTTCTGATGCCGTAATCGACGTGCTGATCGAGGTACTCAAGATATAGCTAGTTGCGCCTCAACACCAAGTAGATGAGATCTGAATCCACAGCATTGGGCGGCTCCAACTCCGGGATTTTGTCATCGGCCAAAGTCTCTCCGGAAATCGAGGTGCGTGATCTCGAAATGAGCTATGGCTCATACGTCGTAATGCGAGATATTAATTTCACGGTCGCAAAGGGTCAGGTGCTGGTCATCATGGGAGGGAGTGGGTGCGGCAAAAGTACGTTGTTGAAATATATGATTGGTTTGAAAGAAGTGACGCACGGCGATGTCCTGTACAAAGGCGAGAGTTTTGTCAAAGCTAGTCAAGAGGAGCGCGAGGAAGTTCAGCGCACTTTCGGGGTATTGTATCAGGCTGGCGCTTTGTGGAGTTCGAGAACCCTGGCCGAGAACATAGGGCTTCCGCTCGAAGAGTATACGAAGCTTTCCGCAAAAGAGATCCGCGAGTTGGCCTCGCTCAAACTCTCTTTGGTTGGTCTGAAAGGTTTTGAGGATTTCTATCCTTCAGAGATCAGCGGAGGAATGCGCAAACGAGCAGGGCTTGCGCGTGCTATGGCATTGGATCCGGAAATTCTATTCTTCGATGAACCTTCGGCCGGCTTGGATCCGATTAGCTCCCGTCGTTTAGATGAGCTGATTTTGCAATTGCGCGACAGCCTTGGCACCACGGTCGTGGTTGTTACCCACGAGTTACCGTCAATCTTCGCCATCGCTGATACCGCCATTTTTCTGGACGCGGAGACGAAACGCATGCTGGTTCAAGGCGATCCAAAGGTATTGGTTAAAGAAGGTCCTCCAAAAGTGAGAACTTTTTTGCTTCGTGGCCAGGAAGTTTCGGTCCAAGCGGATGCCAAACAACTTTGGGCGGAAAATCGACAAGCAAATAGATGAGTCAAAAAGCAAATCCCACGTTAATCGGCGTCTTTGTCTTTGGAGCTATATTGATTGCTGTCGGAGCGGCAGTCTTTTTTGGATCGGCCGATTTCTTTGCCAAAAAACAAATTTTTGTTTCCTATTTCAATCAATCGGTCAGTGGATTGTCGATTGGTTCGAATGTGAAGTTCAAAGGGGTTACCGTCGGCAAAGTAACCAAAGTACAGCTTGGCTTTGTTGGCGAAAATAATCCCGTTTATGCCAAAGTATTTTATGAGGTCGATGAAAACTTTGTGGTCAAAGAGTTTGGCACCGGAGGATTCAATGTGGATCTGTCTGATCCGGAAGCGCATGCTAAACGGATCGAACAAGGGTTGAGGGCTCGGCTCGATTTCGAAAGTTTAATCAGCGGTCAGCTTTACGTCGCTCTGGATTTTATTAAGACCGGCGCGGCAGCGGCCGAGTTTCATCGTGCTGAGACCGATGAAAAGGCTCTAGAGATTCCAGTTCAACCCTCTGACATTGACGCGATCTTGGCCAATCTCACCAAAGCCATCGGGAACCTTGGCAATGTGGATTTCCTCGCCATTTCGAAAGACCTGCAGTCTCTGATTCTAAGTGCGCGCGACGGCATCATTGCGTTAAACCTGGCTGATCTGGGCAAATCAATCGATAACCTGGTTAATGGTCCGGACCTGAAAGGCGCGTTAAGTAGCGTCAAAACGTCTTTCGATCAGCTGGACGCTACCCTGAAGAAATTGGATAAGGAGCTGGATCCTATCTCCAACAACTTAAATCCAACATTGGAAGAAGCAAAAAAGACAATGGCTCAGCTGCAGTCGGCAACCGCTCATCTAGACAAAATGCTTAGCACCAACTCGCCTTTTCGTTATCAGTTAGACAACGCACTGTCCCAAATCGGTACAGCGGCTGACTCATTGCGCAGACTATCAGAATTTCTCGAACGCAATCCGAATTCGATCATTTTCGGGCGTAAACCGGCGAAACAACCGCAATGATTGGCAAGGCCCGCCGCCAGCTGCTGATTTTGGTTATGGTCAGCGGTTGCGCGACGACCGAACCACTTCCGAGTTTCTATACACTCGGTCCGGGAGGAGACGTTCAATCCAAAGCCAAGCAATCAACCGCCTGGTCGGTGCGGGTCTATGTCAATCGTGTAATTTTACCTTCCTCTCTCTACCGAACGAATCTCGCTAGCTTTCGTAACAACCGCGTACAGTACTCAAGTTCTGCGTTTTGGGCTGCACCCTTGGATCAAGAAATCGCACAGGCGGTGGCGCTGAATTTGAAGAGGTTTGGAGTTTCCGCGGTCGGATTCGACCCGATGGCGAGCGCACCGCCTCACTCTTACGACGTGACTATCCGGATTACTCAATGTGGAGGGTATGAAACTGGTGAGGTCGTTCTCTCCGGCGTCTGGGAGCTTCGTTCTGCGAGCGGCGATAGTATCATTGGTAGTAAACCTTTTGCCGTACACCGGAGCGGTTGGCAACCCGGACACTATCCGAGTTTGGCTGCGCTCCTGGCCGATGAGGTGACGGAATTGAGCAAACAGATTGCGTCCGGGCTCCACCGCTAAGAGGCTGGCGAACCCAAAAACTGCGGTTTTCTCCAACATTTTTGGTTACGGTTCGATCTCGTCGGTAGTCTGCCTAATCGGTGGTTACTTGCTTTGGATTATTCGTTGAAATTTCGCGACGAAATTGGTTCGACATCACGGCGTTGGTGGCCTATGTCTGCGTTCGTCGAGGAAAGGAGATGACCAATCTCTATGCGCGACATCGTACAATCGACCGCTGATTTTGAGAGTTGGCTGCGAACACAGATCAGCCTGCGTGACGATCACTTGCAGGCGAAACACGACATGATGAGCGAACAGCTCTTCGAGTTTTTTCGAGCAACTTTTTATCGATGGTGTGAGCGGTGGAACGACGCTTGCACAGAGTGGGCTCGCGCGGAACCGGTGGTTGCCGTTGGTGATCTGCATATCCAGAATTTTGGCAGTTGGCGCGATGGGCGGGGCCGCTTGATTTGGGGAGTCAATGACTATGACGAAGTAGCCACTATGTCATTTGCGATCGACTTAGTGCGTTTGTCGGCCAGTGCAGAATTTGCCTCCGAGATCATTCCGGATTGTGAACTCACGCTAAGCGAAATCTGTGAAGTGGTTCGGGATGGATATATCGCCGGACTGGAGGGGGCAGGCGAGCCATTTGTTTTGGAGCGAAGACACGCCTGGTTATTGCGATTGGTCCGGTCCATCCTGAAAGAGCCCAAACGGTTTTGGAAGGCATGGTTGCAGGATAAGACTCAACTGGTCGCAGAGGAGAGGGTTCCCCAATCGCTGGCGATCTTATTGCGGGAAGCGCTTCCTGCCGAAGCCGAGATCCAATTTAGGGAAATGAAACCCGGGGTTACCAAGGGCCTCGGCAGCCTTGGTCACGATCGTTTCTTCAGCTATGCCGAGCACCAGGGAGGACCAATGGCGGCGGAGGGGAAGAGTGTAGCCTTATCGGCCGCGGTTTGGGCCAGCGGGCAGACTAACGGGGAAATCCAAATGGAAAAGCTGTTGCGGCCGGAAGCTCGACCATTCAGTCCCGGGACGATGATTCGCAACGGGTGGCTGATTCGGCCATTGATGTCGGACTGTGGCAAGATCGATCTCTCGCTCTTGAATGTGGACGCTGACCAGACCTCGGTTAACCTCGACCAAGATCGCTTACTGACCGCGATGGGGTTTGAAATCGCCAATCTCCATCTTCTTTCGGCTTCGGCCGACCGATTGAAAAAAGCAATTGCGGAATTCCGAGTTCCAACTTTTCGGAAAACAACGGAAACCATGATCGACCTCATACGAACTGACTATAAAACCTGGAGAAAACACTGGCGAGACGCTCGCGGGCGAAGCGCGGTTCCATCCAGTCCAAAGAGTGTTGGCTGATTGACTGAAAATAAGGGCTTCGCGCAGCGGATTTTGGGACGACAGTTCTGGCCGATACCGCTGTCCGATAACAAAATAGTCATTTGCTGGGTTGAACGAAAACAGCGAAACAGGGTCAGAATTCTCTGAATGACGATTCCTCTTTCCGAATCTGATCGGGTATTATTTCTTGCTCCCCACCCGGACGACGAAGGCTTAGCCGCCGCAGGTCTATTGCAGCGGGCGGCATTGGTCGGGACGCGGGTTCGTCTTGTCTTTGCTACCAACGGAGACAATAACGTCTGGGCCCAACGCTATGTCGAGCGGAGATGGCAGATTGCCGAGAGCGACCGACTTCGGTGGGGAGAGCTTCGTAAGCGAGAAGTGCGGGCCGCAGTGCAGGCGATGTCGCTTGGCAAGAAGACGAGCTTGCGATATTTGAATCTTCCGGATCAAGAGATAACCTCATTATTGCGCAAAGTTCCGGCACGGTTGTCTGCGATTCTTCGGGAAGAGATTGATCAATTTAAGCCGACCCTGGTGATAGCGCCCTCCGTTTACGATGCGCATCCTGATCACAGCTCTTTGAGTGTGGCCATCGGACTGGCATTAGAGAGGTCCGAGCGCCCGTCTACTCGGTGTTACTTTTACATTATTCATCCCCCTCGAAAGATGCCCCGGTCACAGATCCGAGCACTTCGTCTGACCGACGGGGAACGACATAAAAAACGGGCTGCGATCGATTGTTACCGCAGCCAGCTCCATCTGTTTCCGGAGAGATTTACTCGGTTCGCTCGATCCACGGAAATCTATTACGAGCCAGATCCTCCGGAAACGGTAGCAACACGGTATGGCTTTGAAATGAGTCGTACGTCGCTTAATCTGAATCTGGAAATTGATGCGCCTCAGCTGCTGAGGCGGGCGCGAGAGATTCTCTTCGTTTTTTCCCCTTGCGACGTCGACCCGATTACCTGGCGAATTAATCTCAGGTTTCGGCGCAAACCTTTGGTTCTTGAAGATGCCGGGACGGGAGCCTTCCTGCGGCAAATAGAAGGTAAGAAGAACTCGAAGTATTTAGAAATTTCGCTGCCGATCGCGCTGTTACCCGAATCCCAGACCGCGTACTTGAAAATAGTCACTCGGGCGCTCTTTTTTGACCGGTTTGGTTGGTTCAAGATCGCGCTTCCCAGCCGGATGGAGGCCGACCAAGTTGCTCGAGAACTGGCGATCAGTTCTGAAGCAAAACAGCTCTCGTTGAGCGAGACTCCGTTGGATCCGGAGGCGCTTTAAGCGCATTCTGACCAACAATGGAGCAGAGATTGCAAAACCTCTACGGAGGGGCGTTGCCGATTGCAGAAGATCGAGCCGAGCCGGTTTGGCAGATTTGGCTTTTTCGTTTGGTGGTTGGACTGTTCGTCGCCTCTCGAGTGGTTCTTGCCTGGCATCAGACAATCGGTTCGGATGAATCTCAGCACGCCCATGTTGCTTGGGCCTGGGTGCATGGATTCGTTCAATATCGCGACGTGTTTGATAACCACACGCCGCTGTTCAATTCTCGCTCTAAGCGTTGTTTGCGTATTTATTGCGCTAGGTGCTGGACCGGCGATGTACCGTTGCGCCATTGAGCATAACCTGGGGGGAGACAATGTCGATTTTCTCCATCGCCTCCTCAAAGGATTCCGGGATCCGCGCTTTTGGGTTTTTCTTCCGGCAGTTTATTTTGTGCGGTTTGTGCTCGGCCAACGGAGCCGATCCGAACAGCATTTCCGGGTCGCTTTTGTTGTGCTGCTCTTTGGGTTTTATCCATTGCTCCTTTTCTGTGGATGGCCGGTCATTACCCGCCAAGACTTTCTTCCTTTTTACCCGTTGCTGTTCACCTGCCTGTCGCCACTGGCGCTCTCTTTCTGGAGGCGTTTGCCTCGGCCAATCGCGTCGTCTCACCTAGCCGCGTTGGTTTGTTTCGCGATTCTGTTCCTGGTAGAGGTTGACTGGATTACGAACATTTTGCTCCGCAAGCGGAGCCTGGATCCGATTGCGGCGGATCGAATAGGTGAAGTTCTTCGATTGACGAAACCGGGAGAAACCGTCCTGGATCCGAAGGGTGACGTCGTTCTCCGGCCCCGACCAATCTATGATGTTCTGGAGGTGTTCACGATGGAAAAGTACCGCGATCAGCTATTAACCGATCGAATTCCCGAGCAGCTTGTCGCCCATCATACGATGGTGGCGGTTCGTTCCGATCGTTATCCGGAACGTACCCGGCGATTCTTACATGAAAACTATCTTTGGAGCGGCCGGCTTTTGATCGCTGGCCTGGAGGTACATGAAAATGCCGGGGGCTCTTTTCGATTCAACCTTTCGCTGGGCGGTTCCTATGTGTTTTTGAGCAAGGGCCATCTACTTTCCGGTAAGTTGAATGGTGTCCCGATTTCTGGAAGGGCGGAAATGCAACCGGGACTTTTCGAATTCGACCCGGACACAGCCGACTGGCCAGTCACTATTCAATGGGAGAGAGCGTATCAGGCCGGTATCATTGGCAATTGTGACGCGAATCTGCCATGGCATGGGGCGCGGCCTCGCAGCCTTGTGAAATCTTCAACGCTATCGGTTGCGAAGAAGCATGCGATGGGTTTTTTTGCTAAGACGAACGTGCCAACGGCAACGCAAGAACCAGGAGGATGTGGACCATGGACTATCCGACCAAATATCTTGTCGGGTCCATATTTGGCGCCTTGATTTTGCAGGCGCAAGAACCTACGCCGTCACCCACGGCGGGCAGGCTTCCATTGCGCCCACATCATGATGATTCCGGGATGCCGGAAGGCGCCCAGCAACAGCAAAACGTCCCCGAACTTCTACCTAAATCAGATGCGCTGCCCGGGACCGGAGCGGGTGCGTTTGATCCCATTCCCAATGCCAGCGCGACACCCACGCCAATTTCTCCAGAGGAGCAGAAGCGGAACGAAGCTCGCTTCGCCGAAATTCGAAGTTCGGCAATGCGGGGTGTTCGGCCGATCTTTTTGCTTGAAGAATCGCGGAGTGCGTTGACCGACGAAGCGCGGAAAAACTTTCTGCGCGCCTATTATTACTCGGTTTGTGCGGAAATGCGGCGGATGGAGCCGGGTCTCAAGCAGATGATCAATACGTTTGAGCAAGAACAGATCCATAGTTTGGCCAAAGGAAGAAGTCCGTTGGTTACCGTTGCTCACCGAAGCAAACCGGGTCCGCGCAAGAAGCAGTAGAGATAGTGTGTTCGGACGACGGGATTTGGGTAGGGCAAGACCCGGATCCAGCCGGAGCCTTGCCCTACCAAATGCAGCGTTCTATTGGTTCAGCACTATCAACAACTTGGCCCGAGTCGCGCGGCTGCGTTGGAGCGAATGGAGCAGGTGATCCGCGGCTTGACCCGGTGTTCGACTCTCGAGACCAAGATTTTTAGCCAATTCGTGCTCAAAAAAATGAACAGCGCGAGCCGTCGCTGGTTTCTCTTCCAGATAGAGAAACGCACGAACCAGTAACTCATAAATGGCGGCCTCGGGATGTTCCGGTTCAGTTGTTTCTTCCACGAGCTCCGAGAAATATCCGGCAGCTAATGTGTTTGGATAATTCCGCCGGATTCCGGCAAAGGGCTTAATCAACACTGTTTCGCGCAGAGAGTGCAGCTCGCTTCGCTGTGACCAACCGACGGTTAACTCACATTGAAAAAAGAGGTCGAGTTTTCCGGCAAAACTGCTGTTCGCCCGAAGCGCACCTTTCGCCACAGTCTTTAGTTTCCCCCGTTCCTGGCTGAACCAGGAAACGATGAGACTAGTATCGGAAAAGCGTATTCGACGCAGCAGAATTGCATGCAGCGTTTCCGCGGTCATTTGCGAGAGCTATCCGAAATAGGTTGGGTTCGCAACCGGGAACGCCGGGGACGGTGATTGGTGATCAGTGATGCGTGAGAAGTGAGAGGTGAGAAGTAAGATACGTGTCGAGCGGTGTGGCTGTTTCTCTACCGCGAAGCGGTTACAGGAGTGCGCCCAGGAGCCTGTCGGATTTGAAGCGGAGCTGAACGGTAACTTGTTCATCTGATCCAAAAGCGTGTGGCCCTCTCGACAGGCTCCTTAAGCTCCGCTACGCGGAGGAGTTTACTGAAAGGCCAGGCAACGGTAACTGAGGAGTTGACCCAGCAACTGAACAAGTGCTGAGGGCATTGGTTTGGGAGTTTTCGGCGCTTTGGGCTTCTGGTTGGCAGGGTTTAGGAGCTTATGGAGCCGTTTCAAATTGTAAGCCGTACAGACCAGGTTCCACTCTTGGCGTTTTGCGATCTCTTCTGGCAGCCTGGCCGGATCCATTTCCCGGTTCCGCAAAGCCTCTACCCTGCTGAGTCCTGTAACCGCTTTCGCGGTAGAGAATAGCCACTGCTCCGGACACGTATCTCACTAATCACCGATCACCAATCACCGTCCCCGGCGTTACCCCTTCGGGTTGGGCGGAATGGAGAACGCAAGATTATCGACTGCCAACGCCGCTTCTTTGACAGCTTCGCTCATCGTTGGGTGAGCGTGAATCGTACGCCCGATATCCTCTGCGCTACCGCCGAATTCCATTACGCTGACCACTTCAGGAATTAGCTCCGACGCGCCACTGCCTAATATTTGAGCGCCAAGCAGCTTATCGGTCCGGGCATCTGCCAAAATTTTCGCGAAACCAAGAGTTTGGTCATTTGCGAGTGCGCGACCATTGGCAACGAAAGGGAACTTCCCAACTCTCACATTTCGGTTCGCCTTTCTTGCTGCATCCTCAGTTAAACCCACCGCGGCCGCCTCTGGATTGGTGTAAATGATGTTCGGAATTATGTCGTAGTTCACGTGGCCTGGTTTGCCAGCGATGAATTCAGCGCAAGCGCTTCCCTCCTCCTCCCCTTTGTGCGCCAGCATCGGGCCGTCAATTATGTCGCCGACGGCATATATTCCTGGGAGATTCGTTCGAAAGTGTTCGTCTACTGCAACTCGGCCTCGTTCGGTGAGCCGTAGTCCAAGATCCTTTGCGACGGCTCCGTCCAAATACGGTTTCCGGCCCACTGCCACCAATACTTTGCTGGCGGTCAATTGGAGCGGTTGTTTTCCTTTGTTCTGAGCGGAGATTGTGGCCACACCTTTTTGTACTATGACGGCATCGACGAGCGTCTCGAGGTGGAAGGTGATCCCTTCCGTTTCCAAACTCTTCTGCAAGGCCTGAGAAACATCAACGTCGAGAAAAGCGGCGATTTGCGGCAGAAACTCGAGAATCGTGACCTTGCTGCCAAGTCGAGACCAGACCGAACCCATCTCCAAGCCAATTGCTCCGGCACCAATCACGACCAATTGCTCCGGTACCTGGGCAAAGGAGAGCGCTTCATCGCTGCTGACTACGGTCTCTCCATCCAGGGTGACTTTGGGCAGTTCCATCGGAACGCTGCCCGTCGCCAGAACAATATGTCTGGCGGTGTGCTCTTCGAGGCTATTATCCTGCGTCGTCAGCGCCACTTTCCCCGGAGCGACCACCTGACCCGAACCACGCAGTCGGGTGATCTTGTTTTTCTTCATCAGAAATTCCAATCCTTGGGTGAGTTGTCGAACAACGTTCTTCTTGCGTTGCATCATTTTCGCGATATCGACGCTTACTTTTTCAAACTTCAACCCGTGCCGTTCAGCTAGATGCTGAGCGAAACGGACATGATCAGAAGAAACGAGAAGTGCCTTGCTCGGGATGCACCCGATGTTAAGGCAAGTACCGCCAAGCACTTCGCGTTTGTCGATTATCGCGGTGTTCAGACCTAGTTGGGCCGCTCGAATTGCGCCGGTGTATCCAGCCGGGCCACCGCCAAGGACAATCAGATCGAAAGACGCCATGACCTACGGTTTACCGAAAGGAGGTCGCAATCAAGGTAACAGCCCGTTGCAATAGCAATTGAGCCGGACATGCAAATCCGACAGGTTGCTAGGCGTTTTGCCAGCAATTATGAAACGATGGTGCTTATTTCCGATACTACTTATTACGTGGGTTATTCTTTCGTCTTGTGCCGTTCACAACGGAGCGAAATCGTCGGCATTCTCACCCAGCGACGAAGAGTTCTGGCGTGGAGTTGCGGTTGCAGACGTGGTTTACGTCGGCGAGTTCCACGGCGACCGCGCCAATCACGAGTATGAGCTCGATTTGATCCGCGGAATGGCTCGTCGGGGAATACGGTTTGCCGTCGGTTGGGAAATGTTTGATCGAAGCCAGCAACCGGATTTGGATCGATTCGATCAGCACAAGCTTTCGCTCGACGACTTGGTGGCGCAGACTGACTTCGAAAAATCGTGGGGCAGATATTCCCCGCTTTACCGGGAAATGCTGCGGACCGCCGGAAGATCAAAAATTAAGAACGTGGCTTTAAATGCCACTTCGTCCCTGGCCCACAAGCTCGCTCGCGGAGAGCCTTTATCTCCGATCGAAGAGAACGAAATCCCGAAAGAATTCAGTGTCCCGGCAGGTGCGTACGAGAATTTTGTGCAATCGTTAGGAGACCATCCGGGGATGCAAGAAAGCGATCTCTCTCGCTTCTTCGCGGCCCAAAACTTGTGGGACCAAACGATGGCCAAAACGATCTTAGAATTTCACCAAAAATATCCGAAAACGAAGCTCCTGGTGTTTACTGGCCGCGGCCATGTGAAAGGCGGATTTGGTATTCCGAATTACGTGAGTCAGAAGTCGTCGATGAAACAACTGGTGCTCTTTCCGCCCGCTGCGAACGATTTAGCGGATGGCCAGAAAGCGATTTGATGGCAGGAAGGGACACGCTCCTGCGTGTCCCCGACGCCGGATCCTAGGCCTTATATTGACGCCCGTGGGCAGCCGCCGAACGAAGTCGGGAGCGCACGCCTACCGTAAACCACGCAAATCGTAAATTCGGCCCCATGGTGATTCCCCAACAACGGGCAGATGTTCCCAAGCACGGGTCGTGCCGGGATAATTCTGGCCCTCGAAATTGCCCCAGAAGAGATAGTCGGCATGCAACTGCCGAAACGCATCTTCCCAGCCCGATTCGCCTAACATTGCCTTATTCAGCAATTCGAGATACGGCCGGTAACCCAGGCCGTGGCTCCAGAGATGACCTTCGTAGCCTAAGACGACCCGGTGTCCGTTCACCAAAACCGGATGGTTATAAGTGGGATAGGTCGCAAAAACTGTTTTTGGCGGAAAATCTTTGAGCTGCTCCGCGACACCGTTCCATTCTGCTTGGTCACCGATATCGTAACCGTTCTCTTGGCCGGGAAGCAACCCTCCTAGCAGGCTGATAAAGCCGGAGAGAAATAAGGCCACGAAAATTGGGATGCGAATCAGTAGATGCCAGCGGCGGAGAAACGCTTCCCAGATACAGTACATCAATAGCAGGTATGCCCAGAAGAACAGTTTCGTGTTGTCCCAGGCCCACGGCGCAAAACGAATCAACCCACAGGCAACAAAGGCTATTGCTGCCGGAAAGAACAGACGGCGAAGCGGGATTTTTCGATGGTAGACATCGCTGCGCTCCGGGATACAAAGGTAGACAAGAAGAAGGAGCGAGAGCGGTAAAACGAAGCCGAAATTATTGAACCAGAACCACCAGGGCGATTGGCCGGGTGGATTCATCCAGCCGGGCTGCCAGGCGAGCGCACTGGTCTTTCCGAAGCCGGTAACACAATAGACCAAAAAAGTTGCCGGAATAACCGATAGCGCTACGAGTTTAACCAAGTGCAGCCGCCAGTTGGGGTTTCCGAATAGAAACCACCAGAGGAGCAGGAAGGAAAGAAAGATGAAAGTGTGCAGATGAAACAAGGGCATAGTCGCATACAGCAGCCATTCTCCCCATCCCGGCAACCGAACCACTTCGGGCCGATCCGAAAAGAGCCCGCGCCAATGAGTGAGCAACAATAACCCAGCTGGAATGGCATAGAGCAATCCGCGCTGGGTCACGAACAAGGCCAAGGGGATCGATGCCCATGGCAACTTTGCCTGGAAATCTTGCAGCTCCCAGCTGTGAAAAAATTGCAGTCCAGCCAGGCCACCATTGAACAAAAAGGCAGCCACGATAAACGGTCCGCCAAAGAGGAACAGCGAACGGAGAGTAAGAACCGAGCTAAGTAACGCGATGATGATGATCCCGGATCGGGGCTCAATGCCAACCAGTTTCAGCTCCGCGTTGAAAAGATTTATCCCGATCGGATAACGGAGTTTATCAAATGCGTAGATCGGATTTTCCGGCCAGAAGTGAGGATTGGATGCGAGAAAATTGATATGCGACAAGTGCAAGCAGATGTCGCCGAGATTGTTTGGTGAGAGTACCTTGATCGTGCCGTCTTGTGTCCAGATCAGCGATAGGAAAACGCGGGCCGCAAATGCCAGGAAGACCGATGCGCAAATTACGCTGGTGACTTGTACTTTCTCGAACGGGGTGAAGAATGGCTTCCGCTGCAACAGTACTCCGGCTACCGCAAGAATAAATCCACCGGACAGCGAAATACTTGAGGTCAGGGGGGTAAGTCCCAATGGCGAGTGGCCAAAGGCGATGCCGAAACAGCTGGAGAGCGCTATCCAGGCCAGAACAACCAGCGAAAACTTCATTCCGAAGATCCCGTTGCTACCGGTTGGAATTCGGGAGCGCGCCCCGGAAATATATCCTTAAAGGTTTCGTATCGGAAATAGGCTTTGCACGGATCCATGCCATCTCTCAGCCGAAATTCCGTAACGAAATAGGGATGTTTGAGCCGATACTCAAGATTCTCGAATTCTGAACCATCCACAGCGATGAAATCGGCGTCCACGTCCGCCGGCCATCTCTCGTCACCGGTCTCGTAATATCCAATGTGAGTAAACTCGTCGAGTACCCACGGTACCGGGAAATAGCTTTTTAGTAGAATGAGGCCTTGGAGCCTGGTCTTGGCGGCAGGATCTTTACGGCCTTTTTCCAGGATCGGATCGACGAACTTCTGATAATCCCGAAACGTTTGTACGTAGGCGTACATTTCCTTTGGATCATCGTACCGGACGTAGTTTAGAATATAGGAGCGGTACCCCATAAACCCGAACAACGGGAGAGCTCCGGCAATGGCGAATGGCTTGAGATACTTCGGGAAAATCTCCCAAAGGAAAACCAGGCATGCTCCACCTAAAAACAGAAACGGCCATTCGATAGAAATGATGCACCAAGGCGTCTTGTAGGCGATGATGCTATACGCGGCCAAGACCCCGAGAGCGTAGATCGCCAGGTAACGAAGAGCGCCGTTGCCGCCAAAAAGATAACGAACAGAAAAGATAAGTCCGGCAATTGCGAACCATTCGTAGACCGCCAACAACTTAATCCAATACCAATTTATTTTGATTTTGGCCAAGGCAGCAAAAACCGGAACGTGCTGAAGAAAGTGTGGCACGATCGAGATGTCGTAAGCCGGTTTTTCGTGACCGGATTGAGCGCCCACTCCGGTATTTGCCCAATGGGCGAATGTCCGATACAAGCCCGTAACTCCAGACCAATTCAAAAAGTTCCCGGAATAGAAGAAGATAATTAAGGCAAGTCCAACCGCGACCGCGGCGCCTACGTGCGCCCAAGGAGTGCGGGTAGGGGTTCGAATGATCGGTTCCGAAGGAGGCCGAACTAGTCCGATTATCCATGCGCACAATCCTGCGAGCGCGAAAGCAACCAGATGAAGGACGTACGTTTCCTTGGTGAGAATCATGCCGGCGATTCCCAGGATGGTCGCCCAGACACTCCACGGAGTTGCACCTGAGTACCAACTCAGCAGACCCCAAAGTGTGATCAGTAGAAAAAGGACCAGCCAGGCTTCATGAATCGCATAGCGTTCGTAAAAGATGAATGCCGGCGAGATCGCCATCGCGAACGCGGCCAAATAGGTGGTTACCTTTCCAAAGAAGCGACCGAAAAGAAAAGTGAATCCAATACTCGCGGTTCCGACCAAGACAGTCGGCAGTCGCAGAGCCCACAGATTCCGGCCAAATAAGGTCAGAAAAAGCCGGAGCACATAGAAGTGAAGAGGACCGTGGTAATTGGCTGGATCGTACCGGTAGAATCCTTGCGCAGCCATCTGATCGCACCACCAACCATTGATTCCTTCGTCGAAGTGCGGCGGTTTGATATCTAAGAAAATCAATCGAACGATTGCCGCCACCAGCAGAATGAGGAGTGGAATTAAGAGTTGACGTTTGGTCATTTCTTGCGTTTAGGAGGCGTTGACTCGGCACGCACGGAGCGCGTCGGGTGCGCCTCCCTGCACAGAGGCGGTGATATTATGCGAACTCCGCGACATGTCCACACAGATTCTGCCCCGCCTCTCACTCGTAATTCCAGCTTACAATGAGGCGCGGCGATTACCCGACACCCTGCGGGAGCTGCAAGATTATTGCCGACGTTGGGCTTTTTTGTTCGAGGTTATAATCGTTGTGGAACCTAGTAGCGACGAGACGCTCGCCTTGGCTCAAGCGAGTGCAAAAACGTTTCCCCAATTGAAGGTGATCGGAAACCGGGTACATCGAGGGAAAGGGTTCGCGGTGCGGACAGGGATGCTAGCCAGTGCAGGGGAGCTGGTATTTTTTACTGACGCCGATCTAAGTACTCCGCTGTACGAGATTGATCGCGCTTTGGCGGTTTTCGGCTCTGACCGTGATTTGCACATCATAGTAGGAAATCGTCAACATCCAGACAGCGAGATTATTCGGCATCAAAGTTGGATGCGTGAGCGAATGGGTAAAACCTTTAATGCCCTGGTACGCTGGTTGGCCGGAATCGAGATTCGGGACACGCAATGTGGCTTCAAAGGGTTTCGGCAGGTCGCATCTCGGGCCATTTTTGAACGGCAAAAAACGGACGGCTTTTCCTTCGATGTAGAGGTATTGCTACTGGCAAAGGCGCTGGGTTTTGGCGTGAAGGAGATCCCAGTGCATTGGTCTAACTCCCCAGACTCCAAGGTTCGGGTGGTGAGCGATAGTCTGAAAATGTTGCGGGATGTGGCGGTAGTACGCCGGCTGGTAAGGCGTACCCTAGCTGAGCAGCCCTACGTTCGCACTCAACCGGCGGCCATGCGGTGAAATTTGGGGAGGGTTCACAGCCTGTCCGACAAAGCCGATCAACGGTTTGCTATGCTACAATTCGCGAGGCGAGTCGGATCCTCATGCGCTACGGATCGTGAGGAGGCGATTCGCTCACCGCGACTGGACGTTGAGCGTCTTTGGGTTCGAGAGCGCGTCCACGATCTTCCGCTTCCACCGCGATGGCCTTGCAGACGCTTCGCCAATCGGGAAAACGCCATTCGTTGGGAAACCCCGTACATTGAGCCGGTTTAACGGAGTGAATGGTGCAGCCTTTTCCATCGAGAAAAACGCAACTACCGTCCGCCTGGTCCTGCAGTGCTAAGCCATCCCGGTGCGGCCTGAGCCGTGTGTAAGTCTGAATGAAGCGAAATTCAGATTGTCTCAGGTAAGCGGCAATTCTGGTGATGTCTTCGTTTGTCAACCGGACAAATCCGGGCCAGCGGCAACAATTTGTACAGCGCTGACAGATGTATTTGGGATCGGGCACAGGGAATTTCCTACTACCAGCCTGGAGGCAATCGAGCCTTGGACCATCCCGCCGCCTTTGCTTTTGGTACCTTCACGTGCAAGCATACTACTTGTGAGTCAAACTCGAACCATTGATCCGGACCTCACGATGTCCGACTTGTTGCAGGAGTTTCCCGGCGCCCAGAGAGCTTTGTTTCGGGCTTATCATATTGGCGGTTGCTCGAGCTGTGGTTTCCGCCCAGACGAAACCTTGGCCCAGGTCTGCCAACGGAACAACGATTTGCCGGTCGAAGCAGTGATCGAGACCATTCTTTCTGCGCATGAATCCGAGCAGAAAATGCAGATTGAGCCGGAGGAGCTATCACGCAGGCTCAAAGAGGAGCCCGGGACGCCGATAGCGTTGATTGATGTGCGAAGCCGCGAAGAATGGGACGCCGTGCACCTGAACGAGTCACAGTTCTTAACCCAGGAGCTGATGCAGGAAATCCTGTCCTCCTGGCCAAAAGAGCGCGAAATCGTATTCGTTTGTCACCACGGAGTCCGGAGCATGGATGCAGCTGCGTTCTTTGCCGGTCACGGGTTTACCGGAGCGAAGTCTCTGGCCGGTGGCGTTGATGCTTGGAGTGTTCGGATCGATTCCTCGCTACCCCGTTACCATCTGGAATAGAAATGAGTGCTCCCGAAGATTTTTCACGCCGTATCGAAGAAGCGATCAAGAGCCCGAAGAACCTGGGCGAACTAGAGGGTGCAGACGCAGTCGGCACCGTGGGCAATGCTGATTGCGGCGATATGCTGCGGATGTGGATTAAGTTCAAAGAGGAAAACGGCAAGAGGGTGATCGATCGAGCGACCTTTCAGACTTTCGGTTGTGAGACGGCGATTGCCGTAGCGAGCGTCGCCACGGAGTTGATTGCTGGTAAGACCGCCGAAGAGGCCCTGGCCATGGGAGGCAGTGAATTGTCCGCGCCGCTAGGGCCGTTACCGCCGGTGAAGATCCATTGTGCTCAACTGGTTGAGGGCGCGTTGAGGTCAGCCTTGTCCCCAGCGAATATTCCGCCGTCAAATCAAGCCGTTGCTCCGACTTTACTGCAACAGTTTCAGGAGCAATCTCCAAAGAAAATAGTTTTAGAGCCTTCCAAATGAGCGACCACAACGAAATCGAACTGTTGCGGGATTGTGAAGCGATTCAGATTCCCGCCGGGCTAAAGACCACGATTCCCAAAGGAACCAAGGTAATTATCACCCAGAACCTGGGCGGAAGCTATACGATTGCATGTGATTACGGCCTCTTCCGAATCAATGAGCAGGACGCTGATGTTTTGGGCTTGGAGCGGACGTCGAGCCAAAAGGAAAAGGAACGATCCAACGGCGACGTGGCCGAAGAGGAGGTATGGGATCAGCTCCGGACAGTTTATGACCCGGAAATTCCGGTGAATATCGTAGATCTCGGATTGGTTTACGATTGTCAGGTCACAAAATCCCCGGGAACCGGAATCCGCGTGGATGTGAAAATGACCTTGACCGCTCCAGGATGCGGGATGGGGCCCGCCATAGCCCAGGACGCCAAGCTCAAGATTCTATCAATCTCAGGGGTGGACGAGGCGTCGGTCGAATTGGTTTGGGATCCACCCTGGAACCAGCACATGATCAGCGAAACCGGGAAAATGAAACTCGGACTGATCTGATGGAGCCAGCCGCGATCCGGCAGCCGCCGGACGAAGTCGGGAGCGTATCCTGCCGAATATTTGCAATTGGTCGTCGCCATGGTAGTTTCCGCGCTCCAATCGAGGTAATTTCATGTCACAACACCAGAGTCTTAAAGGGGCCAGTACGATCCAGACGAAACGTAACGTGCTTAAGCGCTTTGAAAGGGTCGAATTATTGAAGAAACGTGGCGTTTTCAAGCCGGGCGATCGGGTTATCGGCCTGCCGAAGACCAAGCCGGACGCTTAATTGCTCCGAACAAATTTACGAAGGCGCCGGCGGTAACCCGGCGCCTTTTTATTTCCATGCGCCTCAATCGATTTCTCGCACTAGCGGGCGTGGCGTCCCGCCGTGGTGCTGAACAGCTCATCCGATCTGGCCGAATTTCCGTGAATGGCAAGATCTGCGCCGAGCTGGCGACTCAGGTCACGAGCGAAGATCACATACGAGTGGATCGCAAGATCGTTAAAGCAAAGGAATTCGTTTATCTTTTGCTGAACAAACCAGGCGGATATGTGACCACGAGGTCGGACGATCGTTCGCGTCCGACGATTTATGATTTGTTGCCAAAGCATTTACCCAAGCTCGCTCACGTTGGTCGATTGGACCTGGAGTCTGAAGGATTGTTGCTGCTAACAAACGACGGCGAGTTGACGCTGAGGCTGACTCATCCCCGTTACAAGTTGCCCAAGGAATACCTGGTAACTCTTGATCGGGAATTTGACATGGCGGAATCAGCGAAAGTGAAAAAAGGAATCTACCTGGCGGAAGGGCGAGCCCGGTTTGACGCAATCTACATGATCAATCCTCGTCAGGTGCGAGTCGTATTGACCCAGGGAATCAAACGACAGGTGCGCCGAGTGTTTGCCGCCCTGGGCTACAAAGTGAAGCGATTGGAACGAACGAAGATCGGTGACCTGTCCGATGCGACCCTCAAGCCTGGCGCATACCGGATGCTGAAAAGGGCAGAGGTGGAAAAGCTCTGGGCGAGGGACAAGAAGCCGGAATCTGGAAATTAGAATCTAGAAAGCTACGCCGGTGAACCGCCAGCTTTCCAACCGGTAATTTTCAACCTGGAACCTGTTACATGGACTACGTTATTAGCTCGGACCCGAGTTGGGTGGAGGTCGACGTCGTGTGGCGGTTTCTCTCCGAGGAGAGCTATTGGGCGCGCGGTGTCCCGCGCGAGACCGTTTTAAAGTCGCTGGCCAACTCGATTCCCTTCGGTGTTTACGAAATCGGTCCACAGTCCCGCCGAGAACAGGTGGGATTTGCGCGGGTAGTCAGTGATCGGGCCACGTTCGCCTACCTGGCGGATGTTTTCGTTCTGACCGAACACCGTGGTCAGGGGTTATCCAAGCGTTTGCTGGAAACTGTCCTCGCTCATCCGGAACTTCGGGGTTTGCGTCGCTGGCTGCTTTTCACGGCAGATGCCCACACTCTCTACGAACAATTTGGTTTCGTGCGAACCATGTTTCCCGTACGGATCATGGAGATACGTCGACCGTATATCGGTGACCAGTAATCGGTAATCAGTGATCGGTAATCAGTAATCAGTAATCAGTAATCGGTAATCAGTCCTTCTTGGTACAGCTCGATTACGTCCGACAAGGGGAGATCCGGAGCAATGGGGGTATACGGCTGGGCTCGAAACCAGGTCAATTGCCGCTTTGCATACTGGCGTGTTGCTTGTTTCATCGCCTCGGCGCACTGGGCCAATGTAATCTCATTGCTCAAATATTGCCGAATCTCTGCGACACCAATCATCCGAGATGCGGTTACACCGATCGGACCCGCGGTGGCGACCTCCTCGATTGCACCTGCTGCCAACATCCGATCGACCCGTGCGTCGATCCTGGCATACAGCTCATCTCGTGGCCAATTTAGCCAAAGCGCAACGAGCTTTGCCTCCGAGACAGGATTGTCGAAAGAAGAGAAAGGGCGACCGGTGAGCCTGCAGACTTCCAACGCGCGCTCCACCCGGCGGCGGTTGTAACGATCGATTCGTTCAAATGACAAGGGATCGAGCCGGCGCAATTCCTCTAAGAGGGAAGGAAGCGGCGTAGAAGCAAATTCGTTGCGCAGATCCGCATTTCGTGCGGGAAGATCGGGAAGCGGATGGGTCAATGCTCTCAGATAGAACCCCGTTCCACCGACCACCAGCGGTACCTGACCGCTCCGGTTCACCTCCCGGATCGTTGCGATGGCCAATCTGGCGTAGCGAGCTGCGTCGCCGAGCTCGCTCGACGGAAGCACACCGATCAGGTGATGCGGTACACGTTGCCGTTGAACCGAATCCGGTTTTCCGGACAGGATGTCGAACCCATGGTAAATCTGATAAGCATCGGCTCCGATGATCTCAGTCTTCAGGTGCTCGGCAATCTGAATGGCCAGCTCGCTTTTGCCGGAGGCGGTGGGCCCTGCGAGGATCAGGAAATGCAAAGGAGCCACGGGGCAAAAAAAACCCGCTTTCAGTGGATCTGAAAGCGGGTTTTATAGTTTTATAAGGAGGGAGGAATCAGGCCGCGCGCTCCATATCTGGAGTCTTAGCACCACTTACCACTAGTTTGCGTCCTAAAAACTCTTTGTCGTGCAGCTCTTTTACTGCCCGTCTTGCTTCTTCGATGGTAGTCATCTGAACGAAAGCGAAGCCTTTGGAACGCTGAGTATATTTGTGGCAAACCACCTCGGCATTGCGCACTTGACCGACTCCGTTGAAGAGGTCAAACAGATCGCTTTCAGTAGCGTCAAATGAAAGGTTACCTACGTAAAGTTTGGGAGAGGTAACCTCAACCAGCTCAGGTTTGCGGCTGATTTTTTCTTTCGGAGCGACGGCGGTTGCGGCTGCCGGTTTCTCGCGCGGTTTGGGCGGGGCGACAGTGGTCTTTTTAGTATCGCCCGCGAAGAAAGCGACGACCCGCTGCCAAAACGTCAGCTTCGGCTTTGGCGTGGTCGCTTCTCGACCTGTACTTGAATCTGAACTTGAACGTCTGCGGCGTCCTCGGCGAGAGCGGCGTCCTGAGTAATGCATTGATTGGGATTTCATTGGTCACGATTTTTAGTGCTTCCGGTGAAGGGCATGCACTACGCACACTGAGAAAGAACAGTTTGGGCGGAACTTAACCCTTCAAACCCAAGGCCTTCACCAAAACTTCCAGGAGAATCAGGCCTGGAGCGAAGTGAGCGCCTAGTAGAGCTGCCCTTCAGCCAGGCGACCGCAATGTTTCTGACTTAAAAACGAAGCTGGAAATCGTGCGGTATTGCCCACTAGATTCCTGGGCTCACTAACTCTCTTTGCCCTGGATCTCCCGTGTTATTACAACATATATAGATGAGGGACAGAGCTCCGGCAACTTTTTTGGTCGCCTCGCGCGAATTAAGACCGTCGAACTGGTGGCGACAGAGCTTCCGAGCTAGTGGCAAAAACGTGGATTCTGTTGGGGTTGAGAACGTTAAATGGATTTGATGTAATCTTTCCAGCGCGTACGGAACGATATTTCTGCTAGCCCTACGGACTAGGCTATCTTTTGGTGAGCGAGCCCGACCGTCCCACTCGGCCACGACTGGGCGAGCCTACGCCACGCGGCCGTGACAGTTTTTGTATTTTTTGCCGCTGCCACAGGGGCAGGGTTCATTGCGGCCGACCGATACTGTCCTCTGCCGAACGGCCGGAATCACCAGCTCTAAGTCGTTGTTTCCGTTTTGGTCGGCTATTTCCCGGTCATCGGCCATCTGCTCGCGTCGCGGCATGGAACGGGCACTTGGGCCGGTGGGTACTGGACCACCAAGGCCGGGCAGATTGAGTCCGACCGGCAAAGTCGATAAGAACTGCTCGAACGCCATGAGGTTGGTTGTGCTGCGGAACAAATTGCTCAGCACCTCGCTCTTAATACCAGCCATGAGTTGGCTAAACATTTCGTATGCCTCGGTCTTATACTCGATCAGAGGATCTTTTTGTCCGTAGCTGCGCAGGTAAATGCCTTCGCGCAGGCCGTCCATCGCATACAGATGTTCTTGCCAGAGACGATCGATCGCGTTCAGAAGGATATAACGTTCGAGACCCGCAACCGCTTCGGTCTCCTCCAATTTGATTTTCTGTTCGTAGGATTTCTTGATCTTGTCGACAACGAATTTCTCGTTCTCCTCGAGCGTTCGAGTTTCCAATTGAGCAGCGGCCGCGCTCAATCCGAGCGGAAATGTCGTATTGAGCCATTGCAATAATCCTTCCGGATTTGGATCAGAGCCGTCTGGCGGTTGCAGATATTCACGGACACGTTCGGGAACGATTTCGTCAACGATCTCGAAAATCAGCTTGCGCGGTTCGGATGTCTCCAACGTCTCGTTGCGAAATGTGTAAATCACTTCGCGCTGCTTGTTCATGACGTCATCAAAATCGAGTGTGCGTTTGCGGATCTGGTAGTTTCTCTGCTCGACCCGTTTTTGCGCGGTCTCGACGCTTTTATTGAGCCACGGATGCTCGAGTTCTTCGCCATCCTTCAGGCCAAAGCGTTCCATCATTGCAGTCATCCGTTCCGAAGCTCCGAAATTACGCATCAAATCATCTTCGAAACTCACATAAAATCGGGATGATCCTGGATCGCCCTGGCGCGCGCATCGGCCACGCAGCTGCCGGTCGACACGCCGGATTTCGTGTCGTTCTGTGCCGACCACATAGAGTCCGCCCAACTCGGAGACTCCGTCCCCGAGTTTGATGTCAGTTCCGCGCCCGGCCATGTTCGTCGATATGGTGACCGTTCCGCTCTGACCCGCCCGAGCGACAATTTCGGCTTCCTGACGATGGTATTTAGCGTTGAGAACGTTATGGGGGATCTTTTCCCGCTTCAGCATGCGGGAAAGCAGTTCTGATGCTTCAACCGAAGCCGTACCCACCAACACCGGTTGACCACGGCCGTGCGCATTTTTTATCTCCTCCAGAACCGAGCTATATTTTTCTCGGCGCGTCTTATAAATTCGATCGTTCCAGTCTTTGCGGATTACTGGTCGATTAGTGGGAATGACCAACACGTCCAGCCGATAGATGTCGTGAAACTCATTGGCTTCGGTTTCAGCAGTTCCGGTCATGCCGGCGAGTTTGTCATATAATCGAAAGTAATTTTGGATGGTAATTGTGGCCAGCGTCTGCGTCTCCCGATCGATCTGAACTCCTTCCTTGGCCTCGACTGCTTGATGCAAGCCATCGCTCCAACGCCGGCCTGGCATCTTACGGCCGGTGTTCTCGTCAACAATGATGACCTTATTTTCCTCAACCACGTAATCGACGTCCTTCTCAAACAGGCAGTACGCTCGCAGGAGTTGAGAAATGTTGTGAATTCGCTCCGCCTGACTGTCGCAGTAGGTTTGGCGGGCTCGCTTCCTTTCTTCCTTCTGTTCCGGAGTCAGCGATTCATCTAAATCGATCTCGGTGAACTCACTAATGAGGTCGGGCAATACGAAAGCATCGGGATCGTCCGGATTGAGGTAAGAACGCCCCATTTCGGAGAGGTCCGAATCCTGGTGCTTTTCGTCGATAGTAAAATTGAGTTCCTCCTTCAATGCGACCAGGTCTTCTTTGCGAGAGTCCTGGTAGAAGGAAAGTTCCGATTTATCGAGCGCTCGGCGATTTTCCGGATCCTCCATCAACCGAAGCAACCCTTTGTTCCTCGGCTGGCCCAGTTTGACTTTGAAAAGTATTCTACCGCCCTGTTCCAGGTCGCCGCGTTCCAGCGCTTCTTTGGCTTCCGAAACGAGCCGGTTACATAACATGGTCTGACGCTTGACCAATTGTTCAACAATCGGCTTGAACTTATCGTACTGATGGGAAGAGACCGTCGCTGGACCGCTGATGATGAGCGGAGTCCGCGCTTCGTCGATCAGAATGGAATCCACCTCGTCGACGATGGCAAAGTAATGACCACGCTGAACCTGCTGGTCTTTCGAAGTCGCCATCCCGTTATCACGCAGATAATCGAATCCGAATTCACTATTGGTGCCGTAAGTGATGTCACAATCGTATTGCGCCTTGCGCTCCGAAGGCGACTGATCGTGCTGGATACAGCCAACCGTTAGCCCCAGGAACTTGTAAATTTCGCCCATCCATTCGGCATCACGGCGAGCGAGATAATCATTCACCGTTACAAGATGAACACCACGTCCGGATAAGCCATTGAGGTAGAGGGGACAGGTAGCAACCAAGGTTTTTCCTTCGCCGGTTGCCATTTCCGCGATTTTACCTTGATGGAGCGCGATGCCGCCGATGAGTTGCACATCGAAGTGAATCATGTTCCAAACCTGTGGTTGGTCGCAGACCGACCACGATTTATCCCAAAGACGACGAGCCGTATTTTTGACCGCAGCAAACGCCTCGGGTAAGAGCGCGTTCAACCGTTTGGCCAGGAGGTCCGGATCGTGAATCGCCGACAATTCTTGCTTCCAGGCTGCACTCTTGGCTTGAAGGTCTGCGTCACTGAGCGCCTGATAATCCTGCTCAATCCGATTGATCTGTTCGACCAATGGACGGAGTCGTCGAACTTCGCGCTGATTTTTCGAACCTAAGATTTTCTTTAGAAGCCAGTTCACCATAAGGCCATTCCTCCTACCTGCTTCCAGGTTTGATCGCCGGTACGTCTCTTAGGTCCGGCGGCAACTGGTCCGGAGCGAAAGTCTCTACCTGAAGTTGCAATAAACTCTCAAATTTACACCCAAAATCCGGTTTGTCTTGGCCGCTTCGATCTACGATCGAACCCACCACTACCACCTCGCCACCGTGTGAACGCACGATTTCGATCGTCTCCAGCACTTTGCCGCCACGGGTAACAACATCTTCTGCCACAATGAATTTCTCCTTAGGGCGGATCTGGAAACCACGCCGGAGAACCAGTTTCCCATCTTGTTTCTCGGCAAAAATATGCCGTTTCCTCAAGTGGCGCGCCACCTCTTGACCGACAATGATTCCCCCGAGGGCTGGAGAGATGACCGAATCAGCACCGCTGTTTGCCAGCTTGGCGGCCAGACACGCGCAAATCTCGGACGCCAAGTCCGCATGTTGCAAGACCAGGGCGCATTGGAAGAACTCGCGGCTATGCAATCCGGAACTGAGAACGAAATGCCCATGCAGCAGAGACCCGGTCCGTTTAAATATCTCTAGAATGGATTCTTCCACAGTTTACGACGGTTTGATTGCGATCGCCTCGATCTCGACCTTGGCGCCTCTCGGTAAGCCGGAGACCTCGATGGTGGATCGTGCGGGCGGAGCCTCAGGAAAAAACGTGGCGTACACTGCGTTCATATCTGCGAACCGGGAAAGATCGGTTAAGAAAACGGTGGTCTTTATTATGTTGGCGTAGGATACACCGGCGCTTTTCAGGACCGCACCCAGATTGAGTAGCGCCTGCTTTGTTTGCTCGGCCACATCTGGGCCCACCAATTTCGCCAGTGGCAGCTTCCAGTGGCACCTGGCCGGAGCAAAAAATTAGAGGTCCCGCGCCGATCGCCTGCGAGTACGGTCCGAGGGCGGGCGGCGCGTCGGGAGAGGAAAAGACCGTCTTCATGAGAGCGTTCAAGGGTACGTAGCCACTGATCCCTGTCAACACGCCCCGCATGCCTTACCGGAGCCTGGCTATTTTTGCCGAGCAGCGGCTTCGGGATCAATTTGTTTCGCCAGCGACTCGAGCTCAGCAACTCTTTGCTTGAGTTCCTTGAGTTCTTGAAACATTCGGGGCAGCCGCTTAGCGCTCATCTCTCGGCGGAGAGCATCCCGAAGCGGCACCGCCGGGGTGCCGCCGACCAGATTCCGTGGAGGAATATTTTCGCTGATTCCCGATTGGGCGTAAACCACCGAATCATCGCCAACGGACATGTGATCGGGCAAACCAGACTGTCCACCCATTACCACGCGGTCACCCAACTGCGAACTTCCGCCCAGGCCAACCAGGGCGACCACCAAACAGTTCTGACCAATGGAGGCGTTGTGACCGACTTGAATCAGATTATCTAATTTTGAACCGCGGCCGATTCGAGTCTCTCCCATGGTCCCCCGATCAACGCATGTGCCGGAACCGATCTCGACGTCATCTTCGACTATGACATTTCCGATCGAATTGATGCGCACGATTTCGGTGTTGAAGTTGTTGATCTGTTTTTTGGCTTTCACATCTTCCACGCTCCCGCGCTCCGGCGTGACAAAGGCAAAGCCATCGCCTCCGATTGTGGCATTCGGTTGAATGATCACGCGATTGCCGATCTCGCAGCGATCGCCAATCGAAACTCCGGCATGGATCAGGCATTTCTTCCCCAGCACCACATTGGCGCCAATGCTCACGTTACTTACGATCCGCGTGCCGTCACCGATAACCGTCTCAGGTCCAATCCAGCAATGAGGACCGATGCCGACATCCTTTCCCACTTTGGCGCTCGATTCTATGACCGCGGTCGGATGGATGCCCGGAGGTGAGTAGACCGGACGTTCGAAGAGTTCCGTTAGCCGAGCCAAAGCCAATCGTGGGCGCTTGACCGAGATCCAATTGGGCGTTCGAGCTGGATCCACGTCCTCCGGCACAACCGCACTCACCAATTCTCCCGAAGCGAGATACTTCGCAGCACTAGCAGAAAGCAGTAACGCCAAATCGCGAGGGCCGCTAGCGAGTGCTGGGTGAACCACCCGGTCTATCTGCAGCGAAGCGTCTCCATGTAAATGTCCCTCCAGTGATTTGGCTATTTCGGCCAAGGTCTTCATAAAGCAAAACTAGTTCGGTGCGTGTCGCTGGGCGTCAAGCGGTAACGGCGCCAGTTTGGCATTCCTCGGTTCTCTGACTCACCGGACGGCAATGCTCCAGGTATCGGATTTCCCTAAGGCTAACCGTCTGGTTACCGCTTCCGTAGTCGCGGTCTCGGCTCGATAGACGATTGGACCGGTCTGCGTTTGGTCAGCGGTTATCTGAAGGTGTTCAATTGAGCCGGTTCTGGCGAGAAGAGTGATCGCATACCGTTGATTTCCTACTGGAAACTCGCCTAGATCCACTCCATCCAGCTGTAGTCGCACTGTACCGGACGCGGCTCCTTCCTCGGGCACAAACCAAAGAGTAAACGCTGCCACTTTTTGCTGATCGAGATCATCCGCTAACGATTTGGCCAGAGCCAAGAGCGGCGCTGCGATCTGGCCGTGAGTCAGTCCCGATTTGACCTGGTTCAAAGCGTCGCCAGAAAACTCAGCCGCCGCTTTCGTCCACAGGTAGAGACCGATTCGTTGATCCGATTGGTTTTGCCGGAGGAGGGTCTTCGTTAAGTTGGTCGTCTCCGGATCAATATCTTGGGCGGACAACCGTAAAATTTTGCTTCGCGGATCCGGATCTTCGAAACCTCCGTTCATCAGCAACGAAGCGACCACGGCGAGGAGAGCCACGACTCCCAAGCAGGCCATCGTTCGCACAGCCAACGGCAACCACCAAAACGTAATTGGACTTCTTCGAGATTGGGCAGCTGACCTTCCGGAGCGGGTTGTCACGGGCGAGCGGGCACGACGGGAAGACGCTGCTGGCATAAACCTGCGTCGACAATGCCTCAGGTGACGCCTGCTGCCAAGTCGGAACGCCGGGAGTTCTGCGTTCTTATCTGCCACTCGCTAGCTTCAGAATTTCGTGGAATTCTTCGTTGGTCAGCGGCATCACCGATAGACGGGATTGTTTGAGCAATAGTACGCCTTGCAGCTTGGGTTCGGCCTTGATCTGATCGAGGGTTACGGGTGGGGTGACGGCTCGTTCGGGCTTTATTTCAACTGCCGACCAATCACCGTTCGCGGCGGTCGGGTCCGCAAACGCTTCTTTGGTCACACGGGCCACGCCAACTACCGCTTTACCGTTCACACTGTGGTAATAGAGGACTTCATCGCCCACTTTCATATTGCGCAGATTGTTACGCGCTTGAAAATTACGGACTCCGGTCCAATCAGTCTTCCCGTCGGCGACAAATTGATCCCAGGAATAAGCAGTGGGCTCCTGCTTCACCAACCAGAATTGGTTCATGACAGCGCATACCATGGGCTCCGGGCTGAGGAGAAGCAAGGGAGGAAATGCGGATTGCGGAATGCGGAATGGGGCATGGTGGGTGTTCAGTATTCTTTCAGAGGAGGATCACCTATGTCTTGAACCTAAGGTGTAACTCCCCATATTCCGTGATTCATTCCGCAATCGACAATCCGCATTCCGCGTTTCCCTCTTATGTCCGGCATCTTGATCACCTTTGAAGGCGGAGAAGCGTCCGGTAAATCGACGCAGGTGGCGCGTTTAGCGAGGAAGCTGGAAGTGACCGGGCAACCGGTTTCTGTTGTGCACGACCCCGGAACAACGGAAGTCGGTAGGGCGATCCGGCAACTGCTGTTGCACGCGCGCGAAAGCGATAGCCTCAATGATATGACCGAATTATTGCTGTTTGGCGCCAGCCGATCGCAATTAATCAGCGAAATCATTCGACCGGCATTAGCCGAAGGTCGCATCGTCGTTTCCGATCGATTTGCTGATTCGACCGCGGTTTATCAAGGCTATGCTCGCGGGCTGAGCGGGCAGTTTATTCGAGAACTGGAGAGGTTTTTGCTGGGCGAAATCCGGCCAAAATTGACATTCTTACTCGATTTGGATTTGGCCACGATGCGGAAACGCCAACTACGGCGGGTACGCCCTGTCAATCAACCAGATCGGCTGGAACAATTGCCTGACGAATTCCATCAAAGGGTACGCGAAGGATATTTGGAGCTTGCGCGGCGTGAGCCGGATCGAATTCGCCTAGTCGACGCAACATTGCCGGAAAACAAGATAGAAGAAATCATTTGGGAAGAATGCAATGCCGTTCTTAGCCTCTGAAGCCTCTGAGTACCTGGTCCGTGCCCATCAGCTCGGCCGACTAGCTCATGCATTTTTAATTACTGGTCCCGACGGCTCCGGGAAGTTAGCGCTGGCCCAGGAATTCTATCGTACCGTTAACAAAGTTCGTGACGCGGATCGTGACCCCGACTTCCATCTGGTTCAACCGGAATCCAAATCCCGACGCATCTTGGTCGAGCAGATTCGTGCGTTGGAAGAAGAACTGCGAATGCGCTCGACGACCGGCAAGCTCAAATTTGGTGTGATTGCGGACGCGGACCGGATGATGCCCCAGTCGGCTAACGCATTCCTCAAGACTCTGGAGGAACCTCCCAATGGGTCGCTGCTCCTGCTTTTGACCTCGTTGCCAGAAGCGCTCCTGGAAACGATCCGCTCTCGGTGTGTGGTTCTAGCTTTACGTTCTCCGAGCCGGCGGCCGCTCGGAGTAGCGGAACGCGTTCTTTTCGATGCAGTGTCTCAACTTACGAGCGAACGTTCCTGGACAGTTGGATCGAGCTTGGCCTTGGCTCGCCTCTTTCAGGACCAACTTGCGCGCTTTCGGGACGACATTGAGACGGAGCATGATGACCGACTCAAACGCGAATCGGAGCGCTACCAGAACTCAACCGATGGAAAATGGCTGGAACAAGAAGCGGGCCGTCTTGGGGTGCTTACTGAGAGCCGCTACATCCAGGCGAGAACCGCATACGTTGAAAGAGTTTTGGAATGGTTCGGTGACGCGCTGCGGGCGGGTCAGGGTGGCAGAGAGAGGGACCTGGACGAATACCGCGAAGCGACCGTCAGTTTTGCCAAAAAGATCCCGGTTAGTGATCTCTTAGAGAGGGTTCGCGTTTTCCAGGAGCTGCGGGAACATCTTTCCCGGAATGTTCATGAAGGCCTTGCGATCGAAGTGGCTTTTCTGAAAGGCTTTGGCCCGTCTGCGGTAGGGCGAAACGCGACTCCGCCAAGCCTACGTCGCGGCTAGTTTTGTGGTTTACGTCAACCGAACAGCCAGGGCGCGCCATAGCGTAGCGACGGCGGCACACCTCGAACGACGGCGAGATGAGGTCTGTGAGCCTTGAGGACCTGTCAGCCGGACGAATGCCCGGCCCAAGGCTCACAGTCTTCCCGGACTGTATAGCCCTACCAGCTGTTACCTTCTGTGAAAATCCTTGTGTGGCGCTGCTACCAATTCTGCAGACTTAGTGCACTGTTATAATCCTCCACACGATGAACCTCTATCTGTTGCGTCATGCCGAGGCGGAAGAAGAAGCAGCTTCAGACGGCGAACGTCAATTGACCGGACGAGGTCGCGAACAAGCTCGGACCATCGGCCGATTTTGTGCGCGAAATGATCTGTATCCGGAAAAAATCATTACGAGTCCTTTGGTCCGAGCCCAGCAGACGGCGAAAATCGTCGCGGATGAGCTGAAGGTCGCCGATCGAGTGCAGGTTTGTGGATTCGCGACAGCTGGAATGACCACCGAGGGTGCACTCAACGGTCTAAAAGCGTTCGCGGAGCACTCTTCGCTGCTGCTCGTTGGTCACGAACCGGACTTCAGCGGGTTTGTCGTTGCGCTCATTGGCGGTGAGGAAGAATCCATCCGGTTTCGCAAAGCGAGTCTTGCAAAAGTCACTTTACCGAAACTCAAAGCGGGTGTTGGTAGACTGGAGTTCCTCCTTCCGGTGAAGTTCCTATGAAACCCGAGATTATTCGTACCCGCTCTTTTGTGGAAGAGGCCGCTCGATTCATCGCTGACTCTGCACGGGATGCTCTTGATGAGCGCGGCCATTTCCGACTGAGCTTAAGTGGCGGAAATACGCCACGTCCTGTTTACCAGGCACTCTCTTTGTTGGATTGCCGTTGGAGTAAGTGGACCGTCACGTTTGGTGACGAGAGATGTGTGCCTCCCGACGATGGCGAGAGCAATTATCGGATGGCATCGGAGTCATTCCTCCTGGTAACCAGCCCAGGCGAAGTGCTGCGTGTCAAAGGCGAAATTCCACCGGAGGAAGCTGCCAATGACTATGAAACCGCTCTGGCACACTATGCCAAAAAGTTTGGGGAAAAGCGTTATCGTCACGACTTAATCCTGCTCGGTTTGGGTGACGACGGGCACACCGCTTCGCTGTTTCCGGGTACTGCGGCGCTAGAGGAGCGGGAACGCAACGTGGTAAGCAATTTCGTTCCGAAGTTCAACAACCATCGAATTACTTTTACCTACCCGTTGATCAATGCCGCTCGCCGGATCGCGTTTCTCGTCAACGATCCCAAAAAGAAAGGGATTATCGATCAGGTTCTTAACGGGAAAAGTGGATTGCCGGCAGAACGCGTTCAGCCCGAAAAGGGCGAGCTGATTTGGTTCATCGGCATGTAAGCGGTAACCCCAGGAACGTAGCCCGATACTCAAGCCTCGGGAATCGTTCATCACCCGTTTAACTTCAGGGGACAGTCGCCGCTGATATCACCAATCACTGACTGAATGACTGAGGCTGGAGCATCAGGCTACGTTCCCGGCGTTCCCGGCGCTATCGCCCGGCCCTTCCAAAGATCGACGACCGTCCAAACTCGTGATAGGACTACCCTCATGGGCAAAAGTTACGAGGGTACCGGCATCGAGGACTTAATCCGGGTGATTGACCGTTGCGTGCTTGGAGTAGCGTTTACCGAAGGTGTTTTGTGGCGAGCCGGTACTGATCCCGAGCGCAATTGGCGAAGCTGGCAGACATTACAGTTCGAACCCTTGATTCTCCCTCACCTGGCCGAGGTCGTCGACCTTGCGGTGCGACATTCCTTGCGCGAGATCGTATTCCTGGATCAGGCACTTCAACAGTTGCTCGGCTCATCGCTTTCTCACCGGAGCCAACTTGCCGCCGAGCGGCTTTTGCAGGTCCGGCCACCTAAGGGCGATCGAATGGTTGCCCGGCTGCAAGAGGCGATTCGCACCGGAGAGACTCCAGGGCACTTCGTTACGCTTTTCGCAGTTCGCGCCATCGCGTTTTCGATTCCCGCTCGCTCGACCATCTTTGCCTATATTTTGTTTGAACTGATGCTAGAGCTTCCGGATCGGGACCAGATCGAGAACTTGTTTACCGAGGCCGCCAGAACCGTAAATGACTACTACCGGGAAGGTCTCAACCCGTTGGCGGAAAAGCTCCATGGCTGAAACGCTCGAGCAAACAAAATCAGCTACTCAGATTGCCACCCCCTGGAACGTCGTGGTTCATAACGATCCGGTGAACCTGATGAGTTACGTAACCATGGTTTTTCAAAAGGTGTTTGGGTATTCGGTGGATCGGGCCCGGCACCACATGCTGGAGGTTCACCATAAGGGCCGCTCGATTGTCTGGACGGGAGATCGCGAAACGGCGGAGCTCTACGTACAGCAATTGCACGGCTACCTGCTCCATGCGACTCTGGAGAGAGCAGAAGGATGATGATTCGCCGGTGGAAGGACAAGTCGATAGAATTCTCCAGGATTGAGTCGATCGAAGCTGAGCTGCTCAAACAGATCCCGGCTGCCGGTGACCCGGAAGGCGAAGAAAGGGCGGAAGAGCGTCTCTATCCTTCCCCCATGACTCAAGAGACTCCCGGAATGGTCAAAGATTGGGACGAGTTTGTGCGGCCGGAGCTGCGTCACCTGTTTTTGAGCGCACGTAAACTGGTCGAAGAAGATCTTACTGCGATGACTCGCCGGCCGGGCAAGATTAGCCATCTCGTGGTGCCGCTTGCCCATGCCGAGTCGTGGCTCAACGCGTTAAACCAAGCGCGTTTGGTCCTCGCCACCAAGTATGATTTTACGGAGGCGGAACTATCGTTTAATCATACCCCCAAGACCTTTTCCAGGCGTGACCTGGTGCTTTTGCAGATCAATTTTTACGCAGCGGTGCAAGAACGATTAATTGAGATTTTGGAGGAAGGTACTCCGCCCAGGCGTTGACGATTTCCAGCAACCGCGAGTACGTTCCGGTTATGAGCAAACCCGTTGTGGAAGTACAAGTCCGGGCCGTGATCCCGACCAGCGGGGGTTGCGCAGTATTCGTCGGCAATAGCGAGAAAGTCTTCGTGATCTACGTGGACCAAGGGGTAGGCCAAGCGATCACGATGTTTATGCGAGGGGCCCACAAAGAGCGTCCGCTTACTCATGATCTGCTCGCTCATGTCCTGCGGGCCCTGGGCGCCCAGATCGAGCGGGTCGTGATCAATGATCTCAAGCGCGGTACTTACTTTGCTCGAATGATATTGAGCGCGGAAAACGAACTGCATCAGCGTAAAATCATCGAGATCGATGCCCGACCGAGTGACTGCATCGCGATGGCGACACAGCAGGGGGCTGCCATTTACGTCAGTCGGGAAGTTTGGGAAGAAGTGGAAGATATGACCGAGATCTTGCGAAAGATGGAAGAGGAAGGGCCGGCGGAGGGCGAAGCCGAAGAGGAACTCTGATTTCGCGCAATTGTTCTCTAAATTCGCATCAGCTAATTGCATTTGGAAACTGACCACTTAGTTTGCGCGACACATGTCTGACAGTTGGGATATTCCGTCCGCCGTTTCCCTGTATAACATCGACCGTTGGGGATCGGGTTATTTCACGATCAACCGGTCCGGGAATGTCCAAGTGATGCCGACCCAACAAGACGATTCCAGCATCGATCTAATGGAGGTCATCCAGGAGGCGCGCGATCGGGGAATGACCTTCCCGCTCGTGATCCGATTTCAAGATCTCCTTCGTCATCGCGTCGAAACGGTGAATCGGGCATTTCAATCCGCTATTTCGGAGGCCGCCTATAAGAACGTCTACAAAGGGGTCTTTCCGATTAAGGTTAACCAGCTGCGCGAAGTGGTGGAAGAGATCATCGATGCCGGAGCGCCCTTTCATTTTGGCTTGGAAGCTGGAAGTAAACCGGAATTGATCGCAGCATTGGCGGTTCATCGCGATCCGGAAAGCCTGATTATTTGCAACGGCTACAAGGACATGACCTACGTCAAGATTGCTCTGCTTGGCCGGAAACTAGGGAAAGAAGTGATCATGGTGGTGGAGAAAATCGAAGAGATCCGGCAGATTGTGCAGCTTTCCAAGGAGATGAATGTCTCCCCGATTCTTGGGCTGCGTGTCCGGCTTCAGTCGAAGAGTTCCGGCCGTTGGGCGACCAGTGGCGGAGAAAACGCAAAGTTTGGGCTTTCCACCGCCGATCTCGTTGCCGCCAGCCAATATTTGAAAGAGGAGGGGATGGCAGATGTTTTGCGGTTAGTGCATTTCCATGTCGGTTCCCAAGTTCCAGATATTGGAGTGCTTAAGCGAGCGGTCCGAGAAGCGGCGCGATTCTTCGCGAAACTAGCGAAAATGGGTCATCCGATGGAGTTCATCGACGTGGGCGGTGGACTGGGAGTTGATTACGACGGGTCCCGTACCGCCTTTGACAGTTCGATGAACTACACGTTACAGGAGTACGCGCGGGACGTAGTCTACAACGTTATGGACGTTTGCGATTCGGAGAAAGTGTCGCATCCGACCATTGTGAGCGAGGGCGGCCGGGCGATAGTCGCTCATCATTCGGTGTTGGTTGTTGAGTCCTTTGGCTCGATCGAGAAAACGACCGGCGATCAGGTATTCGAAATCAAGGAATCGGATCCGAAGCTTTTGGCCGACATCGTCGAAATTCATCGAACGATGAACAAGCAGAACCGAATGGAGAACCTGCACGATGCCCAGCAGATCAAAGAACAAGCGCAATCGATGTTCGAGCTTGGCCTGCTGGATTTGGAAAGCAAAGCCAAGATCGAATCTATTTATTGGCAAGTCACCGAGGCGGTCGTCGATTTTTGTCGAGGCATGAGATATGTGCCGGAAGAAGTCAAAGAACTCGAGATCGCACTCGGCGATCAGTATCTCTGTAATTTTTCAGTCTTTCAGTCGCTCCTCGATCATTGGGCTCTGGGGCAACTCTTTCCGATAATGCCGGTCCATCACTTGCAACGGGCGCCCGATCGCAATGGTACCTTAGTCGATATCACCTGTGATTCCGATGGGAAGGTGAACAAGTTCATCGACCTGCAAGATGTTAAAGAGACGCTGCCGTTACATCGCATTCGCCCGGGCGAACCGTATTACCTGGGTTTTTTTCTGATGGGCGCCTACCAGGATATCATGGGCGATCTGCACAATCTTTTTGGGCGGGTAAATGAAGTGCACGTGTTTCTCGATGAAGATGAAGAGTCCGGCTGGTATATCGAAGAGGTTATTGAAGGTAGTACGGTCGGCAGCGTGCTTTCGTTAACGCAATGGGATAAGAACGAGCTGATCCGGCTCGTAAAATCCCAGGTCGACGCTGCGATCAAGTCGGACCGTCTGAAGCCGAACGAGGCCATGCGATTGCTCAACGAATACGAGCGCGGATTGCGCGGATACACCTACCTCGACTTTGGACGATAGGTGGTCCGTCCCGTATCAGTCGTCGGCCAAAGCCGGAAGAATACTTGGATGATGCGCTTAGGGTGTCCTGGCCGGCAAAGGCGGCTCCGAGGGGGATCGCTCTGGCGAAGGCGCCTCTGACTCCCACGAAGGCGACGGGTGGGGTGAGGCGGGTGGAGTGTGTTTCCGCGTTGGTGTTGTTGTCGGTAAAGGCGACGGATGCTTGCCGAGCGCGTGAAATTTGTAATCGTAAACCTGCCATTTCCCAGAGATTCTTTCTACCGAGACAACTTCGTCCACCTGCGGCGCAGTTAAAAAAGAGGTGCTAAACCGGAACGTCGTCTGTAGCGGCTCGTTCAAGCCGCGCCGGTTAACCCAATAGCGCCGAATCGGAGGCCCAAAAGGTGCCCTTTGGACTTGCATCCGAGCAACCCACTTTCTGCCTTCTGGTTGTGACTTTATCGGCTGCGCATAGAGACCTAAAGCGCTATTATAATCGACATCGTCACAGAGAGTTAGGAAGCCGGTGGCAATCGAATACGCGGCGATTTGCTGACGAGATAATTGAGAAGATGAACTAGAGCATGCCTGAAACGCGGCGAAGAAGACAAAGACGAGGAAGCACGCCACGACTCTAGTCATTCGGAACTTTCTAAATAGCTTGGTTGGCATTAAACAGACGATACCTTTAGCTGAGTGTCCACGGTGAGAGAAAGAGATTATCGCGCGAACGTTCGGTCAATGCTGGGTATGAAATGATAAAAAGGCGGCCGCCCGTTAGGCGATGGTCAAGGGGTAAGGTTAATCTATACTAAAACTTAGACAATCAGGGCTCGCCGTGACAACCTCTCCTGTACCGGAGATCCCCAATGTCTACATCCGAGCATTCCGCAAACCGTATTCGGTTCCACCAAAATCGATGGAGCACTGATCCGACATTTTATCCCACCGCCAGGCTAGCAATGGAGGCTCCGGCTGAGCGCTACGCCTATGTGGCGGCCTTGGCTCCCGATCAGAAATCGCACGGCGATGCGCTCCTGGTAATTGACGTCGACCCTGCCTCTCAGTCCTATGGCGAAGTTGCCGGACGATTGGATCTGCCGAGCATCGGCGACGAATTGCATCACTTCGGTTGGAACGCCTGTAGCACGGCTTTGTGTCCCTATGCTCCGCATCCACATGTGGAGCGGCGATATCTCATTGTGCCGGGATTACGGTCTTCTCGCATTCACGTTATCGATACGAAACCGGATCCGCGAAACCTCGAGATCGTTAAAACTATCGAACCGCAGGATGTCTTTAGGCGCACTGGGTATTCCCGACCACATACGGTCCACTGCGGTCCGGAAGGTATTTACGTCAGCGCCCTGGGCGCACCCGATGGGACTGGGCCAGGTGGAATTTTCCTTATCGATCACTATGACTTCAACGTGCTGGGCCGCTGGGAAGTCGATCGTGGACCTCAAGAATTGGCCTACGATTTCTGGTGGCATTTGGGTCACGACACCCTAATTAGCAGCGAGTGGGGAATTCCGAACAGAATTGAACAAGGGCTGCAACCCGAGCATCTGCTGAACAGCGGCTACGGTCATCAACTGCATGTTTGGAGTCTCCGGGAGCGCAAGCACCAGCAGGTAATTGATCTTGGTAAGGAGCATCAGATGGTCCTGGAACTACGACCATCGCATGATCCGAATCGCACCTACGGATTTGCCGGTGTCGTTATCTCTCTCAAAGATCTCTCGGCTTCCATTTGGTTATGGCATAGAGACAATGGAAAATGGGGAGCGAAAAAGATAATCGAAATCCCGGCCGAATCGGCCGACCCCGATTCGCTGCCGCCACTTTTGCAGGGGTTCAAGGCAGTCCCGCCGCTGGTTACTGATTTGAATTTATCGCTGGATGACAAATGGCTCTATGTTTCCTGCTGGGGAACAGGAGAGCTCCGCCGTTACGATGTCTCGGTTCCGGATAACCCCAAGCTGATCTCGGTCCTCCAGATCGGGGGAATCGTCCGGCGAGCGCCGCATCCGCGGGACCCCAATCTTCGTCTGAACGGCGGACCGCAAATGGTGGAGGTGAGTCGCGATGGCAAAAGAGTCTACTTTACAAACTCTCTCTACGCGGCCTGGGACGAGCAATTCTATCCGGAAGGAATTCGCACCTGGCTTGTTAAGGCGGACGCGGGATCAGATGGTTCCATGCATCTCGATCCGAAATTCTTTACGACTTCGAAGGAGCATCGACTGCACCAGGTGCACCTTGATGGCGGCGACACGTCTTCCGATTCCTATTGTTATCCATCCTGATTAGCCTTTCTTTTCATGAGCTTCGGCCTATGGCCTTGGTTGACCCTGGTTCTGCTGGGTGCGTGGCATGGACTCAATCCCGCGATGGGATGGTTATTCGCAGTGGCGTTAGGGTTGCAGCAACGTTCGCGCGGGGCAGTCTTCCGAGCCTTGGTCCCGATTGCTCTTGGCCACGCATTGGCGATTGGACTCGTGGTATTCGTCCTCTTCGTGCTTGGCACCGCGGTACCGGTCAGCCGGTTGCAACTCGGTGGCGGTGCGATTCTTCTTGGGCTGGGTGGATGGAGATTGTGGCGCACGCGGCATCCGATCTGGGTTGGAATGCGTGTCGGTTTCTGGGATCTAACCAGTTGGTCCTGGATCATGGCGAGCGCACATGGTGCTGGCGTGATGCTGATACCGCTCCTGCTCGGTGCAACCTGCGGAGAAACGCTGAACGGCAAAACTCGATTATTGTTTTCCAGCTCGCCATTCGCCGCTGGCGCTGTGCTCGTTCATACCATCTCGCATCTCGCCGTGGCCGGAACTATCGCTTGGCTGGTTTATGATTGCATCGGATTGGCCGTGCTGCGCCGATCGTGGTTCAATGTCGATCTCGTCTGGTCGTTTAGCCTGCTGGCCGGTGGCGCACTGCTTTTGCTTACGATGTTGGGAGCAGTCAGACCATAGGTGGTGAGCACCCCAGACGTCGGAGGGGAGTTGCTTGCGGCTCCCGGAAGCGACCCCTGATAGAGCAAGCACACCGGCATATGATCTCGAGACGTGGGTCGTTCGTGGGTCGTTTCCGGGCGTCGCAAGCAACGCCCCTCCGAGCGATGGGCATTCGACTTTGTTGGGACGTCGTCCCTTTCAACCGCCAACGGCTAACTGCGGACAATAATGTGGCGACTGGGTGTCGGGTTCATTCGAACCGATCGCTTCGACGGGCCTGACTGATCGTTTCACTGTCGTGTGTTCCAACCGGACAGTCGCCGCTTGTACCGAAGACGCGCCGCGAACAACTTCCTATTTGCTATCTGCTACCTGCTATTTGTCATTTCATTCGAGCCTAAAGCGAGAATGAATACTACCTCCCAAACAAATTTCTGAGTGAACGAAAGAAACGCTGCGGAAAGTTGCCTTCGTTCCTGCCCGGCTCCTCATCCGGATTCAAGAGCCGGCCTTGATGAACAGAACAACTTTGTTGGGGACACATCGATTGCGGTAACGAGATTTGGTAGGTGGTACCCGCGGCCTGACAATCGGATGTTGCCAACTGGTTTGAAACCGAGCAGAGCTGGACCTGTACGAGCTTTTCCGGCGGAGGAAATTCTCCATCGGCATACTGTTGGCGCGAAGCCTTCTCCATGATCCGGACCCAGATCGGAAGCGCCAGCGCCGCGCCGTACCCTTTTTGCTCGATCGTTTGCGGTTGATCGAAACCAACCCAGACACCGCAGGTCAGCGAGTTAGTGAATCCGACGAACCATGCATCCTTGTACTGGTCGGTTGTTCCAGTTTTTCCCGCAGCTATTCGGTCTAGTCCGAGTGATTTTGCTGATGCTGCCGTCCCGCGTTCGATCACGCCGCGCAACGTCTGTGCTACCATCCAGGCAATGGCCGGAGAGATGATTTGTCGCTGTTGCGGATGTGCCTGATAAATAATCGTTCCCTCCTGGTCATCGATGCGTTCGATGAGATAAGGCTCCCGTCGAACCCCTCCAGCCGCAAAAGCGCTGTAGGCGGCGGTGACATCTTTCACGGTTGATCCGAACGCTCCGAGATAGATCGCCGGCACCTTCGGAATGTCTGGTGCAAAGCCGGCCAGCGTTGCCAGCGCATGCACTTTGTCCAGCGTGGCCTTTTCACCGACCCTGACGGTCATGGTGTTTCGCGAGAAAATGAGGCCATCTCGAGCCGGGAGTGTTCCTCGGCTGGTTCCGTCCGAATTGTTCGGTGCCCAGCGCGGAGCGGTTTGTACTTCACCCGGCTGTAACGGATCGTCACTGATCAGAGTGCCCGGAAACAATCCTTGTTCGTAAGCTGCCGAGTAAACAAACGGTTTGAACGTTGAACCGATCGGTCGATATGCTTGCAGCGCCCGATTGAATTTGCTGTCCCGAAAATCACGTCCACCCACCAGCGCCCGGATAGCGCCGCTCCGATTATCCAGAACGAGAGTTGCCCCTTGCAAATAGGGAGTGGGATCTTCCGCTCCGCGTTCGGCATCGGTATAACTGGATTTTCGCGGGTGCTTATAATCGGATTTTCTCTCCACCTGTTCCAGCCAGTTGTCGATCGCCGACTCGGCCGCTGGTTGAAGAACTGGATCAAGGGTGGTGTAGATCCGGAGGCCACCGGCGTCGATCTGGTCTTGGCTCACGATGCCTTGCAGCTCTCGATAGAGCGCGTCCATCGCGTAGTTCTGCTGAGGTACCGACGAACGCTTGCCTGCGATCTTCAGCGGCGAGCTTTTCGCGGTTTCTGCTTCCGGTGCCGTGATCATTTTGAGTTCAACCATGCGATCCAGCACTTCATTTCGCTGAGTCGTCGCTCCAGTCGGATTCTTCAAAGGCGAATAACGATTCGGACTGCGGATTAAGCCGGCCAGCGTAGCCGCTTCGGTCAGGTTCACGCTGGACGCCGGTTTTCCGAAGTAGGCCTGGGTAGCGGTCTCCAGTCCGTAGTAACCCGATCCGAAATAGATACGATTGGTATAAAAAGCGAAAATCTGGTCTTTGCCGAACGTTTGCTCGATCCGGACGGCGACAAAGGCTTCCAGAATTTTTCGACTCAAAGTTTTGCCGCCGAGATCGAAACTATTCCGAGCGAGCTGCTGGGTGATCGTGCTGCCCCCTTGCAGAAGAGTGAGATGAGTAAGATTGCTGGTAACTGCGCGAAACACTCCCACCAAATCAATTCCGTGGTGTTCAAAAAAGCGGGAATCTTCCCGAGCCAACAAGGCTTTTTTGAACAAAGGCGAGATTTGGTTCGACTCCAACAGAATCCGATTTTCGCCGTACAGTCGGCTGTAGACGTTTCCATCTTTGTCGTAAATCCAGGAACGCTCCGGAATGTGTCCGACCTGCTGAAGGTTGAATGAGAGCGACCAAATAAAATAAAACAGAAACAGCAAAAGCGCCGCTACTCCTGCGCTGAAGACGAATCCGAGCATGAATCGCCGGATCGACCCTGACAGCCCGTCGGACTTAGAAATGAGGGGCATGGTAACCTGTGAATTGAGGTGACAAATCAGCAGGCCGTCAGGACGGCCCGCTAAATATTCGCTACCCGAACAGAAATAAAGATCATATCTTTTCCATCTACTTCAAACAATGGACGGCGTGATTTCCTTCAATTCGACTCATCGATGAGATCTGGCCGGGTCTCAGCCGTCTTTTTCTTGGCTTGCTCCAAACGCCACTGGTAAATCGCTCGGTGATTTCCGGAAAGCAGAACTTCGGGCACTTTCCACCCGCGAAACTCGTTCGGGCGAGTGTATTGCGGGTATTCGAGCAAACCATCGCTGAACGAATCATTGGCCGCCGAGTCACTGTCCCCCAGTACGCCGGGAATCAGACGGGCCACGGCATCGACGACCAGTACCGCTGCGATCGCTCCGTTGGTTAGGACGAAGTCACCCACTGACAATTCTTCGTCCGCCAGATGTTCCGCCACTCGCTGATCGATTCCTTCGTAGTGGCCACCAATAAAGATCAGATGATCTTCATCGGCCAGCTCTTTCGCGATTGTCTGATTAAAGCGGCGTCCGCCCGGCGACATAAGAATCACCCGGGAGCGATCGGTCCGAATCGCTTCCACCGCGGCGAAGATCGGTTCCGGCTTCATTACCATACCAGGTCCGCCGCCATACGGTGGTTCATCGGTCAGTCGATGCTTGCCGGTCGCCCAATCGCGAATGTTCAGGCAGTGAACCTCGATGAGCCGATTCTCCTGCGCTTTTCCGAGAATACTTTCGGTGAATGCGCCTTGGCAAAGGCCTGGAAATAAAGTCAGGATATCAAAACGGAGCACGGCGTTTACTCAAGAATACAGAATACCGGAGCGGAAGCCAGAAGTCAGAATTCTCAGCCCAGGAGCCGGAATGCGGGGCTTCCGTGCATTTCCGCCGCTGTTGCTAGGCGTTGGAGTAGGTGTTCCCGGAGTTGGGGTATTCTTCGAGTTGGCCGCTTAACAGGGAGGGCTTGAGCACGTAAAGAATGTCCTCACCGCGGCGAAGCAGATCGATGTAAATGGTTGAATCGATCAGCATTTCAGGCCGGCGGTTTTTCCCGCTCACGCAACGCCGTCAGGTCATATTTCGGATCGAGAGCGTCTACCGGAGACTGGTCTGGAGCTTGGGAGTCGATAGCCGGCCTCTAGCAGTAAGTGCAGAGGTCGCCTTCCTCAGCAATCGCGAAGTCCTTACAGTAATCATGGTTTTTATGATTATTATGCCAGCACGCGCCAACCTATGGCGAATAAATCTGCCCCCGCGTTGCGTTCGACATCTGTACCCGTTCCCCAAATGACTCGGGTGCGCATGAGGCTTGTTACCCTCATCTCCTCGTGAAGCTGGCGCTTTACATATTTTTCGTTGCGCTGGCTGTTTCCTTGCTTTTTCGCCAACTCAACTGGCCCTGGGTCGCGTTCCGCCAGGGCGAGACCGCATTTGATAGCGGTCATTATCTCGACGCCGCAGCATTCTATGAGCGGGCCGCGCAGAAGCTGAAGGACCCCAGACTACTCGAGCGCCTGGCGAAATGCTGGTTGGCAACCGATCGAAAAGGACTTTCGGGCTGTGCTTCCTGACGCCGACGTAGTCCTCAACACTAATCCCGAACAGATCGAGGCGCTGAACTTGCGCGCGGAGGCTCTGCGCAGGCTGCACCGCTATGACCAGGCAAAAGAAGATTTTCGCCGCTTAAGTTTGCTTCCTGGGGGTCGCCTCTCCGGCTGGATTGGACTGGGCAGGTTGGCTCGTGCTCAAAAAGATGAGGCCAGCGCCAAAGAATATTTTCGACGTGCTCAGGAGTCTGATCCGAGGGACGTCAGGACTCGCTATCTCCTTACTGTTGAAAACGCGGCGGAGGATGGCTTCGTCCAGCGAATGGTCGCGTCACGCGATCTGACAGCGGCGGATCTGACTGCTCTGGCGGGACTTTACGCGGAGGATGGTCACCTGGATTCGGCGATTACCGTCTATCAGGCAGCTCTAACCAAGGATCCGGATTATTTCCCGGCTCGTATCGCCCTAGCCCAAGCGCTCACGACTGCGCATCGTTACGACGAGTCGATCGAACTTCTCTCCCGGTTGCACGACGAGTTTCCTGATGATGCAAAGATCATTCTTTCCTTGGCCCGGGTTCTTAGTTGGTCGCGCCGATATGATGACGCGATCCGAACCTATCGCGATCTCAGCGCGTTGAATCCTGCGGACACGGTACCCCGGACGGAAATGGCACGGGTCGCCACCTGGAGCAAACGGATGGGACTGGCTCGTGAGGTCTACGCAGAAATCTATGCGCATCCAGTCGACGAACAGCTGATTGAAGCTTTGCAGCGCTCTGGTCAAGACCAAGTTGTACTTGGGGCGCTCAAGCGCGTCTCAGATAATGGGAAATCGCCGTACGAAAAGTACGAGCAGGCGCGCCGGCTTCTCGATTCAGGTCAGTTGCCTGCTGCTTCCCGTCCTGCGGTCCAAAATGCGCTTGCTGATCTAGAGCCGGTCTACCGCCTGCAGAAAGCAACGTGGCTTGAGAGCAGCGCCAAATGGCTGGATTGGAACAAGAAATTCCTTCGATCAGCTCATACCTACCGCGAACTGGTGGCTTTACAACCGGGCAATGAAGAAGCCCGGTTCGATCTTGCCCAGGTCGAGGCGACCCAGGGCCTTTCGCTTGAGAGTGCCGCGAGCTATCAGGAATTGCTGGAGCTTGACCCCCTGCACAACCTTGCGAGCCAGGCGCTGGAGCGCAATCAGAGCATCCTGCAAAGTCCTGCTCTCTTTAGCAAGTATACCTTCTGGCACGAGAAAGGCATCGGCCGCGCCTCCGACATCGAACGACAACACTTTCAATCGGGCGCTGAAGTCGTCTGGAATAGTCAAACCCAGATTCAGGTGAGTGGAGATTACTGGCTTGAATCACCATCTTTCACTCAAAACCGTGAGGTTCAGCTCCAAAGCAATTGCAGCCCGAAGGGACTCCAGTTCCGCTATGCTCGGGAACGGCGAATCCGTGGCGCGCTTGTTCGCCGTGTTTTTCAAATCTTCAAGCGTGCGAACGTTCTCTTGAATTCGTCGGCGAATGTGGGTCACCAAATCTCGCTCGCTCCTGACTCCTTTTCTGCTCGTAGACGGCCGTGCCGGGTGAAGTAGGGCGCAAGATGCTCAAAGTAAATGCCGATGCCCTTCTTCAGAAAAAATGCATCTTCGAGAATCTGCTCGATCAAATCTTCCACGCTAGGGATTCCGAAATCTTCCACCGCGAAGCGGATATCTCCGGTTTCGAACGCCACATAAATTGGGTAACGAAGCGGAACCCGCTTTTCGAGATGAGCGCCGCACATCTGTCCTTCCGCGAGGATTTTTTGCCATCGGATCACACCCTGATTATAAAATCTTTTGTTAAGCTGAAACGGGAGATGAAAATTAACGGCTTCGCCGATCTCCAAAGGCACCATTCCAGCCCAGAGCGGAACTATCACGCCCACTCCACTGGAACTCACATCGCGCAGAAGATAGGCGAAACTCGGTTGTCCGCTTTCTCGCGAACCCAGAAATGGAGCCGAGCCCAGATCGATCGGGATACGCGGCTCAGATCGACGCCAGTCCTCAGATTCTGATTGAGAGAGGCTCATTTTTTCTTTTGATCCAGGACAATTGATGATCAGACCACAGAGACTTCCGCAATTGCCGAGTGCCATTTATGCATTTGTGTTCATCTAGACCCATTGGCGATCGAGCGCGACGACGAGCTCCGTTCGCACCCGAGCGAATTCCTCTTCGGCCGCCGCTAGCAGTTCAGGTGCATCCTGTAGAGATCCGTCCCGTCCGAGCTTTTCCAGCTGCTGGCAAAGATCGCGTAGCCGCGCAGCCCCCAAGTTACCACAACTTCCTTTCAATTTGTGAGCGGCCTCCTCGAGATCGGTGGCTTGAGAGCTGCGCACCGCGGCTACTGCCTTTTCGATGTCGAGCGGAGCAGTTTCCAAAAAGATCTCAATCAGTCGCGGTATAATGTCACCCATGCCCGCATCAACGATTGACTGGAGATTTGTCGCCGGAGGAAGTAGCTCGGTATTTGCCTCCTCTGCGTTGGCTGTGCATTGCTCCAAAGCCCGAAGCATGGCACGCGCTTGAACCGGCTTAGCCAGGTGACCATCCATTCCGGCCGCTAAGCATTTCTCGCGATCTTCCGCCAAGGCATTAGCGGTCATCGCTATGATCGGGATATGCTTTCCTTTCCCCTCGCGCCGGCGAATTTCGGCGGTTGTCGCATAGCCGTCCAATTCGGGCATATGAATATCCATCAGGACCGCATCGTATTCGTTCTGATCAAATAACTTCAGAGCTTCTACTCCGTTGGGAGCAAGATCCACATCGTGATCAAGCATGCGGAGTTGATATAAGGCGACCTGCTGGTTGACTTCGTTATCCTCGGCGAGAAGAATACGCAGTCGCTTGTCAGCAACCGGCGATGCTATCGATTCGGTAGGTACGATCTCGGCTGGCTCTGCCTTGATCCCGCGCACCGCGCACAAGGTTTCGAATAGCTGCGACTGCTTCACCGGCTTCGTTATGAAAGCATCCACTTCGCCGCGTACGGACTCACTCACTTCTCCTGGTTCCATTGAAGTCAGTAAGACCACTTTCACCGATGCTATGGTAGGATCGGCTCGGATAAGTTCGATGACCTGAATCCCGCTTAGCTCCGGCATGTGCGTATCGAGAATCGCAATGGCGAAGGGATCCTCGCCTGCGGCGGCCCGCCGCAAAGAATTGAGAGCGCCTGGACCGCTCGAGGCCATGCTGTCCCGCATACCCCAGGAAGCAACCTGGTAATGGAGAATCTTTCGGTTGGTAGCGTTGTCGTCCACCAGAAGCACGCGCACATTGCGTAGGTCTCCCGCTGCAGTCACTTGGGGAACCAGAGTCTCGGTCGGTGCAAATTTGGCAGTGAACCAGAAAGTCGAACCAATGCCGGGACTGCTCTCCATCCCGATCTCGCCCCCCATGCCAGTCACCAATTCTTTGCATATGGCTAATCCGAGTCCGGTACCGCCGAACCGTCGAGTCGTTGATCCGTCGGCTTGCACGAACGGGCTGAAGAGGAACCTCTGATCCTCCGGCGCAATACCGATGCCGCTATCCGTAACCTCGAAGCGTACATTGATGACTCCCTCATTCTGGGAAAGCCTTCGACAACGCAGAACCACTTCTCCTTTGTCGGTGAACTTAATGGCGTTGCTCAGAAGGTTAGTTAATACCTGTCGCAAGCGAAATGGATCGCCTTTCACGGCAAGAGGCACCTGCTCCTCAATTAGGAGGGCAAGTTCGAGATCCTTCTTCCGAGCTGGTTGGGCAAACAAATCAATGACGTTCTCCACTGTTCGATGAAGGCTGAACGGAGAATTCTCAAAGCGGAGCATGCCAGCTTCGATTTTCGAGAAATCGAGAATATCGTTGATAATAGTAAGGAGCACATTGGCGCTCGACTGAATCGTTTCGGCAAACTCGCGTTGTCTCGGAGCTAGTTGAGTGTTAAGCAGGATTTCAGTCATTCCCAAAACCCCGTTCATCGGCGTGCGAATCTCGTGGCTCATATTGGCCAGGAATTGAGATTTCAGTTTTGCAGCCGACAAAGCGGCGTCGCGAGCCACTTGCAAATCGGCGCTACTCTTTCGCAGCGCCGCTTCCGCTCGCCGCCGCTCCAAAACATCGAGGTGGGTTAACCAATAGAGTAAACCTAATAGAGCGAATTGGACTCCGAACGCGACTCCAGTGGTCCTAGCGGTGTGGCGTATGCTCTCCCGGTCAACGGCGCTGCGGCTTTGGTGAAGCCTTCGCTCTTCCGCCTTCATCCGATTCAGAATGTTGCGGCTCTCGTCCAAGTACCCCTTGTTTAGCTGGTCCGTCAGCATCGCTCGCGCAGCATCAACCCCGTTGGTCCGTCGCAGATCGATCACTTGATTCATAGATTCCAGCCTGGTCTTCAGCGCAGTACGCAGTAAGGGGATCTGCTGCTGTTGGACCGGATTGTCGGCGGTCAGTTGCTGCAGTTTTTCCAACTGCGCCGGGATTCCTTGCTCGGCAGCGTCGACTCGATTCAGGAAAATTTCATTGGTGGTAAGGAGGTATCCACGTTGGCCGGCATCCAGGTCGACAAGGGATTCCACCAGCTTATCGAGTTGCTCGATCACTTCGTCCGTATGTCTGACCCAGCGCTCGGTCGAAATGTTCCGGGCCGCATTCCGGTAAAGCACGAAACCAACAATCAATGAGATGACAAGTGCGAGCAGAAAACCGGCCAGGATCTTTCTTTCAATAGCGCCAAGTCTCATGAATTATCATAATTATACGATACTATTAGAATCTATAGAATCATTTTGCCGGCGGCCAAGCCAGCTATTTGCAGGACTCTTTCATGAATGTTCTCATTGTTGAAGACGATCCAGGTACGCGTTTGATCCTCAGCCGCATGTTAAGCGGCCGAGGCTATGACGTTGTCGCTTGTGCCACTGCGGAGGAGGCCATCAAAGCCTATCACGCTGCATATTACCCACTCTTGTTCCTTGATCTGTTTCTGCCGGGCATGGATGGGTTCTCGTTCTGTCGGTGGATTCGAAGTCAGCCGGACGGAGATCAACACCTCATTCTTGTCGGGACCACCAGCGACCGGAAAGAAGATTTGCAAAAGATCCTCGATGCGGGGGCGGATGATTACATTGGCAAGCCATATCAGGCCGATGTGCTCGAGGTACGCTTGGTCATCGCCCGGCAGAGAGTAAAGAATATCGAAACGCGAACAACGTTAGAAGCAAATTTGCAACAGGAACGAGAGCGTCTGCGCTATCTGGCGACGCATGATCCGCTCACAAAACTATTGAATCGAGCAATGTTGATGGAAACTCTTCAGGACGCGGTCCGAGCAGCTCGAGAAGGAAATCATAGTGCTCTGATTTACATTGACCTGGATAACTTCAAGTTGATCAACGATTCCCTGGGCCACATTATCGGCGACAAAGTACTGGCCGAGGTAGCCAGAGTCTTGCAGAAGTCGATTCGCAGTCAGGATGTGCCGTTCCGGCTGGGTGGCGACGAATTTGCTATTCTGTTACGGGACATCGGTTTGGAAAAAGCCAAGGCGATCTCAGACCGGATCCTTTCTCGGATACAGGATTTTGCTTTCTCCGATTCGACCAAGACCTTCATAGTCCGCGCCTCGATCGGAATTACAAGTATCGACGGCACAGTAGCGGGTGAGGAGGTGATGGCCTTTGCCGACTCAGCCTGTTACAGTGCTAAAGCGCACGGACGAGGCCGAGTGGAAGTGTACGATATTGATGACGAATCGATGGCGGAATTTCGTAGCCAGGCTCCGCGGGCTGCCGAGATCAAAGAAGCTATCGCTGCCCAACGATTCGAAATTCTGTTTCAACCGATTGTCGATCTTCACACGCTCACCCCTGCCTTTTACGAGGTGCTGGTACGCCTGCCCAGCGATGGGAAGCTTCTATTGCCTGGCACCTTTCTCCCAGCGGCCGAACGGTTCAACTGATTCCAGAAATCGATCGTCAGGTGATCATCAAAGCTTTGCCACACCTCAGCGCAAACCATGACTTGCATCTCGCTATCAACCTTTCAGGACAATCTTTTGCCGATCAGACGTTAGCGGACTTTATCGCCGCTTCCTTCAAGGCCGCTCATGTAGAACCGTGCCGCGTGACTTTTGAGATCACGGAAACAGCCATGATCTCGAACCTGCCTGCCGCGCGGACCATGATGCATCAGCTCCGCGGCGCCGGCTTCCGTTTTGCGCTGGACGATTTCGGCGCCGGCTTTTCATCGTTCAACTATCTTAAAGAACTGATCCCGAACTACCTGAAAATCGATGGGAGTTTCATCCGGGACGCTGAGAACGATCGCAGCAAATGGATCTTTGTCGAGATGATGAACGACATCGCTCATCGGTTGAAAATCAAGAGTATAGCCGAATACGTCGAGTTTGAAACGACGCTGGGAAAACTGCGCGAGATCGGCGTCGACTTTGCCCAAGGCTTTTTGTTTGGCGAGCCCGGACCGCCGCCCGGGCTCGCTGCCTCTCAATAAGCGCAAAACTGCCGCCCTGAAGCGCGGACTGGAAATCCAGGCCTTCTCAGGAAACAGGCGCTGCGCCTAGGACTCGGAAGGAGCGGTAAAGATCGACAAGCCCCTTCGAGATCCTGTCGTAGACCTTCTATAACAAAGGAATCTTGTCTCCGATTTGTATGTTGCCACGAGATTTGACAATCACCCATCCCGTTTGGTCAGTTTCTGTTTCGCAGCTCACGAGTTCGCCCAACTGATCCAACTTGAAATCGGTAACTTCGTGTTTGTTCGGCCATTTCAGATTGATCCGTGTGCCGGCAGGAACCTCGTTTTTGAAAAAGCTCATTACGATTGCTGAATCCGCTTTCATTACGCTCCTCCTGTTCAATTTAATATCGTAACGTGGGACTGTCGCGGGTCTATTTAGAGGACCAATATCGCCGTGAGGGGGAAGACAAAGCTTGACGCTGATATGTTCTTATGAACACTATCGCATGCTCGAGAAAATTCCTGAATTCGATCTCTATTACGTCGCTTATTTGAAAAGTGACCCAGCCAAAGAACCGGTTGCCGCCAGCTACAGCGCACCGGGTGTACTCTCGGAAGCAGCGCACAAAACCGGCAGAGCAAAAGCGGATTTTGAACTTCGGGAAATCAGCCGGGAAGAATACCAGCGGCTCAAATCGCTATTGCAGCTCTAGCGTCTTGTCCGCGAAATAGCATGTCTTTCGCCGCAGCTGCCGCCTTAGCGTTGAACAACCCAGATTATTACTGCGACAATAAGCCAAAAATCAGCGAGCACTGCCAGGCCGCCAAAAAACCAGCAGAGCACCTGCGCAACAATAAGAACGCCGGCAGTTTGACCAGTTTCGCGTCGGTAACGATTAGCTTCAGTGCGGCAGAGAATAAGCGCGGGTATCAGGAAAAATGACGCTACCGGAACACCATAGATCAGAAGAAATAAGAGCAGGCCTACAACGGTGAGCGTCAGACCGACATACCCCTTTGCTCCGATCCCGGTTGGCGCCGGCGCCGGTGAGCTTTCAGACATTGGCGCGATCTTCTCGTCTTTCCCAAGTAGAAACAAGACGCACGTAGCCCCTTAGCCAACTCTTACACGTTAGTTACATGCAAGGAAATCTCAGAATGCAGAGATCCTTCGAAAACTCTGACGCTATCTGTTCAACATCGCAACCGAACCCATCATAGGCGCTGATAAGACCGGAAAGAGCGGGAACTGGCTCCTAGACGGTGTACACTGGCGATACACTCCGGTAGCTCGCCGGTTTTAAAGCACATCACGCGCGTTTCATCACCAACTTGAATCTTCAGGTGCCCTGGACCATGCACCGAGATGTTAGCCAACTCTGCGTTCCTGGGATTTCTGAGAGGCACAGCATGAGCAGCACTACCAAACACTTCCGTGTCTAGCTGGACGTGTGAAACATCTTCAGGCACCCGGACGTCGACCGAAGCTGAAAAACGATCGCCTTGCTGTTCGAACCGGGTGACGTAACCAATCAGGGGGAACATGGTGAGGAGCTTACGGCTTGCGCCAGCACAAACAAGGGAACATCGCGAGTACGTCATTTGACGTAGCGTCATTACGCCTAACGGCTGCTTCGAGAGGGACGCGACGTAAAGCGCCGCCCTGCGAATCCGCTGGTTTTACCCGACGAAGATGGATTAAGAGTTACCCGGGCACTGGGCTGGGCGTTTCAGTAGACACCAATAGCAGAGCTTATTTGGTCAAGGGCCGACCTGACACCTACTGAGGCCGAATCATTTCCACGGAAGTCTTAACGTGCTGGGCATGCACGTGAATGCTGGAATTTTGATTACCAGCATCAAGCCCAAGCTTCTCTCAAATGGTTTCGAATTCGCGGATGACATCTGGGGTTTAACTGAGCGCGGTTGGAGCATCGAATTTCATTTTGACCACGATAGTTCGATCATTTCACAGATTTGGATAGAAACCGTTGACTATTCTTTTGCTGGTCAAACTCTCGGGAATAGTTGTATCTGCAGGTCGTTCCAGTTCTCTCTACCCGGAAGGGGCAGGAGGACTCAGCCCCGGGGTTTTAACCCCGGGAAAGATCCAATCAAACGCACACCCTGAAAGGGCGCTAGATGTGTGCCGATTTGTGTGCACTCGGCGGGTGGATTGTAACCATTCACGGCTCCCAGCAAGTTGGAGGGTTTCTGATAAATGTTTATACTCAAGTTAGGGGTACGTGGAAGATTCGGACTTCCGCGTTTAACTATGCGACAGGCTCGTACCTCACGGAAGATTGGTAGGGCATCGCGGATTTCCTGAACTTCTCGGCCCTTCTATCATACCGCGCTCGGCGTTTGACCGGAAGATTGGAAAGTATTCGAAGCCTTCCTAGCCAAACTCCACACCAAGACCTGAGTCCTCATTCGCACTGGCCGGAACGAAAGGATTTCAAAGAGCGTGCTGGCTAATCCATACCGTCCCGGCTTGCAGTTGACAGGCACCAGCGCGATGCGGCCGAAGAGAGCAATCTTTTCCGGATCATTGTCGGCAACCGCCTTCGAGTCATTTCCTCCCACCTCTAGCGTCGTGGGTCTAAGCGTGTCGGCAGATTCCGATAGGGGCTTTCCTATGCTTGTGGATCTAGTGAAGGTTATTAGGTCAATTCCTGAATGGGACTTCATCCGGGGCCAAAGATCATGACCGCCGGTCACGACATTGAAGACACCCGGCGGAAGCAATTTACGAATATAATCTGAGATGCGCAGTACAGTCAGTGGGGTAAATGGAGATGGTCTCAGAACGCCGCTATCACCAGCCAGTAACGCTGGGAGTACCTTCCCAAATGAAAGTATGACTGGCAAATTCCATCGGCTGATAGCGCCGCTGCCATCGATCGGGACATAACGCTTAGTGATCTGCTCTATGGGTTGCGCATCTTGTTCCTTCTCAGGTGGTGCCATTTGCATGAGGACCGATCCAAACGCTTCGGTAAGCAGATCGATTTCCCACCTTGCTTGAGCTAAAGGGCCGCCCTGTTCTGCAGCAAGCAGCGCGCTCAACTCATCGGCGTGGTCGTCTATTTTGTTGAGCAAGCAAGCCAATATTGCTTTCCGGCGTCCGAACGGAACAGCACCCCATCCTGAAAATGCATTTCGCGCATCACTGATTGCTTTATTTAGCAACGCGTGATCTACATCGGGAACAGCGGCTAGTTGCTTTCCAGTAGCAGGATTGATGACAGGTAATCTTTTTCTGGCGGCTACCTTCTCGCCATCGATAATGTTGTAAAAGCCGTTCTCGAGCTTGGCCTTCTTCAAGTTGTCATTCCGTTCTGCGCCCACGGAAAGTGCGTCAATTGTATGCATCGTTCTCTCTTTTGCGCTCACGCCCGCAGGGCGCGTGCCTTTTCTGCGAAACTTCCGTTCGGCTTCACCGATCGGAACGTCATAATACCGGCTATCCGCTGCTCAATTAGCCCACTCGCGTTAAATGTGCTCCCTTTTGCAGATCTGGAAACCTTGACTGGACAGTCTCGCTGTACGTTCAGTTGGACTCTAACTAGAACCCAGTACTTTGAATAGCCGCCGTTTCTGGTTCGAACTGCCGTAATCCTTGTCTAGGATGGCTGAACCAAGCCTTGCTTGGCTTTGCCCGTTCTGCCGCAAAGCGCCGGGCGAGATTCGAAAGCTACGCGCTACTTTGTTTTCAAGGCTCCGGCCCGAAATGCGGAGCCACCAGCCGAGGCGACAGAGCCACTAGAAAGCACTCAGAGCGTGGAATGGAAGACGATGACGGGACGCCACCGGGCCCTGATCGGGATAGAGCGGGGGACTTTGAACCCACCGCAGGCCGGACGCGGGAAAACCATCAGGAAGCTCAGGCGCGGAATGGCAGAGAATAAGACGCCGGCCTCCGCTCGCGGTTTGGCTCGACCTCGCTTACTTCTTAGTCTTCGGAACTTGCTTGGCGCTGGCCGCGTCTTTCTTCTTCTGGCTTGCGGCATCCGCCTTTGCCCGTTTTTGCGCAGCCTGCTTGCTCGTGGATTTCGGTGATTTGTCGCCCATGAACCGAATGCTAAGGTTCACGACAACACGCGTCAACTTGGAGCCAGCCAACTAGTGAGGGTTTGGCATATGTAAAGTACGGTTGGGCGCCACGCTCCAGGTCAACCCTGAAACGACCTATCGAGTGGATTTTAAGCGGCTCTTTGAAGGCACGGAATGGAAATTGGCGGTCTATTTTGATGTGTTAAATCCGATGCTGATCGGCTCTAACACTTGCCCTCGGGGCGACAGGATTTGAACCTGCGACCTCCTGCTCCCAAAGCATGTAGACATAAATTGATTTCTCGAGGCAAATTTTTACTTTGCAAACAATTCTACCAGCCTTATTCTACCAAAATGCTCCACTTTTTCTTCCTGTCCGCCATATTCTTCTTCTTTGTGCTGCCAGTCATCTTCTGGTGTCTTCGGATGCTGGCCGCACTAAGCCTATACTTCCATCCCGCCGTCATGGCCCAGAGGGAAAGGGAAAATGAGATGGTTCGCCAAGCTAAGAAAGCCGAGAAAGAGTGGGATAAAGAGTGGAGGAGAGCTGGTAAGCCAGACCTTTCCAAACCCGCCATAAGCAATCCGCCGGTGCGGATACCCCAAAACGTGGGCCCTATGTCCGAACAAGAGAGAGCGGAGGCTTTGGAGAGAGGACGCCAATCGTTAATTAAATATGCCGAGGCTCAAGAAGCCCGATTGAAGTACGACTGTATCCTCCCCGCCCGCCGTAACGAATGAAAAACCTACTCCGGTACCAAGGCTGCGCGAACTGGCACCTGAGGTACTACGACGATAAGGGCAAACGCAGAACCATTTCCCTCCAAACTCCTGACGAGGCCGTTGCTATAAACAAAGCAAGGGCCTTTTTTGCTGGAGAGGTCATTAGACGCTCAGAATCAATCTCAGCGGGGACTTCGTTCGATACCCTTATCAACACCTACCTGAAAGAAGCAAAGGCCAGGAGGACCAAGCCCATGCGTCCTGAGACTGCAAAGAACGCAGGTCTAACGCTCAAGAAGTTTGCCCGGGACATGAAGCTGGTCGACCCAAAGAAGCTGGATAGTGGGCTTGTGGGTAAGTGGCTCGACATACTGCACAAGGAAGGGAAGAGCCAAGAAACACTGCGATCGTACGTCCGCGACATTAAGACCTTCGCTCATTGGTTAGCCTCTCGAGGGCTTTGCGGACCTCTTACCCTAGACCTCCCAGACCGAAAGCCAAAGATCCGTAAACCATGGGTCCGTAAAGAGGAGGTAGCTAGAATCATCGGGTCCGCCACACCTAAAATTGGCCCTCACTCGTCTCCAGAAGGTAAGCTCGTAGCGGAGCAAAGGGCGGAAGAGCTGCGCTTTATACTCTACTGTGGTTTCCATGCTGGGTTAAGGAGAAAGGAGATTGGTGTGGCTCGAGTGTTCTGGTTTGACGCGCAAGGAGGCCTAATACACGTCTCGAACCAGAGCAGTTTCACTACCAAGGATACAGAAAACAGGACGATCCCCATGACCGATGAGTTTAGAGAGTTTTTGAGTGGCTTCCTTAGGGGCAAACAGCGTGAGGAATTCTGTCTCCAACCTGATAGACTCTCCGCCGGGAAATACCGCTATGACTTTAACAGAGTCGTGAAGAGCCACTTCGCCAAGTGCCAGGTCGATATCGATATTCATGGTATGCGTCGTTCTTTTGCTTCGAACCTGGTGTCTGAGGGGGAATCAATTTACATCGTTGCACAGTGGCTTGGCGATGGGGTCCAGGTGGTTCAGAAGCATTACGCTTACCTGGCACCCCATTCAGGAA
>WNFQ01000036.1_pt1 | contig 61332 bp, 57 predicted proteins | sample 5400171 | NCBI WGS metagenome assembly WNFQ01 (sample SAMN13153356, study PRJNA577476) | soil metagenome | isolation source: 20 cm soil under Madrone tree | place: USA:California | collected 2016-06-14
ATGCTGCAGCGCCAGCGCGACCTGGCCAGCGGCCTGAACACGGCCGGCTTTCTGAGCGGATACCGCGGTTCGCCGCTGGGCAGCGTCGACATGACCGCGGTCCGGGCGCGCGCGCATCTGGAACGGCACCACGTGCATTTCCAGCCCGGGGTCAACGAGGACCTGGCCGCCACTGCGGTGTGGGGCAGTCAGCAGGTCAACATGTTCTCCGGCGCCAAGTACGACGGCGTGTTCGCGATGTGGTACGGCAAGGGCCCTGGCGTCGATCGCTGCGGCGACGTGTTCAAGCACGCCAACGCGGCCGGCACCAGCCCCAAGGGGGGCGTGCTGGTTGCGGTCGGCGACGATCACGGCGCCAAGAGCTCCACGCTGGCGCACCAGTCCGATCACATCCTGAAGGCCTGCCTGATTCCGGTGCTGTTTCCGGCCTCGATCCAGGAATACCTGGATCTGGGGCTGCACGCGTATGCGATGAGCCGGTACGCCGGCGTGTGGGTCGGGTTCAAATGCGTGACCGAAGTGGTCGAAGCATCCAGCTCGGTGATCGTCGATCCGGAGCGGGTCCGCATCCGGCTGCCCGAGGATTTCGCGATGCCGCCGGCGGGCCTGAACATCCGCTGGCCCGACACGCCGCTCGCGCAAGAAGCGCGGCTGCTCGATTACAAGCTGTACGCCGCTCTGGCGTACTGCCGCGAGAACCGGCTCAACCGCACCGAGATCGACTCGCCCGAGGCGCGCTTCGGCATCGTGGCCAGCGGCAAGGCGTACCTGGACACGCGCCAGGCGCTGGTCGACCTGGGACTGGACGAGCAGGCCTGCCGGCGCGTCGGCATACGACTGTTCAAATGCGCGATGGTGTGGCCGCTGGAGGCGCGGACGATCCACGATTTCGCCGAAGGCCTGACCGAAATCCTGGTGGTGGAAGAAAAACGGCAGGTGATCGAGTATCAGCTGAAAGAGGAGCTGTTCCAATGGATCGGCGCCGGCAAGCGCGTGCCGCGCGTAATCGGCAAGTTCGACGAGAAGGACGGGGGCGAATGGGCCGTGCCGCAGGGAAACTGGATTCTGCCGGCGGCCGACGAGTTTTCCCCTGCGATCGTGGCCAAGGCGATCGCGGCCCGCATCGGCAAGCTGGAACTTCCGCCGGACGTGCGCGCGGGAATTCAGGCGCGGCTGGCCGTGATCGCCGCCAGTGAACGGGCCGCGCTGTACGTCGACCCGACGCCGCAACGCGTGCCTTTCTTCTGCTCGGGCTGCCCGCACAACACGTCCACCCGGGTACCGGAGGGCTCGCGCGCGGTGGCCGGAATCGGCTGCCATTACATGGTGGTGTGGATGGACCGCAACACGACGACGTTCACCCAGATGGGTGGCGAGGGCGTGCCGTGGATCGGCCAGGCGCCGTTCACGAACGAGCGCCACATCTTCGCCAATCTCGGTGACGGGACGTACTTTCACTCCGGCGCGCTCGCGATCCGCGCGGCCGTGGCCGCCAAGGTACCGATCACGTACAAGCTGCTGTACAACGATGCGGTGGCGATGACCGGCGGCCAGCACGTCGACGGTGTACTCGACGTGCCCCAGCTCACCCGGCAGGTGGCCGCCGAGGGAGTCAGGAAGATCGTCGTGGTGACCGACGAGCCGCGCAAGTACGGCGCGCGGGCGCCGTTCGCGAAGGGCGTGTCGATCCGCCCGCGCGACGAGCTCGATGCGGTCCAGCGCGAGCTGCGCGAGTACCCGGGTGTCTCGGTGCTGGTGTACGACCAGACTTGCGCCAACGAGAAGCGCAGGCGCCGCAAGCGCGGCGCCATGACGGACCCGCCGCGCCGCGTGATGATCAACGAGCTGGTGTGCGAAGGCTGCGGCGACTGCAGCGTTCAGTCGAATTGCCTGTCGGTGGAGCCGATCGAGACCGAATTCGGGCGCAAGCGCCGGATCAACCAGTCCTCGTGCAACAAGGACTTCTCGTGCCTGAACGGCTTCTGCCCGAGCTTCGTGACCGTCGAGGGGGGCGCCCTGCGCAAGCCGCGCGCCGCCGAGGCTGCTCCGCCGGAGGCTCCGCAGCCCGAGGTCGCACCGCTGCCACCGGGCAAGTCGTACGGAATCGTGATCACCGGCGTCGGCGGAACCGGCGTGGTGACGGTCGGCCAGCTGATCGGCACGGCGGCCCACCTGGAAGGCCGCGGCGTGTCGGTGCTGGACATGGCGGGGCTGGCACAAAAGGGCGGCGCCGTGTACTCGCACGTGCGGCTGGGCGCGACGGCCGACGATCTGTTTGCCACCCGGATCGCAACGGGTGAGGCGGACCTCGTGCTCGGATGCGACCTGATCGTCAGCGCCGGCCACGAGGCGCTTTCAAAGATCCGGCCCGGGCGAACACGTGCGGTGATCAACACGGCCGAGTCGCCCACTGCCGAGTTCATCCACAATCCCGACTGGCACTGCCGCGGCGCCGACCTGGAGCAGCGCATCCGCCAGGCGATCGGGGCCGAATCGGACTGCGCGATGGTGGACGCGCAGGCGCTGGCCACGGCCCTGATGGGCGATGCGATCTTCACCAATCCTTTCGTACTCGGGGTCGCCTGGCAGCGCGGCTGGCTGCCGGTACGGCACGAGAGCCTGATGCGCGCGATCGAGCTGAACGGCACCGCGGTGGCGGCCAACCAGCGCGCGTTCGCCTGGGGGCGCGCGGCGGCCGTTGACGCGGTCGCGGTCCGGCGCGCCGCGTTCCCGGCCCAGGTGATCGAGCTCAAGCGCAACTCGGGCTCGCTGGCCGAACTGACGGCACGCCGGATCGAGTTCCTGACGGCTTATCAGAACGAGGCCTACGCCCGCCGTTACTCGGAGCTGGTCGATCGGGTTCGCCGCGTCGAGTCCGATCGGCTGAACGGAGCGACGCAATTGACCGAAGCGACCGCGCGCTTCTACTTCAAGCTGCTGGCGTACAAGGACGAGTACGAGGTCGCACGCCTGCACGCCGATGCCGGATTCCAGCAGAGCATCGCCGAGCAGTTCGAGGGCCCGTATCGCCTCAACTACTACCTGGCGCCGCCGCTGATCGCGCGCCGCGACCCGCACACGGGTGTTCCCCGCAAACGCCGGTTCGGTCCGTGGGTCGGCACCGTGTTCTCGGCGCTGGCGCGCCTGAAGTTCCTGCGCGCAACGCCCTTCAATCCGTTCGGGTACACCCTGGAGCGGCGCACCGAGCGCGCCTTGATCCGGGAGTACGAGGCGACGATCGACGAGGTGCTGGCGCGGCTGGACGCGCGCAATCATGCTGTGGCGGTCGAGCTGGCGTGGCTGCCGGAGCACATTCGCGGTTACGGGCATGTGAAAGCCGCCAGCGTGGAGGCTGCCCGGCGGGAGCGGGCCCAGCTGCTGGCGCGGCTGCGCGGCCAGCAGGAAGCCCGCATCATTCCGATTCATCCACGCGCGGCCTGACAGGCTGTTGAAAAGCTGCTGCGCGGACCGGCGGCCTTCGGGCCTCGCTTCAAGGACTCACGATGGCGAATCCGTTCAAGCACTCGCCGTTGTGCCTGAGCAAGCCCGGGCCCGTCAGCCTGGCGCAAATCGACCCCGCGCAGCGGCCGTTTTCGGTCGGCGACAAGGAAGCGGACCGCAAGCGCCTGGCCGAACTGTCGGAGCGGCTGGCGCAGCTGCAGGACCGCCTCTACGCGGCCAGACGCAACAAGCTATTGCTGGTTCTGCAGGGGATGGACACTTCCGGCAAGGACGGCACCATCCGGTCCGTGTTCCAGGGGATCGATCCGCTTGGGGTGCACGCGATCTCGTACAAAGTGCCGACTGCCCAGGAGGCGGAGCGCGATTTCCTGTGGCGGCATCATCGCGACGTACCGGCGGTGGGCGAGATCGTGATCTTCAACCGATCGCACTACGAGGCGGTCGTCGTCGAGTACGTCACGGGCCTGATCAACGATGCTCAGCGCGAGCGCCGGTACGGCCACATCCGCGCGTTCGAGCAAATGCTGGCCGACAGCGGCACCACGCTGGTCAAGTGTTTTTTGCACATCAGCAAGGACGAGCAGCAGCGCCGGTTGCAGCGGCGCATTGACGATCCCGACCGGCGCTGGAAAATCGACGAATCGGACCTTAAGGCGCGTGCGCTCTGGAACAATTTCCAGCACGCCTACGAACTGGCGCTGGGGGCGACCACGGCGCCTCATGCGCCCTGGTACGTGGTGCCGTCCGACAGCAAGAGCCACCGCAACCTGATGGTGATGCAGATCCTGCTGGGCGTCCTGGACGAACTGGCTCCAACCTACCCGCCCGGGCCGGCGTCGCTGATCGGGGTTCGCGTCGAATAGACGAACGGTTCGAATCGGCGTGCGAGCGGTCGTTCGATGCACCGCCCGCTCCGTTCAACTCACTTGAGTTTGGCATCGCAGGGTCGGGGACACCCTCAAACAGGTGGGGGTGTGCCCGATTGCGGGGGAATCAGCCGGCTGTCACACTGGGCTCAACTTGCGGGGCGCGGTTGATCGGGGGCGCACCGCGCAGCTGGGGAGAAGGCACCATGGCCGCGATACTGCGCGAATCGCTCGAGGACGTGATTGCACGGCGCCGGCCGCAGCCACCGGAAGCGCTGGTCGCCGACACGATCAAGTGGCTGGCCGGGCTGCCCGCCGACGTGCGCCCCACGGCGCTGCCGGTTCAATTCGTGCGGATCGCCAACGCACTGGCGCGCGTGTGGTCCGATCACCGGCGGTGCCTGGAGTACCTCGACGATCTGCTGATCGACCGGCGCGGCGGCCGGCAGGGATTCCCGTTCGACGTGGCGCTCGAGATCGCCGGCCTGAAGGACTACTACGAAACGTCGATACATCCGACGGCGCAGACCGCCTGGGACCTGATCATCGCGATGCGGCGTTGAGCGCTCGAAGGCGCGTCACGCCGGCAAGTCAACCCGGAGTCATCCGGCCGCCGCTTCCAGTATTGGAATGGACGCGGCCAGGTTCGCGTTGAAGGCCGGTGGCAGGCCGTGGCGCTGGATGATGTATTCCGGCGCGTTGTAAGCGAGCCAGCTTTTTCCGTCCGCGTCCTCCCACACCAGCGCCCTCAACGGCAGGTCCAGTCCCGACGTTGGAACCGCCTGCATCAGCGGGGTGCCCGCCTTCGGATTGCCGAAGATCAACGCCTGCTCGGCGCGCATCTTCAGGCCGGCACGGGCGGCGTCCCCGCTGAAGTCGATGCGGGCGAACACGACCAGACCCCGTTCCTTCAGAAGCCGTTCGAGCCGATCGACCGTCTCGGGCACGCCGTAGCGCGAGGCAATCCGCACGATGCCGGGGTCCTTTTCAGCGATTGCCATCGGGATCCTCCAGGAAACGAGTCTCATTCCGGTGTGGCGTCATCACGTCGTCGGTGTCTCGAGCGGCAGGCCCGAGGCGATCCAGGCGTCGATTCCACCTTTGAGCGGCCGCACCCGGTGAAATCCCGCCTTCATCAGCCGCTTCGCGACGGCGGCGGCCGACGCCTCGTTGGGGCAGGCGCAGTAGATCACGACCTCTTCGGTGATCGGAAGGTTGCGCAACTCCTCGTCGGGCGCCCGCGGTTCGAACCAGAGCGAGCCCGGAATGATCCCGCTCTCGCGACCCCCGGCGGAACGCACGTCGATCAGCAGGGGGGGTGGTTCGTCCTTCAGCATCGAGTGCAACTCGTCCACCGATACCCGCGCCATCCGCAGTTGTCGAAGCAGCCGCTGGCGTTGAACGATCTTGATCGCCAGGTACAGCGCAAAGGCAACGACGATCGCCGCCAGGCCCAGCCGGCCGGCCGATTGGATGACGTTCAAGAGGTCATCGACCGCATCCCGAAAAATCCACCCGAGCCCGGCGGCCAGCCCGGTCCATAGGGTCGCCCCGATCGCGTCGAAGAAAACGAACGCGAACGCGCTCACGCCGACCACTCCGGCCATCGCGGTCGCCACCGCGCCGAAACCCGGGATGAACTTCGCGACCATCAGCGAGGGCGCGCCCCATTGCGTATAGATGTTCTCGGTCTGGCGCACGCAGCTGTCCGGCGACAACGAGATCCGGCACATCAGCGCCAACACACGTCGGCCGAAGCGCGCGCCGACCCGGTACCAGCCGAAGTCGGCCAGCAGGCAGGCGAACACGGCCCAGGCGATCACTTGCGGCACTCGGTAGTTGCCCTGGGTCGACAGCGCCGCGGTGACGACCAGGATCGGATACGACGGAATCGGAAGTCCGATCTGCTCGATCAGGACGGTGAGGAACACGAGACCCAGTCCGTACCGCTCTACCAGTTCAACGAGAAGCTGCATCTGTTTAGGTAGAAAAAATCAAGAAGTTAGGCGCCCCACGGCCAATATGAAGGATAACGGAGTGGGGAAGCCAGCCTGGCCCAAAGGGGCGGCGGCAGACTCAATTGGGCGTTTTCGCCAGCGCATCTTCGAAGTCCCGCAGCACGCCGCTGGCGGCGCGCGAAAGCGCCGCCACCTCGCCTTCGGCGCCACCGCCTTTGACCGGCTCAGCGTGCGTGAAAGTCCGATCCAGCAGCACCTGGTACGGCAGGTCGCTTTGGATCAGCAGGAAGCGGATCGTCACGCGCGAGGTCGCGGCTTGCCCGGGACGCCGATCGATGACCGCCTCCAGCACGCTGGTCTCCAGCGTCAAAGCGGCCTCGGCACCGCTGCCAGAGGGCAGCACGCGCTCGAACAGCTGGCGCGTCTGGAGCCAGCCGCGGACCGCGTCGGTCCACATCGAGACGGGGCTGGCCGCGAACTCGGCGTACGGGTCGGCCTCGAATCCCACCTCCGATTGCCTGACCACCAGACTGCGGCCGGAGAACGGCGCCGCCACCAGAACGGGAGCCACATAAACGGGGGCGGCGGGCTTGCGGTCCGGGGAGACAGCGGCCGCCGTTGGATCGAGCTGAACCAGGAAGCTGTGTTGTAGAGGCGGGTCCGACAGCGTGCCGCAGGCGGCGATCAGTGCCAGCGCCAGCGCACCTGCGACGGATCCAGCAGCGACCCTTCCGAATCCGACCATCGCTACCTTTGCAACGCCGGCGCGGGTTTCGAAAACAGGACGGCCGACGGATCACGCTTGAGCAGCTCGGATACCTGCCTCAGGTTCTCGCTGATCTCCAGCAGGTTGTCAACGGTGGTGCCCAGCTCGCTATCCCGGCTGGCCAGCAGCCGGTCGATCCGCCGCGTAACCTGGTCGACTCGCTCCAGCAGCGCCGGCAGGGCCGGATTCTCCGCCAGCTTGCGCGCCTGCGCTGCCGTAGCCTGCAGGTCCCTTGAGATGCTGGTCCAGGCGGGGCTGCCGACCGTCTGCTGCAGCGCGCGATTCGTATCGCGCAGCTCGGCCACCAGCAGGCGCGCGTCCTGCCCGATCTGGGCGAACGGTATCGCTTCGACCTGGCGCAGCGTCGACTGCGCCCGATTCGAAATCCCCGGGGCATCGATCGCCTCGACGGTTCGATCCAGCGAGGCCAAAAGCTTGTTCAGGTTCAAGACCGTCGTCTCCAGGTCCAGGTGCTGAACCTTGCTCAGCGTCTGCTCGGCAGCGTCCACGATCTGCGTCACCGCGCTGCGCGCGGACGGTACGTAGAAGTGCTCAGGCGTCCAACTGATCGGCAGCGGGATATTGGCGGCCGGATCCACATAGTCCATTTCCAGGTAATTGGTGCCCGTCAGCCCCTGCGACGCGAGGCGGATCCGCAGCCCCTTGCCGATCTCCTTCTCGCGCGTCGCGTCGTCCCAGGTCTTGCGAATGCCGACCCGCTCCTGGCGCACGGCGGCCTCGACCAGCACGTAGCGCTTCGGATTGCCCGCGGGGTTTTCGAGCTCGTACTTCTCGTACGTGAAGCCGATGTGTGTCACCTGCCCGAGCACGACACCTCGATACTTGACCTTGGAACCGATATCGAGCCCCTGGACGCTTTCATCGAAATACGTTTCAAGAATCGCCGAGCGCCTGAACCAGCGCGAGCCGCCCAGCGCCAGTATCACGGCCGCGCACAGCACGAGCGCCACCAGCGCGAAGCTGCCCACGCGGATGAAGCGCGGGTCGGTTCTCCTGGGGCGGTTGACGCGATCGGCAGTCTGGCTCATGGCATCGCTTCCTCGGGCTCGCGGTTGAAGAACCGGTGCACCCACGGATTGTCGCTGTGATCGCGCAACTCCTCCGGGGTGCCGGTGGCGATGATGCCGCGCGTGCGCGTATCGAGCATGATCACGCGGTCGGCGATCGCGAAAATGCTGGGCAGCTCGTGGGTGACGACGACGAAAGTGATCCCAAGCGTGCGCGCCAGCCGCAGGATCAGCCGGTCGAGGTCGGCCGATGTGATCGGATCCAGTCCCGCCGACGGCTCGTCGAGGAACATGATCGCCGGATCCAGCGCCATCGCGCGGGCGATCGCTGCGCGCTTCTGCATGCCGCCGCTCAGCTCGGCCGGCGAGCGGTGCACCGCCGACATCAGGCCGACCAGGTACAGCTTCGTGCGAGCCACCAGGTCGATCGCGTCGTCGTCGAACTCGGTGAACTCCTCCAGCGGCAGCCGCACGTTCTCCAGCGTGCTCATCGAGCCGAACAAAGCCCCCATCTGGTACATCACGCCGAATTTGCGCATGATCGAGCGACGCGCCGGGCCGTCGGCGGTCACGATGTCATCGCCGTCGATCGCGATGCGGCCGCGCAGCGGCTGCTGCAGGCCGATCATGTGCTTCAGCAGCGTGCTCTTACCCGAGCCCGATCCGCCCAGGATCACGAACACTTCGCCCCGCAGCACCCGGAACGACACGTCCTCCAGCACCACCGTGTCGTGGCCGTCGGACGCGTACCCGATCGTCAGATCCTCGACCTCGATGATGGACTGCGCCGACACCGTGCTCAGAACCCGAGAAGATTGAACAGCACGGCGAACAGGCCGTCGAAGACGACGATCATCACGATCGCGCTGACGACGGCGCGCGTGGCCGCCTGCCCGACCGCGCGCGGCCCGCCCTCGGTCTCCAGGCCGCGCAGGCAGCCGATCATGGCAACCAGATACGCGAACACGGCCGACTTGAAAAGCCCCCCGGTGAAGTCGCCGATCGACACGACGCCGGTGATCTGCTTGAAATAGGTGACCAGCGGAATGTCGAAGGAAAGCATCACCAGGCCGCCACCGATCAATCCGACGATCCCGGCGAAGATCGTCAACAGCGGCGTCACGAACATCGTGGCCAGCAGGCGCGGCACCACCAGAAAACGCAGCGGATCCAGCGCCATCGTCGTCAGGGCGTCGATTTCTTCGTTCACTTTCATCGTGCCGATCTCGGCCGCAAAGGCGGCGCCGGTCCGCCCGGCCAGTACGATCGACGTCATCAACGGCGCCAGCTCCCGCAACATCGACAGGCCGATCAGGTTGGCGACGAACAGCTCGGCGCCGAACTGGCGCATCGGCACCGCCGACTGGTAGGCCAGCACGACCCCCATCAGAAAGGCGATCAGTGTCACCACCGGCAGCCCTTTGACTCCCATCTGCTCGGCCACGCTCAGCACTTCCTTCCAGCGTACCAAGGACGGGTGTCGCAGCTCGTACCACAGACATCCGGTCACGCGCAGCGCGTAATCGATCTGTCGCCTCAGATTACCCGCGAACTGCAGCGAGGCGCGGCCCAGCCGCTCGATGCGCGACAGCGGCAGCGCGGACGGCAGCGCCTCGTCGCCCAGCCTGGCCTGATCGAACTGGCCCAGAAGCTCGGCAAAACGAGGCGCCAGATTGGTAATCGTGACGCGCGCGCCTTGACGGGTACCTTCACGCAGCAGATCGAGCAGGAACGCGATGCCGGAGCCGTCGCAGTACGTGACGCCGGCCGCATCCACCCGCAGCGACAAGGCGCCGTTCTTGCGGACCGCCGCGCGCGCGCCGGACCATATCGGAGGCAGCGTCTGGGAGTCCAGTGCGCCGCGGAGCGCGACGACGCTGCCCCCGGGCCCTCGACGGAATTCCATCGCGGCGATGCCGCTCATCGACCGGTTTCCTCGCCCAATCGCGATCCGATGCGCGCACGCATGGACGGCGACCCTTGACGGAGGAAGTCTAACGGCCTGCCACGCAGGCAGTCCGGATTTGCGATTTGATAACCCTGATCGCGGTAGGTCCCAAGCCTGTCGAGGAGGCTGACGACTCGAAACCTCGCGACCGCACGCTTACCCGGCGTCTTCGAGCGGCGGCCGCTTCTGATTGACCCACAGCTGGATCGAGGGCCGCTGCCACTGCCTTCTTGCATAGTCCGCAAGGTGGCCCGGGACCGAGTCCGCGTTCAAAACGAGGCGGTTCAGCATCAGCGCAAGATCGACATCCGCGATCGACCACCGATCGAACAGGCAATCGCGGTCCTTTCCGAGCAGCTCGCTGGCGGCGTCGAACAGTCTGGCAGCGGATGCCCGCGCTTCGGCCGACAATGGGCGCTCGACCGGGCGACAGAAGACGACCTCGGTCGACCGCTCCTGGCGGATCGGCATCAGGTCGCTGCGCAACCAGGCCTGAACCTGACGGGCGCGCGCCCGCGCTTTCGGATCGGCCGGGTACAGCGGCGTTCCCGGATACAGTTCGTCCAGATACTCGTCGATGGCGGACGACTCGGATAACGAGAAATCGCCGTCGACCAGCGTCGGCACGCGCTGCGTAATCGAGGCCCTTGCGAAACCGTGCTCGCGATGCGCGCCGGCCGCCAGATCCAGCGGAATCAGCTGGAACGCGAGCGCCTTTTCCTGCAGCGCGACAAACGCGGACATCGCGTAGGGGGAGAGATAGTTGGAGTCGACGTAGAGGCGCATGGGGAAGCCGGTTGTGAGTTTCGGAGTTGTTCGGGTCAGCATATACACAACGCAACGGCCGGGTGACGACGGGATCCCGCCTCCTGGGATGAACGGTGTAGCCCATCCCAAGGCGTGCAACGGCTGGTAAGCCCGATTGTGATGACACCCCAACGCGTAGCGTTGCATGCGCTCGTCGTGACCTGTGCGGGCTTCCTGTTGATCCCCGTTGCCGCAGCCGACCCGCTCGGTCTGTATGTCGGAGGCGGTGTCGGGCAGTCGACCGTCCGGTCGGAGCAGATGCAATTTACGAATTTCACGGGAGGTCCATTGGACGGACCCGTTTCGCTGTCCCGATTGACAAGCCCATTGGTGGGCTTGGGCCAGTTCCATCGCGATCGGAGCAGCGCGCGCCTGGCCTATGGGGCGGGGGCGCAGATGACGCTGGGGCGATTCGCAATTCGCGCCGAATACGAGCGGATCAATGCCAGCGAGGGTGACCCGGACCTGCTGTCCCTCGGTCTCACGTTGAGCTTCTGACGTTCCGGAACCTGGTGACGCGATGCGACCGACCGTCACCGGGATGCGGCCACCGCGGCGCGCAAGTCCGTGGTCGAGTCTTCGACGCGCCGCCGGATCCGCGCGTCGCCGTCCAGCACGACGACGGTCGGCACGCTCATCACGTCGAACGCCCGGAACAGCGCGCCCGATTCATCCAGCACGACAGGGTACGCAATCTTGTTCTTGTCCCGATATTCGGCGACCTCGTCGCGCGTCGCCCATAGCCCCGCCCGGAATGTGAAGGCGTTCGCGCTCGTCGCGCCCCAGGCCGGTAAGAAAGCCGCCTCTGGCCCGACAGAATGTCGTTCATTCCGGTCATTACGTCGGGCGGCGAAAATCGCCGCCGAGGAGGACGTCGTGCGCGCACCTGAAATCCTGCAATCGCCCGCCATGCCCCTGGCTTTGCCATTGCATCCCTGCGGCCCCTATCGTTTCGTGGACCGCGATCGGGTCCCTGCGCCGCAATGACGGCCGCCGCCCGGATCGTCGTCGTCGGCGGAGGTTTCGCCGGTACCAACCTCGTGAAGGCCTTGAAAGGAAAGCTGCCGCCGGGCGCGAGTCTCACCCTGGTCAGCGATGAGAGCTATACCTGCTTCAGTCCGATGCTGCCCGAAGTCGTCGGCGCCTCGATCTTTCCCGAGCAGGTGGTTGCGCCCATCCGCGAAATCCTGCGGCCCGATGCCACGCATCGTTTCGTGATGGGGCGCGTGAGCCGTATTGACACGGCCGCGCGCTGGTTGCAATGCGAGTCGCTCGCGGGCTCTTATCGGATCGCCTACGACGAACTGGTGCTGGCGGTGGGCAACAGGGCCCGTCTGGACTTGATTCCCGGCATGGAGCAGCACGCCCTTCCGCTCAAGACGATGGGCGATGCGATGGAGATTCGCAACCGGGTGCTGCGGCGAGTCGCCCAGATCGAGCTCGAGGCCAACCCGAAGAAGCGCGCAGCCCTGGGCTCGTTCCTGGTAATCGGCGGCGGCTTCTCGGGGGTTGAAGTGGCCGGCGAACTCGCCGACTGCATCCGCAGCTTGAAAAGATACTATCCAGCCGTCAGGCCCGAGGAGCTGGCGGTCACGATCATTCAGAACATCGATGGCCTGCTGCCCGAGTTGCCGCCCGCGCTCGGCCGGTCCGCGCGGCGCTCGCTGCAAGATCGCGGCGTGCGCGTGCTGCTCAGGGCGCAGGCCACGCAGATCGGCGCAGACGGCGTCTGGGTCAAAACCGATGAAGCCGACCGGGCGTCTCTGGTAGCCGGCGAAACGGTGATCTGTACGATCGGCACGCGCGCCAACCCGCTGATCGAAGGCTGCGGACTGTCCACCGAGCGCGGTCGCATCAGGACGGCCAGCGATTTCCGCGTCGAAGGGGTCGGTCACGTGTGGGCGCTTGGCGATTGCGCCCTGGTCATCAATCGACTGGACCAAAGGCCCTCGCCCCCGACCGCACAGTTCGCGGTCCGGCAGGCGAGAATTTGTGCCAGGAACCTGCTGTGCCACCTCGCGGCACGCCCGCTGGAGAACTTCTGCTACCGAACACGCGGCATGATGGCCAGCATCGGACGGCGGCGCGGTGTCGCCCAGGTGTTCGGAGTGCACCTGGCCGGACTGCCGGCCTGGCTGCTCTGGCGTGCCTATTACCTGTTGCAGATGCCGACCCTCGGACGCAAGGTTCGCATCTACGTCGAGTGGACCTGGGGCATGTTCTTCCCCAACGACATCACCCACCTGCGCTTCACGCGCAGTCACGAGCTGGACCGCGATTGATCGCACTATCGCCCGCGCAGCCAGCGCGCCGACAACCGGATTGACCGCCGGCCGCGTCAAGCCTCATCATCGCGCTTCCAAATCGCCGGCGAGCTGCGAACAATGAGCGCGAGACACCCCAGCCTGTCCAGGGATACGTCACTGCGGTCCGCAGCCTCGCTGGTTTTCGCGATGCTGATCGCGCTGCTGTGCGCGCCGTGCGCGGCGCAGCGTTTTGAGGTGCGCGAGGGCGACTTCCGGATCGCGAGCTTCCGGTTCGAGTCGGGCGAGACACTGCCCGAATTGAGGATCCACTACCGCACCCTCGGGGCTGTGCAGCGCGACGGCCGCGGACACGCGACCAACGCCGTGCTGATCCTGCACGGCACCGGCGGCGCCGGCACCCAGTTCATCGGGTCCAAGCGCGGCGATGAGTTGTTCGCCGGCGAGCTGTTCGGCCCCGGCCAGCCACTCGATGTCCTGCACTACTTCATCGTGATTCCGGACTCGATCGGCCACGGTCGATCGTCCAGACCGAGCGACGGGCTGCACGCGCATTTCCCGAAATACGGCTACCGCGATGCCGTGGAGGCGCAATTCAGGCTGCTGACAGAGGGCCTCGGGGTCGACCACCTGCGCCTGCTCTTCGGAACTTCGATGGGCGGAATGCAGACCTGGCTGTGGGCAGAGCGCCACCCTGACTTCAGCGATGCGCTGATGCCGATGGCGTGCCTGCCGGCGCAGATCGCCGGCCGCAACCGGATGTGGCGCAGGATGGTCATCGACTCGATACGGTTCGACCCGAGCTGGGAAGGCGGGGAATATCGACAGCAGCCGTCCGGTCTTCGCCCGGCGGTGCAGACGCTGCTGCTGGTGTCGGCAAGCCCGGTGACGCGGCAGCAGGCGGCGCCGACCTTGCAATCGGCGGACGAGCTGATGGACCGCTCGACTGCGGAGCTGCTCGGCTCGACCGACGCCAACGACCTGCTGTACCAGGTGCAGAGCTCGTTCGACTACGATCCGGGAGCGGACCTGGAGAAGATCTCGGCCCCGTTGCTCGCGATCAACACCGCGGACGATCTGATCAACCCGCCGGAGCTCGGCATACTGGAGCGTCAGGTCGGGCGCGTGGCCCACGGACGCGCCATCGTGATCCCGGCGGACAGCCGCACCGTCGGGCACGGCACGCATACGAAGGCGGCCGTGTGGAAAGAGCACCTGATCGAGCTGCTGAAGATCAGCCAGCGCTAAGGCCCCTGAACGCAGGAGGAATGCGAATGATCAAACCGCTCGCGTCGATTGGAATCGCGCTAATCGCGCTTTTCGCTCCTGCTGCACTGCTCGCGCAAGGCAGCGCGGATCAGCGCTTCGCCACGCTGGTCGCGGATCATTGGGAGTGGTATGCGCGCGAGGTGCCGGAGAACTCGACGCTGCGCGGCGACAATCGCTACAACGACCGGCTGACCGACCAGTCGCCGGCCGCCGTTCAGGCCCGCAAGTCCTACTGGATCGAACTGCTGAGCCGGTTGCGATCCTTCGATCCGGCTCAACTGACGCTTCAGAACCGGGTGTCGTTGCAGGTGTTGACGACTCTGGCAACCACCCGGACGCGGATCGACGGCTTCTTTCCAAATGCCCCGTACGGCGCGTCGGATGTGTTCCTGGCGACGGGCTGGTCGCCGGTCACTCAGATGTACGGACCGCAGTTCACGCTGCCCTTGCTTGCCAAATCCGCGCCTTTTCGAACGGTTGCGGATTACGAGGCCTACTTGAAGCGGCTCGCCGCGGTCCCGCAGCTGCTGAGTCAGTACCAGTTCCAGATGCGCTCGGCAGTCGACGCCGGATGGGTTCCTCCGGCGGTCGCGATCCAGCGCGTACCCGCCCAGCTCGAGGCGCAGATCGTGAGCGAGCCGGCCAGGTCGCCGCTTTTCCTGCCGTTCTCGCAGTTCCCGGCCGATATCGCCGAGCCCGACCGGCAGCGCCTGACGGATGCGGGGCGCAAGATGCTCTCGGAGCAGATCGTCCCTGCGTTTCGGCAGTTCAAACAGGCTTACGAGTCGACCTACCTCCCGTCGGCCTCCCGGCGCAGCGGCCTTGGGGTCACGGAGCTGCCGGGCGGTGCGGACTACTACCAGGCGTTGATTACGGCAAGCACGACCACGTCGCTCACCGCGCGCGAAATTCACGACGTCGGCCTGCGCGAGGTCGCGCGGATCCGCTCCGAGATGGAAGCGGTGATCGCGCGCGCCGGATTCAAGGGAACGCGGGCCGAATTCGTGCGCTTCCTGCACGATTCGCCGCAGTTCTACTACGACAAGCGGGAGGACATGCTGGCCGGGTATCGCGACATCGCGAAGCGGGCCGACGCGGAACTGCCGAAGCTGTTTGCCGAGCTGCCCCGGCTTCCGTACGGCATACGCGCGATGCCCGATTACGAAGGCGACAATGCCGAGCACTACGTGATGGGAAGCGCCGACGGCTCACGGGCCGGGTACTTCGAGGCCAATGTCAATCATCTGCGCACCCGGCCCAGGTACAACATGGAAGACCTGCTGCTGCACGAGGGCGTGCCGGGACATCACCTGCAGATCGCGCGTGCGCAGGAGCTGACGAGTCTGCCCGATTTCCGCCGGTTTTCGTTCTTCATCGCCTACATCGAAGGCTGGGCGCTGTACTCCGAGAGCTTGGGCGATGAAATGGGTTTCTACACCGATCCGTATTCGAAGTTCGGCCAGCTCTCGGCCGAGATGATGCGGGCCTGCCGGCTGGTCGTGGACACGGGGCTGCACGCGTTCGGATGGACCCGCGAGCGCGCGATCGCATACATGACCGACAATGCCGCACTGAACGAGGACTTCGCGACGGCCGAAGTCGACCGCTACCTGGTGATGCCGGCGCAGGCGCTCGGATACAAGATCGGAGAGCTCAGAATCAAGGCGCTTCGCGCCAAGGCCAAGGCGGCGCTGGGCGATCGCTTCGACCTGCGGCGCTTCCACAACGCGCTGATCGACGATGGCGCGCTGCCGCTGGACGTGCTGGAGGCCCGCATCGACGAATGGATCGCCGCGCGCAGGTCGGGGCAATGAATCCGGTCAGCGTGCGCCCTGTTGAAGGAGAGGCATCGATGCGCACGGGATTGGGCGTTCGTTGGGTCGCGCTGGCAGGTCTTGCGTTGGCTGCGGCCCCGGCCGGACCGGCCTCGGCGCAGGCGCCCTTTTCGTTCGACTCGGCCTATGGGCGCTTGCCTAAAAACGTGGTGCCGATCGATTACACGATTTCGATCGTTCCTGATGCAGCGCGGCTCACGCTGAGTGGCACCGAATCGGTTGTGCTCGATTTCAGGCAGGCCAGCGCGACGATCGTGTTCAATTCCCTGCATCAGACCCTGAATCATGTGCAGCTCGATGGCCAGCCGGTCAAGAGCACGGTGTCGGACGACAAGCAGCAACTGACGACGCTGACACTGGCAAAGCCGGCGGCGGCCGGACGCCATACGCTGACGTTCTCCTACAAAGGCAAGATAGAAACGGGACCTCAGGGACTGTTCGCCCAACCGTACGTGAAACCGGACGGCAGCAAGGGGCTGCTGCTTTCGACCCAGTTCGAGGCGGTCGACGCGCGACGCATGTTTCCGTGCTGGGACGAGCCGGCCTTTCGCGCCGCGTTTCAGTTGAGCGCCACCGTTGCGGCGGACTGGGCCACCGTATCCAACATGCCGGTCGCCAGCCGCGTCGTGCATGGCAAGCTGGCAACGACCCGCTTCCAGCGCACGCCGAAGATGCCGACTTACCTGCTGGAATTCTCGGCCGGCGATCTGGCCCAGATCACGGCCGATCACGGAGGCACCCGATTCGGGGTGTGGGCCGTTCGCGGCCAGGAAAAGGACGGCGCCGTCGCACTGGCCAACGCCCAGCAGATCCTGGCCGATTACAACGATTACTTCGGCACCGCGTTTCCACTGCCCAAGCTCGACTCCGTCGCAGTGCCCGGCGGCTTCGTCGGTGCGATGGAAAACTGGGGGGCCATCACCTATAACGACCAGCTGCTGCTGGTCACCGCTTCCAGCACGGTCGCCAACCGCCAGGAGGTCTTCAGCGTCCAGGCGCACGAGATGGCTCACCAGTGGAATGGCGACCTGGTGACGATGGGCTGGTGGGACGACATCTGGCTCAACGAGAGCTTCGCGTCGTGGATGGCCGCGAAGGAGACCGATCTGCGCAATTCCGGTTGGAACTGGTGGGAACGCGAAGACGCAACGAAGGAAAGCGCGATGAGCGCCGATGCGCGAGCGACATCGCACTCGATCCAGCAGCACGTCACCAACGAGCTGGAGGCGGACAGTTCGTTCGATCCGCAGATCACTTACGACAAGGGACAGGCGGTGCTGCGGATGCTGGAAGCCTACCTGGGTCCGGAGGTCTTTCGCGACGGCATTCGCGGTTACATGAAGGCACACGCGTACTCGAACGCGACCACCGCGGACCTGTGGGCTTCTCTGAGCGCGGCCAGTGGCCGCAAGGTCGGCGACATCGCATCGAGCTGGGCGGCACAGGCGGGTTTCCCGCTCGTGTCGGTCACCGCAAGCTGTGATGCCGCAGGCCAGCGCACCATCACGCTGTCGCAGAAGCGCTTCCTGTTGCGCGGAGCGGATCCGAACCCCTCGCACTGGAATGTACCGCTGCAGATCCGGTCCGGCGCCGAGGCCGCGCCCCAGGCCGTGCTGCTGACGAAGGACGGCCAAACGGCTCCGGCGGGCAGGTGCGACGAGCCGTTGAGCGTCAATGCCGGGGCGATCGGTTTTTATCGCGCCATCTACGACGACGCCACGCTGCAAACGAACACGAAGTATTTCGCCACGCTTCCCAGGAGCGATCGGATTGCGTTGCTGGACGATCAATGGGCGCTGGTCGAGGCGGGTGCACAGGACCTTCCGACGTACCTTGCGCTGGCCTCGTCAATGGGCGACCGCCTGGAGGAACGTGCGTGGACCCAGATCACCATGGCGCTGGGCACGATCGAGTACGACGAGCGCGGCACGCCCGGCCACGACGCATTCGCCGCCTATGCCCGCTCGATCGTCAAGCCCGTGGCCGACCTGCTCGGCTGGACGTCGAAACCCGACGAAACGCCGGGCATTCAGAACCTGCGGCGTGCCGTGCTGAAAGACCTCGGCGATTGGGGGGATGCGCAGACGATCGCCGAGGCGCGCAAGCGCTTCGCCGCATTCGTGGCGGACCGCGCCGCAATCGGCGCCGATGACCAGGAGAGCGTGCTGTCGATCGTGGCCCGCTACGCCGACGCCGGCGCGTTCGAGCAGTTGCACAGCGTCGCCAAATCGGCCAGAAACGAGACCGAATTGCGGCGCTACTACGAGGCGCTGATGCGCGTGCGCGATCCGCAACTCGCCGCGGCAGCCGCCAGGATCGCGCTGTCGGACGAAATCCCGCGGCAGGCCGCCACTGCGCGCCTGGGCCTGGTGCTGGAGCTCGCCGGCGATCAGCCGCAACTGGCCTGGGCAACGTTCACCGGGAACGTCGATGCGGTGATGGCTCCGTATGCGAACCTCGGACCCATGATCCTGGCTCGGCACTGCCCCGAGACGTTCTGGAATTCCGTGCCGCTGGACCAGCTCGAGGCCTGGATGAAGGCCCACGTGCCCGAGGAGATGTCACCCAACGTGGCACGCGGGATGGAGACCGCGCGATTCAAGCTCGACGAGAAGGCGGCGCTGGTCCAGGCCGCCGACCGTTATATCGCCTCGCACCGAGCGGCCGATCGACCCGGTTCGATCACGCTGAACTAGTGCTCGGTCGTGAATCCGCGCACGTACCAGGCGTTAGCAGTCTCGGGCGGCCCGAACCGAAGAACGAACGGGCGCCCGGACGATTCCTCGCCCGTCGGCAGGACACGGGCCACACGGCTGTCGCGCTTCAGGTGGGTACCGGCGGCGCACAGAAACTGCGGCTCGATCAGCGCCAGGATCTTCGGCGGCATCGACTCCATCGGTTCGATGCAGTAGGGTACGACGCTGTCGGCCGCTTTCGGGTCGGGCGCCGCAGGCTTGGACTCCTGCGCGAACGGCGCGCCCGCCAGCAGCGCCAGCAGTAACACGAGCGGCCCTGCGCCGCAGATCGTTCGCAGCTTCATGACGGCAGAAAGTCCACCGGCCAGGTTACCACCATCTGCGCCACATCCTTGGCGCCGAAATCGAACTGCTTGATCCGGGCCAGCAGCTTGCGCTCGAGATCGGTATCTTTCAGCTCGCTGGACACGATCTTGCAGTCCAGCACCTGCCCGGATGGCGCTATCTTCAGCTCAACCACGACCTTGCCCTGCAGGGTCGGCTCCTCGCGCAGCGCGCGGTTGTAGATTGCGTAGATGGCGCCCTTGTTGCGCTCGAAGACGAGCTTGATCTCTTCGATCGAGCGCGAGGCCTTGCCGTCCCCCCCGCGCTGCAGGGTGCCGCCGGCGCCTCCGCCTGGGCCGCCTCCTCCTCCGCCGCCGGCCACACCCGCGACCAGCGTCGTCGCGCGGCCGGCGAGCCCCCCGCCGCCGGTGTCGCGGCTGAAGCCGGCCGTGTTGATGCCTCCGCTGCCGCCGGTGGCGTTGGACGTGATCAGCGAGCGGGTCGGGATGCCCGGCCCGTTGCCCGACCCGACGCCCGGACCGACACCGGTACCGACGCCGGGGCCCTGCTTGATGCCGCTTTTGAGCTGCACCGCCAACGGCGCCCCATGCATTTCCTGCAACTCCTCTTTCATCGCGAGCAGCCCGACACCGGCCGCCTTCTTGCGCGCCGCCTCGAGCACTTCGCCGGGCGGCTTCTCGGGTATCGGCTGACGCGCTTCGGGTACCGGAATCTTCTCGCGCTCCGGCTTCGGAGTGACCCGCTTGGGCAAAACCGACTTGTTCGGCGGCTCCGGCAGCGGCTGAGGCTTGACGACGGGCGGAGGAGGCAGCGGCTCGTGCTCCAGCAGCAGCTTGGCCAGCCGGGGCGACAGCTCCTCGGGTTGTTCGCGGTCGACCTTCGGCACCGGTATCAGGCGGATCGCCACCCCCAGCAGCAGGCTCAGCAGCATCACCTGCCCCAGGATCCGGTGAAAACGCTTCTCCTCCGCGGACGATCCAGTCCACGGAAGAACCGGGGCGCGGGCTGCGATCAGTGCGGCCGTCATTACGCTTCGGTCTTTCTGAGCACAGCGAACGACACTTCGCTGAAGTTGGCGCGCGCACACGTGACCATCACCTTGCGCAGCAGCCGGTACGGGATCTGCTTGTCGCCCATGATCGTGATCGCCTTAGTCTGCGTCTCGTGCTCGCGGCGGACTACCTGCCGGTTGGCCAGGTCCAGCGCGGATTTCAGCGGCTCGATCAAGTCGCCTTCAAGATTCATCACGTCGGCCACCTGGGCGACCTTGCGCCCCTGCACCAGGATGTCGTTCGGGGTCACGACCACCACCACGGTATCGCGCGGCTTCTTTTCGGCGGTCGATTCCGGCAGCTTCACCGCCTTGTTGCTCGGCAGCGTTTCCACATCGGTCGAGTTCGACAGCAGAAAGAAGATCAGGATCGTGAAGATGTCGATCAACGAGACCAGGTTCATGTCCAACTGCGACACATTGCGGGTTTTCCGCTCGGCTCGTTTCTGCAGCGGAGTCAGATTCATGATCGAGCCTCCGCAGTGCGGATCGGCGCGTCGCCGATCGAGATGTCCGGGAAAAGGTCTCCCTTGACGACGTTCGCCCCCTGCGCCAGGTGGCCCTCGCGCACCGCATCCATCACCCCCACCAGCACGTCGTACGGCGTGCCGGGCTCGGCCAGTACCGACGCCTCGGTCTTGTCAGGAAAGCGCGCCTTCAGCTCCAGCATCAGCTGCGAGAGCGTGTGGTAGTCGTATCCGGACGTGGTGTTGGCGATCCACATGATCTGGCCCCCGATCCGGTCTCCGACGTTGAGCCCGTCGGGCCGGATCACGACTTCCAGCTTCAGGTCGTCGCCCTTCAGCTTTTCGACGCCGGAGGACTGGGCCGGCAGTGTCAGATCGAGCACGGCCAGCCGCGAGAACACCGCGGTCGACAGCAGGAACGGCACCAGCACCACGATCAGGTTGATGAACGCGGTGACCTCGAGCGCCGCCGGTCGTTTGTGCAGGCGTCGGACTCGCATGGCTAGTGCGCTCCCCGGACCTCTTGCGAGTGGCTCTGGACCATGTTCAGGAAGCTGATCTTGGCCGCCTCCAGGCTGTCGACGATCTCACCGGCGCGCGCCATCAGGAACGAATGGATCAGCAGGAACGGGATCGCCACCGCCAGCGCGAACGCGGTGTTGTTCATCGCGATCGAGATGCTGGCCGACAGCATCTCGGCCTTTTCCGCCGGATTGACCTGCGCCACCGCCGTGAACGCCCGGATCAGACCGGAGATCGTGCCCAGCAGGCCCACCAGCGTGATCACGTTGGCGAAGGTCGCGATGTAGTGGGTGCGCTTTTCCAGGCGCGGCACGATTTCCATCATGCCTTCTTCCATCGCCGCGTCGATGTCCTCGCGGCGCCGCGCGGTCTGCAGGCGGTTCAGGCCGTTGCTGACGATCTTGCCGATCGCCGTATCGGACTTGGTGGTGTAGCCGAGCACCTGCTGGAACTTGCCACCCTGCAGCATCGGCAGGATGCGATCCCACACCTTGCGGTTTTCGGCCCGGGCGCGCATCAGAACGATGAATCGTTCGATCGCGATCGACAAGCCCGAGGCCATGATCAACAGGCTGGGGTATATGAACCAGCCGCAGTCCTGAAAAAACTTGACGATCGTATCGAACGTATTCATTGCCTGATCTCCGATTGCAAGACTTGCTGGCTTTACCGTGGAAAGGACTTTCGACTCACTTGCTAGGCACCGGGCTGACCACGTCCGCGGCGCCCGCCGGTTGGATTGCCGTATCCGGCTTCGTCAGCGTGCTATAGCGCACCTGCCGCCGGAACACGTCCCGATCGACCGGCGCCAGCGCCTCATCGAGCACGCTTTCGGCTGGCGGCCCCGAAAGGTCGCCTGCAACCGGCTTCTTCCAGGGCACGATGTAAAGCACCTTCGGCAGCTCGCGGTTGCCGATGATCTGGGTGCGATCGATCGTGGCCCGGTCGTCGGCACGGCTCGCCGCCGCATTCAGCAGCGCCGCCGTGGCGATCGCCGCAAGCACATACGATTTTCGCTGGTTCATGGCTGCTCCCGGCGGCTCAACTTGCCGCCCTGCTGGCTGCGATTCTTGATGTCAGCGACCCATTTGACCACCTTATCATCGCCCCCCGGAGTCAGCGCAAGGTACCGATCGTAGAACTCGAGCGCGTGCTTGCTGTTCCAGAAATACAGGTCGAAAAGTATCCCTAAATTCAGATAGGGCGCCGGGTAACTGGGATCGAGCGCGATGGCCTTTTCGTAGGCCTCGCGCGCCTTCTCGAACTGCCCTTGCTGCCGATAGGTGATGCCCAGCTGGTTCAGAAAAACCGGCTGCTGCGGATTCAAGCGCACCGCCTGTTCGAGCTCGGACACCGCCTCGGCCTGCTTTCCTGTCTGCCGGTAGATCATGCCCAGGTTCGCGTGAGGGCCGCCCAGGTTGGAGTTGGTCAGGGTCAACGCCCGGAAGACCCGGGCGGCCTCCTCGGTATGGCCTGCGTTCAGCGCGTCCAGCGCACCCTCGTATTCCCGCTGCACGGCCGGGCTGATATCGGAGGGCGTTTCCTTGGCTCTGGCGGCCGCACCCGGAGACGACGGCGCGGGCGGCGGTGCGGCCGGCTGCGGGGCTTGCGCGGGCCTCGGCGGTGCCACCCCCGCGCAACCGGCAAGCACCGCAGAGAGCGCCCCCAACACGCAGCAGCGCCGGACCAGGTCAGCGTATCGCATCGATCGCGACCTCGCTGCGTTCCGTTTTCGCGTAGCGCACCGGCCGCAGTTCGCCCAGCGCCACGTAGCTCTTCCTGACCCAGTCGTCGTAGATGCCGTCGGCGCTTCGGCGCGCGTTCAGCTCATGCAGTTCGATCGCCTTTTCCTCGAACGGATAGGCCTGTTCCTCCAGCAACACGTCGTACTGTTCGAGCTCGTCCTTCGAAAGACCTTTGGGACGCTGCGAGGAAAGCAGGGCACGGCCGAAATCGTGATACAGCTCGGCGATCCGATACGTCGACTGGGTCGCGACGTCGGCCACTCCATAGTCGGCTGCCACCCCGTAGGCCTTCAGCGCCTCTTCCATCTTTGCCTTCTTCAGCTTCAGCTGCGCCTTCAGCGGCTCCACCAGCGCGACCTGGCGATACGTCTCGTACACCGGCGTCGCCAGCGCCAGCGCCGCCACGGCGCCCAGATAGCGGGTGTGGTCGGTACGGCCAGCCCCGCCGCCCTGGTCGGCCTGCAGAATGTCCTTCATCCAGGCAAGCTCCCGGGCACCGTTTCCGTCCTGCTTCGCGATCCGGGACAGCCGGTAGCGCGCCTCCTCCGCCGCTTCGAGCGGCTCGGGGTTCTGCTTCACGTAGCGCTCGTAAGCGCCGGCGGCCGGTTCGCGCGCCCCGGCCTTTTCGTACAGCTCAGCGGCCTGCCAGAGTGCCTCGCGCGCCAGCTTCGGATCCTTCTTCGCAGCTGCGATCCGCTCGAGCTCGGCGGCGGCCAGGGCCCATTTGCCCTGCTCCATGTACACCACCGCGAGCTTGCCGCCGACCTCCTCCTGCAGCGGATGGCTCGGGTAGTGCTGGCGGAAGCTCTCCAGCGCCCGGCCCGCCGCATCCCAGTCTTTCAGGCCGATCAGCGCGGCGGCCGCGTCGTACTCGGCACTGGCCCGCACCGTCGATTGCGGCGCAGCGGTAGCCACCCGCTCGAAATGCGTGACCGCCGCTCGCAGATCTCCTTTGTCGCGCGCCTGCTCGGCTTGCTTGTAGATCGAGGCCGCCACGCGCTCAGTGAGCTCCTTGCGGGCCGGGTCATTGTCCGCAGCCAGCGCCAGGACTTCGCTGTAACCGTGCTCGGCATGCGCAAACTCGCCCCGCTCGAACGCGGTGTGCGCGATCACGGTCCAGGCGACGCGCCGCTGTGGCGCACCCGCGGGCGGCTTCAGTTCCACCACCTGCTGCGCCACCGCCTGCGCCCGATCCAGATCGTGCAGGGCGTACAGCTTGTCGGCCGCGTTGGCCAGCACCGCGCCGGTGCGCGGATCGTCCGGGAAGGTGCGCGCAAATCGCAACGCGCTGTCGATACCTGCCAACTGCAAGGTCTTCAGCCCGCTGCCCGCTGCGGCGCGTTTTTGCAGCTCCGTGTAGGCCAGCAGGGCAGCGTAACCAGCGTCGGCGCTTTTTGCATGGCGCGGATACTCGTAAGCGGCCTTCTCGTATTCGGGAGCGGCCTCGGCGAAGTGTTTGTCTTCGAAGAGCAGCTCGGCCAGCAGGAAATCGGTCTGCGCCGCCTGCGGGTCGGACGGGAACGAATCCAGATAGTCGCGGTACCAGCGCGCCGCTTCCTGGTAGTCCTCGCTCTTCTTGCTCTTCTGCGCGCTCGCGTGATACTGCTGCGCCAGCTCGGCCAGCCCCGTCTTGACGATGGGCTGCACGCGCTGCTCCCATGCGGCCGGGTTGGCCTTCCGGAAGGCGCTGCGGGCGCCGTATTGCGCGATGTAATCCTTCTTGGCCGCGAGGGCCAGCGTGGCAAAGCCCGTCTTTTGGTAGATCTCGATCACGTGGGCCTGCAAGAGCGGCGCCTGCGCATGCAGCGGGTAGCGATGCGCGAACGCGTTGAACGTGTCCGCCGCGTCCTTGTAGCGCTGCTGCTTCATATACAGCTCGCCGAGCTGCTGGTAGACGCGGAACTCGTACTCGTGGCGTACCGGCATCGACATGTAGCTGGCGATCGAGTCGGCGCCCTGCAGATTCTCCAGGCTCAGGCTGGTCACTCGGAAGGTGTCTTCCAGCAGCTCGCGATCGCCGCGGCTCAGCCCCGGGATCGCCTCCAGGTTCACTTCGTCGCCGCGACCGGCCAGCGTCAGGTCGAGCACGCCGAAAAACGAGTTCAGCGCCTCGTCCAGCCGGCCCTGCTTGTAGATCGACCAGCCTTGCATGTACAGCGAGCGTTCGTAGTAAGGCGAGTTGCGGTCGCCGTGAAGCACCGTCTCGTAGGCCACCTCGGCCCCCGCATAGTCGCGCATCGCAAACAGCATCTCGCCGCGCCGGAACTGCGCCTCGTCGCGATAGCGGGTCCTCGGGTACTCCTTGACCAACCGGTCCAGCGTCTTCAGCGCCGTCTCCAGATCGCCGCCCTGCTCGTAGGCGCGCGCCATCTGGTACAGCACGCGGTCATTGCCCGCATCCTTGGGAAAGTTCTTCAGGTACTCCTGGTACAGCTTCACGGCGGCGTGATAGTCGGGCGCGCCGGTGTTCGATTGAGGGCCGGCGGCCCGCACATCGGCCAGATCCATCTCCAGATCGCCGAGGCGGCGCATCGCCTCGGGTCGCTGAGGATCTTTCGGCGACGACTTCAGGAATTCCTCGTACGCCGCGATCGTGCGCTCCTGGCTGCCGGCGACTTTCTGGTCCGGAACGACGTCGACCTTGCGGCTTGCCAGGCTGTGCAGCGTCGGCGGCGGCTCGGCGGCGGGCTTTGGCGGGCCCGCGCAGGCGCACAGCGCAGCCGCGCACAGCCAGGCCAGGCTCGCCCGCCGCCTGTTCCATACCGTTGCCGGCAGATGTGCGCGAGGGTTCATGGCCCGTGTGCTGGTTCGCCTGGCTGAACGTCGGGGGCCTTGCCGACGTTGGCGCGATCGTAGATCCGCGCGACCGCAAAGCGCGCCTGCGTGGCAAAGGTCGCCAGCTGCTCCTTCTGGTGCTCGAGTTCGGCTACCGCCAGCTCCTGGATGTAATGCTGCTGGTCGCGCATCAGTTCGGCGACCTGCGGTCGCAGCGAGCGAATGCGCCAATCCAGTTGGGCGATGCGGGCTGCGAACTGCTCGAAATGGGCCGGCTCTTCGCGCTGTGCCTGCGCCAGCGCCGTATCGCGCTCGCGGGCCTCGCCCAACTCGACGTCCAGCTCCCGGATCCGCTTCTTGGCCTCCCACAGACGCTCCGGATACTCCTGCGTCAACCGCCAGGTCAGCGCGCCCGCTGCGCGCCGGTAACGCTCGCGCTCGGTCTGCAGCTGGGGGGCATCGCCCAAAAGATCCAGCAGCGCGTGGGCGCGCTCCAGGCGCTGCGCCAGCTTCTGCTCCTCGGGGTCGGTGAACGCATACACGTTCGAGTGTGCTTCGGCCCAGGTCAGCTCGCGCGTCAGGTCGTCGCGGCGTCGCTCGAGCGCGTCCAGCCCGGCGGCGCTCGCCCGCCCGCGCACTTGCGGCACGCGCTCGGCAAAGGCCTGGCGTCGAGTGGTCAGCATGTCCCCGTAGATGCCCAGCTTTTCCTCCCACTGCTGCAGGTTCTTCGACAGCAACAGCAGGTCACGGTAGTTCTTGAACGCCTCCTGGAAGTCGTGCCGCGCCAGCACCGGCGCCAGATGTTCCGCGTGAGGCAAAGGCGGCAGACGGTCGATGTCCAAGAACCAGCCCATCTCTTCCTCGCCCGGATTGCGCTCCAGCAGGCCGTCGAGCAGCTTGCCGGAGCGGATTGCACCGATCGATTCGTCCAGACTGACCCGTTCGCGCTCGAAGACGCCAATCGCGTCGTTGTACAGCTCCAGCGACTGCGCGTAGGCCCCGAGCTCGCCCATCGCGTAGGGCACCGCGAGCTTGGCTTCGAGTACCGCCGCATCCGAGGTACCTCGCTTGGCCAGCTCGGTCCATGGCACCAGCGCGTCCTTCGGCTGCTTCAGGGCCGCCGCCGCCCAACCGAAGCCGAGCAGCGCCTTGTTCGCCAGCATGCCCGAAAGCCGCACCCGCTCCAGGTACGTCCTGGCGCGCTCCGGACTATTGTTCTGCAGCGCGGTCAACCCGAGCGCGACGTTCGCCTTGTCGCGCAGGCTCAGCATCTCCTCGCCCTCGGCCGGCGCCTGGCCAATCTGATCCAGCAGCGCAGTGCCCTTCTCGGCGTCGCCGCTCTTGATCAACGCGACCCCCAGGTTGTAGCGCACGTAGGTGGCGGCCCTGGGGTTGCCCGCCAGGCCCTGCAGAGCTTTCGCGGCCTCCGCGTAGGCGCCGCGCGCCATCAGCAAGTTGGCCTGCAGCAGCGCCCGGTCTTCCTCGAGCTCCGGCGGCAGGTTGCCGCCCACATGTCCCAGTGCCTCTTCGGCCTGACCCGGCAGATCGCGCTGGTAGCGGATCTTTGCCAGGTAGTACCAGGCACGATCGCGCACCTGCGGCGTCGCGCTTTTCTCGATCAGCCGCGCGAAGATCTCCCCGGCCTCGCGGTGCATCCCATACGACAGATACAGCCCTCCGCGCAGAAGCTCGGCCTCCTCCGCGTGATGCGGCAGCCGGCTGAAGTGCTGCGAGGTCATCAGATCGGTAATCGACGTAAAGTACCGCTGCTGGAAGAAGTAAAAGAGGCTGTCGCCGTAGTACGGATCCTTGACCACATGGCGCGGCGGCGCGGCCGTCGCTGGCAGGCAGACCATGAAGGCCGCCGCCAGTGCCAGCCGACACAGAGGCCGTAGCCCGCCCTCTGCCGCGAGGCAGGCGGATCGGGGAAGAAGGTCCCACATCATCTTCTCTACCTGGCCTGATCCCCTCAGGGTGAGGGGCCTGGCCAAATCTTGACGTCGAACTCCGGTTGCAGCTTGCCCGTCGAATCCTTGATCCGCAATTCGATGTATTTCGGGTCTGTCCCCTTGTCGAACTTCACCGTCGTGCCGCGCTTGTAGTCGCGTCGATGCGGGCCACCGCCCGTGAAAAACGCCACCAGCTCGTGGCTGCCGGCCTTCAGGTTGCCCAGGTAAACCCGCTGCACGCCACCACGGTGCAGCGCCTGCACCTCGGACGGCGTGTACAGGTAGGCGGCGACCTGCTTGTCGTCGAGCTTGACCTGCACCGAATCCAGGTCGAACAGCTTTCCCACGTCCATCGAAACGAACACCGCAACCTGCGTGCTGGCCGGAAACAGTAATTCCTCCTCGAGCACCATCAGGTCCCGGTTCAGCTCGATCACTTCGCTCTTGGTGTCCTGGATCCGACTGTCAAGATTGCTGAACTCGCTCGGCGGCGGCGCAGCCGCATCGTCCGCGCCGAACGCCGCCGGCACCGCCGCGATGCCGACGAAGACGGCGGCGACCCGGAACCAGGCGGGCGGCGACCAACGGCCCGGCGCGCTGCTGCGCCGGACCGCAAGCATTCGAAGCGCTGCGTTCATCCTGTGCGAACCTTTCTTCCTCAGTACGTGGCCGAGACGAAAATCTCCGCCACGTTGGCGTCGAACGAGTACGGCTTACCGGTCCGGATGTCGGTGAAATCGCGGTACTGAAAACGCATCCATTGGTAGGCGGTCGTGACCTTGATGTCGAAACGCGACGCGATCCGCCCGGCCGAATACGAGGCCTTCAGACCCGGCCCGGCATCCCAGAACGTGCTGAGCTGGCGGTTGCGCGACATGTAGGTCATTTGCCTCGTGAAGTTGTCGCTGTAGAACAGCGCGTGGTCCTGCCGGTAATAGCGCACGTATCCGTCGACGAGCCACCGGTCTCCCCAATGCCGGCTGTAGCCCAACTCCGCCGTATGCGCCCCGATACCCCAGGTATCCCAGAAATAGCGGTACTGCACCCGTACGGCGCCGCGCGACCCGATATCTCCGGCAACGCGCAGCAGCGCAGCGCGACCGGTTCGCGTGCTCGGATCCCGCTCCGGCACTGCCGCCCCGAACACGCGCGCGACCCGGTACGGACTCTGCAGATAGCCGTCATCGGACACCGATTCCAGGTTCAGGCTCATCAGCCAGCGCCGCGTCAGCACCTGCGTGACGCCCAGCCGGTACTGCCAGTGATTGGCCGGTGCCGCCAGCGAGGAGCCGTACTTGCCCACGGTGTCCCACCCACGCGTGTAACCGACGCTGACAGTCGTCATCCCACCAAACACATCCTGCGACACATCCAGGCTCGCGCTGTCGGCCGAATAATCCGGCTCCTTGCTGTGGGTTCCCGACAAGGAGATCGACGAGTCGTGATAGACGTAGTCCAGGCCAAGCCCGGCTTCCTTGCGAGTCTCATGATAGGGGCTCGCCGTGGTGACGACGTCGATCGACGCATTGCTGACCATGTCGACGTAATAGGATCCAGACAGCGAGAAGCGGTCGAACAGGCTCTTGCGGATCAGCACGGCCGGCCCGAGCGCCGTGACCCCGCCACCGTCATACAGGTGGAACATCGTGTCGGCCCGGTCTTCCGGCAATTCCGCCGCGTCCGCGCCGGCGGCCGCCAGCACGCCGCCCAGCAGCCCGGCCAGACGCGCGCCTTCGGCCGACTGGGCGCGCGCGCCCGCCAGGGTGCGGATGCACCAGGAGACGATGCCACGCAACCGAGCGCAGGCGGATCGGCCAAACGCAGGACTGTCGCGACGGCCTCTAGTTAGGCGGCCTCTAGTTACAGCCACAGCCGCCCCCCTGAACGCCCGTTGCGCCGTGAGCCGCCTCCCGCACGTCGAACACATGCTCGCTGTGCTTGTCGGCGAGCGGATCGCGCGAGAACTTCATGATCGGATCGGCCAGCCGCTCGCGTTCGTACGGCTTCACCCACGGTTCGATCGAGCAGCCTGCCAGCAGCAGCACGGCGCCGATCAGGCCGCCCGCGACAATACGATCCGCTTTCATTCTCGGAGCAACTCCCGTATTTGCTCTTCGTACGTTTGCTCGTAGCCGTCCTTGTAGCCGCGGTGGATGTAGCGCACGCGCCCGTCACGATCGATCAGCACGGTGGAGGGCATCGTGCTCAGGTCATACAGGTGGCTGACCTTTTTCTCGGTATCCAGCAGAACCGGAAAGTGCAATCCGAGCTTGGTCGACAGGCCGGAGGCGTTGCCGATATCGTCGTCGACGTTGACCCCGAGCAGCTGGAACCCCGAGGCGCGGTATTTCTCGTACAGGCGGTCAAGGTGCGGCATTTCCTGCCGGCAGGGGCCGCACCAGCTGGCCCAGAAGTTCAGCATCACGACCTGGCCGCGCTGCTCCCTCAGCCGCAAGTTGGAGCCGGCCACGCTGTGCAGCGTGAAATCCGGCGCCAGGCCGCTCGTCATTACCGCCGCAGCGGCGGCAGCGCTTGCGATCGCGCTCAGCCAGCCCGCGACGATCACCGCGGTCCGCGGCCGGATTGCATGGTCCCGTAAGTTCATCTCGGAATCTCCCATCAGAAAAAGAACGTGACCCCGCCGCTGAACTCCAGGTTCTGTGTAGCCCTTTGTTGTCCCAACACGTCAAGCGAAAAAATGTGATCGCGCATGTCCACCTGCAGCGCCGCCCAGTTGGCCAGCCAGACCCGGACGCCGAATCCCGCGCTCGCGGTGAAATGACGCTGGTCGAGAAATTTCGTGCTGCCAAGTCCGGCGATCAGGTACAGCGCCGACGGCCTGGCCGTGGTGCTCCAGAAGTACACCTCGCCCGGAAGCACGTTGATGCCGCCGGACAATTCGTAGTACGTCACCCTCTCCTTCTGATTGCGGAAGACGCCGCCTGGAAGAATCTGGCGCAATACTTCATCGGTCGCGCGCGTGTTGCCATAGACCGCCTCGGCAAAGAAGTCCTCGGTGATGTGGTAGCCCAGGCGCACCCCCCCGATCAGGTCGGTGCCGAAATACTCGGTGTTGAAGGCGCCGGTGAACAGTCCGAATTCGAAATCGTTCGACGGAATGTGAAGCACCTTCACCGGGCGCCGATCCAACTGCGGCTCGATCACCTGCTGATCAGCCCCTTGCTGCCTCTGCGGCTCGTCGGCCGCTTGCTGTTCGGCCGCACCGGCCAGCATCGGTCCGATGCTGAGCGAGGCCGCCAGCAGTACTTTCCATTGTGCAGGGTTGTGCATGGGTCGCTCGCAAGCTTTCAGAAGAAAAAGGCAAGCCCGATCGTAACTGCGCGGTACTGATCGGTGCGGTTGTCCGCGATGTACGCCAGGTACTGCGTGTAATCCAGCCTCGCGATGAAGCGGTCGCCCAGGTGGTAGCGCAGGCCGACCGTCGCGTCCGCCAGCCGGGCGTTGGACGTGGTCACGCCAACCAGGCTCGCGTTGGGAAAGTTGACCAGCCTGCCGACCCCGACGCCGAAATACGGCGCCAGCCGCCAGTCCGGCCAGGGCTCGGCCAGCAGATTCACGTGCCACAGGTCGGTGCCCGAGAACACGCCCTGCACCTGTCCACCGGTCGCCTCGAGGGCCAGCGTATCGGCGAACTTGTAGCCCATCCATACCTTGAGCATCGGTTCTGACTTGAAGTGTCCCCAGGCGGCACCGAATTCGAGGCGACGCCGCAGATAGTCGTCCAGAAGGACGTTACGAAATGAGGTCTTGGTTCCGATCTGCGTCAGCGTCGCTTCGATCTGCTGGCGATTGACCCAACCTTCCTTGCCGCCCTCCGTACGCACCAGAAACCAGTCCGTGTGGCGCAGCTCGATCTCGACCCATTCATGGCGGCCGGCCACGTAGAAGACCGGGTACCCCCGGCCCGGCCCCGTATGCAGCTCGATGAACGGGTCGGTCACCTCCACCTTTTCGCCCGCGGCGGCCGCAACGAGCCACAACGACGGCAGCGCCGCGACGGCCCACATCAGCAACCTGTCCTTGGAAATCAAGCCGGCTGCCACTGCAGTCAGAAACTGTTGCAAGTGCTGCTATTCGGACTGCTGGGATTGAAGGCCGGCGTGAACATCGTCGAGTAGGTGGTGGTGCTGAATTCGTCCTGTCCTTGAGGCACCGGGTTGCCGATCCAGTACTCGATCAGCTTCACGTTCGGGTCCAGGTTGCTCGCGAAAACCAGTCCTCCGCCATGCAGTACATTTTGCAGCAGGGGCTTTCTGACCAGAAGGCTTTGCGCAGGCGAGCCGATCACGGTCTCGCCCTGCGCCGAGATGAAATTCTTGTACATGTCCAAGGCCCGGATCACGTCGGGCGTGTTGGCGGGATTGGCCAGGTCCACGGGTTGCGCCGCCCCGATGATACGGAATGCGCCGCCGGTGCCGGATGTGTTGTCGTGGCATCCGCCGGCCGCGCAGGTGTTGGTCGTTGTCACGCCGTTCAAGGTGATCTGCAGCTGTTTCTGAAAAATCGGGTTCACGCACTGCTGGAAGTAGGCGAACGCCAGATGCTGCGTGCCGGTCAATGGCGGGTCGCTGACCGTGCCGCCCCCGCAGGCGGCCAGCCCTATGATCGCGCAGCTTGCGGCGGCGAACGGTCCTCCTGGAAATTGGCGGGCGTTCTTCGTCACGGAGTCGTGCAGCCGGCCGCTATCCAGCTCGCGATCGTGTTGTAGTCGGGGCTGCCGACCGGCAAGACTGCGCTCGTCTGTCCAGTCGCGCCGGGCGGATGCGGAATCGTCGACGGCATATTCAGCAGCAGATTCTTCGACGGAACCGAATTGACGGTCGAGCACGATATGTCGCTGATCACCGTCAGGACCACATTGAAATCCCCGTCGGCCGTCCCGGTCAGCACCAGCTTGTTGTCGACGAACGACGTGCCCGGCGGGGGCAACTGGTTGCTGCCCACGCCCTGGTGGCAGCTGGCCGCGCAGGTCTTCATCAGAATCGGCTCGATCTGCGCAGCGAACAGCGCCTTGTCGAGCGAATTGATCGTCCGCACGCCGCTCGCCCCGTTGAACGGATCGTTGTAATACTTCGCGCCCAGGTCGATCCATTCGGCGACCAGACGTTTCTCGGCCGCGTTCAGCATTGTGGCATGGTTGGCGGTCGTCCCCGCCGGACTCGGGTGCGCGGCCTGCGATCCGGCGTCGCTCATCAGGCTCTCGCCCCACATGATCTCCGTCAGCCGGCTCTTGCGCGCCATGCCGACCGCATCGCCCTCACCGCCCGTCGGGATCACCAGGGCCGGATTGCGCTGGACCACCAGCACGCCGTCCTGTATCTGCGTCACCGGCTTGCCGCTGGCATCGAGCATCGGAGCGCCGACCATCAGCGACTCGTACGAAACCAGCCGCCCGGTCCCCGCGGTCGTGGCGGTCAGATCCAGGCCCTTCGGATCGGCGTGGCAGGTGGTGCAGGTATTGGTCCCGCGGTTGCGTGTCCACAACGGCTGGATGTGATCCGGATAATTGATGATTCCGTTGCTCGGAACGGCCGTGGCCAGATCATCGGCGCTGCTTGCATTGCCCGTGTAGCGGATCGCGACCGACGCACGCGCGGTCACGCCCGGCTGGCTGGTGTCGGCCCACACGTCGTTGTAGATCAGGTCGACCCCCAGGGCCAACACCGACGGATCCAGCCGGGTTCGCGTCGACGCCATCGTCTCGCCGGATTGGTGCGCACTGGCCATCGCCGGCAGCCACGCGGCAGGGACCGCGTTGACGATCGTGCCCGAGTTGAGCGAGGCGCCACGGCGCGGGCTGTGGCAGCCGTCGCAGGTGCGCCGTTCCCCCGGCCGCACCTGGATCCAGTTCGTGTGCGACTGGAAAGCCCGGCCCTCCGCGTCGACCACCTGCAGTCCGATCGGCGTATCGGCCGGGACGTTCAGCTTGAACGAGCCGTCCGGCTCGACCGCCGCGTACCCGAGCAACTGCTGCATCTCGAACTCGGTGTCGCCGATCGCCTCCCGCGTGCCGGTCGCGCCGGCGGGCGGCGCCACCGCGCGCACCGCGCGGACGAACCGCGCCGGCGCGCAGCCGTAAGCCGCATTGGCGGGGTCCTTGATCTTCACCAGGTCCGCGACCTGCGAGCGCGTGTCGAGCGGATCGAGCGGTGTCGTTTTGGCGATGGCAGTGCTGCAGCCGGTCTTCAGGTCGGCCGCGCTCAACACCGGGTCGCTCATCCTCCCCAGGCCGTCGGTGTCGTACACGCTGCGAACCTCGATCACGCCCAGGCCTTGCGCAGCCAGCGTCGCGTCCACGCTGGTGGGCGGCTGCACGCTCGGCTCCGCAGTCGCCATGATGGGCACCGGGTGGTCATAGAGGAAGCCGGCCGGCGGCGCCGCCACGATCAGCCAGGTCTGCGCCTTCGAGTCGAACATGTAGATCGCGTAGGATGGCCGCACGTTGTTCTGCAGCGGATCGGCCTGAACGTCCGCGATCAGGCGGTTCTCCATGCTCAGGCGGGCAACTTCGGCCGCGGTCAGGGTCGCGCAAGGCACGACTGCTGCGCTGCGCGTGACCTCGCACGGAGCGTACGCCAGCAGCACGCGATTGGTTCCGTCCCGCAGCGGAAACGGCGTCGTGACCCGCCCATATAACGACACGCCGCCGCCGAAATTCAAGGCCTGCGCGGTGGGTTGCGTCTGCCCGCCCTGAGCCGGAATCGTCGAGTTGGCCGGGGTGTTCTGCTCCGAGTAGTTGGCCGCGTCGATGAACATCAGCGCGCCGCCTTCCTGCGTCCGGTCCAGCGGCATCGCGTCGGTCGCGATGAACCCCTTGTAGGGCCCGTTCGGATCCATGTCGCGCGGGTGCAGGAAGCTGTTGACGCTGTTGTGCGCGCCGTACAGCACGAACAGGTTGGTACCGTCCGGCTTGGTCGTGAATACGGTGAAACGATTGCGGTCGCCGACGTGGTCCCAGCGCGAGTACATGATGGCCCCATCGGGCCGCACCACCGGGTTGCGGTCATGGCTCTGGTTGAACGAGATCTGCTGGATATTGCCGCCGTTCAGATCCATCGTATGCAGATTGGACACCTGCTCGCGCTCGTACTCGTCCAGCGCGTAATAGCTGTGACCGAGCGCCTGGTTCGGATACGACTTGGTCTGGCGGTTGGAGGCGAACACGAAGCCCGCGCCGGCCGGCAGGTAGCTGGGCGCGACGTCGTCATTGGACGAGCTCGTGATGCGGCGGAACGTGCCGCCGGTCAAGCCGCCGCTGCTCATGTCGTATTCCCAGATGTTCCAGTGGCCGGTGCAGGCGGGCTGACTGGCGATCGTCGACGTGTTCGACGCCGGGCAATTCATCGCGAACACGATCTTCTTGCCGTCGAACGAGACGGACGGATCCGTCACGTCGCCCTTGCCCTGGGTGAATTGCGCCGTGATGTTGTGCTCGGGTGCGCTGGGCGAGGACTTTTCGCGGATGATCAGGTCGCCGCCCGGTGCGAACGGATTGGCGGTCAGCGGATTGAGCGTCACCGTGTTGAGCCGCATCGCGTAGGCGATCGGAACGTCGCCGGCGACCGTGACGGTGCTCGAGTCGGTGTTCGAACCCGACATGCAGGCCGCCAGCCCGATGCTCGATGCGAGTGTTACCCAGAAGATCACTCGCGCTGTCGCTCTTGACCGCATGTTCATGTCCGCCTCCGAACCGATCTGTTGATCGAGCTCCATCCGAAATCGCACTTTCTTGCTTATTGCCGAACCTGCCCGGCGCTGGCGAGCAGCCCCGAGGAGTAGTGCAAGGCGCCGCCCGCATCCACCACCACCGCATCGACCCCGTCGAGCGACTCGACCAGGCGCATGCCCCTGTCCACGCCCATCACGAACACGCTCTTCGTCAGCGCCTCGCTGGTCAGGCCGTCCGGGGCGACCACGGTCACGCTGCGCACGCCGCCGGCGGACCTGCCCGTGGCCGGATCGATCACGTGGTGGTAGCGAATGCCGTCCTGCTCGAAGTAGCGCTCATAGTCGCCAGAAGTCGAAAGCGCGACGTCTTCCAGTGGCAGCACCGCCACCATCCGGTCGGCCTTGCGCGGGTCTCGAATCCCGATCGCCCATGGGCGTCCGCGCCGATCGCCCACGATGTGGCTGTCGCCGCCGGCCGTGACGATCGCGTTGCGGATGCCACGGCTTCTGAGTATCGCGGCGCCGTCGTCCACAGCCAGCCCCTTGGCGAATCCGCCCAGATCGATCCGTACGCCCGGCCGCGCGAAGCGGATCGTGCGCGCCTGCGGATCCAGAATCAGGTTGCGGTAGCCGATCGCCCCGCGCGCCCGCGCCAGTTGGTCCTCGCTCGGGTGGATCCGCAGCCGGTAGTCGTACAGATGACCCACGCTGGCGAACGTGATGTCGAACGCGCCCTCCGACAGTTCCGAGAACTCGATCGAGCGCGCGATGATGTCGTACATCGGGCCGCTGATCGGCACCGGCCGATCGGCCGCATCCCGATTGATCCGCGTCAGTTCCGACTCGCGCTTGAAAGGGCTCATCGTTTCATCGATGTGATGCATCCGACCCATCACGGCCGCGATCGCAGCGTCGCCGGCGGCGCGATCCTCGGTCCACAGCTCAACCCGCACCGACGTACCCATGATCACTTCCTCGCGGCTCGACCAGCCGCCCTGCGAGCCGGCATCGGGACGCCCCCGGATCGCATCGACCGCGTGCCGGACAGCGTGTTTCAATTCGCTAAACATAGACGGCCCGCTGATCCAATGCGTCGGCCGAAAAGCGGGCGGCTTTCGGGTCGATTCGTCCGGTCACGCCGCACGCCGCTAGGCGGCCGCCTCCGACACCGTCGGCCAGTCCGATGGCGCGCGACACGCGTTGTACCCAATGCTGGCTTTATAGCGCCGCGTTGATGGTATGGGCATCAGCAGCGCTACTTCCTTCGTGGGAGTCCTTTCGATGGACGCCGTTCGGGTTGCCTCGACCGTTCGGCGGATCCAGGCGGGTCGAAGCGAACCGATATCCGGGTCCGCCGTTCACAGCCGCGCCAGCGCCTCGGCGACCGTCTGCTGATAGCGTTCAAAGTCCTGCAGATCGCCGTGTGCGGCGCCGGCGATACGCACCAGCTCGGCATCGCGGGCCACCGCCCGCAACCGAACGCTGTGATCGAACGGAATGAGCCGATCGTGGTCACCGTGGATCAGCAAGACCCTGCCTGCGATCCGGCCGACGTCCTGGAAAGTCATCAACGGGTAACGCAGCAGGAAAACCGGCAGCAGCGGATAGAGCAGCCGCGCCAGTTCGGCCACGCTCCAGTACGCAGACACCAGGATCGTCAGATCGGGCTGGATCCGCGCGGCCAGGCGCGCCGCCAGCGCGGTGCCCAGCGAGCGGCCGTAGATGACCTTGCGCAAATCGCGGTAGCGACCCGCGATCTGCTCCCATGCGACTGCCACATCGCTGTGCAGTTGGGCTTCGCTTTCGATCCGGCCACTGCTGTTGCCATAGCCGCGGTAATCGATCATGAAAAGATCGAAGTTCGCGCTGCGGAAAAGCGGCGTGTCCACAAACCAGTCGGCCAGGTTGCCCGCGTTGCCGTGAAGAAAGAAAACCACTCCCTTCGGCTGCGGCAGCTTCAGGTGCAACGCCATCAGCGTCGCCCCGTCGACGCGGATCAGGACCTGCTCCACATCCGGAATCGCAAGCGGAAAATCCGCCGGCAAGGGCTCCGGAAAGAAAATCAACTTCTCCTGGCGAAGATAGACGAGCCCCAGCAGGCCCAGCAGGGCCATTGCGGTGATGCCGATGACGGTCGCCAATCGTTTCAGTTCGAGTCCTGCAACAGGCTGATGCGCCTGCGCAATTGCTCGGCCTCATCAATGGCGCCGGCCTTTTCGGCCCGCAGGGCCTGGACGTTCAGCCATGCCAACAGCGGGCGTCGCCACCCTTGCGCGGACGCGGTGTCGACGGCCAGGGAAATCGCAGCCGGGTTGGCCCGGCCGGACTCGAACAGCACCGCCGCGGCCACCAGGCGCGAGAACGGATCCTCGATCGCCTGCAGCGCCGCGGCCGCCGCATCCGGCCTCGCGCTCGCAGCGGCCCGTTGCGATCGCGGAAGCAGGTCCAGGTCCTGCGGCCGCAATCGTGCCGCCAGAAAATCCGCGTAAGCGCGCTCGGCAGCGCCTGTCTGCGGCCTGAGCTTTTCAAAGCCTTCGCAGGTTTCGAACTGCAGGCTGGCCGCGCGCGCCGCGCAGCCGATCAGCTCGATACGCGCCAGCAGATCGGCCCGGCCGGTGCGCGCGATTTCGCTCCGCGCCAGCTCGAGTTCCCGGGTCGCGAGCGCGCTGTCGCCGGACAGGTAGGCAGCCACCGAACGATCGATCGCGGCCTTCGAGTTCAACTGCCAGTCGGCGACCGGCGGCCCCGCGCAGGCCGCTGCCAGCATGCAGGCGGAGCAAACCTGCGCGCGCTGCCGGCGCCGCCAGCCGCTCATGGCAGCTTCAGCTCGGTGTCGCGCGCGAACGGCCATTTGCGGTTGACTTCGTCAACCAGGTATTCGACCTTGCGCAGGCTCACCTCGACCTCGGCCCGCAGCGCCCCCAGGTCGGTGGTCGCCACGCGCACGTTCGAGGCCACCGCCTGTGCCTGCTGAAGTACGGCATCGACCTTCTTCAGGGTTTCGCGCGCATCGCCCAGCGCCGCATCGAGTTGCGCGATGGCCGCGCGGCTGCGGTTCAGAGCGCCGTCGTCACCGAATGCCTGGGCATCGGCGTGGGCGGCGATGCTGTCGATCCTGGCCAGCAGTGCGTTGGTGCGGTCCAGCGCCGCGACCAGCTTGCGGGCGTCCTTGTCGTTGCCGAACAGCACGCCGAGCGCACCCTGCTGGCCGTTCAATTTCTCGGTCATCACCTGCAGGTTCGCCACGCTCGCGCTGAGCGGCGAGCCCGGCGCCGTCAGCGCGGTCACATTCTGGACCAGGTCGCGCGCGGCCGACACCAGGTGCGGAATCTCGGCTGTGGCGTCGCCGACCAGCACCTTGCGCACCGCCCCATCGGGCAGCGGCGGATCGCTCAGGATGCCGCTGAAGACGCGGATGCTGGTCGTGCCCAGCAAGCCGCGCTCCAGCGTGAACACGCTCGATTCGCGCAGCCAGTGCGCGTCCTTCTGCGGCACGTCGACCACGATACGGGCGTTGCCGTCGGGATCGAGCTCGATGCGGCGCACCCGCCCGATCGGGAAGCCGGAAAACGTCAGATCCATGCCGACCTTCACGCCTTCGGAGTCGTCCGCCACCAGCACCAGTTGCTGGGTGGGCTCGAAAACGCCACGCGCGTACATCACGTACACGACGGAGCCGCCGACCAGAAGCAGCATCAGCAGCAGCAGCGCAGCGACCTTGAACTCCAGGTGTGCGACCGGTGGCATCGGGGCCGAGGGATTGTTCGCCATGGATCCAGGTCCGCCTGAGTCAGTAATAGTTGCCTATCAGCGAGGCCGCTTCGATCAGCAGGATCGCCATGAACATCCGGATCAGCCCTCGCATCTCGACGCTCGAACGCGAGCGCGTGCGGGGATCGTATAGAACCGAGACGACTGGAATCAACGACACGGCCAGGCTCATCAGCGCGACCTTCAGCATGAAAATCACGGCCACCGCCGGGGTGAAGATCTGGCCGACGGTGTGCGTATAGCCTTCAAATCCCCACCGCGTGAAGCCGTACGCGGAAAGGTAGGCGAGCACCAGTGTCAGCACACAGCTCACCGAGGCCAGCATCAGCACCGCAAACACGCCGGCCAGCGCGCGTGGCAGCACCTCGTGGTGCAGCGGATCGGTGCCCTGGATTTTCAGCGAGTCGAATTCCCCGCGCGAGCGCATCCCGGCGATCTCGGCACCGTACGGAATCGTGCACCGCAACGCGACGAACAGCGCGGCGGTCAAGGGGATCAGTTCGAGCACGAGCACCCGCACCACCATCTCCAGCGCGTACTGGGAAAGGCCGTAGCTCAAGGCCGTTACCAGCACGATCCGGATCAGCACGAGGCTGAGCAAGGCCGACAGCACTGTGAACCACAGCAGGTTCGGCGCGGCGCTTACGTAAATCTGGCGCAGCAGCGCCGAGCGGTTGGTCCGGCCGTAACTGGACGGCGACAGCCCCAGCGCGACGATCAGCGCCCCCAGGTGAACGATCCGCCACCAGCCCGCGAGCCAACGCAGCGCCGATCCGCCCAATTCGGCGAGCGCGCCCTGGCGGAACGAGGTCGGGACCATGTCACGAATCTACCGAAACGCGCGGCAGGACTCCACTTTGGGAGAAAATGTACCAACCGGACGGCACGGGCCGGATCGGGCGGTACCGGCAGTCGAAGGGGGCGCGATGGGGCGATTTGCTCGGCTTCTGGCGACGCGACGCTGGCGACGGCTCGCGGTCGCAGCGCTGCTGGTCCTGGGCGGGTTCCTGCTGTGGGCCTCGGTCGCCGCTCCGAGCGGAGCCGTCGCGATGCTGCTGGGCCTGGTGCTGGAGGCGGTCGGATTGGCGCTGGAGCACCGCGACCTCTAAAGCGCACTAAATCCGCAACCCACCCTGGGTGAAGCGATGGTCGCCCGGAATCGTGGTGTAGTCGTCGACCTCCTGTACCGTTTGTACGAGGTCGGGAAGCCTCTTGTGAACGCGCCAGGCATGCAGCCAGTCGCCCACTTCGCCGGGACCCATGGGCGAAATCATTCGGTCAGCGAAGAGCAGGGCCGAGCGGATGGCAGCGCACATCGACTTGTCCAGCGCCCGCTGCGCCTCCGTCATCGAGGCACCCGGACGCGCTAGATCCGCGGCCCGGTCGTACGCGGGCGTCTGCACCTCACCCGTCAGGCGCACATCCGGCTCGATTTCGAAAAGGGCCACCTGCGCCAGCGTCTTGATATCCTCCAGAAGCCGCATCAGGGACTCCTGGTAAGAGCCCATCCACGCGCCCGCCTTACTGCAAACCTGCGACAGCGACGCGAAGCGCTTGGTCTCCCACGAGTTAATCGGCGTGTGCTGGCGCCAGTAGACGGCATACTGAATGATGGGCCAAGCCAGGCTCGACGGTAGCTGGCGCCTCATCTTGGCCGGGTCGAAAGCGAGGTGCGTCAGCGCCCAGCTCATTTCGTGGATGCGAGGCCCCGCGCCAAAGGGAGAATCGGGCGGCCCGCCGGCGGCGAGCTGCGCCTGAAACGCCGGGTCCAGTTTTCCGATGTCGTGCAGGAATCCCGACAGAAGCGCTCCGAGGGCCCAGTCCGGGCGCCGCGGATGGTGAGTCTCCACGTGCTTTCGCGCAACCAAGCCCACCAGCGCACAGTGGCTGGCGAGGGGTTGCTTGGCGGCATTGGCGATATTAAGCGGCCTGCCGCCTGCGTTACCAGTTGCGTGTTCGCTGCTCGGATTCACGGAAAAGCGCAGTCGAAAAGACACACTGCATCGGATGGGCAAATGGATCTTACGGGTTGGGGACTTGCCCAGAGGAGTCGGAAAGCGTGACACTTTGGCCGCAATCCGGTGGCCGGGCGTGTCGGGGGTCCGCGAACCTCGGACTCCGGGCTGGGTCTCAGAAATACCGCGCGACCTTCAAAAGGACGCTTCCCGCCTGCGGCAGGCTGCCGAAATCCGAGCGCCGTGCGCCCAGATCGACCAGCACGAGGCCTCCGATCGTCCACCGGTCCGACAGGTAGTAGTCGGCAGCCCATTGAACCCGTGTCGAGCCGTCCGCCAGATCGGTGTTGACGAAGCCGGTCAGCTCCAACTTCGGAACGAAGGCGTCCACCCAGTCGGCGCGCAGAAAGATCAGGCTGCGGCTGACCGGTTCCTGCTGGTCGAGCGCATAGTCGCGGATGTACCAGAGCTCTGCGGCGACCGGCGACCGGCTCGTCGTGCCGTGGCCTGTCTGGAACCAGTTGTTCCAGTCGCTGCGCGAGAAGCCAGCCTGGTTGTAGTGGAACTCGAGATTGAACGTGATTTTGGGCTGCTCTGTCGTGTAGGAAGCCCCGGCCGCGAGCTCACTGCGAAAGCGCTGCTGCGCGTCCTCCGGCAACACGGAAGGCGCGCCGGGAGGCAGCGAGCCGGTCGCGCGGCCGAAGCGCAGCGCATCGTCGATCAGGCTCGCACGCGGACCCCCCGACCACTCCGCGTAAGCGACCACGCTCTGGCCGACGCTTGCAGTCAGATTCATTCCCCAACGGGTTCGTCCATCCTCGCGGTAAGCGAGAAATTCCGGGCTTAAGCCTTCGCCGATGTCGACGCTTGCCTTCAGCAGGAATCGGTCCTGCGCATTGGTCCGATCGAACATCGGATCGAAACTGTGCAGCTTCAAATCGGTGTAGATCGGGCTCGTAGAAGCGACCGCCGGCGCGTACACCGCCGTCAGCGAGCCGCCTGCCCAGATGCGCTGCAGGCGGACCATCAGCGTTCCGAGCCGATCCTCGCGCAGCACGACCGGATCGACCGACAACGGCTCGACCACTGCGCGCGTCTTGAAGAAGTCGGTCGGATTGAAGCCGAGCGCTACGCCGCTCTTGATGTTGATCCGTCCCGTGTCGACGAACACGCGCTCGAGCGGCTCCCAACTCGCATAGGCCTCGCGCAGATCGTTGATCACGTTCTCGTGGCTTGGGAAGTTCGGCTGATTCTGGGCGCGCAGGTTCAGACGTCCGCTGTAGTTCAGGTTGAGGTCCTTTCCAAGGCGCCATTCGTCGCGCACGTCGAAAAGCAGCCGCTCCTGCCAATTGGAGGCCTGCGGGGGAGGAAACGGTACGACCCCGCCCCGCCGCCAGGACTGCGTGAAGGCGTTTTCCAGATAGAGCTTCCCCGTTGCGCGGGTCGAGGCCGATGCCTCGGCAGTCGAGTTCGGCGGGGCTTGGGCGGGCTTCGGGATCAACTCGAGATCCTTGTTCTCGTCGGCCTGTTCGCCTGCCAACGCCGCCCCGCTCAACGCGACGCTCAACAGCAGCGTCAGGCAGGCGCGCACCATCATTTGATCTGCAAGCGGGGCAGGTAGTCGCGCTGGAACCAGGCTTCGGGAATATCCTGATACGCGTACTCACCGAAGGCGGCGGTGGTCGCCCGCGAGGTATCGACCGCGTCGATGATGACCGCCTCGGTCGGGCGAACGGCCCCGAGCCGCTCCGAGAAATTGCGGAAATACAGGATCTTCAGCAGCCGGCCGCTGTCCGAGTAGAACTTTCCCTTGATCGGATAAAAGCTTCCCTGCTCGATCCAGTACTCGACGCGGTTGTACGTGGCCAGATCGTTGGCGGCCTTCAGGTCCAGATGCCAGCACTGGTGCGGCTGGCGCGTCGCATCGTCGATCTTCTCGGTTCCGACGATGCTTGCGGTGTAGTCGATCGCCAGGTTCACCGTCAGGATGTCGCCGATTGCGGCTTGTCCGATCAGGCGCTGCTGCGCCGAAATGCGCACGCTCACCTTCGAGTCAGGGTCGAAGAACCACAGCGAGTGGCCATCGAGCAGGACTCGCTTGCCGGCGTCGCGTGCCGGCTCCACGTACTGGATCAGATTGCGAAACTGGTGAGTCGTCAGATCCTCCTTGGAAAATACGGCGAGCGTGTCGTGGTCCCGCTCCTTGCCGGCGACGTACTCGGTGAGCGTCAGCGTGGTGCGGAAGGGCCGGCCCGGGTTCCTCACCTTGTCGGTCGCGGTCACGATTTCCTGTGCGCTCTGAGCGTGCACCGCAGCTCCGAGCAGCAGCGTCAGGGCGAGGGTAACGATTCTGGCTGCGAGGTTCATGGCGCGCTCACACATGCCTCAAGGCGTCGACCACCGGCAGCCGCGCCGCGCGGTTAGCCGGAAGCAGGGCCGCCATCGTCGCTACCGCGGCCAGTCCGAACCACGCACCGATCAGCAGCAGCGGGCGGCCCGCCACGTCCAGGCGCAACGGGACCTCGGTGACATTTCCCGGCGGAATCCAGGTCATCCCGGCGTGATTGAGCAGCCCTGCGATCGCGTAGGCAAGGAGCGCACCGATCGTGGCGCCGATCGCTCCGATCATCGATCCCTCGATGATGAACTGCGAACGGATGCCGCTGCGGCGCACGCCCATCGCGCGGATCGTTCCGATCTCGTTGGTCCGTTCCATCACGTTCATCGTCATCGTGTTGACCACGGCGAACAGCACGATCACGCCCATCACCAGCGCGATGAATAGGAAGATCGAGCTGAACATCCGGACGACCTGGCCGTAGAACGGGGTCAGCTCCCCAAAATCGCGCACATCGAGGTCCAGATGGTTCTGCCTGAAAAGCGCCGTAAGCCGGGCTCTCGCGCCCGGCAGGTCCTCGCTGCGGCGCAACTGCAGCACGATGCCGGTCACCTTATGCTCGCCCCGGCCGTAGACCAGCTGTTGCGCGAGCGCCAGGTGCATTGCGATGAAGTTGTCATCGAGCTCCTTGACTCCCTGCGGCTCGCCGCCGCTGACCGTCAGCCTCACGACATTCGGCGCGCCGCCGCTGGTCGCGGCCAGAAGATCGATCTGGGGCATCCGGCTCGAATCCGAACGGTCGTTGCCGAGATCGTGGAGCGCAAGTTGCGCGATGTCCGGCTTCAGGGCCGCCGTTGCGTCGCCGGGCGATGCGGGCATTGCCCGCAGCGGTGGGCAGCCCGCCAATCCCAGCGGTGCGCACAGTCCGAGCACGCGAGCCAGCCCCACGCCGATCAGCCCGCGCGATGGGTCGGCGTCGGACAGCCGCGCATCGGGGGAGTAATTCCGGCTGGCGCTGAATTCATCCCACTGCCGCATCCTCTCACGGTCGGATGGAATCAGGCCGATCCCGAGGAAGGTCTTGGACGCCTCGACCTCGCCGCTGAAGTTGCCGGCGATGCCGACCAGCGACTGCGTCGGGGTGATCACCCGGATCATCGGCCCCACCACGGAATCGTGTTCGATCAGCTTCATCACGTCCTGATAGCGATCGATCCCGTAGGCCGCCGGATTTCCCGCCCCCAGTAGAAAGTAACCGTCGCGGAAAACCGTCAGATGGCCGATCCGCTGCACGTTATTGGTCTCCAGGCCCGCGAAGATGTACGAGGCGAATCCGCCGAACAGCAGCATCGCCATCGCGCCCGCGGCCACCGCCGAGCCGGTCATGGCCGATCGGCGCAAGTTGCGCAGCATGTTGCGAAACGCGATCTTGATCAGCATTCTCATCGTGTGCCTCCGCTCTTGTGGTCGACCAGCTCTCCGTCCCGGATCGCGTAGATCTCGTCGGCGTGCGACATCAGCTGCGGATCGTGGGTCGCGAAAATGAACGTCGTGTGCGACTGCGTCTGGACCCGGCGCATCAGCTCGATGATCGAAGCGCCGGTCGCCGAATCGAGGTTCGCCGTCGGCTCGTCCGCCAGGACGACCTGAGGGCCTTTCACGAGCGCGCGAGCGATCGCAACCCGCTGCCGCTGGCCGCCGGAGAGCTGGTTGGGGCGCTGGCGCGCCTGGCCGGCCAGTCCCACCGCCTCCAGCATCTCGAGCGTGCGCTTGCGCCGCTCTGCCGGTGCCATGCCCACCAGCAACAGCGGATATTCGACATTCTCGTACGCGGAAAGGACCGGAACCAGGCTGAACGTCTGGAAGATGAAGCCGATGTTGCGCGCCCGGAAGTCGGAGACGGCGTCGTCGGCGAGTTCGGCGATCTTCTGACCGCAGACCTCGACTGCGCCGCGCGTGGGCGAATCGATGCAGCCGATCAGGTTCAACAAAGTCGTCTTGCCGCTGCCCGAGGCCCCGATCACGACCGAAAAGCGGTGATACGGAATCTCCAGGCTGAGGCCCTTTAGCGCCGCCACGTCGACTGCGCCCGACCGGTACGTCTTCGCAACCCCGCTCAAACGCACCACCGCTGCGGTGTCGCCGGCTGGCGTTGCAGCTTCCAGTGGACTCATTTTCCCCATCGCGTTCACCTTCCCTCCCGACTGCTGGTGTGGTACCGTTTGGTACCGATGGATCGAATACTACGGTACCACTCGGTACCATGTCAAGGAGTTTTGTGGGACGTGTCAAATCCGCGGAGAAAGAGCGCGATCAACCTGCGCCGGACGACCCCGTTCGCGGACGGATCCTGTCGGCCGCGTTTGGGGCGTTCAAGGAACACGGATACGCGCAGGCCAGCACGCTGGAGATCGCGACGCGCGCCAAGGTTTCGAAGCGGGAGCTGTATGCGCTGTTCGGCAGCAAGCAGCAGATGCTGGTCTCGTGCATCTCCGAGCGCGCGCAGCGGATGCGACTGCCGGCGAACTGGCCCGCATTGCGCAATCGCGGCGACCTCGATGCGGCGCTCAGCGCCTTCGGCGCGGTGTTGTTGCACGAAATCAGCGACCCGGACGTCGTCGCGGTGTTCCGCCTGGCCATCGCCGAGGCCGATCGCTCGCCGGAAGTCGCTCAGGCGCTGAATACGTTCGGACGTCAACCCAGCCTTACCGCGCTGCGAGGCCTGCTGGAACAGGCGCGATCGGCCGGTCTGCTGGACGGCAGCGATCCGGGCCGGATGGCAAGCCAGTTCATCGGGCTGCTGTGGGAAGACCTGATGGTGTGCCTGACGCTGGCCATCGTCGCGCGGCCCGGCCCGAACGAAATCCGCCGGCGCGCACGAGACGCCACGGATGCGTTCCTGCTCCTGCATCCGGAGCGTGGCGCCACATGAGCTCTTCTATACTCTTTCAATAACGACGGCGGCAGCCGAGAAAGCAAGGGGGGGCAGCCGGGTGAGCTGGTGGGCTTGGGTCATCGGCGGCGCGGTCCTTCTGGGGGCCGAGCTCGCTTTCGTCGATGCGCAGTTTTATCTTGTCTTTGTCGGCAGCGCGGCCATCCTTGTCGGCGTGATCGTCGCGGCAACGCCCTGGCTTGCCGCCTGGGCGCAGTGGGCCGTGTTCGCGGCCCTGGCGATCGTTTCGATGGTGACGTTCCGCAGCCGCGTCTACGAGCGTCTGCGCGGCCGCACCCCGCCGGTCCGCACCGGACCGGCCAACGAGGTCCTCACGCTGCCGGCTTCCCTCGCACCGGGCGAGACCTGCCAGGCGGAGCACGGCGGCACCTTCTGGACCGTGCGCAACGACAGCGATACGACTATCCCGTCCGGCGGGCGCGCGCGGATCTCGCGCGTGCATGGACTGACCCTGCTGGTCCGACCGGATGCCTGATCAACCCACGATGGACTCACCATGGTCACCTCATACGCCTTCATCGTCATTGCTGTGGTCGTCGTCATCGTGGTCGCGAAATCCTCGACCGTGGTGCCTCAGCAAAGCGCGTACGTGGTCGAAAGCCTCGGCCGATACAGCCGGACGCTTCAAGCCGGATTCCACGTTCTGATCCCCTTCGTCGAGCGCGTTGCCTACCGCCACAGCCTGAAAGAGCAGGCGATCGACGTTGCCGAGCAGGTCTGCATCACGAGGGACAACGTCCAGGTAGCGGTCGACGCGGTTCTGTACATGCAGGTGCTCGATCCGCATCTGGCTTCATACGGCATCACCAATTACAGCTTCGCGATCTCCCAGCTCGCGCAGACGACGCTGCGCAGCGAGATCGGAAAGATCGAGCTCGACCGCACCTTCGAGGCCCGCGGCGTGATCAACGCCAACGTGGTTGCCGAGCTCGACAAGGCATCGGTCGCCTGGGGCGTGAAGGTGATGCGCTACGAGATCAAGAACATCACGCCGCCGCAGGACGTGCTGTCCGCCATGGAGAAGCAGATGCGGGCCGAGCGCGAAAAGCGCGCCGTCGTGCTGACCTCGGAGGGCGAGCGCGACGCCAAGATCAACCAGGCCGAGGGCGACAAGCAGCGCGTCATCAAGGCTTCGGAGGCGAGCAAGCAGCAGCAGATCAACGAGGCCGAAGGCCAGGCGGCGGCGATTCTCGCGGTCGCGACCGCCACCGCCGAGGGTCTGCGCAAGGTCGGCGATTCGCTCGCGGGCCGCGGCGGCATCGAGGCAATGCAGCTGCGAATCGGCGAGGAATACCTGCGTCAGTTCGGCAAGATTGCAAAGGAGAGCACCACCCTGATCGTCCCGGGCCAGCTCAGCGACCTGGCCTCGGTCGTCGCGATGGCGACCAGCATCATTCGAAAGACACCATCGCCGCAGCCTTAGGAGGCGGTCTCGCCCGATCTGCGGAATTCAGAACGTTTCCGCAACGCCGTCTCAGATGCTGGTCAGCGCCGACGCTCGCGTCGAGGCGGACCGGGTCCGCGTCAGGTAAGCCGTGGCGCCGAGCCGTTCGAAGACTCCTTCGGCCTGTGCCACGGCTGCCGCATCTCCCTGCAGCAAGGCCTGGCCCTGCTCCAGTGGACAGCCGATCCGGCTCCACGCTTCGGCGGCCTCGCGCCAGCGGCCGGCGACCTGAAGCCCGCGCGCGCTGGCCGGATCCAGGCCTTCGACGGGCAGGCCATGCAGCCACAACCAGTAGCCGAGCTCGTCGACGTAGCATTGCAGGCCGAGCTGCCTGGAACGGTCGAATGGGGCGCGCACCTGGTCCGACGCAGGGCCCAGACCCAGGCCTTTGAGCCAGCTCACCTCGCAACGGACGATCGCAGCAGGAACGAGACGTTGCGGCTCGCCGGATCCCGCTGCAAGCTCGGCCACCTGGCGCAACGCTTCGTCTATCCCAGGGTCGCCCCGTGCCGCTTTCAGGCGCACGATCACCAACAGCGACGGGATAAGCAGCACCACCGCCCCGGTTGGATGATGGCGCCCCAGCGCGTACAGCGCATCGGCCTCGGCCTCGCTCCAGCGGCCTCGCTCGAAATGCGTCCGGGCTCGCCATCCGGTGCTGTAGTTGTCCCATAGGTCGGCGTCGTAACGGACGAAAAAGGCGCTGGAAGATTCCTCGAAGAGCTGCTCGGCGCGCTGGTACATCCGGTTCTCGACCAGCTGACAGATCAGATTGATATAGCTCCGCTGGGACGCGTTGTCCAAGCGGTTCTTCACGGCGATGACCAGGCTGCGCTCCAGCATCGCCTGACCGCGTTCCCGCTCGCCGAGCGCGAACCGGGCCGTTCCGATGTTGTTTAGCACCTCGGCCATGATCCGCTCGTCCTGGCGCTGCTCGGCCAGCGCGAGTGCGCGCGCGCCGGCTTCGATCGCTTCGGCATGGCGGGAAGCGAGCATCTCGATTCGAGTCAGCTCGCAAAGCGCTTCCAGGTATTCCGGGCTGTCGCGAAATGATTCGAGCAGCGCCGTGGCCTCGTGGGCGAAGCGGCTGGCTTCCTCGCCACGGCCCAGGTACTGGTATGTTCGTGCCAGGTGCGAGATGACGCGCCCCTGCTCGCGCACGCGGCCGAGGTCTTTCCAGATCTGGAGAGCCTGTTCGTAGTACGACTTCGCCGTCACCGTCTGATTGTGCATGTGGTTTTCCCACGCGCAGGCCTCCAGGATCGTCGCGCGCGCCTCTGGAGCAGCCGCACCGGCAACCTCCAGTGCCCAGGCGTACAGCGCGGCCCCTTCGCGGTGCGCCCCGCGCCTGGACGCCTCTTCGGCCGCCTGTGGCGCGTACCTCAGCACGTCGGCTGGGCGGCCTGCGGCTTTTGCATGGTGCACCAGGCGAGCCGACGACACCGGTCTGACCGCATTGCGTTGCAGGCAGTCGAGCATCCGCGCGTGCAGCCGCCGCAACTCGTACGGGGCGATCGCCTGCTCGACGGCCCGCCGCGCCAGCTCGTGCCGGAACCGCAGCGACTCACCATCGGACAGCAGCAGCCCGGACGACAAGGCCTCCCGCACGGCAGCCCCGTCCGGATCGATCAGCTGCTCGACGATCCAGTGCTCGATGCGGCCCGGCACCGTCGAGGTGAGCTCGAGCAGCGCCCGCACCGGCGCTGGCTGCCGCGCCACGCGAGCCTGTACCGCGTCGCGCACCGTGGCCGGCAATCCCCCGGCCTCCAGCAGTTCCGTCACGTAAAACGGATTGCCACCGGTCGTGACCATGATGCCGTCGGCTGAGCGACCGGCTTGACGCGCGAGCTCTTCCACGGCCGCCCCACTGAGCGATTGCAAGGGAACGCGAGTCACCGCTTGTTGCAGGTCGCCCAGTACCAGCCGCAGTGGATGCTGGTCCGACAGTTCGTCGTCGCGGTACGTCAGCACCAGCAGCACCGGCGCGGTATGGATGCGTCGACCCAGGTATTTGACCAGGTCCAGCGTGGCGGCGTCCGCCCAGTGCAGGTCCTCGAGCAGCACAACGGTCGGCTGCCTCTGCAGGCTGTCCAGAACGTGAGCGAACAGCTCGGCCCGAGCGTCTGCTAGACCCATCAGTCCGCGCGTCGTGGCGTCGAGTTGGCCGACGAAGTCGTGCAGCGGTCCCAGCGGCCTGGGGGAGAAAAGCGCCTCGCAACTGCCGCGCAGCACGCGGACGCCTCGCAACCCGGACACGAATGCGTTGCACAGCGATGACTTACCGATGCCCGCCTCGCCGTACACGAGGCACACGGCGCCCTGGCTTTTGATCGCCGAATCCATTGCGCGGGCCAGCGCGTCCAGCGCATCCTGCCGCTCGAGCAGCGGAGCCGTCGGCGCGGCCGGCGTCACGTGGGCAGGTGCGGGCGTTGCGCCCGATTCCACGACCGCGGGCTCGCCACGTTGCGCCGGATCACCGGTGTCGCGCTCGGGGACCAGCCGGTATCCGCGCCCGGCGACCGTGAGGATCGCCGCCGGCCCGAGCAACCGGCGCAGCGTCGAAATCTGGACCTGCAGGTTGTTCTCCTCGACCACCACGTCGGGCCAGACCCGGTCCATCAGCTCGCGCTTGGTCACGAGCTGCCCGGCCTTTTGCGCAAGCGCACACAGCACCTCGAACGCGCGCCCACCCAGTTGGACGGACCGACCGTCGATCAGAAGGTGCGACTCATCGGGGCGCAGAACAACGCCCCCTGCAAACCGGATTTCCCGCATCGACCCTCCGGAACTAGTGCAGTTTATTCGGTCCGGCCTTGTGCCCCCGAATGTACCGCCGTGCTGAAGTCGCAACTCCGGCTCAGGCCGTCGAAGGTATCAGGCGACGTGCAACGCGTCGGTCGCCTCGTCGATCAGGAGGGCTGGTGGCAGGGTCATGGCGAGGAAGTCGTTTCGCTTTTCTGAGGCGCCGCCGGTCAACGCGTCGTCGGCCCCGCAGCAGCCAGCACTTCCCGCACCTTGGTGATCAGCACACTGCGGTCGATCGGCTTGACCAGAAAATCGGCGGCGCCCGCGCGCCGGCTCTCGATCACGATTTCGCGGCCGCTCTGCCCGGTCAGCATCACCACCGGGATATTCGCCAGGACGGGATGGGCGCGGAAGCGACGCGTCGCCTCGAGGCCGTCGACGTTCGGCAAGAGCACGTCCATCAGCACCAGGTCCGGATGGTCGGCCATCGCCAGCGCGAATGCCTCCGAGCTGTCGGCGGCAAACGCGAGGTCGTACGGCTCGCCGCTCAGGTACTTGGCGAGCAGCTTGCGTTGAAACGGGTCGTCGTCGACCACCAGCAGCCGGTGCACCCTGTGCTGGGCCACCGACTTCATCGACTGCGCTGCCTGCACGTAGGGCGCGGCATCCGCCTGCAACTGGTCCATCCAACGACGCACCGGCGCGACCGCGTCAGACAGGGCCTGCAGGCCCGCGCCTACGCTCTCGCGACGAATCCGGCCCAGCTCGCCGCGCACCGCTTCGACCGAGGAGGAGTCGCTCGCGCCACCGGCCTGCAGCCGCGCCGGCAGCTGATCGAACGCGGAGTCGACGCCTTTGCCGATCCGGTCGGCAGCAGCGCGGATCGTCTCGATGTGCTGAGCGCCGGCGGCCAGCCGGTCGTCGATGAACTCCCCGATCGAGCCCAGACGCCGTGCGCTGTCGACGACGTCACCCGGGTAGCGCGCCGCGCTCTGCATCGCGGCCAGGTGACGTAAAGCGCTGTAGACCGCCATCGGAACCCGATAGCCGTCGTAGGACATCGGCCAGAACAGGATGTAGTCGTCGAAGTGTTCGGTCCGGCACAGCTCGAACACCCTTTTCACATCGTCCTTGTGGCAAAGAACAATGGTCCGGTGCGGCTGTTCGCGGATAGCCCGGCTGTGGCGGTACAGCCCCAGATAATAGACCTCGGCCTTCTCGAGTTCCTCGAAAGCCAGTACCAGCACCTGCGGCCGGCACGCTTCGAAATCGGACAGCGCCGATTCAGGCACCCAGGACGACCGCACGCCGTCGAACTCCTCCGACAGCAGCTTGGACACGACCGACGCGTTGGCCTGCGCGTCCGACGCCACCAGGATCGTGGCGTTCGACCGTGCGCGCCGCGCGGATTCGGCCCTGGCGTCGGTCATGCGACGCTTACTTTCCGGTTGCCCGCAGCCGCCTGCTGACGGCGCCGATTTCGGCCATCACCGCCAGGACGGTCCGCTCCATGCTGTGAGACGGGCCGGAGCGGGCACCGGCTTCGAGGCGCTCGCACAACTCGCCGAGTTGCATTGCGCCGACCGTTCGCGAGGATGACTTCAGCTTGTGCGCGGCGAGGGCAAGATCCCCGCTACGGTTGTCGCGAAGCGCCGATTCGATATCGTCGGTGCCGTGCTGCAAGGCCCCCTCGAAGTCGCGCAGAACCTCGGCCGCCAGCTGCTCGTCGCCATCCAGCAGGTCGATCAGAACCGTCTCGTCGAAGGTCGGCAGCCTGGCGCCGCCGTCACTGTGCGGAATCGGTCTGCGTGCGTCATTGTCCATGTTAACTCCGCGTCCATGTCAGCAGTCGGTCCCGCAGGACGGCCGCTCGAGCTCCGGCGCGCGCCAGCCACGGTATGGGCAGATTCGATTCCAAGGGAAGGCGCAGGCGGTCCGGCGGCAGATTGCAAGCGTGTCGCAGGCCCGCGGCCGGCGTTCCGCGGAAAAGAACAGCGCCTCTCGATCAATCCCGGGATTCGAACGAGTGCCCCTACGGGGGCACCCGACGGCAGGTCCCCCTAAGGCCCGGTCACCAGTGCCAGCGCGAAGCCGTCGTAGCCCTTGGCCCCGACCGTCTGGATGGTGGTCGCGCTCACGCGCGGCTCCGATGCCATCAACTCGTTCAGCCTGCGCACGCCTTGTACGCTGGCGTCGAGGCTGGCGGCCTCGATCACGGCGCCGTCGCGCACCACGTTGTCGACCACGATCAGGCTGCCAGGGCGCGAAAGCTGCAGCGCCCACTTGAAATACGCCGGGATGTTCGGCTTGTCGGCGTCGATGAAGCTCAGGTCGAACGGTCCCGCCCTTTCGGCGGCCAGTTGCGCCAGCGTGTCGAGGGCCGGTCCCAGCCTCAGCTGGACCCGCTGGGACAGCCCCGCGTGCGCAATGTTGGCGCGCGCCACTTCGGCGTGCGTCGCGTCGATCTCCAGCGTCACCAGCCGACCGTCGGCGGGTAACGCGCGCGCCAGCCAAATCGTGCTGTAGCCGCCCAGCGTGCCGATCTCCAGGATCGCCCGCGCCCCGAGCACGCGCGCCAGCAGGTTCAGCAGCTTGCCCTGGCTCGGCGCCACGTTGATCGCCGGAAGACCGGCCTGCGCACTGGCCTGCAGCGCGGCCTCCAACGCGGCGTCGTGCCCGACCAGTAGATCGTCCACGTAGCGGTCGACCGCAGTCCAGGTCTGCTGATTCATCCGATCATCATACAAAAAGGGCCGCGCTCGCCGGCGGCCCTCGTTCTGTTGTCTGCGTATCGGTCACGTCAGCGCGCTGACGATCTTCCTCATTTCATCGAGGGAAAAGCTGCGCAGTGTTTCGGACCGCACATTGCCTTGAGAGCCGAGCTTCAACAGCGCGGCCGTGACGGCTTCGTCGGTGCCCTCGCAGACGATTGCCATGTCATAGCGCCCCACCGTGTAATAGATGCCCTTGACGCTGACGCCCGCCTTTTCGGCCGTCGCCTTGAAGGCCGCATAGCGGTCGGGCGATTCCTTGATACCGCGGATTCCCTGTTCGGTGAAATTCACCAGGCTGATGAATGTCGCCATCGCTTACCTCCATCATTGAACGATTTCGCCTCGGCGGTCTACACGCCGACAGGCCAGAGCGGAGAAAGACCGCCGCTTCTCCGTGGCCAGGCGCTCCCGGGAAAAAGGGAGTGCTGCCGGCAAGGCTACGCGCTTGGAATTCCTCTAACCATGACCCGGTTTACAGGAATACCGCACACGGGCGTCACTGCAATCAGGTTTTCAGGCGATAGCCGGTCCTGAAGATCCAGACGACGACCGCCAGGCCCGCGAGGAAGAATCCCAGCGTCGCGGCCAGGCTGGTTGCGACACTGACGTCCGAGTTGCTGTAAAAGCTCCAGCGAAAGCCGCTGATCAGGTAGACGACCGGATTGAACAGCGTCACGGTTCGCCATGCGGGCGGCAGCATGTCGATCGAATAAAAGGCGCCGCCCAGGAACGTGAGCGGCGTCATCACCAGCATCGGAATGAACTGCAGCTGCTCGAAGCTGTTGGCCCAGATGCCGATGATGAAGCCGAACAGGCTGAACGTCGCGGCCGTCAGCACCAGGAAGCCGACCATCCAGATCGGGTGCTGGATCTGGATCGGAATGTAGAAGGCGGCGGTGATCAGGATGATCAGCCCGAGCGCTATGGATTTGGTCGTTGCCGCGCCGACGTAGGCCAGCACGATTTCCAGCGACGACACCGGCGCCGACAGGATCTCGTAGATCGTGCTGGTGAATTTGGGAAAGTAGATGCCGAACGAGGCGTTGGAAAGACTCTCGGTGAACAGCGTCAGCATGATCAGCCCCGGTACGATGAAGGCGCCATACGGCACACCGTGCACTTCGCTCATCCGGCTGCCGATGGCGGCGCCAAAGACGACGAAATACAGCGACGTCGTGATCACCGGCGTCAGAAGGCTTTGCATCAGCGTTCGCGTGGCCCGGCCCATTTCCAGCTTGTAAATGGCCCATACCCCGTGCCGGTTGAATGCCTGCACGTTCATGGGCGCGCCCCCGCCCGTTCGCTCACCAGGCTGACGAAGATCTCCTCCAGCGAGCTTTGTCGCGTGTTCAGATCATGAACCGCGATGCCGAGCTCGCTCATCCGTTTCAGCAGGGCCGGAACCCCGGTGTCCTGCTCGACCGAATCGAAGCGGTACTCGATTTCGCGCCCGCCATCCTTCAAGGCCAGCGACCAATCGCCCAGCGCCGCCGGGATCACCGCCATCGGCTGCTGCAGATGCAGCGTCAGTTGCTTCTTGCCGAGCTTCTTCATCAGCTCGGTCTTGTTCTCGACCAGGATCAGCTCGCCCTTGTTGATCACTCCGATCCGGTCGGCCATCTCCTCGGCCTCGTTGATGTAGTGCGTCGTCAGGATGATCGTGACCCCCGCCTGGCGCAGGCCGCGCACCAGCGCCCACATGTCGCGCCGCAGCTCCACGTCCACGCCGGCGGTCGGTTCGTCCAGGAACAGGATCTGCGGCTCGTGCGACAGCGCCTTGGCGATCATCACGCGGCGCTTCATGCCGCCCGACAGCGTCATGATCCGGTCCTTGCGCTTGTCCCACAGCGACAGGTCGCGCAGCAGCTTCTCGACAAACGCGGGATTGGGCGCGCGCCCGAACAGCCCGCGCGAAAAGTTCACGTTCGACCAGACCGATTCGAACGCGTAGATGCTCAGCTCCTGCGGCACCAGCCCGATCGTCGAGCGCGCGGCGCGGTAGTCGCGCACGATGTCCTGGCCGTCGACCAGCACCGTGCCCTCGGTCGGCGTGACGATGCCGCACACGATGCTGATCAGCGTCGTCTTGCCGGCTCCGTTCGGCCCGAGCAGGGCGAAGATTTCGCCCTTGCGGATTTGAAGATCGATGCGCCTCAGCGCCTGCAGGCCGGACGCATAGGTCTTGGTCAGGTTCGAGACGGAGATGATCGGCCGCACCGTTCGGATTATCGCAGGCCGCGCTCCGGTCACATTTGGCGCCGGCTCACCGAGCCGCCGCCGATGGCGCACGGCGATGACGACGTGGTGTCGGAATCCGCGCACGCCCCTGCTTCCCCGTGCCGAAAGCGCCGCAAAGCCACACCCCATTCAGGGAAAGGAAACAATCGGTCTGCACCAAATTCAGGTAAATCGTTCATTTACAGAGCGCGGCTTTTGGTGTGCAGTCCCATGTCCCGGACTCCAGGACCGTGATCGATGACACCCAGCCGCAAACCGACCAACGCTAGCCGGCCTCCCAGTCGGGCGAGCGACGGCGGACTAATCCGGGAGCTGGTCGCGCACCTGCGGCGCGAACGCGCGGCACTGCGCAAGGAATGGGCCCGGCGTATTCACGAGGCGAAGCTGCTGACCGCAATGAGCGAAGAGGAGATCTTCAACGAAGCGACCGCGGTGTACGACAAGTACGTCGCGGTGCTCGAGACCGGCAGCGTCAGCGATCTGCAAGCGTACGCGCGGGATCTGTCCAGGCGCATCATCCAGCGCGGGGTCGAAACGCACGACGTCGTCGGGATCGTTCTGCTGTTGCGCGACGTGCTGGCCCGCTCGCTGTTCAAGAAATATCGAAGCGATTTCGAACTGCTGAACCGCGTCTTCGATGCTTACGAGCCCGCCGCCAATCGCATCGCCAACACGGTCGCCGTCAGTTTCGTCGAACAACGCGAGCGCGTGATCCGCCGGCAGCAGAAGGCCATCCAGATCCTGCATGTCCAGGAGGAGGAGCGCAAGCGCATCAGTCGCGAGCTCCACGATGAGGTCGGGCAGGCCGTGGTCGCCATCAACACCTACCTGGCCGTCTCCCAGCGCGATTCCCCCGCGCAGCAGAACTCGCTGCTGAGAACCAAGATCGCCGACATAGAAAGACTGCTGCTTGTCGCGATGAACCGGGTGCACAGCTTCGCCCGGGAACTGCGACCGCCCGTGCTGGACGACCTGGGTCTGGTGCCCGCGCTGCGCTCCTATCTGAAGGACTACGCCGAACGCACCGGGCTGCTGGTGCATTTCGAGCGAAGCGCACTGGACGCGCCGTTGAGCCCCGAACAAAAGACGGTGCTGTTCCGCGTCGCTCAGGAGAGTCTCAACAACGTGGCCAGACACGCGCAGGCCGCCGAGGTGGAAATATCCCTCAGACGTGTGAAGAACGGCGTCCAGCTGCGCGTAAAGGACAACGGAAAGGGATTCGCAGCGGAGCAGCAGCGCTCCGGAACCGAGACGAAGCGGCTCGGCTTGCTGGGAATGCAGGAGCGGGTGCGTTTGATGAACGGGCGCTTTCTGGTGCGATCCGCGCGGGGCGCCGGAACCACCGTGGTCGCGGAGATCCCCTTGCACAGCGCCAGGAAGCCGGAGACGCTCGAGACGATTCCGACTGCGTAGGCTCGCGAGCCGGATTCCAATGTGTTCGAGTTTTCGAGCGAGGTGCCGATGCACAGGGTCAGGGTGTTGATCGCTGACGATCACACGCTGGTGCGCCAGGGACTGCGCTCGCTGTTGCAGGCGGAAAGCGATATCGAGATCGTCGGGGAAGCCGAGACCGGCCGCCAGGCCGTGCAACTCGCTGCAAGCCTCAGGCCGGATGTCGTACTGATGGATATCGCAATGCCGCTGCTCAGCGGTCTGGAGGCAACGCGGCAGATCGTAAAACGGGTTCCGTCTTCGCGCGTGTTGATCCTGTCCTCCTACAGCGACGATGAATACGTGCACCAGCTGGCCGAGGCGGGAGGAGCGGGCTACCTGTTGAAGCAATCCACGTACACCGATGTGGTCCGCGCGATCCGCGAGGCCACCAAGGGCAACGCATTCTTCAGCCCTGCCATTTCCAAGCGGCTGAGCAACCATTACCGGGAAACCATCGCTCGCGGCACCCCGGTCAGGAAGAGTACGGACCTGCTGACGTCGCGCGAAACGGAGGTCCTTCAATTGATCGCGGAAGGCGCCGGCAACAAGCAGATTGCGGCGGAACTGGGCATCAGCATCAAGACCGTGGAAAGACACCGGCAACGCTTGATGCACAAGCTGGACATTCACGACGTGGCGGGCCTGACCCGCTACGCGATTTCCAAGGGGCTGGTTGAAACGAGCGCCGCCGCACCCAAGACCGTGCTGCAGTCGTCCTGAGACGGCGTCAGCAGGTCGTTGAAAACCAACCGGTGGGCGTTTCGACCCAAAGGACTTTGCGCCCGTCGAAGACAAATAGAGAGAGGGCGTGGCCTGGGCGGCCACGACCCTCTCTGACAGATCGGAGCGCTGGCTTTCGAACCGCCCGCTCAGATCACCGAGCTGCCGGCTGCCAGCATGCTGGTGGCCGCCAGGTTGCTGCCTGCCGCGAGGACCGTCGAGGCCATCACCATGGTGCTGGAGCTCAGGACGGTCGTTTGAGCGATGCTCGCTCCGTTCACGATGCTGCCCGCTGCGACGACCGTGCCGGCGGCCAGTGCGCTTCCGCCCGCGACGATCGCCGTGTTGGCGACCGCCACGGTTCCGCCGCACTGCGTGGCGCCGACGATGGCCGTGTTGGACACCAACGCGCTGCCCGCCGCGAGCGTTGTGCCCCCCGCGATCATGCTGCCGCCGCTAAGACTGGTCGCCTGCACGATCGCGGTACTCGACGCCAACGCAGTCCCATTGGCGACGGCCACGGCGTTGACGACGCTGCTGGCGGTCACGAAGCTGCCGGCGCCAAGGACGCTGCCCTGCGCAATCGTGGTCGCGCTGACCAGGCTCGAGCCCGCTGCCAGCGTCGTACCGCCTGCCAGCGTACTGCCGGCCGCGATCGTGCTGCCCCCAGCCAGGGTCGACGTTCCGGCCACGCTCGTGGCCGTGGCCAGCATCGTTGCCGAGGCATAGCTGTTGCCGTTAACGACGCTGCCCGCGGCGATCACGCTGCCGGCCGCCAGCACGCTGCCGGTCTCGATCGCGCTACCGGCCGCGAGGGACGTTCCCGCTGCCAGGATCGTGTTGGTCGCCAACGAGGAACCGGCTGCGAGCGTACTGCCCGCCGCCAGAACCGTGGTGCTGCTGACGACCGCATTCTCCGTCAGAACCCTCCACGACCCGCATTCCTCATCGTTCAACACGCTGCCTGCGCTGACCACGGTTCCGGCTGCCAGAACGGTACCAGCCGACACCACCGTCGCACCGGTGACGCTGGCCGCCCCGGCGACCATGGTGCTGCCAACGACCGTCGTGCCGCCGGCTACGTTGATGGCCCCAGTGCCCGAACCTACGATTTGCGCACGCAGGGGAGCCGGAAATTGCGCAGTGCAAAGCAACATGGCGAGCGAGCTCGCCGCTGCTGCCTTGCCGATCCTACTGTTGTGGATACCCGTCGTCATGATCTCTCCTTCAATCGGAAATTTCACTGGGCGGCGGTTGCCGCTTCGCAGGTCGCTCAGAAGCTGAGTCAGACCGGGCGCACTCTAGGCAGGCCGCCCGACTTTCGTCAGGCGGGTCGTACCCGCGCTCCGTTGGGTTCATCACCTCAACCACGCCGACAGGCCTTCCGAACCCGGGCCCTGCCTGCGAATGCCGTTGACGCTCGCAGCGCGCGCGTCGATACTGAAGACAGACAAAGGGGGAGGGCGCTGCCGTGGCGGACCTCGTATCCGCAACACGAGATGAGCGCGGCGTGATCCGGATCGCCCGCGCGATGTTGGTCGTTGCGGCTGCGTGCGCGACCGCATCGGCGCCCGGTGGCCAAGGCGATGCAAAGCGTCCTACCGCCGAGGACTTCTTCCGCTGGCCGCTGGTGAGCGATGCCGAGCTCTCCCCGGACGGCCGCCTGCTCGCGATGACCGCAATCGGAGGCAATGGCCGATCACAGCTGTTCGTTGCGGATTTGGCCAAACCGCTCGAGCTGCGCGGCCTGGTCTCGATCAGGAGCGGCGACGTTACCTACTTTTCGTGGGTCAATAGTCGGCGCCTCGTGTACGGCGGAGAGGATCTGCAATCGGACCAAGACGTATTCCCGGTCTTGTCTGCGATCGACTGGGACGGGTCGCACCAGCGCATAGAGCTGCAAGATCCCCTCGAGCGCCGTGTCTACTCGACGCTCCCTGGGGATACGGACGACGTCGTGGTGGCCAGATACATTGGCACGACCGGTACCCGGCGTGACCTCCAAGAGATCCAGCTCGCTCGCGTAAACACGCGTACGCGCGAGGTGCGCTGGCTGCTGGAGAGCCAGCCGCCGTGGACCCAGCATTGGCTGCTGGACGGGGACGGCGATCCGCGCATCGCGATTTCGACGCACGAGAACATCCGGCGGGTGTATTACCGCGAGAGAAGCTCGACGCAGTGGCGGCTGCTGGATGAAAAAGCTGCGCTCGACCCAGCCGCCCTGGATCCGACGTTCATCGGGTTCGACGATTTTCTATATGCAAAAAGGGCCGACGGGGTTTACCGGGCCGATTTGAGGCAGCCTGTGTTGGATTGGAAGCCGTTCCTATCGCTACAGGGAAACGAGTTTGAAGGCAGCTGGGTAGTCGATCACAAGGAAAGAAAGCTGCTCGGCGTGCATTTCCTGACCGATGCTCACGGCACCCGGTGGATCGATGCGCGGATGGCCGAGGCGCAGAAGACGATCGACGCGGCGTTGCCCGCCACAATCAACACGATCACCTGCGAAGACTGCCTCTCGTCCCGGTTTTTCCTGGTCCATTCGGCATCGGATCGGCAGCCGACCCGGTACTTCCTGTTCGATCCCGCCCTCAAGCAGTTTGCGGGTAAGGCGATCGAAGAACGCCCGTGGATCGACGCCAGGCAGATGGGCCAACGCGATTTCTTCCGGTTTCGCGCACGCGGCGGCTTCGAAATACCGGTCTACGTGACGCTGCCCCCGGATCGGAAAAAAGACGAGCGTTTGCCACTGATCGTGCTCGTTCACGGCGGACCATGGGTCCGGGGAGCCTCGTGGGAGTGGGATGCCGAGGCGCAATTCCTGGCCACGCGTGGCTACGCGGTGGTGCAGCCCGAATTCCGCGGCAGTACCGGCTTCGGCTACGAGCATTTCCGTGCCGGCTGGCACCAGTGGGGCCTGGCGATGCAGGACGACCTAGCCGACGCGGCGCGCTGGGCCATCGCCCAGGGCTATGCCGACCCGGCGCGGATTGCGATCGGGGGCTCCAGTTACGGGGGCTACGCGACGTTGATGGGGCTGATCAGGGACCCCGAGCTGTTCCGCTGCGGGTTCGAGTTCGCCGGCGTGACCGACATCGGATTGATGTACTCCATCTGGTGGAGCGATGCCTCCGACGAGGTGAGAAAGTACGGATATCCGACCTTAATCGCGGATCCGGAGAAGGACGCCGCCCAGATCGCCGAAACATCGCCCTTGAAAAACGCAAAACGCCTGACCCAACCGTTGCTGATGGCGCACGGCGATAACGATGCCAGGGTGCCGATCAAGCATGGCAAGAAGTTCCGCGACGCCGTAGCGGACACGAACAAGAACGTCGAATGGATCGTCTACTACGACGAAGGGCACGGGTTTTACCACGACGAGCACCGGATCGACTACTGGAAGCATGTCGAGGCGTTTCTGCACCGATGCCTCGGATCTTCGCCAGGTCAGCTGTCCGACAATCGGCCGGATACCGCGCCGCCTGGCGCCAACTCCGCGTCCCCAACCCAATAGC
>WNFQ01000041.1_pt2 | contig 61023 bp, 61 predicted proteins | sample 5400171 | NCBI WGS metagenome assembly WNFQ01 (sample SAMN13153356, study PRJNA577476) | soil metagenome | isolation source: 20 cm soil under Madrone tree | place: USA:California | collected 2016-06-14
CGAGCAAGGTCGACTTTCCGCAACCCGAAGGTCCGACCAGCACCACGAATTCGCCCGTCTTCACGTCGAGGTTGATACCTTTCAGCACCGTGGTGGAGCCGAAATTTTTTTGGAGATTCCGAATCGTCAGCGAGGCCATGATTATTTAAGGGCGCCCTGGGTCAGCCCGCGCAAAAAATACCGGCCGCCAAAGAGATAGATGAGGAGCGGCGGCAAAGCAGCAATCAGGACGGCGGCGCTTTCGACATTGTATTGGTGTACCGCTGTTCCTCCGGCACTGAGCGCTATCAATGCGGCGGTGATCGGCTGGTGGGTGCCTGAGGAAAAGATGACGGCGAAAAGGAACTCGTTCCAGATGTTGGTGAATTGCCAGATCACGGTGACGATCAAGATGGGCGGCGACAGCGGCAGTATGATCTTACGGAAAATCCGCCAGAAACCGGCGCCGTCTATCCGCGCCGCTTTGATCAGATCGTCAGGAATATTCACGTAATAATTGCGGCAGAACAGCGTGGTGAAACTTAACCCTTGTACGCAGTGGATCAGCACGAGACCAGCAGTCGAGTTGGTTAGGCCGAGCCAGCCCAGAACGCGTGCCCAGGGTAAGAGAACCATCTGGCCGGGCATGAAGACGCCAAGCGTCATCAGGCCGAACAGAAGTTCCGAGCCGGGAAAGCGCCACTTGGAAAGAACATAGCCGTTGATGGAGCCCATCGCGGTCGAAATGATGGTCGCCGGAACAACCATCGCGACGGAATTGAAAAAGAAAGGCGCTATCCCTTCGCAGGTACCGCCGACACAGAATTTGTTCCAGGCTAACGACCAGTAATTGAGCGAAAAACTGTGTGGCAGACCGATCAGGCCGTTACGGGTGATGTCGGGAAGATCGCGGAAAGAATTGAGCACTACAATGCAAAGCGGCAGCACATAACAGAGCGCGAACAGACCAAGCAGCGCGTGGACGATGAGTTTCGCCCAGTTGCGGCGCCAGGTGCCTGCCGCACCGAGTGGATCGTAGGTGGTAGCTTCAGGCACGGCTGGCCTCCCTCCGCTGGCGCCAATTGGTCCAGATCGTATACGGCACGAGCACCAGGGATAGGGCGACGAGGATCATGATCGCTGCCGCCGCGCCTTCGGCCATCTGGCCGCGCTGGAACATGAGATCATAGACATAGATCGCCGGAACCGTGGTCGCGATCCCGGGTCCGCCGCCGGTCAACGCAATGACTAGATCGAACGTCTTAATGGCGAATTGCAGAAGGACGACCAGCACGGCGATGAAAATCGGCCCGATCGCCGGCAGGATAATGCGGCGATAAATCCGTGGCATGCTGGCGCCGTCTATCTGCGCCGCTTTGACCAGGTCGGGATCAACCGAACGCAGGCCGGCCAGGAACAGTGCCATCACGAAGCCGGACGCCTGCCAGATACCGGTGATGACCACCGTGTAGATCGCCATTTCGCGTTGCACGAGCCAGTCGAACTTGAAGTTTGTCCACCCCAGTTGATGGATCATGCTTTCGATGCCGGTCGACGGGCTGAGAAACCAGCGCCAGACCGTACCCGTCACGACAAAGGAGATCGCCAGCGGATAAAGATAGATCGTACGCCACAAAGCCTCGGCGCGAATGCGTTGATCGATCAAGATCGCCAGCAACAGGCCGATTGTCATTGTGCCCACCACATAGAGCGCGCTGAACAGGAAGAGGTTTGTGTAAGCGATGTTCCAGCGCCGGTTGCTCCACAATTCCACGTAATGATGGAAGCCGGATATGGAATAATCGGGTAGAAGCGTGGAGTTTGACAGTGAGATCCAGATCGTCCATCCGCAAAAGACGAACACATAGACAAGCGTGGCGAGAAGCGAGGGCGTCAGAACGAGTTGCGGCAGAATGGCCGTGAACCGCTCCCGGAGCGGGCGGTACGGTGTGGCTTTAGCATTCATCAACATCATCGGCTCGTGCTTTGACTACACTGGTCCGGATTCTTGTCTTTCTGCGAGGATTCTCCCTCGGTGGGACAAGTCGGTGTTCCTGAGTCTCCTCTCACTTCTCACCAATTACTTCGGTTGCGGCCTGCCGCTGCGTCCTGCTCCCGCTTGGCGGCTGCAGGAGGTAAGCGTTGTAAAGTTGTTATTGCTGTGCTTCAACCGCGTCGGCCATCCGCTTGGCGCCATCCGCGGCCGATAGGTTAGGTGTGTTGACGAATTCAGTGATTACTTCCATTGCCGCGCCGCGATACTTCTGCGGAATAGTCATGTTATGAGCAAAGCTGCGCACCAATGTGCCGGCTTTGATGGAATCGGCGAGATCCTTCTGGCACTCTTGCTGGCAAGGATTGAAACCGTTGCTCAGATCGACGTCGAGCCTGGCCGGAATCGAGCCCTTTGCCTGGTTAAAGATCGTCTGGAAATCTTTCGTCATGATCAGATGAGCGAGGAGCTTCGAGCCGGCCAGATAATCGGCGTCTTTCTGCTTGAAAAAGACGACCGAATCGCTGTTGAGAATGAAACCTGGCTTCCCATTGTCTTCCGGCGCCTGTGCGCAGAGATAGTCGGTTCCGTGCTTGAAGCCGCCGGCATTGAAGGTGCCGATCGACCAGTCGCCCATGAAAAAGAAGCCGGCTTGGCCGGTGAGCATCATGTTGGCGGCCGCATCCCAAGCACGCCCGGACATGCCCGGATCCATCCAGTTGATCATCTTGCGGAATTGCTCAAAGGCAGCGACCATTCCCGGGCCACGCATCGCTTCGGTGTTGCCTTCGACAAAAGCCTTGCGAAATAGGTCCATATCCATGCCGTAAACAACGATCTCGAAAGTCGTAGCATCGGTCCAATCGGCGCTGCCATGCGCGATCGGAATAATGCCGGCGGCTTTCAGCTTCTCGCAATCAGCATTGAATTCGGCCCAGGTTTTGGGCATCTCCTTGATGCCCGCTTTGTCCAGTGCTTTCGTGCTGCCCCACATCCAGTTGATGCGGTGGATATTCATCGGAACGGCGACCCATGAACCTTTCGGTTTCATCACCGGCAAAAGCTCGGGAGCAACGCTCGCATCCCAATTCTCCTGTTTGGCGATCTCATCGAGATTGAGCGTCATACCAGTGGCGTTCCACTCGGCAATTTCCGGACCCTTGCGTATTGGCGGTATGGCCGGCAATGGATGTCGCCGTCCACTTGCCGCCCGCCGCCTTGAACATGTCGCCGAGCTTGGCGATCGCCGCCGCATCGGAACCTTCGCTCCATTGCGAAAGCAGGTTTGTCGTGGGTTCGGCGTACACTGCCCTAGGTGACAATAGCGCGAGGGTCAACGGAACAACTGCCACCGCAACGGTGGCTGAATGTATCAGGTTCATGGGGGTGGGGATTATTCTGTCGAGCGGCCCGATTTTGTTGGGAGGCCACTCTAAATTTCTTAGCATACTAGCGGATCGAATAACAATAGGGAAGAGCTTACGATCCCAAAATTGTGAACATATTCGTGATACCAGCCGCTAACGTAAAGTAAGGCGAACGACGTTCAGACAACCGAATCGAGTGACGTTTTTCGTTGTCTTGCTTGAGCCTTCTATGTGCAAAAGTCTACGATTTAGCTCGGTCTATCCGTCCGCCGTGAGAATATAATCGGCGAACTCAGGCTGATTGAAACCGTTCGACGAACTTTTGATAAACCTCGAGCTGTCGTGACCATGGTAAGCCGCAGGTCAAACCGCCATCTATGACTAGCTCATGTCCGGTAATGTACCCCGCTTGATCGCTTGCTAACCAAACGGCCGCGCTAGCGATTTCTTCGGCAGAGCCGGCGCGGCGAAGCGGTACGCCCTCAGCCAAGAGGGGCCTTACGATATCCGGGGTTCGCTCAATAAGAGCAGCTGGCGCCTGTGGACCAGCAAAGATGGCGGTCGGAATTCCCGCCGGGCAGATTGCGTTCACGCGAATATTGCGTTCGGCCAGTTCCAAGCTAGCGGATTTCGTTAGTCCGATTACCCCAAATTTTGCCGCGGTATAGGCATGCGGACCGTAGCCGCCTCTTAACCCGGCCACGCTGGCGATATTAATGATCGAGCCGCTTCGCATATGGCGAACCGCGTATTTGATGCCGAGAAAGGTCCCACGAAGCAGCAGATTGATTGTCCGATCGAAGCCTTGAACCGGAATGTCCGCGATGGGCCCCCGAAGCCACCGGCCCCGGCGTTATTGACGACACAATCCAATCGGCCGAAGTATTTGATCGCGGCTTCCATCAATTTCTCGGTTTGTTCCGGACTGGTAGCATCGCTCCGTTGAAATCTCACCCTGTCGCCCACCTCTGCGGCTAAAGCTTTGCCCTTTTGTTCAAGGATGTCACCGAAAACAACCTGAGCGCCCTCCTTCACCAAACGGCGAACAATGGCCGCGCCAATGCCCCGAGCGCCCCCGGTAACAACGGCAACTTGATTCTTCAACAGGAGTCTGGCGGGGAAATCGTCAGCCGACATAAAAAAATTAGCGTACCTACCGTTCGGTATAGATACAAGTATTTTCTATTCCTGATCTTTGCCAGTTACTCCATAAAGGAATTGCCGAGTCAAATCCTTTCGTATTTTAGCAGTCAATTTGATCTCCCCGTTTAAGTAAGCGGACGCACAACAGTTGATTAGCCCGATTAGTGTCGTCGCCTGCCATTCTCCGGCGCTTCGGCCTAGCGCCAGCTGGCCAGCTTGGAGAATCTCAATGACCAGCGCTCTCTGAATGACATAGTATTTGCCGGCGGCTTTATATCCTTCACTTTCCTGAGGGGCAAAATACAGCGCGAGTTGCAGTCGATAGAACGCGGGTTTGCTTCGGATAAAGGTAAAATAAACATCCACCACAGCTTCGATTACCTGGTATACAGCCGGGTGGGGATGCCGAAGCTGGCGCAGCGCCACCAGTAATTGTTCAACCGTTTCCTCAAAGAGCGACTCGATCAAACCGCGTTTGCTGCCAAAGTAGTGATAGAGCGCCGGTTTAGTTACTTTAGCAGTGACGACAATTTCTTGTACACCCACGGCGTCGTATCCGCGTTTGGCAAACAGACGGAGAGCACTCCGCATTAACCTCGTTCTAACTTTGATTGGCACTACGTGAAGCGCTGTTGCTTAGACCCAAATCAGCCAATGAGTCGCTTTTTATTTGGTCGAACAGTTTTCCATTAATTGAGTGGCGAGGTCTTCGAGATCGACGGCAACGATGTCCCATGGACCCTCTGGTCTTAGGTCTTTGGTTTGCGATGGGCCGTATTCGGTGGGTCGCGGAATAAAAGCGGTATGCAAGCCAAAGGATCGGGCCGCGTGCAGATCATAATTGTGGGCGGCAACCATCACTACTTGAGCGGGTACTAATCCAAGCAGGGAACAAGCCTCGAGATAGGTTTCCGGATCCGGTTTGTAGTGGCGGAAAATGTCCGAGCCGAAAATGAAATCCCAACCAAGACCGGCGAACTTGTTCAGCTCCACCATGAGAGAAAAATTTGCGTTGGAAAGTGGTCCGATCAAAAAATGTTTTTTTAGACGCGCCAGACCCGGTTGGGCATCGGGCCAGGGGTTCAGCCGATGCCAAAACCCGGTCAGATCGTCAATCTGATCGGCGGAGAGCTGCTCTAATTTGAAAGCCGGCAGGAGCTTGACCAGAGCCGCTCGATGCAGCTCGTCGAGAGTCGTCCAGGCTAACTTTCCCTTGCGGACTTTGTCCATGCTAGGCCAATAAGCAGCGCGCCATTGGTCTACCAGCTGGGACCAATCCCCAGCAAGTTGGTGGCTTTGACTGAATTGCGAGAAAGCCTCAATCAAACTGGATCGCCAATCGACGACTGTTCCGAAGGTGTCGAACAGGAGTGCTTTAACTTCATTTGCGCGAAACATGGGGAGAGAAGATAGCCAATAGCCGATAGCCGATAGCGGAGCGACTGGCTAGCTCCAGTTTGACTATTTTGGACCGGCGGCTTGACATGCAACCAAAAGGTTGCATAATTGCCGTGAAATGGACGAGGTGTTCAAGGCTCTAGCTGACCCAACTCGCCGAGAGTTGCTCGACCGTCTCCGGGCGGAGAACGGCCAAACATTGGGTCAGCTCTGCCAGCAGCTCGATATGTCCCGTCAAGCAGTCACCAAACATCTGGCAATATTGGCAAGCGCCAATCTGGTTGTCACCGTCTGGCAGGGTCGGGACAAGCTGCACTACCTCAATCCAACGCCAATTAACGAGATCTATGTGCGTTGGATCAGCAAATACGAGCGTCGCCGCCTACAGGCGTTAAGCGACGTCAAACAGGATCTCGAAAAGAAGAGAAAAAAAACGTCCTCATGAATAAGCCGGAGTTTGTTTACGTGAGCTATATCGCCACCACACCTGAAAAACTTTGGGAAGCGCTGATTAGTCCCGAATTTACTCGTCAATATTGGGCTGGCAGAACTATTCAGTCCGATTGGAAGGTCGGATCACCAGTGAAACTTTTGAAAGCCGACGGTGGGCTGGACTGGAGAGGCGAGATCTTGCAGTCGGATCCGCCACGCCTGCTCTCTTACACATTCGATCCACAAAATTTCTTACAATCCGAAGGGATCTCCGAGCCGCCCTCTCGGGTAGCTTTTGAGATTTCGGGATTGGGTCCGGAAAAAACGTCAAAACGTGGCGTCGTTCGGTTGCAAGTGACTCATGACAGCTTCCAACCGGACAGCGAGGTTGCCCGGGCAGTCAGCCAAGGATGGCCGGCCATTCTGAGCAGCTTGAAGAGCCTTTTGGAAAGCGAGCGTTCGCTCGAATTCGACTGGAAATGCTAAAAGCCCTCATTCTCGCCCTCCTTCTCGCCTTAGACTCCAATGAAATAGCAGATAGCAAATAGCAAATAGCAGATAGCAACGGAGACTGCCGGCGCCCGTTAGCTCAGTACTCGAGGGCGGGATGGCTCCGCGACTGGCTTGACCTCCGGCCAAGCCTTTGCCGTGGCAAGCGTGATGACGCCACGGGGATATCTTCGATTACGCCTTTGTCCGGCGGTCTGGGACGAGCGCGCCCTGTCCGCGTCGATCGATTGTCGAATGTATGATCCGAAATTTGCTATCTGCTATTTGCTATTTCATTCGAGCCTCAGGCGAGAATGACCGCGGCTACAGCCAGCGCAACGCCGCCGCAAATCAAGCCGAAGCCGTGGGGAGTTCCGCTGATACAATGACCAAAGCCGGCCAGGACCAAGCCGGCCGCGACTACCCAAGCGAAGGTAAGGAGTCCAATTCGCAACCACGGATTCGTTCTTAAATCCAGCGATTGGTCCGCCGGCCGCCTTTCAATCGATGCCGAAGGCTGTTCGATACGATTCGCACTGCTCAGCGCTGGTTGGATAGCAGACGCACGTTTCGCTTGCGTCGGTTGCCAGATTTGCACGCCAACCGCACTTCCGAAGCCGATGATTGATGCAACAGTTGCAGCGAGAATAATTCGGCGAAACCAATCGATGTGTTTCTGTCCCGCCTCGCTTCCGTTTTCGACCAACCACCGCAAGATTCGACCTTCATCCCAGCGCTTATAGTGATCCCGCTCCAAAAGTCCTTTCAGTAAGCGTTGCCATTCGGTCGGCAAGTCATCGGGAATCGGGACCTTGCCTTGAACGATTTGGTATCCCGTGATTTTCGATGCCCCGAACCACTGCAGCGGATTTTGCCCAGTGAGGATTTCGACCATGATGATGCCGAGCGACCAATAATCACTTGCCCGGGAGTACATGCCGGTGAGAGTCTCTGGAGCCGCATAGGCCAGTGTAGTCCGCACTTGAGTTAAGAGCGTCATGGTAGCAAGGGCGGACGAACCGAAATCGGTAAGTATGACCTCGAGCGGATCCTCGCTTTTTATGAGGATATTGGAGGGTTTGAGATCCCGGTGCTGAATACCCGCTCGATGCAAGACAGCTAACCCCTCGACTAACTGTCGCAGAATCAATTTGGCGGTTGATCGTTCAAGTGGACCATCTCTCTGGATGAGGCGCGCTAAACTGCCGCATTCAAAGAACGATGCGATCTCGTATGGACGCCCATTCCAGGCACCGGTCAACCGGGGCGAAGCGATCCGCGGATGACGAAGCTGCATCGCGTCGACAACCGTCGCTGGCTGCATGCCGAAGCGATAAAGCTTCAGCACACATTTCTCATCGTCCGAACCCCGTACGAGGTACAAGTCACTTTCCGCGCCTTGATCCGGCGCCAATCCAACGACTTCGAACCCTTGAATATGTTCACCGATCGCGGGATGCATCGGGCTACCGGCCGCCGCCCGTTCCAAACGCGATTCTGCGTAAAGATTTATCGCGGTGGCCTCCTGAGAGTCCATGTTCTAACTAACACCTGTTTCGCATATCGCGCTAGCGAGCCAAGTGCCAGGGGGACGAAAATTGGAAATCACCTCGGTAACTCCGGATGGCCATTGGTTGTTGCGGGAACGAATGGAATGATCCGTCGTGGTCGATGACGCAGCAGACTTTCAGAGGCGTAGAGAGCAAGCGCTACCCAAATAAAGCTGAATCCCACCAGATCCATCGTAGTGACTGGCTCTGGGTAGACGAAGACGCTTACCAGGAAGGCCACCGAAGGCGCAATATATTGAAGGACACCCAGCGTGCTCATCGAGACCCGACGCGCACTGGCCGCGAACCAGATCAAAGGCATGGCGGTAACAGCTCCCGCTGCGATTAAGAGGATCGTCTGCAGGTTACCGGCGAAAAGGAACGTACCCGTCCGAGAATAAAGGCGCCATCCAATCAGGCCGATCGCAATGGGAGCGAGCCATGCCGTCTCAAGAAACAATCCATTCAAGGCCCCGGCTGGCGCGATCTTACGAACGAGACCGTAAAACGCGAAACTGAAACAGAGAGCCAATGCCAGCCAGGGAAAGTGGTCGAGTCCAACCGCAAACGGCACCAACCCAAGGACAGCGATCAGAATCGCGAGAATCTGTACCGGACGAAGACGTTCTCGTAGTATCAACGCGCCGACAAGGACATTCGCCAAAGGTGTCAGATAATATCCGAAGCTAGTCTCAACGATGTGCGAAGAAATGACCGCCCAGATGTAGAGGAACCAATTCGTTGCAATGAGAATTCCGCTTAAAGCTGCCCAGATCATTGCCCGAGAAGAGCTACAAATTTTCCAAAGAGCCCTCCAACCGCCCTGCAGAGTCAAAATCAGAGCTACAAACACGAGCGACCAGATAATACGGTGACTCAGAATTTCGTCGGCCGAGGCGGTCTCCACCTGTTTCCAGTAGATCGGGAGAAGTCCCCAGGCTAGATACGCTAAAATGCCGTAGATCGCACCGGCGATGCTGGAACGCGGATTATTGGACACAGGACGAAAAGATTGTTGGCGACGGCGGACGAGTCAAATCGCCGATCTCGATATGTCTGGGCTCAAGGAGCTGCCTGCCTGGAAATCAGCACATCAGCGGGATCCTCTCGGCGCAAAACCCGCAGCGGTGATCAAACCTTTGCGCAACGATCGAGGGAAAATTCAATGAATGGGCGTTCAATCCACAGCGGAAAATCCAGAACGTGACGTTCAATCAGGTGAAGGCATTTTTCCGATTCTGGTTGGCGGACCGCCAGAGTTCGCTTGGCCTTACTCTGCAGCGAATCGAGGTCGTACAACTAACGCCATCCAACTTCCGACCGGCCGGATCGATGTCACGCGGAATCGCCAAATCGATCATAAAGAGCGGACGGTGGCAGCAATACATATGCTCCAGGCACGAAGAAGGGTATGCTGGCGAGGTCCGAATAGTCAATTGACTGGATAGGCTATCAGCGCTGTTTATATTGAGACCTAATGCTCCATTGAGCGAATCTCGGTCGACTTACCGCAATCTGATGAATCCAAACGATCTTGACCTTCGGCTTCTCCGATCGTTGCTCGCGGTTGCGCAGTACGGCAAGATTTCAACTGCGGCCAAGCAGTTGCACCTGTCCCAACCAGCCGTTACCGCGCATTTACGACGACTGGAGGAAATCGTGGGTAAACCGCTGGTTTCACGTTCAACCCGCGGCGTCAAGCTAACCACCCAAGGTCACACATTGCAGACGCTTGCCAGTGAGATCCAGAATACCCTGTCGCGCATCGAAGCTTCGTTCCGCCGCGAACAAAAGCTCGCTGGCGAACTGCGGTTCGGCGCTAGCCTTACCATCGCGTCTCAGGTCATCCCTGGTTTTCTCGCCGAGTTTTGCCGGATCTATCCAGACGTGATTGTCGAACTACGAGTCGATAACACCGAGGTTGTCCTCGATTCGGTGCGTGAAGGAATCTATCCCCTCGGTTTAGTGGAAGGTAATCCTCGCGCCGCCGGACTCAGACTGGAACAGTTTGTAGAAGACGAAGTGGTCCTGGTTGCTGGTACCAATCCGATGTTCCCTGCTTACCAGCGCCTGGCTGCATCGGTGAATTCGGCGCAAGACCTCTATAGAGTTCCTTTGATCTGGCGCGAATCCGGATCTGGGACGAGAGCGGTAGTCGAAAGGGCCCTCCGCAAGTTAGGGATCCAAACCAAGCGGTTACGCTATCAATATACGATAGCCGATATCCAAGCGATCAAGACAGCTGCGATCCACTGCTTAGGGTTCGCCTTTCTTTCCCACTGGAGTGTGAAAGAGGAGCTGGCAGTCGGTAAACTGCGCGCGGTACGAGTTGCCGATCTGTTAGTCCGACGCGGATTTTACTGGGTCCTGCCCAGCGGCGCCTTGGGCGAACCCAGCGACACATTTGTCCACTTCTGTAACGATTATCGGTCGAAACTAACAGCTGCCGGCTGAAAGCGGTCACCGAAGTCTGATCGCCAGCCGAATACTCCCTCCTTCGAAAGGGCGATACCGCAGTAGTCCATTGGCAGCGCCCAAAGTCTGCTCACCTGATCAATAGCGAACGATCGTCCGGGACCACATACTCTTCCTATGGCGAATAGCGGTCACGATAGGGAATAGTATGAGCAATTCCGTAGAACTCAAAACGCTCGTTGATAATTGGTTGACAGATGTACGGCGGCGCGGCGCCGACCTTTACGCGGAGAACCGGGGAAACGGGGTTCTGTACCTTTCCTTCCAAGGGAAGGATCAGCATCAATTCGGCGTGAAGATTGATTTTGATGCTCAGGAGATGACTGTTCAAATCAATAGCCCGGGGTGGAATTCCGTGAAGTACGAAGCCTTTCTGTTAAACGCGGAAAGCCTACGTTTGCTTGCGAAAAGGATGTGTCCAGTCCAGGAAGGCCAAGCTGTCATTTCGGTTTACCTCCTCGCACGACTCGCTATTCTCTGTCACGCGTACCAACGATTGCTGGATGACTATGACCGGGAACATCATATTCATACCTCCACCAATACAGTGCTGGAGATCGAGTCGGAACTGCGCCAATCCCTCACTCCGGAAGAACAGCAAAGAACCGATAACCCGTTACTGCAAACCTCGAGAAAAAACGCTGAATTCTTATAGACCTTTCCGACGTTGACACCGACGCGGATTTTACCGGGTCCTGCCCAGCGGCGCCTTGGGCGAACCCAGCGACACATTTATTCACTTCTGTGTCATCGTCCGCCAGTGAAGTCCCGAAGAACGCGAAGGCCAGAAAATGAACTCCTACCTCATCCTGATCTTAGAGGCCGAAGGCGTGAAAGAGCGGCTCCAAAGACCGTTTCGGTCAACTCCCGAATTGAAGGAGAATGATCAATCGCTGCTCCTTGCCGTCGTCCGGAAGGAAAGACAGCGACGTAGACGCCGCTCGGTACGATCAAGGACGCTCTCTCCATTCGAAGACTGGGGCTATTGCGCCGTCGGACTCAGGTCGGTGGCTCAACGCGGCGCCGTGAACGTCGAAGCCAGTATTTGGATCGCGAGCTTTCTACTGGCCATCTTGGGCATAATTAAGGCAGCATACAGCGAGCAGCCTTTGTTTTGGCTGGCGGTTTGGCCGGCTCCCGTTGCGCTGGCCTGCATGATTTTTATCTTCTTGCGTCAGGGATTCCATTTCCAAAATGGGGTGCTGATCCTCGGCCGTCGGCGCGGTTGATTTCGTTTCCGGGCATGCGGCTAGCCGCCGGCTAGTCATGGGCGGACCCAAGAGTTCAAAAGCCGGGGAGGTCGCGCCCTAAAGTTCAGCTTTGATGATTTACGACGGCCGCTCAAATGTTCGATTTGCCGAAAGGAGATCTGCATGCAACCGCCAGCCGAATAGTCCCTCCTTCGAAAGGGCGATCCGACGGTACTCCATTGGCAGCGCCAAAAGTCTGCTCACCTGATCAATAGCGAACGATCGTCCGGGAGGGCATGCTATTCCCATGGCGAATAACGGGCAATCCTTTCAGGCAGGAAGCTCAGCAGCAAGCCCTAATATCTCGGTTGCGCGCTTCCGGAGCAAAGTGCAATCCGCCGCCGTTGTCAGTAAAGCCTCGGCGGTCCCGGAGGTACCGCCCTACCAAATCCCGAACCATTCCACGCACGACGAAATCCGGACCTACGCAGAGCTCCAACGGCAAATACACTACGCCCTACGCGAGCAACATCCGGAGTGGGTCGAGCCGGACGGCGATAGTCCTACCTGTGATTCCTACGAGAGGCGATTCGCCGAACTGCTTGCCCTGTTTGCTAAGAGCGGAACACGCTCAGCCCAAACCCTAAACGGTTAGCAATCGCTCGCTATGTCTAATAATATCTGCCGACGAGCCTTCTACACTAGCGGCTTTTCTTTCACCCGCGTCATGATTCACGCCTTCTGCTTACTTCGCCGTCCTGGCAAAGCGGCCTTTTTCTTGGCTGGCATGCGCCGAGAATTCTCTTTCCTTCACCACCGATGTTAGGTCGGTAGTCTTGCCGGCAAGTCGTCGGTCGCGAGCTGTTATGGCTCGCGGCCGCAGGTGCTCAGAACCTGGATCGGATCAATTCGAGCGATAGAAAATAGAGCGGGCCATGAATTCCCCAGAACTGCCAGGTGCTAACTAATAAATGTTAGCCGTCAGCAGGTATGTCCGAGAAAACAAGCGGTGAACTACTCCTTCGAGTTAACAAACGCCACTCCGATGTACAATTGACGCGCCAGTTAGGAACACTATCATCATCTGCGGCATAGACACAGCTATTAAGGAATTCCCTCACACAATTCAAATGGGTTCACCGGCGGACGATTAGCAGATGGTGTCTACTAATGCTGCCTGAATTGGGGAAAGGTATTTATATGGTAAAGATAATTATCGACGGAGCCAGCTATGACGCAAAAACAGGCGAGCACCTAATCGATGTCATCAATCGAACTGGGAAAGAAATTCCTCAGGTGTGCTACCATCCACAGCTAGGCCCGATCCAGACCTGCGATACATGCTTGGTGGAAATAGACGGCCAACTCGCTCGCGCTTGCGGGACCAGCGTCTCTGCCGGGATGCAAATTGTCACCGGTTCGGCGAAGACAGAATCCGCTCGACGAGAAGCGTTCGACCGCATTCTTGGGAACCACCTTCTCTACTGTACGGTGTGCGACAACAATAACGGCAACTGCACGGTTCATAACACGACGAAATTGCTCGGAGTCGAACATCAACAAATACCTTATCGTCCCAAACCTGACCCAGTCGACAATACCAACCCATTCTATCGGTATGACCCCGACCAGTGTATCCTGTGTGGCCGCTGCGTACAGGCCTGCCAGACGTTGCAGGTGAATGAAACTCTCTCGATCCGTTGGGAAGACGACCATCCGCGCGTATTATGGGACGGCGGTAAGACCATCGGCGAATCCAGCTGCGTATCCTGCGGTCATTGTGTCACGGTCTGTCCCTGCAACGCCCTGATGGAAAAATCGATGGTTGGTCAAGCCGGGTACATGACGGCCATCCCGCACAACGCCTTAAGCGGAATGATCGATGTAGTGAAGGGAATTGAACCAGAGCTCGGCTACGGATCTATTTTGAAGGTCTCAGAAGTGGAAGCCGCAATGCGAAAAGATCGCATCCGCCGTACCAAGACGGTTTGCACCTACTGTGGCGTTGGTTGTAGCTACGAAATTTGGACAAAAGATCGCCATATTCTGAAGGTTGAGCCATCGGAAGGCCCTGCCAACGGTGTCTCGACCTGTGTAAAAGGCAAGTTTGGGTGGGATTTCGTAAACAATGAGGATCGGCTAACCAGCCCGCTGATCAGAGAAGGAGAGACGTTTCGCGAAGCGACTTGGGATGAGGCTCTAGGTTTGGTCGCGACCAGGCTCTCAGAAATTAAACAGGAAGATGGGTCAGATGCTATTGCATTGATTGCCTCGTCGAAAGGCACAAATGAAGAGGCATATCTCATGCAAAAGTTAGCCCGCGCAGTCATTGGGACGAATAACATAGACAACTGTTCTCGCTACTGCCAGTCGCCAGCTACGATGGGTTTGTTCAGAACCGTGGGTCATGGCGGAGACACGGGTTCCTTCAAAGAACTGGAGCGTGCTGGGTTGGTGGTGATTATTGGATCGAATACCGCAGAGAGCCACCCGGTCTTAGCCACGCGGATCAAACGAGCTCATAAGTTGCACGGCCAAAAAATGATCGTATCCGATCTGCGGCGGAACGAAATGGCCGAACGAGCCGACATCCATCTGAAACCTCAACCGGGCACTGATTTGATTTGGCTGGGCGCAGTGAGTCGCTACATCCTGGATAATGGCCTGGCAAAAATGGATTTCATTGATCAGTGGGTGAATGGATTTGCCGAGTATAAGAAGAGTCTCGAGCCATTCACCATGGGCTATGCAGAGCAAGTTTGTGGCATTCCGATTAAGACGCTCCAGACCGTCGCTGAGATGATCGCGAAGGCAGATGGTGTCTGCGTTTGTTGGGCAATGGGCATAACCCAGCACACCAACGCATCGGATTCTTCCACTGCCATTTCAAATTTGCTGCTGCTCACCGGTAACTACATGCGCCCGGGAGCAGGTTCTTATCCCTTACGCGGACACAACAATGTTCAGGGTGCGGCCGACATGGGCGCGATGCCGGATGAACTTCCCGGCTATCAGCCAGTCGATGATCCAGAGGTGCGAGCTCGTTTTGAGAAGGGATGGGGTATCACTTTACCGTCGGCGAAGGGACTCGATAACCATGAAATGGTAGAAGCCATTCTCGAAGGTAAGCTTAAGGCCATGTATCTGTATGGCGAAGAGATGAGTCTCGTGGATTCGAATGCTAACTTGGTCCAGGACGCCTTCTCTAAGCTGGAATTCTTTGTGGTGCAGGACATCTTCTTTAGTCAAACCTGCCGCTTCGCCAACGTTGTTCTACCGGCAGCGCCGAGCTTGGAGAAAGAAGGCACGTTTACGAATACGGAACGGCGCATTCAGCGGCTCTACCAGGTATTTGAACCGTTAACGGGTACGAAACCCGACTGGCAAATCATTCAAGAAGTCGCCAAGCGACTGGGCGCGGATTGGAGCTACAATCATCCATCCGAAATCATGCGGGAGATAGCTTCGCTTGCGCCGCTATTTGCCGGGGTGACATATGAACGGCTCGAGGGGTGGAAATCACTGCAATGGCCAGTTCATCCGGATGGCACAGATGAACCGCTACTCTTTACTGAGCGCTTCAATTTCTCGGATGGAAAAGCCAGGTTTTTTCCGGTGGCATGGAGTGAACCAGCCGAACCGCTAGACGCAGAATTTGATCTGCATTTGAACAATGGCCGGCTACTCGAACACTTCCACGAAGGGAATATGACTTATCGAGTGGAAGGGATTAGAGAAAAGACTCCCGATACCTGGGTAGAGATCTCACCACAACTCGCGGCCAAGCGTGGGATCGAGACTGGACGCTGGGTAGAACTGACCTCTCGACACGGTCGGGTTCGGGTCCGCGCGTTGGTGACGCAACGAGTGCAGGGGCATGAGCTTTATATGCCAATGAATTCGACGGAAAGTCCGGTCAATCGCCTTACTGGCAGCCACACGGATCCGGTAACCCACACTCCGGCCTACAAAGATACTTCAGTCAAGATGCGAGTGCTGCCCGAGAAGGGTCAGTCCCCGTTACCCAAAACCAATTATCGTTTCGGTCATCCTACTCCACAGCGCGGCGTGGAAGTAGAACGTAAGTGGAAACGACCAGACTATTGGATGCCGGGAACGCAGCGTCCCCCAGTGAAAACAAATAACATAAACCTACCATCAGGAGAAAATCATGGCTCAGTCGATTCGTTTTGAACCATTAGCGCGTGACGCTCGTGAAGAACTCCACCATCGATTGGATAAAGCTCCGCTGGAGCACGCTGAAGCCCTGCTCGCAGCGTATGAAGTGCTACAGAGATTACATGAGCGTGGAGTCCTGGATATACTAAACGGAGCACTGAGTGCAGGCGACACTCTGCTCGACACGGTTGTAGAAGTAGCCAGAACCCCGGAAGCTATTCGCTCGGTTCGCAATTTACTTTTGTTAAGCCAGGTATTGGGCAAGATCGAGCCTGAATTGCTGGACGTCATCGTGCGCTCGATTCCTGAAGGTCTAGGGCAGGTATCAGCGAAACGGTCAGAGACACCAGGGCTCTTCTCACTACTGCAGAAATTCTGCAGCAAGGATAGCCGGCGGGCAATGGGAGCGACCGCCGAGCTACTCGAGAGTGTCGGAAAAGGCTTAAATCATTCACGAATTCACTAAATCCAAAATCCGAAATAAGATCCGCAGATTACTCAGATTACGCCGATCAGAAGAGAGTGGGGGTCACGGTACGGTTTAAAATGCGGCTCGGCGGGAGCCTCGCCCTACCAAAACTTTCTAGTGGAACTTTTCGCGCCAAATTTCAGGCCTGCTCCTCGCCGGCCGCTTTTTAAAATCTGTGTAATCTGCGAAATCTGCGGATTGTCCTTCCTGTGGTTGCGGCTTAGTCGCGTTAGTAAATCTGCGGAATCGAGTCTCTCCTGTAACGCCTGAGTCGGTCACCGCATGTTGGTATTCGTCTTAAGAGGTGCGATCCTTTTTATTATTTGGTCCGACGAAACCCATCGGTGAACTAACGCGCATCGCTAAGCCACTTGAATCTAACTGACTGTCGAAATTGCTGGATGGCCGCGACCCATGCTGGTTAGCGGAACGGATATAGGAGGATTTGCCATTAAGTGTCAATGGTAACCACTCATCCGAGTCATTGCCGGAAGATTCCCTTTAAGCCTAAGTTGTCTTGCAACGCCTGACTACCGTAAGGCGCTGCCCTAAGAGGCGGGCTCTTCGCGCGTTGGTTACAAGCATCGGTTCGGGTGAACAATTGAGGATTACTAGGTTACTATGAATGGAAAGCAATATGATGTCGTTTTGGAAGCGCTTTCGCGACGGAAATTTTTGAGGAACGGCTCGGCGGCACTGGCGATGACCGCGCTAGCGGGGGCAACCGCGCTGGGGCAGGAACGACCTAACACGGAGGCAGCGGAACGCGACCACTCTTCCAATGATCCAGGTCAGGAAAACAAACCACTCTTGGATGAAAATCCTAATTCGAACATGCCACCGCCGACGGATCACGGAGACATGGTTCCGCTATGGTATTCTTTCGATTTGGCCAAGAAGCGCGTGGAGGAAGGCGGTTGGACCCATGAGGTGACCCAGCGCGAACTGCCTTCCTCTAGGGATATCGCTGGCGTCAATATGCGCTTGACCGCCGGGAGTTACCGCGAACTCCACTGGCACACTGCCGACGAATGGGCTTACGTGCTGTACGGAAAAGCCCGCGTAACGGTGATGCGTCCCGACGGCAAGACGTTCATAGGCGACGTGAGCGAAGGCGACCTCTGGCTTTTCCCAGCGGGACATCCTCATTCAATTCAGGGACTCGAGCCAGACGGCACCGAGTTCCTGCTTGTCTTCAACCAGGGCGATTTCTCGGAAAACGGCACCATGCTGCTCTCGGAGTGGATGGCGCACACGCCGCCCGAGGTGTTGATGAAAAACTTCGGCCTCGGTAGCGAGTCCCTGGCCAAGCTTCCGACCGAGGCACTTTATATCTTTCCCGGCGCGGTACCGACCAACACTGTTGCCGAAGACAAAGAGGAGATTGGCGGCAGCGCGGTGGCCTCGCCCACTCAAAACACCTTCAAACTGAAATCGATGGCTCCGACCAGATCGACCAAACTGGGGGAGGTGCGCATCGTCGATTCCCGCAACTTCCCCCTCACCAAGGTTGCTGCAGCCTTGGTCACGCTCAAGCCCGGCGGGCTGCGCGAGTTGCACTGGCATCCGAACTCCTCGGAGTGGCAGTTCTGGATCGCCGGCAAGGGACGCATGACTGTCTTTTTCCCGGTCGACAACGCCCGCACGGTTGACTTCAACCCAAACGACATCGGCTATGTACCCTCCAACGCCGGTCATTACATCGAGAACACTGGGGACACCGACGCGGTATTCCTGGAGATGCTCCCCTCTGACGTTTTCGAGGACGTCTCGCTTAACCAATGGCTGCGGCGCCTGCCTGCGCAAATGGTCGAGGCGCACCTAGGCTTCGATAAGGCGAGCATCGCCAAGATTCCCGACGAAAAGCTCATAGTCGTGTAGTCCTTGTAGCTTCACTTCGAGGAAGGTGCTCTCACGTCGATTCGCGGTTGGGACTAGGGCTCTGATGAACCACCAATGCACACGAATGGACGCGAATAAGGGGTTCTGATTCCTCCGCATTCGCGTCGATTCGTGGTTTATAGACTTTTCCGACGTTGACACTTGAGCGGAGCGAGCTTTTGTCATTGCGTTTGTTATGGCGGCGGTGGATGGCTTGCGAAGCGCGTATGCAAAAGTGGGTGAGCTCGTTTATTTCGGCCGTATGCTTGATAAGATTCGCTTGGCCGATGAAAACAAGCTACCTGCCGGCTACAATCTCGGAGATCAGGTCCCGACCTGGTTTGATGGGAATTGTTGTCGATTCCTTCACTTGGAGTATGCACGAATCGTTGGCCGGGTACGATTGGGCCACTCCGACGAACAGATTTTGCAGTGGGCTTACGAAACAGGAAAACGTCCGACTCAGGAAGAGATTATGGTGTGGAATTCGTTTATGGCGAAACGCGGTTGGCGGGACCAAGCCACGGCATCGCTAAACCGCTGGAAAGCTGAACTTGGATTCAGGGACCGAAATGATATTCAGACCTTTTTCGATTTGTATGATGCTGACGAAGCACGAGAAATCGGCTCGAGCTATCCTCCGGATCTGTGATCCGATTTTTGCCTGCGCTTTAAAGTGATCCAGCATTGGTAATGTCAGACGGTTGCGAAACGGTCGTCGACGCGAAAGCGCTCGAAGGCAGCCGGCCGAAATTGACTGCATTCATAGTCTGCCTCGGCTGCGTCGTTGTATTGCTCGATGTCTCGATCGTAAATGTCGCTTTGCAGCGGATTTCGGATGGGCTCGGCGGTAGGGTCAGTGATCTACAGTGGATCGTTGATGCTTACACATTGGCTTTTGCCAGCTTCCTATTGACCGGCGGTACGGCGGGCGATCGCTATGGCAATAAGCAGGTGTTTGGCGCGGGTTTTGTCCTGTTCACGCTCGCATCAGTTTTCTGCGGCACCGCTAACAATCTGCCCGCGTTGATTACCGCGCGAGTCATCCAAGGAATTGGAGCGGCGCTGATTATTCCTTGTTCGTTGACACTCCTGAATCATGCTTTCGATGATCCGGCGCAACGCGCGAAAGCGTTCGGTTGGTGGGCCGGAAGCGGGGGAGTGTCCGTCGCAGCAGGTCCATTGATTGGTGGATTCTTGGTGTACCTGTTTGGGTGGCGAAGCATTTTCTTCGTCAACTTACCAATCGGGATAATCGCTCTGCTTCTGACTATCCGATATATCCGAGAAGAGAAACCGTTGCCCGGCCGCAAAATCGATTGGGGAGGTCAGTTAACTAGCTTGTTTGCTTTGGCTGCGCTTACAACCGTTTTGATTGAAGGGGCGAATTGGGGATGGCTCTCATCACCCATCATAGGATTGACCCTAGCTTTCTTCTTATTGTCGCTCCTGTTCCTATTGATAGAAGCCCGGCAATCCCACCCAATGCTCCCATTGACACTTTTTCGATCTCCGCAATTCTCGGTCGCGACCTCAATCGGTCTGCTCCTGAGTTTTCCGTTCTACGGATTGATCTTTACGCTCAGCCTCTATTTCCAGCAGGTCTGCCATTATACACCAATGCAAACCGGCCTCGCTTTCCTGCCAGTGACAGGTTTGCTCGCGGTGATGAACGTTTACGCCGGTCGATTGGCAGCTAAGCGCGGAGTGCGTTTTCCGATCGTGGCCGGCCTCGTCATCGGCGGAGCCGGATTTTTTTGGCTCGCGTTTGCAGCCCACGCCGGCGCCGGCTACGCGGTCATTTTGTTGCCATTACTGAGTATCGGGACGGGTGTGCCTCTCATTCTTCCGCCGGTGACTTCAGTTGTGTTAGCGTCAGTCGATCGGCCGCAAGTTGGTCTGGCTTCTGCCACGCTCAATGCCGGTCGCCAGGTCGGTGCGGCGGCCGGCGTTGCGGTTTTGGGCTCATTGGTTTCGGCTGGTCACAATTTCGTCGCCGGTTTCCGTGTTGCTATGATTGTCTCAGGAGTGATCTACGTTATCGGAACAGTATTGGCTGTGCGGTTTCTACCCGGTAACAATGGGCCGGCAAGCTTCGATCGTGAACAATAAGCGCGTTGCTCCCATCTGCATGTGAGATTTGGTGCACTAGATGCCGTCACGTTCGTTCTATCGAGCACGAGACCGCTTTACTTAGAGCTGTGGGCCGAGCTCTGCGTTCAGAAAACAAAATTGGAAGTGAGTGTCACCTAAGCCGATGGAACGACTCAAACACGTCGGCGTTTATAATAATTCGTAACTCGGCAAACGCAGAGTAATTCGTTAGTCTCTTCGTGTACAATTTTCACTTCGTGAACAGCTAACGCTTTGGAACGGCGCAGTAACTGAGCCGTTGCTACTACAAACCCAGAGGACGCAGATCGGAGGTGAGATCCATTGATTTCAATACCAACCGGAAAGACGGAATTGAGATCGATGCCCCAACAAGAGTGCATGCTGGCTGCACTCTCGGCCAGTAACAAGCTGATGCCTCCATGCAATAAACCGAACGGCTGACGGCTCGCGTTCGTAATCGGCATCCGGAGATTGAGCGATTCCTCGTTCACCGAAAGAACAGTAATTCCGAGCGGCTCGAGCGCGGTATTCGGAATGATGCGCTCGAAATCGGCGACCGAACGCGAAATCGACTGTTCCTGTTTGATCAAGGTTGAGTGATCCCGTTTCAATGAGCGGCACCCTCACGTCGCTGCTACCGGATGCTCCCTCAGCCAGTGCAAGGTTTCATTTGCACTCTCATCTGGCGGAAAGACCGGATAAAACACTTTGGTGATGACGCCTTGGTCGATAATCAAAGTTAACCGCTTGATCAGTGTCATGTTCGCAAAATCAAAAGTAGGCAATCGGAGAGCTCGGCTGAGGAGAAGCCGATTATCCGAAAGGAGCCCGTAGGGAAGATGGAGCCGTTCGGCCGCCTCTTCTTGGTAATCGGGATCCTGCGCGCTAAGGCCAAAGATCCGATCGGCGCCGGCCTCAATCAAGGCCTGATACGAATCGCGAAAACTGCACGCTTGCGGAGTACATCCTCGCGCACCCGGAATGGCGTCCCAATCGGCTGGCACCGGCTCGTTTGGGCGTCCGGTTCTGGGATAGCAAAAGAGGACGGTACGCCCGGATAGCTGGGAGAGATCAACTAAGCCATCGTTGGTCACCTGAAGTTCAAGTGAAGGAATTCGAAAATTAATGAGATGAGCACAGGCGCCGTCATCGACGGGGCGCGGGAGATCGGTCGGTAAATCGAAACGGCTCATTTTGCAATCAAACACGGATCAAGTGGGACGACAACCGGGAGCGAGCAGCCTTCGCTCTCGGGGCAGGGGAGGGGAGAGGTACGCCCTGCGGGTTCTGTGTCGTCCCGCACTTGGAGGGCGGAAGCTCTCCGGCGGGCTGTGAGATCCCACCCGCCTAGCGTTTGCCGACCTCAAAAGAGCTGGCGATCGATCGCGTGGTCGGGAATCGAGACCGGGAAATAAAATACTAAAATATAAATAGTAATAATATCCTCTTGACATAAGACAACTAAAATATAAAATGTTGGTCGTGAAGGTGAGATACCTGATATTCTGCCTGCTTCCCCTGGTAGCGTTTTCAGTAACGCTCTTCGTTGAACGCCCCGAAACCGCGCCGTCGGTGACTGAGGTGACAGAACTGATCAAAACCCGAATTAGCCGAATGGCTTCCGTGTTGATCGCTCGCCAAGCGGAGACCGAAGCGTATCGCGAAAGTCAAGGCATGATCAATGTATCCGCCCACCACAGCGGTCGGACTCCGGCCGAGATCGAGGAGGCACTTACCGCAAAATGCGAGAAGCAACTCGCTGATCTTACGATAGAGCGCATTTCGGTGGGCGAACCGAGCGCTGCAGAGTTAGACAATGAGCAACAGCAGACAAGGTTTTGGCCCGTCGAATTCGAAGTGCTCAATCCTACGGAGCCTGGTCAGAATCTGCATGCAGTAATGTCCTGTTACCGTGACCCGGATGGAGAATGGAATACCAAGGTAACCAAGGTCGATGTGGTGCAGAACGGGACTCTGCATGTCGTACCCAAGTACGCGTTCCGCGAAATGGGTCTGGAGTGAGGATAGGGCGGTCCGTCCCGGACCGCTGCATTGCGCACAATGGATCAACCTGTAAAATGGCGCGTCGCCAATTAAAACGATGTGCCCTTCGCGGCTTTGTGTGCGAAGACATTTACCATTTCAAAGCTTGAAAGCGCCGGGCTACTTCTTCCGCATTTTGGCGTGAATTAAATGCAGAGACTCGAAAATAGCCTTCTCCTTGAGAACCGAATCCTGCTCCTGGTGTAATGACGACCTGAATTTCTTTCAGGACTTTATCAAATACGTCCCAGCTTTGATAGTCGGTTGGCGCTTGGACCCAGATATAGGGGGCATTTCTCCCGCCAAAGACGTGAAGGCCGGTTTTGGCAAGCGCGGAGGAAAGAATTTCGGCGTTACCTAAATAATGCTCAATTAGCTTTCGAACCTGTTTTTTGCCGTCTGCAGTATAAATCGCCTCGGCACCGCGTTGAACCGGATAACTTACGCTGTTGAATTTCGTACTGAAACGTCGGTGCCAGAGCGGGAAAAGGGGCCGTTTTTCACCGCTGCTCGTACTGGCGAGCAATTTCTTCGGCAACACGGTGAATCCGCATCTGACTCCGGTGAATCCCCCATTCTTGGAGAAGCTTCGGAATTCAATGGCACATTCGTCTGCGTGCGGAATCTCGTAAATGGAGTGGGGGATGTCTGAATCTTGAATGTAGGCCTCGTAGGCGGCATCGAATAGGACAATGGCATCAGACGCCAGAGCGTAATTAACCCAAGCGCTTAGCTGGTCGCGAGTGGCAATAGCACCGGTCGGATTATTTGGATAGCAGAGATAGATCAAGTCGACTCGCTCATCGGGAACAGCAGGTACAAAATGGTTCCCTGCATTGCAGGCCAGATAAACCAGCCCAGAATAGGAACCGGTGGAATCCGCTTCGCCGGTATGGCCGGCCATTACATTTGTGTCCACATATACCGGATAGACGGGGTCCATCACCGCGATGCGGTTTTGATGCCCGAAAATGTCGAGAATATTGCCACAGTCGCATTTTGACCCGTCGGAGACAAAAATTTCGTCATCCGTTACCGACAAGCCGCGCCCGCGATAATCATTTTCGGCGATTGCGTGCCGAAGGAATTCGTATCCCTGCTCTGGGCCGTACCCGCGGAAGGTATCTCGCTGGCCCATTTCATCGACCGCGTGATGCATCGCTTCGCGAACCGCGCCTGGAAGCGGTTCGGTAACGTCGCCGATTCCGCACCGTATGATGTTTTTCGCGGTACCGGGATTCTCCGCAGCATAGGTGTTCACTCGTCGGGCAATCTCCGGAAAAAGATAACCCGCTTTGAGCTTAAGGTAATGATCGTTAAGGAATGCCATGCGAGCGCCCTTCAGGGCGTCATTTTCGCCTGAGGCTCAAATGAAATAGCAGATCGCAGATCGCAGATAGGGAATCGTTTTTGGTTGTATAATCGAGATAGGGCGCGTCGCTCCGCGACCGCTGGAGTACCGGCAGGCCGTGATCCCACTATGCCGGTTGATCGCCAAACGTATACGCGCAAAATCTGCTATTTGCTATCTGCGATCTGCTATTTCATTTGAGCCTCAGGCGAAAATGACGCCCTGGGCAAGAATGACGTTACTTTGTGGCTTCGAAATTCTTCTCCGCCTGATCCCAGTTAACCACATTCCACCAAGCTTTGAGATAGTCAGGTCGTCGGTTTTGGTAGAGCAGATAATAAGAGTGTTCCCAAACGTCGACCCCGATCACTGGCTTCAAGCCGTCCGAGATGGGGGTATCCTGGTTGGCAGTCGAAGTGATCTGTAATTTGCCCTCTTTATTCACGACCAGCCACGCCCAGCCGCTACCAAAACGACCAATGGCCGCCTTTTGAAGTTCTTCTTTGAACTGATCAACCCCGCCAAAGGTAGAGTTAATCGCCTCAGCTAACTTTCCTTTCGGCGTACCTCCGGCATTTGGACCCATTATTTTCCAGAAAAAGGTATGGTTGGAGTGACCACCTGCGTTGTTGCGAAGCACCGTGCGGACCGACTCCGGTATCTTGTTCAGATCTGCCAGCAGTTCGTCCACCGGTTTTGCGGCGAGATCAGGATGACCTTCGAGCGCTTTGTTCGCGTTGGTTATATAAGCTTGGTGATGCTTGTCGTGGTGAATTTCCATCGTTTTCGCATCGATGTGGGGCTCGAGCGCGTTGGACGGATAAGGTAAAGGAGGTAGTTCGTAAGCCATAGAATTCTGAGAATTAAGTGTTCTGCGAGCCCGGCTTTGTCATCCTTGACCCTCTGCCATCCCTGACCCGCTAGTTTAACCTAGAGCAGGTCTTTTCATGTCGTCAAACCATAGTGCGACGGAGCCGCAATCATGATCGTGCTCGCGCTCGGTTTAAACATCGCCCATTGATTAGTCACTGCCGAACTCTGATCTAAGAGAATCGGCCGGGCTTAGTGCCCAGGGACAGGCATGCTTTGCGAGGAGAAAATCACCGGTGCAATGATTCCGACTCGGTAGGGGTAGAATTTTTGGGTGGTTCGCCCGGCGCGCTCTCGGAATAATGTTCAACCGATCCGGACGTAAGCGGAGGCTCGGGAAACCCGAATTTCGTCAATCCTTCCTGAATAAGATCGGCGGCGCAGACGTGCATGGGCTTTGCGCGATCGGCGCTAAAACGTCGAAGAGACTGTTGCATCTCTTCCGTCAAAATGATTTGGAGAAACGTCTTTTTCTCCTCTTTCAGACGATTACGCCGTCGACGTTGAGCTTCACGCAGTTGGATTAGCCTTCTTTTTCGCTTTTGGGCGGCAGGCTGGGACATACCGGGGGGATCGCTATATCATAACTTTAACTAGGCCGAAGTCGAGAGACTTGTCACGCTACGCGAATAGCCGATGGCCAATAGCCAATGATCGCGTAGTGCGCAGTTGACAAAAAGGCGGCCTAGCCTATGCAAGGGGTTTGTGCTGCCTTTGAAGTTTTCTTCCACTCTTTCGGTCGATCGCCGGGATGAACTGGAGACATTGATGTTCTTTCATCCGCAGCAAGGGGAACATGAGTCGAGTATAAACGCCTCCATCCTCAGCTACGGATTTCCGAAAATCATTCAAGAAAGCGCATATCTCCGAATCGGAATTGAAGGAAAAGAAGTGCAGACGCTCTATGCCTTTGTTCATCGGGGCAAACTCGAGGATCTCGCGGGGGTTATTGTCTACACGCGCACTTCGCCGGATACGCTTGCCCTACTTCATATGGCGGTAAAGCCAGAATACTCCTATGCCGATGGTTACAAGAATGAACTTGTTCTGGTGCGGATGCTAGCGCAGATCCGGTCCATTGCAAAGCGGATCAAGGGAGTCAAGAAACTTTCCATTGCCTATGCGGGGCAAATCCTACCGAAAGCGGAACTCGAGTGAGGTGCACCAGAAAGGTTTAAATCGACGTTAAGCCGATGAACAAGGAAGGGGTCGCTCTCCATACCATCATATCTTTCGCCAACGAATTGCTGGAGGTAGCGAAAATCGAGGACTATTCGGGAGCGGTTAACGGACTCCAGTTAGAAAATCGAGGGACTGTCTCCAAAATCGGGGCGGCGGTTGATGCCAGTAGCCGTACGATCGAAATGGCGATCAACGAGAGCGTTGACCTTTTAATTGTTCACCATGGAATTTTTTGGGGCGGACTTTCTCCCGTGACCGGACCGGCATATCGGCGGCTGGCCAAGGCGATGGAAGCTGACCTGGCAATCTACAGCGTCCACCTTCCACTCGATTTTCACCCCGAGATTGGTAATAACGTCTTGCTAGCCGAAGCATTGGAACTAACGCCGGTGTCGCCTTTCTGGTTCGTTAAAGGGCGAGCGCAAGGATGCCTGTCGACAGTTTCTCTGGAGTTGAGCGACTTAGTTCGAAGAGCCGAGCGGGTTCTTGGGCGTAAGGTTTGGTGTTGTCCAGCCGGACCGAGTCGCACCCGACGTATTGGAATAGTAACCGGCGGAGCTGGATCCCATATCATCGAGGTCGCGGCCGAAGGAGTAGATACATTCCTCACCGGGGAGGGACCACATCACACTTTCATCTTGGCCGAGGAACTCGGGATAAACCTCTTATACGGTGGCCACTACGCCACCGAGATCTTTGGAATCAAGAAACTGGCAGCGCGGCTCGCCGAAAGGTTCAATTTGCTTTGGACATTCTTGGATCATCCCTCGGAGCTGTGAAGCAGCCCGCGAAGCGCGGTGCCCCCCTTATCCGGGCCTTCTTTGAACGGGACCCATTGACTTGCGCTCGCGATTTACTCGGATGCGAGCTGGTCTGGAGGAATACCTCGGGAATCATCGTCGAAACTGAAGCATATGCAGAATATGGAGACCAGGCGTGCCACACTTTCTTGCGGCCAGCAGTGAGGACTTTTATCAGCGAACGCCCGGCCGGAGCGACTTATATTTATCTGAACTACGGAGTCCATTGGCTGCTGAATTTTTTGGTGAAAGGCGAATCTTTTCGCGGGTTTGTTCTGATACGCGCCTTGGAGCCACGAGCCGGGATCAAATCGATGTTCGAACGACGGAGAGTCCACCAGGTGACGGACCTTTGTTCCGGACCCGGCAAGTTGACCCAGGCCATGGGGATTACTTCCGAATGGAATGGTGCGGACTTTTTTGCGATTCCTGGCGTCGATCTGTCACTCTGGGAGGAACCGCCAGCAGTGGTTGCCAGTCAGCGGATTGGCATTACGAAATCGGCTGAGCTGGAGTGGCGTTATTCTGTCGCCAACTCACCTTTTGTCAGCGGGAGAAAAGGAAAACCCGCCCCAGAAACAACTGAGGCGGGCAAAACACTCCTTGATTAACACTCCTAAAGGTCGAGACCTTATTTGGAGTAACCGGTCGTCGTGTGTGCCGGCGGTGGGGCAGTGGTTGTTTCTTTATGGCAAGCCGCCATGCCGAGAGCAGCAACAGCGACGGCCGCTAAGGTGATGTATTTCACGATCTTCATTTTCAGTCTCGCCTCCTTTCTTAGCTAGCAGCACTTTGCTATTAGGCTGAACCTAACCGGGAGACAAATGTATTTTCTGAAATTTGTGCTGAAGCTCCAGCTGACGTTCTATCGATTTAAATTGCTCTCTGAGAATGGGTAAAGCCGAATGCCAAAGCTTTCTTGGTATTAACCTTGGCCAACAATCTCAACTTCAGTTCCAGCTTCTACCAAATCAAAGACACGTACTACGTCCACGTTCCGCATACGAATACAACCATGACTAGCAGGTTGACCGATCAGGTGTTCTTCATTGGTGCCATGAATATAGATAAAACGCTGGCGGGTGTTCAGGTTGTGAGGTTCGACACCATCCAGCCAGAGAATGCGGGAGGTGATAAGGTCACTTTCTTCCTCCCAGTCGGGCGGATTGGCGACAGGCTGGCGTCCGCGAAACACGGTGTTCAACGGCTGGTCGCCTCCGATTTTCTCATAAATCCGAAAACGACCGAGCGGTGTTTGCAAGCTCCCGGATTCCTGACCCAAGCCAAAGCGAGAGGTCGAAATTGGGAATTGATGAACGAGCCTTTGGTCGCGGAGAAGCTGCAGGGTCTGTTCTTTTGTATCGATCCTGATCTTGTAGCTGCTCATTTTCTTTCTAAAGTGTCGGGGCGCTGATGAGTAAAACGTATCACTTGGCTATCGTCGGGGCTACTGGGGCAGTTGGAACGGAACTGATCCGGTTGCTCGAGCAAAGAGACTTCCCGGTGGACAGCCTTAAGCTGTTCGCGTCGGCTCGATCAAACGGTAAGTTACTGACTTTCCGCGGCACACAAATTCCGGTGGAGACGCTAACAGAAGAAGGGCTGGCTGGAGTCGACTTTGCTCTATTCAGCGCAGGAGCCAGCACTGCTCACAGTTTTGCTCCCGCTGCGGTGAAAGCGGGCGCTATCGTCATCGATAACTCCTCTGCTTTTCGCATGGAATCGGACGTACCGCTGGTCGTGCCGGAGATCAATCCTCAAGATGCCGTCAAACATCGGGGAATTATTGCGAACCCGAATTGTACCGCTCTCATTACGCTCATGGCGCTCTACCCATTGCACAAGGCGTTTCGGGTGAAGCGAGTGATTGCTGCGAGCTACCAGGCTGTTTCCGGCGCCGGCGCCCGGGCAATCGCTGAATTAGACGCGCAGAGCCGGGCTCATGCCAGTGGAGAAGAGGTTAAGGCGGAGGTTTTTCCCCATCCGATCGCTTTCAATGTGGTGCCGCAAGTCGATCAATTCTTGGATTCAGGGTACACCAAAGAGGAACAGAAATTTCTGAACGAGTGCCGCAAGATCATGCATCATTCGACTTTGCGTGCTTCGATTACCTGCGTGCGGGTACCCGTTTTTCGAGCTCACGCGGTAGCCGTCAATGCAGAATTTGTTGAACCGGTTTCGGTCGATCGTGCCCGGGATGTATTGGCCAAGGCTCCAGGAGTAGAATTAGTAGATGATCCAGCAAACCAAAGATATCCGATGCCACTATACTCCGCTGGTAAGGATGCCTGCGCTGTTGGACGGATACGAATTGACACTGCGCTAGACAATGGATTGGCGTTTTGGGTGTGCGGAGATCAACTTTTGAAAGGGGCCGCATTGAACGCGATCCAGATAGCCGAACTCTTGGTGAAGAGTAAGGCGGAGCGGCCGGTCGAAGTGCGGTAGGGACGTCGCTGCGTGTCCGTTTTTTGCGCGCCCTGAGAACTTCCCCCTGACCGGCAGAGCGAAACCCGACTCCGCCAAGCCTCTGTCGCGGCCGCGCTCTGGATGGTGCAAGGTTCTGAAACAAGGGGCCGCCGAAGCTTGCGAAGGCGGCAGTCCGGCGGGAACGCTTGGATGACGGTATCGGAAAGCGCCCGACAAGGCCGGCCCGCGACGTAGGCTTGGTCAAGTCGGGTTTTGGCCTACCGGTCGGCGGCAGTTCCAGGCCAGCTCATGCACTTAGTAGTGTAAAACCGAATAAAACAGCAAATAACAGTAGACAAACGCATGCGATTGGGCCAAATCCTCGGCCATGATCAATGCGGTGGAATTATTCCCAGTCGAGCGCCGCGACCGGATCCTAGGGCTGCTTCAGGAAGAAGGAAAAGTGGTAGCCCTCGATCTGGCTCGCCGACTCAACGTTTCGATAGATACCGTTCGTCGCGACCTGGATTATTTGGCGTCGGCTGGCTCGATTCGGCGCGTACATGGCGGAGCATTGCCTGCCGCTCCTGTTCCAGGGTTTATCCAACAACGGAGCGCCGAAGAAACCGAGGCCAAGAAAGCGCTCGCACAACGGGGAGCATCACTCGTTCGCGCCGGAAGTGTCGTTCTTTTCGATTCCGGCAGCAGCAATTTGGAAATCGTCAAAGCTCTGCCCCGGGATATCGAGTTTACCGCAGTGACTCCTTGTCTTCCGATTGCGGTTGCCCTCACTGATTTGCCGGAAGTGGAGATTGTAGTATTAGGCGGCCGATTGCACCGCCGCGAATCGATGACAGTCGGATTGCGTGCGGTGAAAGAGCTTGAGGATTTTCGCGCCGATCTTTGCTTCCTCGGAGTTTGCGCGCTCCATGCCGACGTCGGTATATCTACTTTTTCGGTCGAAGAGCTGGAGATGAAACAGGCATTTGTCCGTTGCGCCGGCGAAGTTGTTGGAATCCTGACCGCAAGCAAATTCAACAAAGCCGCCCCATTTGTGGTGGGATCAATCGGAATCCTCACTCACGCGATTGTTGAGGGTGGAGTTGGTGCGAGCGAGCTCGATGTTCTTCGCCGCTACGGAGTATTCGTTGAGTGACGCCAAGCGAAATGGGGAGCGAATCCATCGTTGGGGGCTTGGCGCCTCGTTTCGCAAATATCTGGTATTGAATGGAAATGGACCACGGAAGTTAGGAGGACATTGGAGCCGGGAAATAGCACGGGAATAGACCACGTTCGGGAACTACCCAGGACGCGGCATGACCAGGTTCGAAATCGAGTGGCCATTTCGGCCGTTTTCTTTCTGAACGGATTTGGACTAGCCAGCTGGTTCATTCATATCCCCTCGGTCAAAGGGCAGCTGGGTTTGAACGAACAACAGCTGGGTCTGGCGTTACTTGGAACCGGCCTGGGCTCGTTGGGGACGATGTGGCTTAGCGGTTGGCTAATGGGCCGGTTTGGAAGCCGCCGAGTTCTGACCGTGGCGACCTTAGGCTTTGCGTTATCACTGGTGTTCCCGGTTTGGGCGCCAAATTTTCTTCTCCTTACCGCATCGCTAGCGTTCCTGGGCGGGTGCAACGGCTTGATGGACGTCTGTATGAATAATCAAGCTGCGCATTTTGAAGCGCTGGCCGGCCGGCCGGTCATGTCTTCATTCCACGCTATCTGGAGCTTAGGCGGCTGGTGCGGTTCGCTTCTGGGCAGCCTCTTTTTGCTTAATCAGCAGCTAGCGACCTGGCACTTGGTATTCCTCTGTCTGGTAATCATCGGATGGATGGTTCGACTGGCGCCGAGCCTTCTGCGAACCGCGTCGGAACACGGTCCAGTCTTTGCCCTGCCAAGTCGGGAGATTGTGATCTTCGCTTTGCTCTGCTTGATCGCAATGTTGTCCGAGGGTTCCGTGGCCGATTGGGCAGGAGTACATCTACGCGATGACTTGGGTACACCGTACGCCTTGTCAGGACTCGGGTTTAACGCTTTTTCGATCTGCATGGCTGGCGGCAGATTCGTCGGAGACAGGGTTGTGCTGTGGATCGGGAGAGAATGGACGGTGACCGCCGGTGCCCTCATGGGAGCAAGCGGACTTTTCGTTGCGGCGTTGGCGAGCACTCCAGTCCTATCGATTGTCGGTTTCGGAGTTGCCGGTCTTGGTATGTCGAATATCGTCCCGGTACTGTTTTCGCTCGCGGCTTTGCGAATACCAGGAGCGATCGAGCGCGCCACATCTTCGGTCTTTGCGACTGGCTACCTTGGCTTTCTGATTGGTCCACCACTGGTCGGGATGTTCGCACAGCGGTTTACCCTGCCAGTTGCGCTGGCTGGCGTTGCGGTTCTAGTCACCGGAATCTGCATCTTTAGTCCAAAGCGAGACAGGCAGTAAGCGGCATGCAGTGAGAGGTGATTGGTGAGGGGGGTGTGGTCAGGACATCGGTAACACTTCAGGGCAGAGTTCAAAGTAAATCGGCTGCTTAAGCCGCACTTTTAAAATGGCTTTTTGCATCGTAGGCGCAGCAGTCAATTCGTTCAAAACTGGCGCTCAGAGGATCGATATGACCGAGTACCGTATTGCTGGTACAGCGCCCGATAGGTTCCATTCTTGAGCGCCTTGAGCGCGAACTCTATTGCCTGTTCCATCGGTTCACTCTTCTTCCAGGGCATTTGCCCTCGAGTGTTACCTATGTCCTGAACCTAAAGTGTTATCGATGGTTAAACCTTGCTCCCTAATCACCGCTTCATTGACTGCCAACCATCGGCTCCGAATTCCGCGCCCCTATTCCGCACTCCGCATTCCGCGTTCCGCATTTCCCTATTCTCTGCCTACCGTGCTGCTTGTTGTGGTGAAGGCTTGGGCGCGGCCGGATTGAGGTGTTCCTCCAAAAACTTTTCCATCGCGGCGTAAAAATCGAATCTATTTTCTTCGTTATGGAATCCGTGCCCTTCGTTTGGCTTAACCATGTACTCGACCGTCACGCCGCGCTTTTTTAATGCGTCAGCTATTTGGTTGGACTCATTGATATTTACTCGCGGATCTTTTTCGCCTTGAGCAACAAACAGAGGAGTTTTGATTTTGTCCGCGTTTAAAGCGGGCGAATGCTCCTGGAACCAATCTTTGTCTTTCACCGGATCGCCTACCATCTCGTGCATCATCTCCAGTTGGGGTTTCCAGTACGGCGGAATCGTGTTCATGAACGTGACGAGATTGGAGACGCCAACGTAATCAACACCGGCCGCATACAGGTCTGGCGTTTTCACGAGACCCTCGAGCACAGCGTAGCCACCATAGCTGCCTCCATAGATGCCCACGCGCTTTGGATCAGCGATTCCTTGTTGAATGATCCAGTTCACTCCATCGGTGATGTCATCCTGCATCGTACCGCCCCATTGTTTAAAGCTGGCTTCAAAAAATTTTCTTCCGTAGCCAGTCGATCCACGGAAATTCATTTGCAAAACGGCATAGCCCCGATTCGCGAGGAACTGGACCTCGGGATTAAATTCCCAGTCGTCGCGCGCCCACGGTCCGCCGTGTGGATTGACCACAACCGGCAGATTTTTTGGATCGCGTCCTTTCGGCAACGTTAGATAGCCATGAATGGTGAGACCATCGCGCGATTGGTATTCTATCGGTTTCATCTCCGCCAACTGATCCGCCTTTAACCATGGACCCAGATCGGCCAGTTTGCGGATATCTTTGGAATTTATGTCGTAGAGATAGTAAGAGCCGAGTGTTCGATCACCGGTTAAAACCACGACAAACTTATTTTCTTCCTTATCGCTGCCCACTCGTGCGACATCGAAGCCGGGCAACTGTTGTTCCAGATATTTGTAAGCGTCTTCGGTGGCGTGATCGAAAAACACGATTTGTTGTTTCCAAGTCTTGTAGGTCGCCAGGGTGAGGACTTTCCGCTTGCGGGAGTAGGCGAGCCGGCCCACGTCGGCATCAGGATTTTCATAAACTACGCGAACCTCTTTTGCGGTCTCGGGATCAAATTCGACCGCTGCCGCTTTATCTCTACCGATGTTGGAGATGCCAAACAGATGCTGGTTATCGAACGAAAAAAATTCCGGGTCGAAGCTCTCTTTGAAATTTGTGGTCAATATTGCCTTCCATGGCGACTGCTCAGTTTTGCGATAGAGCAAGCTCGTGTTCACTCCGTCAGTGGTGGTTGCGGCACGGATCTTTCCGTTCCAGTCCGTAATCCATTGCTGAATGTTACCCGGATTTTGGGCGGTCAGGGTTATTTTGCCGGTAATCACATTAAGCCGGTACGCGTCGAAGACTTGCTTATCTCGCTGATTGGTCTGAATGATCACGTCCGTTGGATTATCTTCCAAATCGTCAACCAGCGTGACCCGTACTCCGGCAAAAGGCGTCAAGTCGCGTTCATTCTTTCCGTCCCGACCGACCGAATAGAGATGATAGTTTTCGTCGCCCGCGTTGTCCTTGGCGAATATCACAACATCATTCCCTTTCCAGCTCACTCCGGAAATATCCCGATCGGTAATCGCGGTCAGGCGTTTGGCTTCACCGCCTTCGACGGGTTCCACCCATACATTGAGCCGGTTGTTCCAAGGCTCCAGCAAAGCAAGGTATTTGCCGTCAGGCGAAATTGAAAATCCAGCCGCCTGCGGGTTGCGAAAGAAATCCCGCAGCGGGATCCGCGGCGGGATCGCATCGTCGGCCTGAGCGCCCGCCAGTGAAGCTAAGAGAGAAGTGAAAACGACAAACAAGCATTTCATTTATTAATTAACTAATTTAAGGCCGGTTTTTAGTGAAGAGATCCAGGCAAGGTTGGCCGGAGGTGAGTCTGCAAAAACTTCTCCATTATTTCGTAGAATTCGAACCGGTTTTCTTCGTTCTGAAAGCCATGGCCTTCGTTTTCCTTTACGATATATACCACCTCAACTCCTCGCCTTCTTAGAGCTTCAACGATTTGGTTCGATTCGTTGATGTTTACCCGAGGGTCTTTTGCTCCCTGTGCAACTAAGAGCGGTCTCCGAATTTTTTCGGCGTTCAACGCAGGAGAATGCTCTTGAAACCAATCTTGGTCCTTCTCTGGATGGCCCACCATTTCGTACATCATCTCCAGGTAGGGAGCCCAATAGGGGGGTATCGTTTTGAGAAACGTGAAGAGATTGGAGACTCCCACGTAGTCTACACCGGCGGCATAGAGATCCGGAGTTTTGACCAGACCTTCCAAGACCGCATACCCGCCGTAGCTGGCGCCATAAATTGCCACTCGCTCTGGGTCGGCAAGGCCCTGTTGAATCAACCAATGAACGCCATCGGTGATGTCGTCCTGCATCTTGCCTCCCCATTCTTTAAACCCGGCTTCCCAAAACTTGCGTCCATAGCCGGTCGAGCCGCGGAAGTTCATCTGCATTACGGCAAACCCACGGTTGACCAGAAATTGGACCTCAGGACTGAATGTCCAGCTATCTCGATGCCAAGGTCCTCCGTGGGGAATAATGACAACTGGTAAATTTTTTTGTCCACGTCCGACCGGAAGGGTTAAATATCCATGAATAGTGAGCCCGTCGCTAGCTTGGTACTCGATCGGCTTCATTTCAGCGAGTTGGTCCTCCGGGAGCCAAGGGGCCCGATCGGCGAGCTTCGTCAGCGCTCCCGAATGAGAATCATAGAGATAAAAAGCTCCGAGCGAACGATCGCTGAACGTGCGAACTACGAAGACGGTTTCGTCGTCGTCGGCCGAAATGACAACCACCTCGTAGCCGGGCAATCGTCCTTCGAGTTCCTGGTAGAGTGCTTGCGTAGGCTGATCGAAAAAAATTCGTTCGGTCTTCCAATCGGTAAAGGTGGCCAACGTTAATACCCTGCGTTTTCTCGAGTAGTTCAGCGCCGAAATATCCACCTGCGAATTTTCGGCGAGCACTTGAACCTCTCGACCTGTATCCAAATCCAACTCGATTGCAGCCAGCTTATCTCGGCCCAGGTTCGAGACGCCGTAAAGCCGGCGGTTATCGAACGTGAAAAATTGCGGATTAAAAGACTCCCGGAAAGTAGTAGTAAGAATTGTTCTCCAGGCCTGTTCCGCCGAATCCCGATAAAGTAAGCTGGCATTTACTCCATCGGTTGTCGTGGCGGCCCGGATCTCCCCTTCATGGTCGGTCACCCAGTGATCAATTGTGCCTGGATTTTCGGCGATGCACGCGAGCTCACCGGTTTTCACATTCAGCCGGTAAGCGTCGAAAATCTCCTTCTTTCGTTGGTTCAAAGCGACAATTATTTCGTTTGGATGATCGTGGAGATCGTCCACTAACCGGACTTGCACTCCGGGGAGTGGAGTGAGATCGCGAACGTTGTCGCCGTCGGGATCCGCGGAAAAGACATGAAAATTTTCGTCGCCACCGCTGTCCTGGAAGAAGAGGATATGCTGATCGCTCTTCCAGAAGTAGGCGGTAATATCCCGTTCCGTGACTGACGTGATTCGACGTGCTTCGCCGCCTCTGGCCGATTGCACCCAAATGTTCAATCGATTCTCGTATGGGCTCAGAAAAGCAATGGATCCGCCGCTCGGAGAAATCTGATAAGCCGTCTTTTCCGGATTGCGGAAAAAGTCGCGAAGTGGGATGAGCTGGGGAATTCGATTTTCGGAAAGCTGAGCTGCGGAACGCATGAAAATACAAAATGAGGCTGCAATGGCTCTTTTATTGATCCCTATTGGACCCTGGTCCGGAGCGGGAATGAAGACCGTCGAGGCGACCTACGCAAGTTCTCTATTTCGAGTGTGCCGATAAGATTGGGACTTAGCGCGACAGCAGGCGACAGAGTAACTGAAGGAGATCCGCCGGCCCGAAAGGCTTCTCCAATACCGCATGGAAACCGGCGGAGAGCGCTCGGCGCTCAATGGTGCTGCCGCTCAATAAGGATAAACCAACGGCTATCATCCGGGGATCGGGTTCATTGGCGATCCGGTGGATTTCTTCCATTAACTCAAAAGCCTCTTCGACAGGAATTTTGATTTCGCAGAGGAGTAAGTGCGGAGAAAAAGTAGTGACTACGGCGCGGGCATCGCGGGTGTCCTTGAAGGCCTTTACCTCGGCGCCTTGGATTGATAAATATTCACGGACTGCTTCTCGTAAGGCTGGATGACCCTCAACCAGAAGGATTTTGACTTCCGAGAGGCGAGGTCCGGGCATCATGGTGATTCTGATTCGTTTCTGGGTTAGGCGATCGAAGCTATTTATGGATTGCGTTCGCGACCCGGAGAAACGATGGATTGGCCGAAAGCCTAAGTATTCCAACCGCCGAACACGACGCATTCACAAAATCGAATCGAATACTTGGCGAAAAACAATCGCAAGCGTATAAAAAAGTCGGGCGTTAGTGGATCGAACCATCTTATTTGACTGATTATGCCTATCTCGCCGAGCCTGATGCAACTTTGTTTCGAGCTTGATAGATTTCAAATTGCGACAGCGATCGGGCATATTTCCAAAGACGTATTCATACATTGGAACCGCTCATTTGAAGACCGATTGGGTCTTAAGGAGGGGGAGATGAGAGGCGTTGAGTTGCGCAACATCATCGTAACGGATGCGCCGGTTGTGGAGGCGTCAGGCGCAAACGAAAGCTCTTTACCGGCCGGCCCTTTCTCCGACTGTGTAATCCGGGTCCCTGGCGACGAGCGTCAAATTCTGGGGCGGTCGGTGCGACGCGAAGACGGATTTATTCTTGTTATCCTGGATTCCGCTTCCGGGACCCGCGGCACTGAAGAGTATGCGCGGGGATACTTATTCGGTCAGAACGACGCAAAGGAACGGTCCCGTCAGGTCGTACACCATAACGTGAGCGGTAATCTGCTCGCGGCATCGTTCGCTGCAGAAACCGCGAAGCAGAAGCTCGAGGACGAAGGAAGACCCGAAGCTGAGGACTTGGAACGCGTTACTCAGCTTATTGACCGGGCGATAAACGATCTCGTGAACGCCTTTACTTCCGGACCGCCAATCACGGAGCAATAGCGGCGCTTCTGAACCAGGTGTGATCACAGTTATCTTTGACCGAGCGGCGACGGAGTACGGTCAGCCGGGGCATCCTGAACGTCCGGAACGACTTACCATGACAGAGTCTCGCTTTCGCGAGGTATTTCCGGAAGCTGCGTGGAAAGCACCCTATCTAGCTGAAGATAAAGATCTACTACGAGCACACTCGACGCGCCATCTCCAGCGGCTTAGCGAACCCAACGATTTTGACGTTGATACTCCTTATTACAAGGGCATTGAAGAACACGCGCGCCGCTCGGTTGGCGGCGCTTTGCTCGCTGCCGAATGCGCCTTGAAGGGAGAAAAGCCATTTTCACTGCTTCGGCCGCCAGGTCACCATGCCACTGCTGATCAAGCGATGGGTTTCTGCTATCTTAACTCCATTGCGATTGCCGCTCTGCACTCATTAGCCGTCGGATGTGATCGGGTGGCAATTTGGGATTTTGACGCTCACCATGGAAATGGGACCGAGGCGATCGTCCACGGCCACCAACAAATCCGCTTTGCGTCAGTTCACCAGTATCCTGGCTACCCTGGAACTGGTACCAGTTCATTCGAGAACATATACAACTGGCCGATTGCCCCGCTCACACAAAGGGAGATGCATGCGGCTAAAGTGCGGGAAGCCCTCGACCGACTTCTAGAGTTTCGTCCGGATCTCATATTGGTATCGGCCGGATTCGATGCCTATCGAGAAGATCCGCTAATGAATCTTTTGCTGGAAACGGACGACTTTTATCACTTCGGACATTGGCTTGGTCAGACTGGTGTTCCGGCGATGGCAATCCTTGAAGGTGGCTACAGCAGTCGATTGCCGGAACTGGCAGAAAACTTCCTTCGCGGATGGAGTGGCCGGCGGCCCCAATAGCGAATCGTTGGCGATTTGATTCGTGAATCGTGCCATGCTTGGGTCGGACAATGGCTGAGACTTCGATGATCGCGACGATCAATCCGGTAACAACACCATTCTGGGTAAATGAGCTGGTTTAGTTTCAGCTGGCAAAATTTTTGGTTCTCCTATCTCGCGTTAGCTTTCGAGGGACTGCCGTTTGTCCTGGTCGGAGCGGTTGTCTCCGGCGTTATCGCTGCCTTCGTACCTTCGCGCGTGATCACCCGTTTTTTGCCGAAGAACCATCTGCTCGCTAATCTGATGAGCGGACTGCTCGGACTGATCTTTCCGGTCTGTGAATGCGGTATCGTTCCAGTGGTTCGTCGGCTTTTGGATAAGGGATTGCCGTTCTCGTGTGGGGTCACCTACATGCTGGCGTCTCCAATTGTGAATCCGCTGGTGATTATCAGCACTTACGCTGCCTTTCGGGGGCAGGCGCCGGAGTGGAATACCGCGATCCGGTTATTGTCCGGTTATTTCGTCGCGGTCCTGGTAGGTTTGTCGGTGATCAAGATGAATCCGGCAAGAGTTCTGCGGACCGGAAGCGGTCGAGCCGCATTGCGAAAGCGGTCGGTACTCAGTATCGCAATGCTGCCAGAAGCTGGTCCCGATAGCACCAGCGCCACTTTCATTCAGCGCCTGATTGCCGCCATCCAGCTCGCCAGCGAAGATTTCATCGATACTGCGATCTATTTCATGATCGGGGCGGCGGTGGCAGCAGTCTTTAATACCGCAGTCGATCAAAAAGTGATTTTGCCGCTCGCGGGTAATCCGGTTTTGTCGACCGCTTCGATGATGGGTTTCTCGGCAATTCTGACCCTTTGCAGCACTTCAGACGCTTTCATTGCTGCTACATTCGTCAGCTTCCCCGTTGCGGCGCGCATGGCGTTTCTCGTTTTTGGGCCGATGTTTGATTTAAAACTCTTCTTCCTTTACAGCGTCTTATTTAGAAAACGGTTTGTCGTGCTTCTAGGAATTGGACTTTTTGTTGTGGTCGGAATAATTTCGGCATTCGTTTTGCCTCATCTCTATGCGCGTCTGGGCGGCTAAATTTTTAAATGGAATAACCCTGCTTGGGCTGGGTGGAGTTTTGATCAGCTTCTGCTTGAACGGGAGAATCGATCAGTATTTGCATCCACAATTTAGGCCTTGGGTATTGGTCGGGGGAATCACTTTTTGCGTTGCAGGAACGATTTATCTCATGGCGAAAAAGTCGATGGACTGCTGCGTTGATGGCGAGTGCGTGCACACCAATCGGCAGAATCCATGGCGAGCGGCCACCGCGTTTGGCGTCATCGTTATACCATTAGCTGCTGGTACTTACCTTTCGAAGGATGGGTATGACAAGCAGGCGGTTTTGAATCGTGGCTTCGTTCAAGACATCAGTAGGTTGCCCGGCCGCAAAATCAGCGCATCGCCGAATCCGCAGCAGGTTATTCCGCCGGGTGCGTTGGGTGCGGATCAAGATGAGCGCGCATCGGCACCGGAACCGCCGCTGCCGCAGGGCACTAGCTCTGGGGCGCCCCCTAAGGCTCTCGCGAAAGCAAGTGAGCCGCCGCAAACCGGTGGCAATGCGGACGATGGCAGCGAGCAATATCTGCCGCGAGCGGCAGATGGTAATGTTGCGCTCGAAGTAACCGATCTCCTGTATGGCGAAAATGAGGAGAGCCTGAGAAAGGAATTCACCGGAAAAACGATCGAGGTTGTCGGGCAATATCTCCCCGGATCCAAGCCAAACGAGTTTAAAATAGTGCGCATGCTAATCGTTTGCTGTGCGGCCGACGCTCGTCCTATCGCCGTTCCGGTGCAGGCGCAAAAGACGGTTTCGGTCGCCGATATGTCCTGGGTAAAGGTCATCGGTACCGCTGAGTTCCAGGAGAGCGGTGGCGGAAAGGCCAAAGTGACATTCAAAGCCGCCGAGATCGAGCCGACTGATCCGCCGCAGGACGCAATGTTGTACTGAGCGAGAATCTAGACCTTCGGGTCGAGCCCAGGTCGAGAGTATTCGAAATTTGGATCCTGGAAGCGAATTGAGGCTCGGCTCTCAGGCCCAACCTCGTCCCATAGCCCTCATTGACCTCAAACCGGACGAGTCGTAGCTTGGTCTGTTGCCCAGCGACCTTCACCAAAGGCGTTTGACTCTTGCGTCCTCCCGGCGACCTGTTCGTTACCGGTGGCGTAAGCAATTCCGTGGCGGGGTTGTTCTAGGACGAACCGTTCTAAAATAACTGGAGAAGACGATGAGCATTCGTTTATCACTAATTGCCGTGGTAGGCTCAGCAATCGGCTTTGGCCTGCCAGTCTTTGCCGACCAAAAGGATACAGCCGGTCCACCAATCGCCGAGCAGCGCGATCTTCTTGGAGATGTCAATGCGTTGGCCGAATTTACGGCGCTGCGCACGAAATACGTCGAAACGCTGAACACACTCGATGCTGCCGCCATGGCAGGGTTCTACACTGAGGACGGTGTAGTCGTGACGCCGGACGGATGGTTTTCGGGTCGGGAGAACATAGAGAAATGGTATGCATACATGTTCCAGCGATGGCATCCTACTAACTCTATTCGCCAGAATGATCAGGTAACAGGGGTCGGTAACCAGGCTTGGGCGATCGGCCGGTGGTGGAGTACTCTTCAGGGCCAGAACGGTCCCGTGCTGGCCAGGGGATTCTGGTCAGCGATTTATGTTCGTGAGGGAGATGCTTGGAAGATCCGCATGGCCAACTACAATGCTTCCGGGGATATCACACTAACCCCGGCAGCGAAATCGGCCGCTGATACGAACTAGTTTACGACACGCATAGGACCCATGGGTCCCATGCGACTTATGAGTCCTATTCGTGCGCGACTCATGAATAGCGAACCGCTGATTGCGGTCCCCCGATTACTAACCGTTAACCGCTAACTCTCTGCTACATCACCATACCGCCATCGACGGTTAGGACTTGGCCGGTGATGTATTTGGCTTCCGGGCTTGCGATGAATGCAACTGCGGCGGCGACATCCGCACTCTCGCCAAATGTCCCCAGCGGGATGAGTTTTCTCAACTCTTCTCGAATGTTTTCGGGGAGCTGTGCTGTCATGTCTGTCGAGATGAATCCAGGAGCGATCGCATTGACAGTGACCTTACGTCCGGAAATTTCTCGGGCGAGTGCTTTGGTGAGTCCGATTAGGCCGGCTTTGCTGGCCGAATAGTTCACCTGACCAGCTTGTCCAATCAATCCGCTGACCGAGCTGATATTGACGATGCGGCCATACGATTGCTTCATCATGGGTCGTTGCAGGTTCTGGATGAAGTGAAACGCACCTTTCAAATTCGTGTCCAAAACCTGATCCCAATCTTTCTCAGCCATTCGCATGCTCAGTCGATCCCGCGTAATTCCGGCGTTGTTGACCAGAACGTGCACCTTGCCGAACGTCTTCAAAATTTGGCCGCAAATGTCAGAGACGGCGTCGCCGTTGGCCACATCAACAGCGTAAGCCAAAGCGGTTTCTGGTTTTTGCTGATTCAGCTGATCGGCGGTTTTCTGAGCATTTTCTATCGTGCGGCTAACGACGGCAATTCTGGCGCCTTCAGCGGCGAGCCGCTGAGCGATTGCTTGCCCGATTCCGCGGCCGGCACCGGTGATAACCGCGACTTGATCAACAAAACGATTCATGACGATCGACTCAAAGCAGACGTCCACTGCTGGTCAAGGACCAAAATAGGTAGGGCGGTCCGGGACGGATCGCCTACCTCAGGTCTGCGGCCGCGGCGCGACAGGCCCTATCGAGCGATTTTTTCGGTTGACAAAATAACACCGGGACGGTTTGCGAATCGTGCCAATAGAGCCAACATCAACTGCTACAATATGGGTATTCATTCTGATCAGTGGATACGGAGAATGGTGCGAGAGTATGGAATGATCGACCCGTTCTCCGATGCGCAGGTACGCAAGACGGAAAAAGGTGCGTCGGTCATCAGTTATGGACTCTCCAGCTATGGCTACGACCTGCGCGTCTCAAATGAATTCAAGGTCTTTACCAACGTATTTAATACAGTCGTCGACCCGAAGGCTTTTGATGAGAGGTCTTTTGTCGACTTCGCCGCCGATACCTGCGTCATACCGCCCAATTCTTTTGCTCTGGGTCGCAGTGTAGAATATTTCCGTATTCCGCGTGATGTGCTGACCGTCTGTCTAGGCAAATCAACCTATGCGCGTTGCGGTATCATCGTGAATGTTACGCCGCTAGAGCCGGAATGGGAAGGCCATGTGACGCTGGAGATCTCTAACACCACGCCTTTGCCGGCGCGCATTTACGCTCAAGAGGGGCTCGCCCAGGTAATCTTTCTGGGCGGCTTAGAAATATGTGAGACGTCGTACGCAGATCGTACGGGAAAGTATATGGGCCAGTCCGGGATCACGCTTCCGCAGCTGTAGAAGCCTTCTTTGCGCCTTTGCCTGAGTTCAGGTCTTCCGCGTCTTTGTGTGAAATCAGTCTTCAGGTTCGCCGTTCCCCTCCGAAATCTCGTGCAGCTTGTTGCGAAGCGTCCGGATACTGATACCGAGCATCTGTGCGGTATGTGTCCGGTTGCCGTTCGCTTTCTTAAGTGCGTAAAGAATGTACTCTTTTTCTACGGTCTCGAGGGGAACAACTTCACTCGGAAAAGTGGGGGTGGGGGGCACCGGCTCGATTTCGCTGCGCGCCTGTTTTCCCCCCGTCTGAGGGAACATCGGACTGAGTATCGCCTGGGAAATCGGTTCATTCGGTTCGCTCAGGATAACGGCTCGTTCGATCACGTTCTGCAGTTCGCGCACGTTTCCTGGCCAATCGTACCGCTCAAGGATCGCCAAAGCCTCCGGTGTCAACGTAGGAGAGGCGATTCCAGTGCGTTGAGTGATCCGCTTCAGGAAAGCTTGCGCTAGTGCGCGAATGTCGTCTTTGCGTGATCGCAAGGGGGGGACAACAATGGGGAAAACATTCAGCCGATAGAACAAATCCTGCCTGAATTCGTTCTGTTTGACTAACTTCTCCAGGTGCCGATTGGTCGTGGCCAGCACTCGGACATTTACGGGAATCGGACGACTACCGCCGACCCGTTCAAACTCTCTTTCTTGCAAGACGCGTAGCAACTTCGCCTGTAACTTCAAGGAGACTTCGCTGATCTCATCGAGCAGGATGGTACCTCGGTTAGCTAACTCAAACCGGCCTTCCCGTTTTTCCGTGGCACCGGTGAAGGCGCCTTTCTCGTGCCCGAAAAACTCGCTCTCAATCAAAGTCTCGGAAATAGCCGCGCAGTTCACCTTGATAAATGGGGAGCTCGAACGTCCGCTCGTGCGAAAGATTTCGGTAGCCACCATCTCTTTTCCGGTACCATTTTCCCCGCTGATTAGCACAGTGGCTTCAGTAGGCGCGACCTTTTGGATCATTTGGCGAAGCTGGCGAATCGGTTCACTATCGCCGATCAGGGGCGTTTGATCGGAGGTTTGCGTCGCTAGAACCTGGCTGACCTTAACGGCTTGCGCGAAATTCTCCGCTTTATCCAGAATAACGTCAATTTGTCCGCTGGAAAACGGCTTGATAATGTAGTCGAACGCTCCGTTCCGGATACAGGAAACTGCGGACTCGACGGTACCGTATCCAGTCATCATCACGATCATGGGCTTATCCGCCCGATTGCCCACCCGAGCGAGCAAATCGGTCCCGTCCCCGTCCGGTAGACGGACGTCCACAAACATCAGGTCGAACGACTCTTTTGCCAGCGCTTGTTCGACTTCCGCGATGGTCGTACAGACGGTAACGATCAGTTTTTTTCGCGTTAGCTGCAGCTCCAGCGAGCGACGGACGATAGGCTCGTCGTCAAGGATAACTACTTTTTCGATCGCCATTTTCCAACGAAAATAAGCTGCAAGCCCTCAGGAAGCTCCAAAGTTGGTTGCTCCGAAAGCAAAAATAGGACCTGGGAATGCCAGTAGCAATGCTTTTCCAGTTTTTATAGCCCTTTTTCGCGTTTTTGCTAAATCGGCGGAAGGAAATGCCGATAAACCGTTTTAGTGAATGATTGCACCCATGACGGATGGCGTGATAGAGCAGGTGCAGCAGTCGCCGACTGGCCTACTCTGCGAAAGATAAGTCGCTGCGACGCTAGTTTGGCTGCAACGAAAGCAGTCCCCCTTCCACGCGCTAAAGATCGATCGAATTTAGTTGATGACCCCGAGTACCCTAGCGATGCGGTAATTCGGGAAGTGGCTCGAAAACTGGCCGAACTTTTCTGTGGGGAGTGACGCGTGAGCGTTTTTCTGAGAAACTCCTTCTAATGTCGAGATTTGAGCCTTCTTTTAAAACAGAGCTTTGGCATTTTCTTCTTCTCCGGACTCTCCACGACCTGGGAAACAGTATCTCCGGTATTTTGACTCTGAGTACGCATCATTTGCGAAATGAACAGCCGTCAGAAGACGTGGCCGAGAGTTTTAAACTGATTCGGGAGAGCGCCGAATCAGCTCGCCAGATGCTCATGGCGGTCGGTTCCCTAACGGACGAAGAAAGCCAAGGTCCTGAGTTGGTCCGAGTTTCCGATTTCCTTCACGACCTGATACACCAGTTGCAAGTCATCGTGCCGCGAAGCGTTAGCCTTCACCTGAGAGGTGATTCTAGTGACGCAGTGATCGAGGTGGACCAAAACCATTTGCGCCAAGCTTTCGTCATGCTGGTGGCGGCAGACTGTCTTTCCTTCGGTGCGAGAACCGGACATATTCGCTTCGGCGAAGAAACCGAGTCTGGGAAAATTTGGATCGTTTACAGTTCGGAGCACAAAATGGATTTTGACCATGGACACCGATCGGCGGAGATCTTCGAACAATTAAGTCTTCCAGAGGGAGATCTGATTTGGAGTGAGACGGATGAGGAACTGAAGCTGAGAATAGGATTCTTGCCCGTGCCTGATTTGGCGACCGAGATCAAGCGCGTGGGTGCAAACGAACACAAAGTGAACGGATGAATCTTGGCAAAGTAATGTGACGGTCCAACTGCTTCCTAAGGCTCTAGGATCAGGTTGCTTTGCTAAAAGGGCTGTCACTTTCCTGAAATTTGTTAATTTCCACTAGGTTCACGAGTTATGTCCGTCGACCGGCTAGTCTTAGTTGTGGATGATGACGCGATTGTTCTCCGAATTCTCGCGGATCAAATCGCTCGCGCCGGTTACCTAGTAGCCGCGGCAGCGAGTATCGCGGAAGCGCGACGCCATCTCGGTCAAGCATCGTTTGCAATTGTGGTTGCGGACCAGAGCATGCCGGAACTTTCCGGCATCGACTTTTTGCGAGAATGTGGAGCAATTCAGCCTCTGGCATCCCGGGTTCTAGTTACCGGGAACTTTGGTCTTCCCGAAGTCGATCGCGCGTTGCGAGAAGGAGAGATTTGCCGGCTACTGATCAAGCCGTGGACTCGATTCGACCTGATTAGCCTCTTCGAGCAGGTATTTGAACGGCATGAGCTACTTTGCGAAAAGCAGACGCTTCGAAGCAAGGTTGCGCTTCTAGAAAATCAGGTCGCTAATCTTACCCGACGAGCGGCGCGACCGGAATCGCCAGCACCGGCTGAGCAGCAAGTGGATCCGGAACTGCGATCAGCCAAGGAGACCTCTTGGCAGCAAATGGGCGAAGGCCGCGATGAGCAGCAGCAACTGGTGGGGGACTCGCGATTGGAAACGTTCAGGAAAAAGGCGTGCGGCGTGGCGCACGAGTTCAACAATGCGCTCATACCGATCTTAGGCTACATCGAACTGATGCTGGAAAAAGAGCAGCTAATTGAGGACAGAGAAAGCGCTCGTCACTATCTCAAACTCGTCCTGACGGCGGCGAAGGATGCTAATCGAGTTGCGGATCGATTGCGAGAATTCTGTCAGCAAGCCGAGCAATTCGAGGCACCGAATTCGGCCCAAGTAAATCAAGCTGCGTTAGATTCCGTATTTCCGGGAATCACTCCGGCGTCGGGAAAGAAAGTTGGCAGAGTTCTCAAAGTTCTCATTGTGGACGACGAGAAGAGTTCGCGCGACCTCGTCACCTTGTTTCTCGCGGTCGATCATCATGAGGTAACCGCAGCCTCAAGCGGAGCGGAGGCATTGCAAAATCTTCGCCACTGGAGCTACGACCTGCTTGTGACCGATCAGGGAATGCCGGGTATGACTGGTGCAGCGCTCGTCGAGGCCGTCCGCAAGTCTGGAAATTCAAGGCCGATCATCATGCTGACCGGGTTCGGAGAGTTAATGAAGAGCTCGGGTTCGATCCCTGATGGAGTCGATCTGGTCTTAAATAAGCCGGTCACGAGCGAGGCCTTGCGATTCGCACTGATCAAGGTTTTTCCCGATGACGTCGTCGATGCCGCTTAGCTGGTAGCAGGGTGATCGGCCCGCGACTTAGCCCGCAATGAGGTTGTCGCTTCGGCTTTTGCGCGATTTTTCCGGGTTAGATGCCAATCGAGAGGCAAGCTGGTCTACGGTCAATTCATCGAGACGATGAACAGCAACGTCGGCTGTTTCGAGCCGGTCGATAGGATTAGTGGTCGCCACTGCCACCACCTGCATGCCACCACGATGAGCGGCCTCGATTCCAACCAGCGCATCCTCGAAGACCACGCATTGTTCTGGTGGTACTCCGATACGAGCTGCTGCGGTGAGAAACACTTCCGGATCTGGTTTACCATTCCGCACATCCTCTGCCGTGACGACGGCAGCGAACCGTTCCCCGAATCCGAGAATCGATAATCCCGTATCTATGTTTAACCGATGCGTGGACGAACCAATGGCACACGGAATTCCCCGGTCGTGCAGACGATCCAGCCAAGTCACAACTCCCGGCAGAGGGGCAATGCCCCATTCTCGAACGATTTCTCGATAAAGCTCTTCTTTGCGGAGCGAGAGGCGGTGAATTTCGTCGGGATCCGAGCTCCAACCGAGGAGGCCTGGAATGATCCTTTCGTTCTTCATTCCGAATCCGCGCTTAAAGTGTCCGGCTGGAAGCAGATGGCCGGTTTCAGCCGCCAAACGTTCCCAGCTTTCCTCGTGATGGGTGGACGAATCGATAATTACTCCATCCCAATCGAAGATCGCACCCCACTTCATAGTCGTTGCAACGCCGGCAAGGCATACAATGCCTGCAACTGTTTGGCGGTACTCTCAGCCTGTCCAGCGTCCAAATAAATCACGCGCGGATCTTCATTGAACTCGATTTTTTGGAACCCATCTTGCGGCGATCGCACGGCTTGGGCGAGATCGTCCAGGTTCCGAATCTCTCGGCCGTTGACCCGATTGACGATCAAGTAGTTAAGCTGTTCGTACCCGACCGTGTCCGGAGTGGGTATCACTTGGCTCAAGAAAACAATCTTCCGCGGCTCAGGAAAAAGCTCAGATTGGAAACGATCGTAGTACACAAACCGTTGCGGAGCTTCCTTGGCCCAATTGGTGCCCCATTCCCGGAGATATTGCCGAGAAAGTTCCTGAAATACCAATCCTCCCAATACCAGATAGCGAGGAGCGCGATCGATTACATATGGATCGACGACATAACTTTCGGCCGGCTGTCGGAACAGCGCCACCGGAACATCTTTTTGTTCACCGTTGCGAAAGACGGTCACGTTCGTCGTTTGCCCGGAATAGAGTTCGGTCGTTGTCAGGTGAATAATGGAAAGCTTACCAAAAATCGGATGAATGTAATTGCCATCCGGATCGATCGCTTTGCCGTCGATCGCCAGAAGGATGTCGCCGGGTAAGATGCCGGCCTTGGCCGCCGGACTGTTTCGCTCGACGGCATCAATAAAAACGCCGCCCGCGGCGTCCGGCAGCTTCACATACCGGCGCAATACCGGGTCACGCATGCTTGAAAACTGCACTCCCATCCGAGGAAAACCGCGGTACCCTGGATTTTTGGCCTCCCGCAAGAAATGCTGGATTACCGGACCGGAAATTGCCTCGACGGTTTGGGAACGTGGATCATAACGGAGCAGAATCGCGGCCAGTCGGTGATCCTTAACGATCGGTAAAGTAAAGCTGTTCTCCCGATACTGCAGCGGACAGCTCATTTTGAAGAGAAGATAGGAACAATCCTCCAGCACATAGCGACCGACTTCAGCGCTCGTAACCAGCGCCTGCGTAGAGACCGGTGTACCGTTCGCTTCCAATTGGATTACAGAAAGTTGATCGCCCACTTTGACAGTGGCGTCAGTCCCTAGCGGTCGAAGGGTTTGGAGAAAGCGCTCTTCGTTCGGCCTCAGCAGTGCCAAATTCGTTTCGTGATCGATCGCAACTACCTGAGCGGAAGTTCGTTCGCCGCTCTCCGGTTTTTCTAGTTCGATGAAGTTGCTGTTAGCCACCAGTTCCGCCGCGACCACGACTTCATTGCCGTCGATGACTGCTCCAATGCCGCGACGATTGAACGGCGCTTTCTTATTCCACGGCCGAAAAAAATCGTACTGTTGGTTAGTGGAATTGACACGAACCACTGATCCCGTTTGCAATTCGGGAACAGGCCTATCTTTAGGAGTCGCTACGGCCGGCGGAACGGTGTCCTCTGCCAGCGCGAGCGTCGACCAGGCCAGCGCGAATACGAGCGGAAAGAAAAGCAGGGACTTCATTAAAGGCGTTCTTTTCCTAGGTTTTGTTCGATCGAAACGTTATAGTTTCTTTTTATACGTTGCTGGGCCGCTTCCACTGCGCGCTTTTCCAGCACCGCTGGACGACTGCTTCCAAGAAACTTTACCACGTATTGATCGGCTGAGGTTGCAAACGCATGAGCAACATCGCTCAAATGTTTGATTTTTTGACCATTGATTTCGTCGACGATCTGGAAGCGAAACTCGGATAAATAGGCGTTGACCGGATCGGCTAAGATATTTGAAAGCACGACGACTTCCGGGTGCTCCTCATACAGCTCATCAGTGACATAAAAGCCATAATAGTATCGGACTCGCAGTTCGTCTGGCTGATACGCCTCCATGAAATTCCGGGAGAGCGGCTGGAATACGAGGCCACCAAACAATACGAATCGAGGATTTTCCTCGTGGAGGTTCGCCTGCAAGAGGTAAGAGTTGTTTGGTTCCAAGTCGACTTCCACGGTTAGCGGTTGCCGGTTCCGCAAGATTCCAATCTTTACCTTGTCTCCCTTGAATTTCCGTTCAACCACCTCGGCCAGATCCAGGTTATCGCCATCCAGTCGAACATTTCCGTCACTGGCGATCGGATGATTATCGATGGAGAGCATCACATCACCCTCTTGGAGTTTCCCCGCGCAGGAACCATCCTTCTCGACCGAACTGACCACCACTCCGGTATTGTCATCCGGAAGACCCAGTGCGTGGCGTTCAGCACCGTTCAAGAGCTTAAAATATTGGATCGATAAGTCGACATATCGATTGTATCGGCCGGTGGAGATATCCCTAAGAAAACGCTGGATCACCGGCGTTGGAATCATATAACCCGTATTTTGCGCGACGTCGCCGGTGTATCCTTGGAAGGCGACACCGACCACCTTTCCATCCTGCAGCACGGGGCCACCGGAATTTCCCGGATTGATGGCAGCGTCGATCTGAACGGCTAAATGCTGATCCACTCCGGAGTAAGTGTAATTTTGAAAATCGACGCGAGAAACGATTCCGTGAGTCACGGAAAGTCGGGTGCCTCCGATTGGGTATCCAAATACGTCAACGATCGACTGCACTGCCGGCAGTCCGCCAAAATGGACGGGAGCGGTTCCCTTGTAGAAGGTCGAATCTTGGACTTTCACTACCGCTAGGTCACAATCACTGCCGATAAACTCCACCTGTCCGATGTACTCCTTTGGATCGTTTTCCTTCTCGATGACAATCAAACGACCGTTACTCACCACGTGCGCGTTGGTTAAAATCCGGTTCCCATCGATTACAAATCCGGCTCCGATTCCGACAGTGATATTGCCGGGGTTCCAAGGTACCCGATAGTCGGGATCCTGTGACGTCGTCGTAATCCGAACCAGACTCTTGTGAATATCGGGCTTCGACGTTTCGGCAACCGCGCTCGCCGCGATCGCTAAGGCGAAAAAAACAACACAACGAATCATCTGTAAGGGCGGAACGTTGCGCAGAAGACCCTAGGTGTAAAATGGTTTCGGTGCTCAGGCCACTCAATTGGCACAAGAGGGCACGGAGAAGATTTTTAGCGGGAGGGCGCAGATATAACGGACGAAAGACACTCGCATCGGCCGTGAGCCGCTCTTTGATGAGCCGCCTCGCGTGGTACTATCAGCTTTTTTTGGGCTAGTCGATTTTTGGCTTCGCTGTCTAGGATTGAGGAGAGTTGTTCTAGCGACGGCAGCGGGAGCCGAGCCTCTTTCCTCCGTTATCTCTGTGATCTCCTGTTAACAATCCTCTCTGTACTTCTGTTGCTAAACGTTGAATCGAAACTCCATTACGTCGCCGTCTTTGACGACATACTCTTTGCCTTCGATACGCAATTTTCCGGCTTCACGAGCCTTGGCGAATGACCCAAGTTGAATCAGATCGTCAAAATGAACGGTTTCCGCCGCGATGAAGCCGCGTTCAAAATCGGAATGAATGACGCCGGCAGCGGCCGGCGCCTTATCCCCAGCGTGGACAGTCCAGGCTCGTGTTTCTTTCTCCCCGGTGGTGAAATAAGTGCGCAAACCAAGCAGGTGATAGACTGAGCGGATCAAGCTTCCGGCGCCGCTCTCCTTTACTCCTAGGCCAGTCAGATACTCCGCGGCCTCACTCGGAGATAGATCGGTTAGTTCGCTTTCGATCTGGGCGCTGATCACCACCGATTGGGTCGAGAGGTGCGTTGCAACGTATTCACTCACCCGCGCTACGTACTGAGCTGCCCCAGTTGGAGTCTGCTGTGAGAAAGCCACCAAATCGGCTTCCGCTACGTTACAAGCAAAAATCGTCGGCTTGCCGGTCAGCAGAAAAAAAGAACGGACAATCGATGCTTCTTCCGGTGAAGACGGAAAAGTGGTGGCGGGTTTACCTTCGTTGAGATGCGGCAGCATGCGCTCAATGAGAGCGGCTTCGGTTTTCGCAGTTTTATCGCCGGAACGAACCTGTTTTTGCAGGCGCTCGTTGCGCTTTTGCAAAGAGGCGATATCAGCCAGAATGAGTTCGGTGTTGACTACTTCAATGTCGCGAATTGGATCAATCGATCCGCTCACGTGGTGGATATTATCGTCCGCAAAGCATCGGACCACCTGAACAATCGCGTCCACTTCTCGGATATGGCTAAGAAATTGGTTACCGAGACCTTCACCTTGGCTCGCGCCGCGAACCAATCCTGCAATATCAACAAACTCGATTGCGGCTGGGACGACCTTTTGTGACTTCGAAAGAACGGCCAATTGATCTAACCGGGAGTCAGGGACGGTCACGATCCCTTGGTTCGGCTCAATGGTGCAGAACGGATAATTGGCCGCCTCCGCTTTTCGCGTCCGCGTCACTGCGTTGAAAAGAGTGGATTTGCCAACGTTAGGCAAACCAACGATCCCGGCGCTCAACATAGAACGGCCAAATTAACGCGAAATCCTATTCTGCCCAGACGAAATTTGCTTGGTGTCTGCGATCGGAAGGAGTAGCGATTGTTGCTCACGAAATCTTGACATTCTAACAACGGATTTTACGATCGCTCCGAAAATTCTTTTTATCTCTATATAATTCTATGTCTGGACCTTCTGCTACGAGCGATACAGGACTTCCGTCCAATGTCGGCGCTGGGCTCTGTGCAATTTTTCCGCTGATCGGAGGGATTATCTTCTACTTCATCGAGAAGAAAGACAGCTTCGTGCGGCATTGGGCAGTGCAGAGTATCTATTTTGGAGTCAGCACCTTCGTCTTGTTTTTTGCGCTTATGATCGTTTTACAGATCTTTGCGCACGTTCCGCTGATTGGATGGATTTTCGCCATTCTCCTCGGCCTGTTGGTTTTTGTCTTTTATATTGCTTATTTCATCCTTTGGATCCTGGGCATCATAAAGGCGTTTACCGGTCAGCGATGGGAATACCCATATCTTAGTCCACTTTGGAAAAAGTGGTTTCCGAACCTGGTCGCCTAATTCTCTTTGAACGAAAGGCTAGCCGGTCGACGGCTTGTGGTGTTTGCGGGCGGCCTGAAATCGGACTCATGGATCCGATGGCCGGCGTTTTTGTGATCAGCGCTGAGACTTCGATATCAATTTTACAGCTTGGACCATCGGACGAACGAGCTCTCGAAGCTTGGGGCCAATCTCTGAGTCATTCGCTAGTTCCCCGATCCTCCGGACAATCGCGCTTCCCACCACGACAGCGTCAGCCAACGCGGCCACTTGTGCGGCCTGTTCCGGATTGGAGATGCCGAATCCGACGGCAATCGGTAGAGCAGAATAACGCCGGATTTTTTCGACTTGGGCAGCAATCGAATCGGATAAACTGCTTTGTTCCCCAGTAACCCCTTCCCGGGAAACGTAATAAATGAAGCCGCTTGCCCGTGCTACGATAGTTTTGATTCGATCCTCACTGGTGGTTGGCGCGATTAAACGGATCCGATGAAGAAAGCTACTTCGGTCCGAAAGCAAGTGCTCATCCGGAGGCAAATCGAGGAGTAGCAATCCGTCAATTCCGACCGCTACTGCGTCCTGCTCGAATTGCTCGAACCCATATTGGTAAATCGGGTTGAGGTAACTGTAGAGAATGATTGGTATCGCGATCCGGCAGCGAATCTGAGAAACTGTGTAGAGCAGTTTGGGGAGAGTTGTTCCCGACGCGAGTGCGCGCTGCGCTCCCAACTGATTGGCGATGCCGTCCGCTAATGGGTCGGAGAAGGGTACGCCTAGTTCCAGGAAATCAACTCCTGCTTCAGCTAATGCGACGGCGATGTCGATGGTGCGCTCCAGATTAGGATCTCCGCCAGTGATATAAGCGGTGAATCCCGCTCGTCGGTTTTGACGGAGTGCCTCAAACTGTTCATCGATGCGATTTTGCATAAGGTTCACGGCGGCTGGCGTTATGACGTATGCGTGCACGATGAAGCAGAAGGGGAATTCTTGCGAAAGTTTTTTCCTATTAGCCCGGAGGATTTGAGTGGTATGGCCATCGCCGTTAGGCGGCTGTCGGCCGGAGTCGATTTTGGCGAATTTAAATGGCCCGCGTAGACGGGCCGCAAGCTACTGTTCACCTGTGCACTCAAATCCGACCGGCGGCTGGTTCAGGGGCAATTTCTCTGCGGCTTTATTGGCTGGAGGTCGATCGATTCGCATGGGCCGTGATAAAGCTGAGATTGCAGTGAGATGGGGAGACGAAACCGTACCGCTTCGGGTGCGGCAGCTCCGGATTTTGGAAAGCTTGGAGCCGGAGGAGCTGTTCTACTCGGGTCCAATGCGAGTGAACGATCTGCGCGGCGCAAAGATAATTGTCGACCAATGGTCTGACGCAGGCCCTTTGAGCGGCATTGCTTCATGTCTAAGGGAGATGACCAGTGATCTATTGCTTTGCTTGGCCGTTGACGTCGCCCGGATCGAAACGCCAATCTTGCTCAAGTTGTTGGGAAAATGTCGTGCTGGTCAGGGAATTGTACCCAGACTTGGTAAACACTATGAGCCGCTGGTTGCGGTTTACCCGAGAAAATCGCTCTATCTGGCCATCGGCCAAATCACGGAAGGACGCCTACGGTTACAGGATTTCATTCGGTGTCTCTTAAGGGAACATCTCATTGCCGAATATTCGGTTCTGGACGAAGAGCTCCCGTTGTTCGCCAATTGGAATAGACCTTCAGACATAGGGCGGTAGGGCGAAACACGTCGTTGAGCGATAGCGAGACGATGTGTGAGCGGTGCGTGCGGGTGTGATCAAGGCTAACAGGCCGGTGTTTGATTGTATCGTGCTGCCATGCGATTACCCACCGGCCTGTATCGCCCTACCTCCGCGGAGAAGCGCTTGGAGACGGTGTGGGCGAAGCATCGACGTTATCCTCTTCGTCGGCTTCGTTCAGGGCCAATTGGTCAACGCGAACTAGCCGACCGGTATCTGCGATCTCCAATTCCAAATAAGGCTGTCCATTTTGATCAACAGCGATCTTGTAGATGGTGGCATCGCCCCATTGGAAGGTTTCAATGTTCCGGACAGTCCCATTGCTCGCCTCCGCCTTCAGCGTGTTGGCCACGGGGGCCGGGAGCGAATCGACACTCGGCTGGTCGGCAAAACAAAACGAGCTGGCAACGGTTGCGAGGGCTAATAACAACGAACACCGCATGGAGTTAAATTACCGTTCTATCCAAAATTTCCAGACCCAGTTGTTGTGAACGCCGCCCGCCCCTGGACCAAGGAGGCAGCGCATTCCTACCGATCCGTCATCAACTTCGCTGTCCCGGCGACTATTTGTGCCGGTAGCCGTTTCGTGTCTACCACCTTGGCGAACAATTCGGTGCGAACCGTTTCGACGTTTGGTGACGGAGTCAGCGTGACGATAATCGATTTGGAAGTCGGCGTATTACTTATTTCCGCGACACTCCCGATCGGTACGAGCACATTGCCTTCAGGAAAATAAGTTGCGACGCATCCGCGCGGGATTGAATAGGGAGCTAGCTGGAAATGCTGTGCCTCACGCTCCCGACCCTCAAAGTGACTGGTAATATCGACCGGTTGACCCTGCTGAAAGCCTGCCTCCCGCATATCCTCGGGATTCATAAAGAGAACGCGGCGGCCGTTGTAGATTCCGCGATAGCGATCATCTAGTCCGTAGATCGTAGTGTTGAATTGGTCCTGGCTTCGGATGGTTGTTAGAACGAAATAATTCGAAGGGAGATGGAATAACTCAAAACCATTGACCGTGAAATTTGCTTTCCCGGGCTTGGTTTGGAATTCGCGTTTGTCTCGAGCGCCGTTGGGCAAATAGAAGACGTTTTCCGCGATTCGTTCGTTAAACCGGTCGAAGCCAGGAATAACGGCCTCGATCTCGTCGCGGATACGTGAGTAGTCGTCCATCCATTCTTGCCAGGGAAGGAGGCTTCGGTCCCTGAGCACTGCCTGGGCGAGTTGAGTGACAATGGCCGGCTCGCTCATCAAATGTTCGGACGCGGGAGGAAGCCGTCCTCGCGACCGATTGATGATTCCCATGCTATCTTCGACCGTCACAAATTGCGGACCGCTTTTCTGTTTATCGATTTCCGATCTTCCCAGACAGGGGAGGATCAACGCCTGCCGGCCCGTGATGAGATGCGCACGGTTTAGCTTGGTTGATACGTGAGCAGTCAGCCGGCAATTCTGGAGAGCCTCGGCAGTGAATTCTGTGTCGGGTGCTGCGGACAAAAAGTTTCCACCCATGGCGAAGAACACCTTGATACGGCTGCGGTGCATTGCCTTGATCGTATCAACAACATCAGTACCGGCTTCCCGGGGCGGCTCAAAATGATAGCGTTCTGCCAAGCGATCGAGCAGTTCGGGCGAGGGCCGCTGCCAGATACCCATTGTCCGGTCACCCTGCACGTTGCTATGGCCGTGCACCGGGCAAGCCCCGGCGCCCGGCCGTCCGATATTCCCTCGTAACAGAAGAAAGTTGATGATCTCTCTCACAGTAGGCACCGCGTTGCGATGCTGGGTGAGGCCCATGGCCCAACAGCAAATGAGACTCTTGGTGTTCATCGCAACCTGGCCCGCCTGCCGGATCTGATCTCGCGTCAATCCGGAGCTAGCGAGAATTGGTTCCCAAGATGCGGTTCTGAGCGAATCGATGAAAGGCTCAAATCCGGCCGTGTATTTCGTGATGAAATCATGATCAAAAACCGACTCGGGCCGCTGGTCTTCGGCCGCCAGCATCTCTTTCATGATGCCTTTGAACAAAGCGAGATCTCCATTGACCTTTACCGGCAACCAGAGATCAGAAAGCCGGATACCACCGCCGATCGCGGTAATCGGGTTTTTGAAATCGTGGGGGTTCTTAAATCGGAGATTGCCGGTCTCAGGCAGGGGGTTAATGCTGACGATCTTGGCACCATTGCGTTTGGCCCGCTCTAGAGAAGCCAACATCCGCGGATGATTGGTTCCAGGGTTTTGCCCGATGACGAAAATCGCATCGGCCAGATCGAAGTCGTGTAGAGTGACCGTGCCTTTACCGATTCCAATCGTTTCTGACAGCGCGGCTCCGCTCGACTCGTGGCACATATTAGAACAATCCGGAAGATTATTCGTCCCGAACTGGCGAGCAAAGAGTTGATAAAGGTAAGCGGCTTCGTTGCTGGTTCTTCCCGAGGTGTAAAACGCGGCCTGATTGGGTGAATCCAGTCGATTCAATTCTTCGGCCAGGAGAGAAAATGCATCATCCCAACAGATCGGTTCATAATGCGTCGAACCGTCCCGTAAAATCATGGGGTGCGTTAATCGTCCTTGCTCACTGAGCCAAAAGTCGGATTTCTGCAGAAGCTCGTGTACGCTGTATTTCGCAAAGAATTCGGGCGTGATTCGGCGGAAAGTACCTTCGTCCGAAACCGCTTTGGCGCCATTTTCGCAAAACTCGGCGAAGTGGCGATGATCATCCGGACTTGGCCAAGCACAGCCCTGGCAATCAAAGCCATGAAGCTTATTGACCTCGAACAGGGCCGAAGCGCCGCGCGCTAGCCCCATTCGTCCCGTCACGTAACGCACGGTCCGTACGATGGCCGGAAAACCTGCCGCAGTCTCGTGGCTCTTCGTTTGCCGGACTGGATCGGTTTCTATCGGCGGCTGTGCCCCTGGAACGGAGCCAGCGGGCGCCAGATCACGATCGGATCCTTTGTTTAATATCGGACGCCGTTTAGTCTCTTCCATTCGAAATGATTAGAGATGAATTGCGTTAATCCACGGTGTGAATGCCAACTCCTTCTAACTGGTAACGAATTCCGCCGCGGCCGTAAGCTCAAGCGACTTAATCCGTTCTCGGCCAGAATAAAGATTAAAGCGATTTCCGCGCAGAAAACCGATCAGGGTAAGGTCGTACTGCCGAGCAAGTTCCACCGACAATGAAGAGGGGGCGCCAACCGCCGCCATTATCGGGATGCTGGCCATGATTGCCTTCTGAACCAGCTCGAAGCCAGCTCGACCGCTAACCATGAGGATGGAGTCCGAAAGATTGATCGTGTTCGCCAGCAGCGCATGCCCGATCACCTTGTCCACCGCGTTGTGCCGCCCGACATCTTCACGAATCGCGCGGACCATGCCCTCTGAGCCGATCAATGCTGCGGCGTGTAATCCTCCCGTTTTGGAAAAATGAGCTTGCTGCTGGAGAAGGCGCTCTGGAAGAGCCAAAACCGTTTTGGCGTCCACTTGGGGCGAGCGTCGCGAAAGGGAAATCTCTCGGTTAATCGCCAGCGCTTCGATCGAAGTCTTGCCGCACACCCCGCAGCTCGACGAGGTGTAAAAATGGCGCTCCAGCCGCTTCAGATCGACCTCGTGACTCAAGGTTATCAGTATCGAATTTTCGTTGTCGCTCTTGAGCTCGGCCGCTTCGATCCAAGAAGCCTCATGAATGATTCCCTCAGTGAACAGAAAACCGACCGCAAGTTCCCGGTCCGATCCCGGTGTGCGCATCGTGACCGAAACCGGCTTTTGAACTACATTTGGGCCGCGGCGGAAGCGAACACGGATCTCAAGTGGCTCTTCGATCGTCAATGTGTCGCTGGCGCACTGCGGCGGTTGATCCGCGGTAACGCGTTCAATAGTAAGCCGTTTCGATCCTACAACGATAGTGTCTTCAGGTGAAGCCACTCATAACCATAGCTGTCCTTTTTGAGGTCTGCAACGGGGTCAGGAAAAGCGCCGGGCTGGAACGCCGACAGCGCCGGGAACGTACCGGCAGCTACTGGCCGGCTGCTGGACCAAACTTCAAAACGTCATAGGTGAGAAGCGAAGCGAGCAAAATTGGGTTGTCTCGTAGAGGCAGGAAAAACAAGCAAACCACTTCGCTGCGCTTCCAGCTTCACTCGCGCTGTCGGCGATCCCGGCGATCCGACGATAACGGCGTTCCCAATTGGCATGTCGGACCGAACCGTTTACTGTGAGATGTGGTCCTAGTTGAATTCGATATTCCGCATCTTTACATCTCTCCCGGTCACAATTTCTTTGGCCATCACGGGAAAGAACCGTCTAATCATCCTATCCAGGAAGTCGACCGAATTGATTGTGTTGCCGGAGAAGGCATTAAGGGGGACCGGTTTTTCGGATTTCGCGAAAATTACAAAGGCCAAATTACTTTTTTCGCCGAGGAGGTTTACGATGAGCTTTGCGCAAAGCTGGGTATTTGGGATCGCCCGCCTGGAGTGTTTCGCCGTAACGTAATTACCCGCGGCGTAGCTTTGAACGATTTAATCGGCCAGACATTCGAAGTTCAGGGGGTACAGTTTTTTGGGCGGGAAGAGTCTCGACCATGTTATTGGATGGATCGGGCTTTCGGCCCAGGCGCCGAAACGGCGCTGAAGGGAAATGGCGGGTTGCGTGCGTCGATCGTCCGTGACGGTGTGTTGCGGCGGACGGAGCAGAAAATGAGGAATGCGGAATTCGGATTGCGGAATGGGTAGCCGGCGTAACGGTATAGCGGATTGCGAATAGGCGGTAGGCGGAAGTCAATAACGTCATTGTTTTCTGTGTTTTGTTCTTGCCATCCACTGGGACAACTACTAGCATTCGGCCCATGTATTCTGAGAGAATCGAAGGAAGGCTATGAGTGGAGAAGCATCACTGATTAACGCAGCCGGTGACAGTGTTGGCCGCAAAGTCCCGGTTTTAGGTATTTCCATTGGAGCCGCTGAAACTGCAAAAGAAGAGTGGGACGCCAAAAATGCTTTCGGGCGGGCCGCGCATAGGAATAGGAGCAAGCAGGAGCGGATCGCCGCAAACCGAGCCGCGACCATCTATAGTCGTCGGGCAATCCTCAAAGCTGCCAGTACTGTCGCCGGCCAGATTCCAGGTTACGGAACAGCGGCTGCTCTAGCGTTGGATGGCGTCAACGCACTTCTCAATGTCGGGGACGGTAAGCCCAAGGAGCCGGAGAAAGAAGCCCCGCGGAGTGGCGTGAGGAAAAAGAGAAGCACCGAAGGGTTTATGCGCGCAATGCGCGAACAAGCCGATCAAGCGCGGATCGCGGATTGCGGCTTGCGGAACGGGGAGGGTCAATTCAGCAGCATGCTGAGGTCGAAATCCAAGCGTTGAATGAAGAACGATCTTGAAACGAGAACCAAACGATTTGCCCTTTCCATAATCGAGCTCGTTGGAAAGCTGCCTCACTGTAAAGCCTCGGATCTGATTGGATATCAACTACCGAAGAGCGGTACCTCGATCGGAGCTAACTATCGAGAAGCTAGTCGAGCACGATCTCGTGATGACTTCATCCACAAGATCGGTATTTGTGAAAAGGAGACCTCCAAAACAGAATACTGGCTCGAACTCGCTCAAGGCGCGGACCTGATCGTCGCTGGCTCAAATTTAACGTCTAAAAACACTCTTAAGTGACTCATTGAGCGTTATTTGCTCTCGAAGAAGCCTGGAAATACGCGATCGTCTCGTAAAGCTTAAAATGCACCGAAATGCACGAAAATGACCGTTTTTGGTCCTGAGTTTGGTCCTGAGTGCGCGGGCTTCACGGGATCAGAGAAAAGATGCCGCAAGACTTTCCCCTCAACCCACCTAGCTGGGTGCCGATTTAACCCCTAAAGCATTCGATCGGATTCGATCGGATGTTTTGTGCGTTGACTCTAGGTGGTAATTTAACGAGAGTACCGCTCCAAGAGAACACGAGAAGCACCAGAAGATATGGCTCAGAAGCAAGACACCTACCGCAACTTGCTAGCGGAAAAACGCCGCAGCAAGAAGAAGGTGTGGAATATGCCGCCGGATACTGCGCAGGCGTTCTCTTGCTTGGTTCCGCCCTCGTCCGAGCTGCAACTGGTTTCGACCAAGGCTTGGTGAAGTTCGAAACAGAGCACTTCCTGCCGATCTATCGCGCCCTAAATGAGGCAAGCGTCCCGTTTGTAATTATAGGAGGTCAGGCCTGCGCTCTTTGGTCGCTCCGTTATCAAGACCGATCTCCTAAGCTAAAACAGTTCTTTCCCTATGCCACGAGGGATCTTGACTTTTGCGCAACATCGAAAAAGGACGTGACCGCGACGGCGGAAGCCCTGGAAGTTGATCCTCAATTCCCGCGTAAGCGCGATGCCTCGCAGGAAATTGCCCTGCTAAGATACGAATTGAGCGACGGAGCCGTGATTGTTCAATTCCTCCGAGGTAGCTATCAGTTGAGCGCAGAGAAAATCATTCAGCGTAAACAAGAGTTCCGATGGGACAAACACGGCTTGGTTTTATCGGTAATGCACCCGATCCACTGTCTTGAAGATAAATTAGGACTCGCGTGCCGCATGGATCAGAGCGGTCGACAAGACTTGCGGCACCTAAAAATGGCGCTTTACTTCGTGCCATTATTTATCACGGACGCGCTCTTGAACGGCGGAACGGACGCAAGCTTAGGAATGTGTCAACACATCCTTAAGCTCGCCAAAAGCAGCAGACTGGGTTTGCAATGTTATCGGAAGCACGGAGTAAGAATCGAAAGAGCGATCCCGGCACATGTTTTGGCGGAAAATGCATCCGGTAAGCTCGAGAACTTTGTCATGACGCAACTCCCCCGCGAACCCATGACGCTCGAAAAGCTTCGAGAAAAGATCTCAAGAGCATCCTAGCGCGTCGATTCCCGGCCAGGAGGTAAAAGAACGAAGCCGAGAAAAGGTTCACTCAAACCTCCTCCCGGCTCGCTGCTTGCTG
>WNFQ01000284.1_pt1 | contig 60843 bp, 71 predicted proteins | sample 5400171 | NCBI WGS metagenome assembly WNFQ01 (sample SAMN13153356, study PRJNA577476) | soil metagenome | isolation source: 20 cm soil under Madrone tree | place: USA:California | collected 2016-06-14
CTTACTTCACGTATCATCCTTTGCCAACTCGTCGACCTCTCGACCATACACTCCTCTGACAAATGGCCTCTCAAGCAATAGCGCTATGATTGGGGCTGCCTCTGATGATCCAAATCTTGGCGGAGGCCTCACGCGGTCGCGTAGCGCGCAATTAACTGCGACAAAGCCCGTATCTCCTTTACCTAGTAGAGAGATGCCACATAGTGCCTTACCACAGCAGACGTTTCGAATACCGCCAATCTCACATCAGCCCAGGACAACAGCCGAAGCTGGCCTCGACATTGTCTCATAGTCGCTCCTCTAACTGTACGGTGCAGCCACGCTGCAACGACCCCATACCTCCATTACGACATTTGCTTATCTGCTTCACTCAACGTTATTTACCCTCGTTGTATCTCGCTGAGGCTACGGTACCCCGACAGTTCCCTCTGAACACGGGTTCCTTTCGCCCAGACAATGCCGAGGAGGGATAAACGATGATCAGTCGATGCTATGCCATTCAAAACCATGCGGATGTATGCAAAATGGAAGCAAAACAAAACAAAAACAGATCGTGCAGGTCGTGAAGTGTGACAAGACACATGATGTCCGGATGATATCAGCTCAACTGGTGGACTTTTTAGACTTCCCGTCTGGTTGCGGAATCATGAGTCCGCCTTCGTGCCCATTCGCGATGACTTTGTCAATTTCCGCCTGAATTTCGTGCAGGTTACTTTTCAGCGACTTTGCATCCTCGAACTTGCGATGGGCTTTGGCTTCCTCGATGAAGGACTCCAGAAGGGCTTCTTGCTCAAGCAGGGGTTGAAGGGCATGCGCGAGCTCAGAATCTGGATCGATGATGGGGCCATCGACCGTTTTGTTTTGCAGAGATGTCGATTTAGAGGGCTTCGGCAGCGACTATGTATATCACCCACAGGTTAACAGGGCACTGCTAATAGATCATTCCCAGTTACTCACCTGTAATGGGAACATATGCTTTTGTAGAAATATATTAGCTCTTGTATGTACAGCAGCCAAGACTCTGTCTTGAGAACTTCCAGGACCTGAGGTAGGAAGTGCCCGAATCCGCTTGGCGAGAGCATCGTATTGGGCAAAGGCATCCAATAATCTTTTTCTTGCCGCTAACGCTTCTGCAGTGGGATGGTCGTCGGAGCTAAAGTGATTGGTCACCTAGGGATGTCATAGGTAAGTTGAAGAAGACTTACTTGAGGGTCAAGAGGAGCTCCTGAAATTGAGGTAGAGCGTCTTCGATTTCTTTCTCCAAGCTTATGAACACATCATAGAGCTTTGAGAATGTCGGTAATCGTGTCCTGTCTTGTGCGTACTGCTTGCGTCTGAACAATGTTCAGAAAAGACCAATGCCCTGTCGTCGCAATGGACGAAAAAAAAACTCACAATAACGCAGGGCGGCATTCGCGGCAAATTCTAACCCCTCTCAAAAACTTCTCATCAGGGTTGATACTATCTTTACTTGTGCCGTGTCCTACAGAGCTAACAGTCCGTCGTCGGACACCGTAGTCGACACCTTCGCTAACCTCTTCTATCTGGCCCGACTTTGGATCCGAGACGAAAAGAAGAGAGCATGTAACGGGTCGTTGTGAGCGTTTGACAGGCAAGGAACATATAATCTGGCCGCATAAACGGCAGTGGTGCTTGCGGTTCGTTATTGGATGGAACGACGCCCTAACGAGATGGGTAGGTGAAATTGACATGTAAATAGTGGGTAACGTACGCGCATAAAGGACATTGAGAGACGTCCGCATCACTCTGCCAGGGTGTGATATGTTGTTCAGCAGCTATCCGGAAAATGTGACATTGGTCTAGGTCCGCTCAAGGTTAGACAAACACAAACCTCGAATATCAGCTTTGCCGCCCGTAACTTGGTTCTGGACCACACCTCGCCAGAGATCGCCAGGCCCCATACTTCTGATATCTAACTCCCAAATTGAAGACATCCTCTTCGCCTGCTTCGGGCGGGCCGCTATTCTCTTATCCGCATCTTCACCAAAGTGCAGATTTATCAACTTTTCAAGACGGCGTTCCAGTCGCGTCTGCTCAACACGTCCGATATCGCGACGAGATTGACGCACTTCAAGAAAGTCGTCCGTAAGCGGTCGATAGACACCTTTGGGCTGAAAGCCTGGGCGGTAAGGTGCTGAAGATCGCACGGGGGTACTAGTACGCGTCGATGGTGGTGAGGGTGATGCAACGGGTGAAGCGGAAGCAGCGGGAGTCAGAGATGGTGATATTGAAGGCGTTCTCTGCACAGGGAACGGCAGGAGCACCGTAGGTGAATGACCATCGGCTGCATCACTCGTGGTATGCCGGTCAGGTTGACATACTTCGCTCTGAGATTGACTAATCGCCCGTGCCCTGCCAACGGGTACACCCTGGGAAGGTGGTGCCTGGGGTGAGTCACTTGGGAAAGTAACGGTCGACAGGCGACTGTGCGGTCTATGCGGCTTGTTCGGATCAAGGGGGGTCCGCGACGGCAAGGAAGTGATTCGCGAATCCTTTCCTAGGCTCAGAGGAGAGGAAACAATAGGTGTCTGTGCAGCACGCGCGGGAACGTGGCGAAATGTTGATATCTTCCGAGGACGCGTTGAGGTCGGGGACGAGCTGGTGCTCGATGACGCCATAGGTCTGTCATCTGGCACCACTACAGACGATGAGGTCGAAGCTAAGGGTGTAGCGGGCACGCTTGGGGGTTGAGAAGACGAAGAGGTCGTTCGCTTCACAGGTACTGCCGTGACTTCGGTAGTGAGACCAGTAGACGGCGGCGGTGTCGGTGCTGAGGTCAATGGAGACACAGCCAACCCCGAGGGTGTTGTTACGACGTGCAACCCATTGGGAACGACGCTCTTATTGGTTTCTGGAGGTGGTTGTTGAATTTGAGGTGGTTGGACGGAAGGAGTGTCATGGAAAGAAATTGGACGCGGCGACGAAGGACCGGGCGAGACAGACGACCTGGAGAATGTCTGAGAATGTCTCTTTGGCTTTTGGGCAATAAACTCAGTTAAGTGGGCAGGAAAAGACACGAAGCGTACCTTGTAGGCCTGGTAGGGAACGTAAGGAGGCGTGCTCATCAGAGTTGCAGTCAAGCTAAGCTCAAGCAGCGTCTCTCCGTTCCATCATGTCTACCACGTCTGGCATCGCCGTCTCGCCTGAATTAGCTTCCACCTTTGCAGATGCCGTTTCTTCTAAGAACGTTCGCTTTCTCAAGGTATCCATTCAAAACGGTCTGCACTACTGCCAGCCATTTTATAAACTTGATTCCGTCTCACACCTAACTTTGTAGAGGCACTCGTCACCGATGCGACTATTCCACCATCCTCGACTCTCGAAAACGATCTAAACGACCTTCAATCGTTGCTAGATGATAATATCCCAGCATATGTCTTTGTCCGTCTCGACGACCCTCCCTCTGCATGGCTTGCAGTCCACTATGTCCCCGATTCCGCTAAGATTAGGGACAAGGTACTCACCAACGATATCATTGCACCACACCCCCCTTATAGCTTATTAGATGATTTATGCCTCGACGCGTAATTCTGTAACAAAGAGCTTGGGTGCAACAAATTTTGTGGACACTATCTTTGCCACGTCCAAGGAGGACGTCACTCCTGCGGGATATGCTGCACACAAACGCCATCTCGCCGCCCCAAAGCCGATGAGTGCTCAGGAGAAGCAGATGGCAGACATCAAAGCAGCTGAGCGAGAAGCTGGGAACGCCCCCTACAATGCCAATGCCGCCAGGCAAAGTCCCTTCGGGACTACGATCGGCTTGAAATGGTCGGATGATGTGGAAGCCGCCATTCGGAATCTCGCAGAAGCTACCGAGGATCATTTGGTAATTATGGTAAGCTTTTGATCACCATCACAGCCGGCGCGCCGTCTTAAAAACGCATCATTCCATAGACAATTGACCCCTCAACTGAGACCCTGACGCTAAGAGAGACAACCGCGACTACAATAGATGAACTCAAGAACAAGATACCCTCTTCTGATCCATGTGGGTATAGGTAGATCCTCGACCACTGGTCACTGACAGTCAGCACAGCTTTCGCGTTCTTTTCCTGTTCTGAGACTGGCCCCGAGCGACGCATCAGTGGGGTTTTCTCTCCTTTCTCGAAGTTTTCTTAGTTACCGAACCATGGCAGTTTTCATCTATTCTTGCCCGTCGACATCTCCAGTGAAACATCGGATGTTGTATTCATCTGGATCGGCCTCCGTCTATCAGACGGCATTATCTCTTCTCCCCCCACTCTTACTTTCACCGCGTAAAGTAGAGACGTCCAATCCGCACGAGTTAGACGCATCATTTTTGTGCGCAGAACTTGGTCAGAGAAAGGAGCCCAGTTGGGTTGGAACACCGGGCAATGCGGGGCTGCCTGGAGTAAGTTTCGCTAGGCCGGGACTACCTAAGAGGCGGTGAAAGGGAAGAGAAGGGAGCAGAACGACAATGGATTGTAACTTAGCAATAACAGTACTAGCTGCTATAACACTGTTGAAACGTAACCGTTCACGTGGCCCGGACATTGTGCGGATCTTGTCACGGTCAGAAGACTCGATGGGTCTTGCCAGTGTTCTTCATTGCCGCGCATTCCAACTTCTCTACCTGTAACTTGTCCAAGTCCTTCAAACATGCTGTTCACAACTCTTCTCACTCGTCCTAAATCACGCGCAAGTCTCCCAATTATCCACTTTGTCCGTACATACACTGTTCTGGCGGATGCACCAGTTCCGAAAAAGATATGGGACTCGGTTGACTCAGCAGTCGAGGTGGTCAAGTCTGGGGACGTGTTACTCAGTGGAGGTACAGTATGCCATTGAGTTATCCATTGTGGGATGCTTATTATTACCCCAGGTTTTGGTCTCTGTGGAACGCCAGGTGGGCTGTCCGCGTGAAGCCCTGGTAGAAATATGCTAAACGCGAAAGTCACGCCATAGACACCTTGATCGGTGCACTTGCTGCAAGAGGAGGCGTGCGGGATTTGACTGCCGTGTCTAACAATGCTGGGTCTGGCCAGCTTGGACTTGGTACGTGTGGATTGCCTATTTCAGTCTCGCACAGCTGGACACACTCTTCGTAGGAAAACTACTCCATACAGGACAGATAGATAAAATGATATCTTCATTTATTGGAGGGTTAATACCACTCTACTTAACTACCCTGCGGTCGGATTCGTGATGGTTTTTCCTTTTTAGGAATAAGCACTTTGAGCAGCTTTATCTCCAGGGGAAGATATCTCTGGAGCTTGTACCACAGGGTACCCTCGCCGAACGTATACGAGCACACGCCGCAGGGATACCCGCATTTTTCACACCCACTGGCGCTTCTACTGGGGTGGAGAAGGGTGCTATACCCATCCGCTACCACGAAGGTGGTATATCCCAAGGTGTCAAGATCCCCGGGATCAGCAAGGAACATCGTGAGTTCGACGGGCGAAAATATGTACTCGAACATGCCATTGCGGGGGATATTGCTTTTGTGAGAGCGTGGAAGGTGGACGAAGTAGGAAATACGGTGTTTAGGTTCGTTCGACCATAAAACCTGCCCGCTACGTGTTCGATGAAGCTCTCTCCAGGTATACAGCAAATAACTTTAGTAGCGCCATGGCGAAGAACGCGAAGCTGACCATCGTCGAGGTACGTACTGTCAAGAGCGTTTTGTTGTTGACCTTGATAGGTCTTATTGACAGGCAGAAAATATTGTTCCCGTTGGCTCGATCTCCCCAAATGCTATCCATCTACCTGGCATCTACGTCGATCGCATTGTGCAAGCTACCACCGAGAAGCATATAGAAATCCAGACCCTTGCTCAGCCTGCGTCGGATAGTCCGGGAGAGAATGGGCCTGCTGCTCTGGATGTCCGTCACCGGATCGCGCGACGTGCTGCAAAGGAACTCAAGAACGGTTTCCACGTGAACCTGGGAATTGGCATGCCGACTCTCGTCCCGGAACACCTCCCACCTGGTGTTAAGGTGTGGCTGCAGAGCGAGAATGGCATCCTGGGAATGGGTCCGTATCCAACCGAGAAGCAACTTGATGCGTACGAACCCCTCTCTTTATGTTTCTGCATATGTTGAATCTATGTGTTCAGGGACATCATCAACGCAGGAAAAGAGACAGTCACACTGTTACCTGGAGCGTCTATATTCGGTGAGCGGACGTGCCAGCTTGCTTACAGTTGAGTTTCCTGAAAGAGACTCGCAGATTCCAGTGAGTCATTTGCGATGATACGTGGTGGACACATCGACGTCGCCATTCTCGGGGTGAGTTTACGAGTGAGATAGAATGGCGCAACAGCTCCTGATGATATTCCAAGGCGATGCAAGTCTCGCAGGCCGGTGACATTGCCAACTTTATGATACCTGGAAAGCTCGTCAAAGGTGATTTCCCAGTATATACGGAACACAGAGCTTCTCTCATAGTTTGGGATAGGCATGGGCGGTGCTATGGATTTGGTCTCGAGTCCCGACAATACGAAGGTTATCGTCATGATGGAGCATTGCGCGAAGGACGGTAGCCCCAAAATCCTGAAAGAGTGCACACTCCCCTTGACTGGTGCTCGGGCAGTGAGCCAGATTATCACAGAGCTTGGCGCTTTCGATGTAGACCGTCATGGCGGAGAGCTCACGTTGATTGATCTAGCCGAGGGTGTCACCGTGGAGGAAGTGAGGGCAAAGACGGGCTGCGAATTCCGTGTCAGGAGCCGGTTGAGTCAGCTATGATTACTGTATGCCGTACTATTCCGCATATTGAAGCTGATAGCGAGTAGAATGAATGTGTGAAACCAGTATTTGCCGTCTGCCAAGCCTGACATTCGACATTCCGAGACTTCGATGCCTTTCGTCTCTCCACGTCCGTTACTCGTTCTTGCCAATCTCTGTACTTCTATCTGTCTATCAACCCACTCCTGTCTTCTTTAGAAGTCATCACGGTCATGTTATCCTCATCGTACTGTTCTGAGTTGGGCTGCTTCGGCTACTTTTTCTTTTAAACGGATTTGAGGTGCTCTGTGGGTGGACTGCTTATCTATCATCGCCCATACCACTGTATGTCTCGCATCCCTCCCGGCGTCGCCAAGACTTCCCGGTAAGTAAAGTTCTGACAACGGGACGGGTCATTGTAGGAGGTGATCGATATGACAAATCAAAACCTGCCATGCTCACTAGAGATTGGAGGGTCCAGAAACCAGGGTTATTCCTCCCTACTACCTGTATTCACATGGGAATCGGGTAATATCCTGATGCGGCGTCAGTTCACAACCATATTACTCGCTTTCTCTGCTATAGCGAGCGTCCTCTTTTTGTCTAATGACACTGCCGACAGTCTATCACCAAGGAGGTAATCGGTCCCGAACGTTTTCCTGTGCTGTTAGTTATCGGAGAAAGTGTCACGCCGGTTTTTTGGAACCAACGTTTACTTGAGGCCGGCGTCGAAGCGAACAGACAGTAAGCGCCAAATGACGATAAGAAGATCCAGGTATCAACCTGCTTGTTGTTGATTCTCGAGGGGAGTATCTCCCAAAGGCAGAAGGTGATGACGAGAGGGGAAACAGAGCGGACGTAAATGGACGATGTTGGCAGTGATATCGCTGACTATGGGCGCAGACAGGCTTGCATTTATGAATAATTGTCTATGTAGAGGGCGCACAGCATCTGTGAAGGGAGAGGGGTGATGGGAACTGGTGACAGTGGGCGGGGGTTCAGTTAGAGTAGCGAATGTAATTTGAATTCGCTCTCTTGCGGCCAGCCTTACACATCCCCTCCTTCGATCCTCCACCCCATGGCCTGGTTCGCTTCCCTCTTTTCTTCAAAAGCTTCTATCCAGGGGAGGCGAAAGGTTCTCTCTTCTACCCAAGAGGCTTTCTCCCTTCCTTCCCCCGTTTTCGCACAAAATGGTCTCTTCACCGCAGATTCCTCGCCCAACTCTCCGGATCCAGAATCAGCTATTACCCCCTCATACACATACCCTCCACAGTCAACCGGAACGCAGTACAAATATATCTCGACAGGGTGTGCCAATTCTGAATCCTTACTCACCGTTCTTTCAACTCTAAATCACGCAGCAGAAAGTCATCTCGTTTACAACCCACATCCTTGCTACCCCTCCACAATGCCCCACTCTCTCCCCCTCCTCAATACCCACCCCTCGAGCAAACATGGACCCGCATCCGAAATTGGTTGTCGACCGAATATCCCGAATTAGGTGATACGCTCAACTATGGCATTCTTCCACAAGACTTTGCAAGTATAGAGATGCAGTTCGGTTTCTCGCTTCCTCAGGTCATCCGTGAATCCTACCTAGTGGTCGACGGTCAAGAGCCGGAGTCATCAGCTGGCTGCTCTGAGGGCCTCTTTTTTGGATTACACCTCCTCCCCCTCGAGGAAGTACTCGAAGAGTGGAGGTTCTGGCGTGAAGTCGATGATGACCCGAACACTGGGGCACATCCACAATTGCGCGAATATATGCAGTCCGTGCCGCCCGGCTGGATTCGCAAAGAGTATTCTCAGCGCGGATGGTTACCACTCATTTCGGACAAGACCGGCAATTACGTCGGGGTCGACCTCAACCCCGCCGAAGGAGGTTCCGTCGGTCAGGTTATCGTTTTTGGCCGTGACTTTGATACCAAGGTCGTCCTTTGGAAAGGGGACGGTCCCGCTGGATGGGCGAGCTGGTTGGCCAGCTTTGCAGATGTGTTAGAATCGGTAGATGGGTTCGAGCTCGGTGCATCGACCGAGAGTGAGGGAAGCGAGGACGACGTCGGTTATGAAGGCTATTTCTTCGATGGAACTGGGCGAGGCGCTGGTGAAGGAACCGGTGGGATGTCATCAGGCGGCATGCGGCTTATAGGCGAGTATCGAGGTTGGACAACACTAGAAGCCTGGGCGGACAGAAGTGTGCGGAAGTGGCAACAAATGGGCCTGGTCCCAGACCCTTCGGTGGAGGAGAAAGGCAAGGTATGTACCTCATCCATCTTGTTTTGTGTATCCCTTATACACCTATTCACAGGCACCGGAGAAAGTCGGGCTGGGCGTCATGAATCTTGCCAACACCCCTGCAACTTCTGGCTCTGAGGTGCCCATCCCAGTCCTTATGGATGTCAGTAATACAGCGAGTTCCCAACGTAATGGACAAGGTGCTGTTGACTCTCCGGAAATATCGCAAAAAGCAGCTGTTCCTGTCATTTCAATCACGAAACCACCAGCTCCTCTCCCGGTGGACCTTCCAACTCATGATGACATCGTACCTCCTTCCCTCGATTTTGAATCCCACCCAGATGACATAGAGAGCGGCGGTTCCTTGATGCGGGAAATTGGCCACCATTCGAGAACTACCACTGGATCCGGTTCCCCACGAAGCTCGTCAAGTGGTCCCCGTTCGACTCAGACAACACCTCCACCTCCACCTCCCCCGAGTGCGCCGACCACCTCTCTGTCTAGGGTCGCCGACCTACTTGGTGACCCTGCGCCTTCCTTAGTTTCATCACCAATGCAGCTCTCATCATCCCCGAGAGCATCGCCGCGAGCTACATCGACTCCCCTCCTGCTCCCAATCGAAAGCACACCTATAAAGGCAGACGAACCCGATCAGGAGGATGAAGACTCGGAGTTGGCTGCCAGTGCAACTCTCAGATTGGTGGGCAATAGGAGTGAAGGTGGACTCGCGCCTGAGCAAGTGCAATCAGACGAAACTGATGACTCTAGTTCGCAAGCTGAAACTGCTTACGATACGGCTTCCTCCTTGAACGAACTTTCTTTGCCTCCTAGTAGGGCTTCTCACTCAGCGCACGACTTACGAGAAGGACAACCAGGGAATTGAAGGAGTTCTGATTTGAGGGTATTTGACCTGACACTTGTGATCGCGTTTGCTGGACACTATTTATTTGTCCGACCATTGACTAGTACATAGCATGCTAATCATCCATCTCTTACAACCCAAGTCCATGTACGCTTTTCAAGTTTTGATACCCGTAATTGCATTTTGCACGATGTCAGTCGTGTTTACGTAACCTCGTGTGAAACTGTCTGTGACCGGCACGCCACTGAGCGTGAGCGTGTCGAGTGGCTTTACACACTCTTCCCATGTCTTCCCCAGCTCCGGCCCATGACCTGCTGGAAGAGCGTCTCGCACAACTCGAGTGAGTCTGCATCTATTCTCACTTCTATCATTTCGCTAAACTCTGAGATTTTCAGTGAGATTACAAGACGTAGAAATGACTACTTGCGCGAAATGTTCGCCTTGCTACAAAGACGCGACAGAGCCGAGTTGGTCCTGACCGTGGATAGCCAAGATGACCCGGCTTTGGAAGCATTCATGGACAGATTCAGCATTTCTAAAGCGTGCGGTCCCTCATTTACCCTCCGCCTTGCTGCTCATTCTGCTCTCAAAGTCAGGGGGGCGGCAGTATAGCACAACTCGCCGACAGCGAATTTGAATTTATTCCATCTTCTCCGTACCAACCAAGCAGTCCGCCCGTCTCCGACATAGCCCACGACACGCCATCAGTTCTTCCATATGGTTCGCCCATGTCTGAGGCACTGTCGTCTCCTTCGCCACTGCCATTGGACGCGGACGTAGAGATCGACTCTGTCGCGCCGACCTTCCCGTGGATGCATCTCCGAGTCCCATACCACCTTCCACCCCGTCCGAGGCACCGGTTGGGGAAAGTGGTGCGGACGCTCTCCTAGCTGAAGACCTGAGTGACGTCCTTGAAGAAACAGTAGAAACGTTGGCTTCTGTTACTCCGTCAGAGGCTGGCCCGACGCAGTTGGTTGTGGGGTCGGGTGAGGATTTGAAGTCCGATGGATTGGCTTCCCCCGTAGACACAGAGAAAGTCACCGTGCTGGAGGACATGGACATTGACGTTGTGGGAGAACCTAGTGCCGAAGCCGACGAACCTGTCTTGCTTACTCCCGGAAGAGGAAGCCCGAGTACAGTCCCGCCGAGCCCTCAAGCTTCACAGATAGAGGACCAAACTTCCCTGCCGCCGCCGCCACCACCACCTCCATCAGAACCCGTTTTCCTTCCCCTCGCATTGCCTCCCTCCGCATTTATTCTCCCTCCCGACCCATCGACCGAAGTCTTTATCCCTGCCGCCCTCGTACCCATCAGGGAGTCGCTCCAATACACCCTTAATGTAGCCACTACAGAACCCCGATCTCTGACCACGAATGAATGGCTCAATCCTGAATTCTCGCTGAATCGTAATTACACGCTTCCGCGTGCAAAATCTCTCCCTCCGGACCAGCAGCGGAGGTTGAAGCTTGGCAAGAGTCTACGCAAGAAGGATAAAGAAAAGGACAAGACGGCGGAAAGCCGCAAGGATGGGATAGATGATTGGACTTCGTTGGGTATCAATAAATGGGGAGTATCGATCAGGGCAAACCCTTTGTGGAAGAGGGTATCCCGTGCTACAAAAACAATGAGTACTCGGGATTGGAACGTACGCTTATTATCCTATCCAGAGTTTTGCTCTCCTCAGACGACATCTAGGTGGCATTCACTGAGTTGCGCCTCATTCGAGTGTTGGAGCGCATAGAACAGCTCAAAGAAACAGGCAAGTGGAGCTATCGGCAGCCCAAGAAGCAGCGTGGACTTGGGAATGTATCTAAGACGCATTGGGACTATCTTTTAGATGAAATGGTGAGACGCCCCGAGTCTGCAGTCACCGAATGCATGTTTATGAATAATCTCTCAGCATTGGATGCGCACTGACTTCCGAGAAGAGCGTCGATGGAAGATTTGTATGGCATACAAGCTTGCCGCTGCTGCGCTCGAATGGCATAAAGCTGGCGACCGACAGACAAGAAAGGAGAAAGGCATTGTCGTGGACTGGAGCCGGCCAGTCCATGATGAGTCGCGAGACATTGACGACGTGGAAATGATCATAGTACATGACCAGGGCGCAGAGGAAGAGATGCAGGATGATTCCGACGAGAGGCCATTCTCGTCGGCGCTCATCTCCGCTGACTATGGTTCTGATGATAGCGACGATGAACAGGAGCTGGAGAAACAAGAGGTAGCTGATGCTCTTGAGCCGCGCGCAGCGCTAGAAGAGGCTCTCGGACACGCGGAGCGCAGTGAGTCAACTCAGCCAGAGAACGAGATTCGGCCAAAGGAAGAGGACTTGGATGACTCATCCATGCTGCAAGCGATGCAGCAACCCGCAGCCACAATGGACGTTCAACTTAAGCAGGATGAGACGCCTGGACCGCCGACTGAGAACGTGATGAAGTCTGGTGAATCGACTCAACCTGATCGTCACCCAGGCCTAAAGCAGACGTCAGATGATCCTCTTCTTGGCTCAGATGTTACTGTGGAATCCGCGGCTGCAGGGCCGACGTTAACACCGAAGCAACATCCAAAACCAAACATCTACTCGCCTCTTCGTGGTCACATAGCACACCTCGACTATGACAACCTCATTCTCGATTTCGACGACCTTCATATCCATAAAACTCGCGATGTTGCCTCTGACGACACACCCCACGATATCCACCCATTGCCGCCCGCTGACTTGCTGCAGATTTTTCCTGAATTGCCGTTCACATTCACCGAACCTCCGCCGTTGGCCGGATCACCACGTCCCCAATCTGCTGGGAAGAAAAAAATGGAAAAGCGAGACCGCGACGATCCTCATAGACGCAGCGATCCAACTACCTTTAGCAAGTTGACGGCTATGAGCCCTTTCATGCACACGCGACCCACATTGTTGGCGGCTCTAAACCCTGCCATACGTTGGGAGGATGACCACTGGACGAGCTTTGATGATGCTCCTATCATACCGGACTTTGATGCACCATTCAAAGTTCCCGACGAAGTTACGAGTAGTGCGTTTAATTTATATACCATGTTGAATACATTTGACCCCTTGCTAGGCTTATTTGACGGCGGTAAACCGAGCCTGCTCATCCCGGATGATGATGTCGTGTTACCTGGTACGCCCCGAGATCCAGCACGGCGTGCAGCAACGGACGCACTGTGGACTTATCAAGATGACCTTCTACTTAAACAATTGACAGAGAAATACCCTAAAAACTGGGGTCTGGTGACCGACCTGTTCAACTCTTCGCGCGGAGCGATCTCCTTAGAGCAACGTGCTGACTGGGAGTGCAAGGAACGATACAGGTCGCGGTGGTTGGGCAAAGACCGAGCTGAGAGAGATTTCACCCCCGTGGGACCATCTGCCCAAGACGGCCCTTCTTCCACATCCGCTCGACCTCTACAGTCGCAAATAACTACAAGAAAGCGTATGGCCAGCGTCAGTTCCACGACGGCCAATATGGCGCCAACACCTGGCGCCACTTTCGAACCAAGAAAGCGACGTAGGCACGTTCTGATATTCGAAACCATGCGAAAGTGTGCTAGGAAGCGGGAGGCAGCTCAGAAAACTTCTAGTATGTATTTGCCATTCGCCGGCTTTTCACTGCCTGATGCCCACATAGCCAATAATCGGAAGGCTCCCGCTCCGACTGTTCATGACACACACGGGCAGTTCTCCAAGTTACCTAGACTTAGTCCCGCAGAACTCAGTCGCATGAAATTCGAGAAGGAGGGCCAGGAAATACTCTCTAGACGAAGGGCGGAGGAGGCCCAGCGACAGCAGTTACTCCAACGCATGGGAAATGGCACACCAGGTCAATCCCATGTGCGTAGCATCGTTTACACCATTCGCAGGCTAATATGCACCATTTCCAGACTCAGACGCCAGTCGCGCTTGCTCAATCTCAGGTGCAAGGACAAGGGCAGCCTGCACAACAGCTAGCGCAGAACAATAATGCTTCGAGACCTCAACTAAATGGTCAGTCGGTGGCGCAAATACGCTCCCAGGTCAACATCTCACAACAACGGATCCCAGCTGCCAACACTACCCGCGCCCAGATGTTGCAAGTGCAGGCTGCGCAACAACAACGGGCCTTGAATACGAATCTGGGCGGGGCTCCTAATATCAGCACCCCACATCTCTCCCCGGGGTTTTCTCAGCGAGCCCCGGTATCGTCGTCACCCGTTGTGTCCCATTCCTCTCCGCCGCGAACATCAACAACGCCGAATCCCCCTCGCCCGCCGTCGGCTTCGCAACACCAAGGTCACGCTCAGCCTTCGCCGAACTTGCCCCATGTTTCCGCCACGCGACAAAATCCGGCGCCAGGGATGTACTTTCCGTCGTTGCACGGGGTACAGTTCACCCCGGAGCAAATGGAACATGCGATGCGTCTCCAACTGATGGTGAGTGGTTGGTTTTCATCTATACTGTAAGCCTGAGGCGAGCACGACAATAACGCCCTACGATAATACAGGGCTATGCCCAAGTGCAAGTGGCGCAACAGCACCAAGCGCAGGTACTAGCGGCGCAGGCTCAAGCTCAAGCACAGGCACAGGCGCAAGCGCAAGCACAGGCTCAGGGAGGAATGCAAACTGGATCATACGCGCCCCAGCCTTAAAGCTTGCCCATTTCATTCTCCGCATCAACACTGTTCCCCGTTGTCGCCGCTATATACCGCCGTACTTCTGTAGATTGAACCGATTCTATATATCGCTCTGTCTTTTGCCCCACCTTATGGCCGGCCTAACCAACAGTTTGCATACATGATATCGATTATACAAGTTTATCCCACATATCCTACAATGGTAAATTGCTACACATTTTCTGATTATATGACTCGAATGTCCTGTGTGAGTTCTGTCTGTCCGGAGAAACGAGGGTCGTGAATCGCCGAAACGCAAAATGCCCGCGCCCGTAAGACGTCTGTATTCCATCATTCCTGCGCGCTCCATATTTAGCATGGCCCTGCGATCCCTGACTCGAGTTTCCATTTTGATTCTGTCTCTGGGCACAAGATCCGACTCTTTGTGCACCGTCAGTGGGACACGGAAATAGTAGGTTTATCCGACCGACTACAGACTAGGAAGACACGTGACACAGCAAAGGGCGCACACGACGCGACGCGCTACTAGTACTGTACACTCAGGTGCCCCTGTCTCCCTGGGAGAATCTGGGAGAAATCATGTCGCTTTACTTCTGTCACAGTATCGACTTTTGCCTAACGCAGCTGCTGCCTCGAACTGAATGGTCGTCCTGACAGACCCAATGTTGGGGTTGTGTGAGCAAAACCCGTCCAAAATGGTACATATAATGAAGAGGTTCGTCCCAGTCAGGATGGCTGTGCCCAACCAAGTACTCTCCTAGTCTCCTCCCATCATGCCGGTCAAGCACCCGTTCAACATTTACCGAGAGCAACTCTGGCCTCTATACCATGGGTCTGCATTGTGGAAACCAAACCCCGTTGAGAGTATCTACAACCAGGTCTCGATCGGCGACGTTGGTTATATATACGAAGGTTCATTCATTCGCATGTTCAACGTGACGCTTCCTTGGGACGACGAGTCAAACAGAACACTCGGTGAACCATACCGCTACGATCTTCTGAGCTCCGACAGTTTCGCTATTCGTCGTGAGACCTTTGGCAAAGTTGACTACTACTCCCGACGTGTGTCTAGAGAGGAAAACGTCGGTAATACACAGGCTGCGTCACCCGATGAGTGAGTCATATATAGTCCCGTCCCGGTCAACTGCTATCAACTCTCTTGGCCTCGTAGAGCCAAATGTGTCACGTATAGGTGCCGGGGTCGCGGAGCACTTTTGTCTCTCCCCTGTGGGGGCTTCCGTCAAGATGTTATCCACACGAAAGTGTTCCAGAAATACATCGGAGACAATGTGACCTCCTGGTTCAACTGGTCGAAGGACAAAGGACTGCCCGTCGAGAACATGGAAGATATTGTTTTCGTCTATGGGTGCACATTGGTCACGTCATGGGCTGCCGCCGCTTTCGATGACTACACTGGGGGCGCACAAGTATCTCTGGCATGCAGAATGCTCAATAACGGAGGAACAGATTTCGTTTGGAGTGATATCCGTGGAACTGTAGAATATCACGACAGCCAACTCCACGCAGTCTGTTCTATCTGGTTACACTCACCTGTCGTGCACTGACTTTCCTCCTTGTCCTCCCAAAAAGAATATTCCATACCTTCCTCAGAATCGATGCGTTTTCATCAAGTGCCTCCGAGCAAAGCGCGTCCTTTTCTGGGTGACATTATATCGTCTCGAATCGGACTCGGAACGGGCCAAAGTACTCTCTGATAGTGCCGACAATTCTCATGACTACTTTTCTCATGACGACGTTTTAAATAATCATATTTTTTATGACGAAGTTCCTCCTAATGACGTTTCTCATGACGCCCGCGACGATGTCTCTGATGACGCCCTTTCTGAAGCTCTTGTTTCTGCCTTAGCAACACCATTTCCTGACGACCCTAACAACCATCGAGGTTCTGTTATGCAAGTGACCGAAGTTCTAGATGATCCAAAAGTAGTCTGTCTTGTGCAAAGTGGTACAAAACAGAAGTATGACACCTTGGTTTTAGTATCTCGACCCATTAATCAGGGTTTTGCGCTATATCGCGGAGGTTCGTCTGCCCGTGCACGACCTTTTGCTCTGCTTGTACTTAGCCAGCACCAAAAGAACTATCCCCGGGACGCCACAGCTGACAGCGCCATAGCCGTTGCACATGATAATGACCTGCAACTCATCGAAAGGACGGTAGGTCCAAGTCGAATATTTATGCCCAAACTGAACTAGAACGCGCACACCGCGGCGCATGAAGGATTCCCTCACTGGGGATGCAGTAGAGAACTTTTTGCGTGAATATAAACCTCCTGTGCTTATTGAGAACGGCGGTATGTGTCCTGTACCCCTACAAGGAATGCCAGGAGGGGCTGAATACTACTTTTGATAGTCATGACGCTTCAATACCCACACCAGCAGGTCAATGAGCACGGAGAATCTGACGAGAGGTAAAATTTCATGCTGCATGATCTGTGCTACCATTTAGCTCTGTCTGACTGTGTTTCTAGAGTCCTCTGACTAGTTATTGCACCGTCAACCCTGAAGTCGATGTCACACCCTCTGTAGATGTCATTGGGTCTACCGCGACCCAGTCGGACATCAAGAGGCCTAACCGTGGAGATGCTGCGCTCTGTGCTGTGCCATAGCACACTTGTAGAAAGAAGGCACACCACAGTATCGGTGGTGCCCACTTTCTACAAAACTTGTATATTTGCTTCAAGTTCTAATTGTCTAATTGTCATTGTTCACATTTTATGGCGATTGGTGATTGGGGTGGAGGTTTAAAATCACTGTAAGTTGTACAGTAAACTGTCCCTGTTTTTACCGTTGTTTTGGCCTGTTGAGCTCGCTGGCCCTGTGATTCCTGACATTGCCATTAGTTGATCCTCTCGACTTGGAGCGGGCACAACAAATCCGTCTCTTTGTGAATTGAGCTGCACGAAAAGGGCGTGCAAGCTAAAGTCTGATTGATGTGATCGGGTTGTTGGTTATTAATAATTCAGTTTTTCCGAATGTTTTTTCCCGGAATTGACACATTCAGAATTATCACCATTGCGTCTACACCGTGTCGCCGCACTGCAAGCGCGCGGCTGTCGCATAAGAAGCGATCGAGTCACAATGCATATGCCGCAGCAATGGAAGCGGCCTGCCTCATTACAGCACGAGTACGGTAGGTACAGTGCAGTATATCGCCAATCCAACCCGAGTCATCCTCGGCGGCAATGCGGTGCGTACTAGCAGCAACGAAAAATGATTGAGCTGGGTGACAGCTAGCTAGGCTAGCGTAATTTGACTACTGTACTGTAGCGATCATTTCCCCGGCGCGCGGGGAGCTCGGAAATGAAATCACTGTCACTCTCTGTCCACGAAGCCCGTTCGCTTGCCAGTGACGCGCCAGTGATCCCCGCGCGGTTTTGTTTATTTCCTTTTGGTTGTGGGCTAATAATTGTGATGTGAGATACTGTAAAGATAAAAATTTTATCGCGAACTGTGCGGTTTTGTCTCCTTTGGCGGCGGGGTCCCGTTCCAAATGGGCCAAACGAACCAAAGGTACCCATTCCGGGCCAGCTCTCTTGCCCCGCTTTAGGGGCGATACGTTCTACGCTGGCACGGCAAAATGCGGTTCACTCCACCTGTCTGCCGGACGTTGCGTCAACCCGCTACAGTATAACACCTCAATCCATCAATCATGTCCACAACTCAGGTAACGCACAATCACGAATTCGTCACAACAAGACAGTCCTCGTTAACCTCGTTCGTCACAAACTCTGTCAGAGTTCGATCTGGCAACGTAAGGAAGCTGGCGAAGAAGCCCAATATGCTCGACAAAAGGTCAGGCATCTCCTAATTATTCCGTTCTGGGGCGATTCGAACCCGTTTTCGGTTTTATCCCTTTAGGAGCAGGAACAACTCGCGTCTCTCCGTGTACGGAGCGAGGGTGAGGCGAAGACAGACTCAGAACAGGTGGAGCCGTCCTCGGGCGTCCCACGCGAAGATCGTGATTATGAGGCAGGTTTTGGCGGGCAGGAGGATCTCGAGGATCGATATGCCACCACAAGCGGAGAGCACTGAGATGATGGTGTACAGTACAGAAAAACGAAGCTCTTCACCTTTTCCCCATCTAGGAAGTGGCACCTCGAAGTAAGATCAATACGCTCAATGAGTTAAGAGCAGTGATTCGAAGGGGTATGGTGAGATGCGATCACTGCCCCCAGTGTTCAGGGTGTACATGCACTTACAAAAAAGATCCCCCACTTCCCACAATGCCAAAGTAGAAAAGTTGGAAATTATGGTACCAATCCTCCTTCAGGAGTCATAAAAATGTAATAGGTAAGAGTAAATTATGATCGCATAGTCCTTTAGTCCATGGAGACTGTTCATATAAACACCAAGCGTTCGGTAAACGATGATCCTGCATCAAACGTTCGAGTCCGATAATAAAGACGTGTGTTCAAAGCTCAGCGTGGGAGTCCTGGGGCTTGTGTAATGGTGGCTTCAACTGCATCATCGCGGCGCCGACCCGTACTCTGGGCGCCGCATACCGGAGGGACCGAGAATCCGGACTCCAGCCATGCACTAGGGTAGGTGCACGACGCGATAGGGACTGCCAGCCCTAAGGTATCCGAGGGGTTTTCCCATCCGTCTCCCACTGAGACCGACTTCGTCGCGGTGAAAGATGGGGCGGGAAGCGTCGGAATAGTACCCGTTCGGGTGTAGTGTGGGAGGAGTGAGACGGCGGCACCAGCATTGCTAATGGTAGTGGGTGGCCACGCGAGGCTAGCAGAAACGCTGTTAGGAATATTGCCAGCGCCCGAGCCACCAGTTTGAGAGGGGGCCAAAGGAGGCCGCCAGGGATGCGTGTTTCCGCAAACACCATTCGCAGCACGGGGATCTGTGGGCATCCATCCGTTTACCAGACCGAGCTGATAGGACCAGAAGGGTGCTTGAATGGTGCCATCGGTTGCGTTGCCAATTTTCCATGTCCAGAAAAACCAGTTCTATAAAGGATTCACAAACAAATTGGCATGCGTCAAGAGAATAGACTCACCTGAAGAGCGTCCATACTTGCCAAAGCAAATTGTTTGGTGCTATCCTTCATAGTTTGATCCCAGCTCGTATAATCTATCCATTGTCCACAGTCACCGACTTTGGGCCAAGGGCCACCGGAAGTGTAGGTGCCATCGTAACGGGCGCCCATTCCAACACCGTTTACGTATAAGCCACAGTCATTAATGGCATTGCTGAATTCTCCAGCACTAGTTAACCCGAATGCTGTCATCGAATCGTTCATCATTCCCGCCCAGGAACTACATGGTTCTGTGGCACGAGAAGACATGCTAGCAGCGCTCTGAGTGGCAAAACAAAGATAGGGGTGAAGATCCAATGCGATACGGTCAGCACCGGGGAGGAAGCCAGCCCAGTTCGTGGTGCCCTCAAAGCCATCATGGAAGGAAATCATGGGCCCGTTACCAGTTCCAGTACCGCTGGCGAGACGAACGTAATTGTATGCTTGCAAATAGCTATAGCAAGAAATATTAAGACAGGTATAGGCTGATCTCTGGCGGCGCTCACTATCTGGACAGGTTGTCGAGACCGACCGTTGTAGCCTGTGGTTCATTGGTGATACCAAACATGGACACAACATCCCTGTACTGAGGCTGAGAAATGAATTCGGCGAGGATGCGAATATAATCTAGTGAGCGCTCGGCGTTGGCTAAGCCCATGGGGCCATTGAGCACGTTAACAGTACCCAGCCTTCCGGAGTGGTTCCAACCATTTTGACTACCAGGAAGAGAGTGGAGGTCTAGGTTGATGCGTATGCCATATTTCCGTGCCCATCCAATAGCCTTGAGAAAATATCTAGTGAACTATGAGAATCAAAGAAATGTCTAAACAAGTAAGCACGCACTTCCAAGCGGTCTTTGCCAAGAAAGGCTCGCCATTCCGCGTTTCGATGGCCCAGTACGGGAGGGGTATGCGAACGTAGTTAAGGCCAGCACCAGCGATCTGAGCAAAATCTTGCTCGGTCTGCATTTTCCCATGAGCATTAACACACTAAATGTGACCAGATTGGCATACAATGAAAGTTTTATAATGTTCTTCGAGTTGGTTGAGACCTCCGCTGGCCGTGTCCTGTGCCATAGCCTGACTTAAAGTCCACTCATCTACTGTGCCTGGGTATTTTTGGTATAGAGCAGGACTTATAAACTGCGGAATAATGAGATGGTCCCGCCCTAGCTCGCATAATGGCAGGAAAACTTACAGGCTCAGTGACCAGCCAGCCACCAATGTTGACACTAAATATTATGAAGACTTAAGCTTCGTAACAGCAAGAAAGTATGAGAACGGGTCACGTACCCACGGATACGATCAGTACCATATTGAAACGTCTCATTTAAAGCAGGAACCCAAGATTGGGATCGCGCAGAATTGGCAAGGGGATTCTTTGGATCGTGATACCAGTAGCCGCCGAGTGGGTTGTGATACGTAAAGGTGGTTCCGTCCTCCATTGTGACAGTAGAACCATCTCCACCTGTGATGAGGTTCTGAGAGGAGGGTGACTTTGTCCCGGAAGGGGAGGGAGCGGTGGCAGTACCGGACTGCTCAGGCGTGGTGGCTTTGCTGGAGGTATGCTTAATGGCGAGAAAGTATACGGGAAGGACGACAGCGACAATAAGAAGGACTAAGCCGCCGAGGGCAGAAAGAATGATGGCGTTACGGCGGGACTTGGAGGCTTTAGACGGATAGACGGCTTGCTTCTCGGAAAGAAAGCGGGGTTGAGATGAGAGAGTGGACAAGGGAACAGATGGGCCATCGAAGGGATCGTCGGGAAGGGCGCCGGGGTCATCACGATAAGGTCCAGCGAAAACTTGGCTTTCTGGGTGGGGGGAGCCTCTTGCAGATAGGGACTCGGGATTAAGAGCATAGAGCGAGGAAAAGGCTTCCGACTGTGGCCGAGAGCTAAAGGAACCGACAGATTCGCGGATGCCTTCGCTATCGATGGTACCGAGGAAACGAGGAGGAACGAGGTTGACAGACTGATCGTCGGGGTTGAGGTCGCTCATCTGGGGGGCTGGGGAACCTGGGGCTGGGGAACCTGGGTCTGGGGTGGGCTGCTGAGAAGATGTATCGTAGGGGGAATATGGGGTATCAGAAGGTTCTTGAGGGTTTGGAACTGGATCATAGGCAACGCCATGACCGAGACTGGCTGGGCGAGACATGGCGGGAAGAAGAGAAAAGGAATGTGGGTGAGAAGAAGAGCGATGAGACAACTGCCACGGACAGCCATACCCGCCCGCATGCAGGTTCCTCGTTGACTGACACTTCCATTTTCGGCTAATTTCAACCAAATTTTTATTACAAATCGAGTGATCGTCATGAGTACAGCCCATACAGACTGTACGTCGGACTCCGGTACTCCCCATAATCCTGCCCATTTGTATGGGCCATTGCCATCTGCGCCAGCGAAGGCAGCACAGGTGGTGATGGCACTCGTGGCGGCCGGTCATCTGTCCGCCTCAGTTTTTCCATTTGTTGTTCCTGTGCCCGGCTATTCATCAAGCTCAGCCGCCTTGTCGCCACCCCTGGTGATGTAGTAGCGCCCGACAACTCTCCATCAGCAACAGTTATGCTGTCCTCTCCATCTTCCCCAATACCTTGGCTGTCATAGGTGTACTCCTGTCCTTTTACGAGTTTCGGTACCGCCCAGTTTCGGTCTTCTGTCACGCTCAGCGAATCATCGGGGTATAAGCAAAACCCTGGCGAGGCTGAAGGATCAGGTGCAAGCACCGCCCCTCCTTTTAACTTGGTCTCTTTTCCTACAGAGGAGCTTGGCGTTGGCGGCAATGTGTATGCCCCGTTTCCAGAGTCACCAAAAGGGTTCACCTCAGGAAGGGATCTATCCGGCCCCATCGTTCCCGATCCGCGTAAATATGATCCGGCGACGTACGGTGCCTTGACGGGAGCACGTCCTTGTCTTGAGGACCCATCGGAGTCATCTCTACCATCATCGCCGGGTGATATGGAAGGTGACATCGTGTACGCAAGGCCCTCTGGTGAACCGTAGATGGTACTTCGGCGCTTGTCAATGTTCCGAACACTTTGTCTGGCGCTTGCCCGTTTTCGGTGCTCACGTGCGGCAGAACCACCAAATTCCAGATCTCCTTGACCAGAGCTGAGAGCGATGCCGATATTCTCTTGTCCAGTAGATTCGTACATTGGTGCAGAATAAACCACGCCAGAGAGGCTTGAAAGACGAGACAGTGCTTTTTTAGGGTGCCCATCTGAAGACTGATTCGTCGTGCCTGGTTTCGCCAGCGCTCCCTGTATGGTAGGTTGGAACAAAGTTTGAGACCCATCCACAAGGCGCGAGTATTTCCTTGACGTCTGGTTCATCGTATCCGATTTTAAAATGCTTGCTACGGGTGCCGGCTTTGGCATATCTGTCTGATACTGTGTCCATGTCCAGGGGACCGCAGTGTTTCCTGGTTGAGACGACAGTCTTTCTTTGCCGCCGAACAGAGGCGATTCATCTCCCATCTTTCTTTGGGGGAAAGCGTCCTGGAGAATCGGAAGGGAGGGTGTTGGGTGGGAGCGCCGCCGAGGTCGTAGGCATGATTTCGTCAGAATAAGAATGGAAGCTACGAAGAGCACCCCGCCAGTCGCCAAGAGAATGATAGCTACGGTAGGAAGTTGGTGTGGGGTGGTTTGTCGCGAAGATACCTTGTTGAATGTGCCAAGAGGCAGTTCCGCTGATGCAGACGTAGGAAGGGCGAACGATAAAGATGAGGTGCCAGATAGAGCAGAGGCCGTAGAAGACAACCGGGAGAAAGGAGTGTATATAACAGGACTGGACGGATAGACGAATATGCTGGAAGACGCGTTGCCTGTGACGGTACGAGGCGAATCAGGCAGTGGGGTAGTATGTTCCGCCACAGAAGACTGTACTTGAACCAAAGGGTTCGGCACCGGAGCAGGCACAGCGGAGATCTCGGCATTAGGATGGATATCATTAATCTTGGTGGAGGATCGGTTCCTGCTTCGGTCTAGAGACATAGGCTCGTCACCCTTCCCGAAGGTGACAGAGTTAGACGGACGAGACTTCTCTGGAAAAATGACATTAACAGTGTGAAGAGAGTCAACGTTGTTCCCCTGAGATGACACTGCAAGTATAGGTTTCTCCATCGCATGAGAGAGCGTTTTGATCTGAGACCGAGTTCTGCAGGTGCGAGGATGTGAACCCCGCTGAAAGGGTTGGCAACTCAAAGGCATAATACCACCATGCAGAAGCAGAGCGTCCAGCGCAGAGCGATTACAGGGTAAGCCAGACCACCGCGGTGGCTTTGGAGCGGTCTCAAAGACGGAGTAGGAAGAGGCGGGAGAGTGGGTCACCACCGGTAGCAGGGTATTGATGAAGAGAACTGAACCTTATCATGGGATGGACAGGACAAGTCACGTGTGGCTTGACGCGTTACGCGATAATCCCCGTCCGCTCGCGGTGTCTTCGCACTTTAGTCGCTCTTCTCTGTCCTTACTCCCATCACGGACAGTTCAGTCATTACTGTCAACGACCTCAGAAATATTTTGTTTCTTTAATTTTTTTTAGCGTCGACTATTGTCTTCAGCTGGTTCCCTTGTGACCACCTAGCTATGCCTTCCAAAGCTTCCGGGAAGACGTCAGTGTTCCTTGGCTCGTGTTACATGCGCATGAACCCGCTGAGTCGAGTGTGGACAGTGACTCGTCGACACATCCCCCCCACCGTGTAGCAGGGTCCAACCCATCAATGACTGGGGCCTGGAACAAGTCCCTACCTGACGCGCCACAAATACCAGAAGATCCCGGGCATTCCGCTTTTTCATCCTGTTCATATGATACAGCCTCGCCACTTCACTTCCATGGTTTGGCGGATACTCAGACTCAAACTCAAGTCGCGTCCAGTGCGGAGGCGACTGGCCAGGGTGGCACAGTAGCGGAAAGTAGGGTTTGTATCTACCTTATTTTCGATCATACTCCCTTGTTCTCTCTTCTTAACCCTGTGCCGGTCGACAACTACTGACGTTTTCTTTGCTGTTTTAGGCGGTTAAAAAGAGAAAGTTGTCTTATGATTCCAAGGTTCACTTGGGATCCAAAGCTCCGCTGACGGCCGCAAACGAATGGTCTGAGAAGAGGCCCGCGTCTCGTTCTGGTTCCAAATTAAAGCGACGACGTTCTTCCTCTGTCAATTCTGTCGATTCGTTTGCTGAAGCTGGAGAATGGGAAGACCCTGCTAAAGCTTTTCTTGCCTCAAATCGCCAATTTGAGATTCCCCTTTCTGAACTAGGTCGAAGAGCCACAGAGGGAGAATTCCAAGAAGAGTCTCACTCAATGGCAAAGGCATCACTACGTCCCACTCCACGCGAGCCCACTCAGGTTGATCTCTCATTAATTGAGGGGTTGCCCACCTCTGGCCCAGGTGCTACAGAAGTTCAGCAACATGGGGTCAAGAATGACGGCGTTCTCTCACGATCGTCGGATGTGCCACCCGATGCACAGGGGCGAAGGCGTTCTCCCGTCTCTGATATTCCTGATGACGCCTCAACTCCTCCAGTGATGTCAAATCCGGGTTCGATGGACTATCTGGATTCTCGTGTCGAGGATTACGAGGCGACCCAACCTCTGTCCGATGGTATCGAGTCGCAGCAAAGACAAACCTCTCCATGGAGTTCTGAGGCGTCACGACCGTCCCGAAATGCTCGGAATATTCTGAGCATGGTAAACCCCGAGAAAAAATGGCGTCTTCAGCGAGGCGAGCAGCTGCTGCAGGCTGCATTACAGAATGACTCGGATGGACAAACACAGCCTTCGGCAAACTTTCCTGGGTCATCCTATGTCCCAAGTTCGGGGCGCAAGCTATTTGACCAATTGGCAGCCCAGATGCTTGCTGGTCAGCAATCTTCCCCTCGACATGATCCGGAGGGACACGGTGATCAAGACACACCACCACCTAATGAGGATAGTCGAGATACTGTCATTGTCCCTGATTCCGAACCTCCGAAGTCAGCAAATACATCGTCTACTTCAGCTCGACCTCATTTGTTGACCCCTCCAAAAGGTTCTTCACACGACGGCCGGGTCGATTCGTCACTTTCTCAACCTGTTCAAGTTCCTTCTATAGCCGTAGGGAATGAAGTTTCCCGACGTAGTAACAAGAGAGAAGACCCGATAGACGACGACGACGAAGAGGATATTCCTCTACTTCTTACTGTGCGTCGTCCAAAGGCGGGGGCAGCTTCGCCATCAATGAAAGTAAACAATCTGCCAAAATCTCGTATGCTCAAACCGACCGGGCGGTCAGTGGAAACCAAGGCATCCAGCATGCGGGGAATCCCTCGTGTCAACGAAATACCATCATCCGTTCCCGAACAAGACCATCTTTCTTCTCCGTCCCAGAAGCTTACTAGCCCTCGTCGGGGGGGTAAAGAATGCGAAGATAGTGAGGAGGATGCTCTAGTACCTGGTGGACGATCCGACCAAGTGACTCCTGCTCCCGATGAAAGCTCAACAGAACCAGCAGATGATCTGCCCATGGATACTGAGGGCGACTTGCCAGCTCTGTCAGACGTGAAGGCGTCATCAAGTCGTAGACGCCCTCCGGCATCCCGTCGCAAGGCTGCGTACAAAATAACACCTAGGGCGGCGAGTCATACACCATCCATGGCTTCGGGCACTCGGTCTACGAAACAGACGAAGAACCACCATCGTATGGTAACACGTGTGTTTGCTCTGTGGAAGCAAGACGCTGCGTATTTCTCCGGCATCGTCTGCGAACGAGTGGGACAATCAGATCGCTTCAAAATCCATTTTGATGACGGCGATGAAGATCTCGTGGACGTGAAGAATCTTCGCCGGTTAGAACTTCAAATTGGTGACCGCGTTTCCATCATCGACAGCCATGAAAAGGCGACCATTGCGAATGTGGATGGACAACACCCGGACAACGTGACAGTTCGACTTACGGACGATCCCTCAGCCGAGTTAGAGGTCAAGGTCACGGGGCTGAAGGTCCAGAGTCGTGCAATCAGGTCACAATGGGACAACCGAACAATGAACGCAGATGAGATTGTGACCTTGGTGCCGAGAACCAAAACCGAGACTCCGACTTCTTTAAGAAATTCGAGCGCCAGTTTGAGCAAAAGGGTGTTATCTAAAGTGGGGATCGTTGTCACATTATCCGTCGGACGTGACTGGGAGAGGGAGAAGGACATGATCACACGGATCATCAGGACGAATGGGGGAACGGTACTCGATGACTGGTCTGACATTTTTTTCCTGACGGGAGGGTATTCGTTCAACAAGAGGCGATGGGTCATCACGAGTGACAACATCGGCACAGAGATGAAGGATGATATCCAACAGGTCTTCCTCGTCTCCGACGCTGCAAACGCAAAGCCACGATTCCTTACCGCACTCGCGCTTGGCATACCGTGCCTCTCAGTAGAGTGGCTGAGGGCCCTGTCATCTGGCGTGAGTTTGACAACAGAATTAGATCCAACACATACTGAGATTTTCAAAGCAATGTGCTGTCTCAGACTGGCCCAGGTATCTCTTGCCTGCGGGTTACAGCGACACTCTGGGAGCACGGGTCACTCAGATGGTGGACCTGGACTGGGGTACGACGCTTGATCATCTAACTGGCATCGTGTCGAACAATGTGGCTACAAAACTTTTCTCTAAGAAGTCGGTGCTCGTGTTGGGCCCAGAATACTTTCCTCCGCCGGCGAAGGGCAAAAAGGTACTTTATTTCTTTTCATTGACGACTGGGTTGATAACACGTTACACTAGGGTACTTCAGGCGTTAGTGATGAAAAATCCAGTGAAGGCGGTCGCTTTATTCCGCGCATTATCGTGTCAATGGGCGCCGCTCGTGTGGAAGCAGTGCCTGAACTCAAGTACTCTTCTAGCCCTGATTTGAGAGATTTTCACTACGTTGTTGTCAAAGATCTGCACGAACGACCATCTGTTGGCGGAGAAAAGTACGTTTCTATGGAGTGGGTAAAGGATTGCCTCATTGCCGGGAGGATGTTCCCTCCCCGCGTGTAGTATCCAGGCGGGAATTTCTAAAATTTGATTGGTTGGATTTTCAGAATTGATTTGGATTGGTTACCCTTGTAAAATGCCCGTACCCGTATCGTCGAGACATTGTTCCGCTTTTAATTTGTTGTTTGCTATCTGTGACCGCTTTCATCTAGCATCGTAGTCATCTGTACTTGTTTATTACTAACCCTTACCTACTAAATAATTTCTTGTATTATCGTCACAATAGGTCGAGACGTATCATGCTGAGATTAAGCAAGAGGAATAATTGTACATCTGAGAAAACGTCCAAAGCTATATACGACGGCGAGGAAAGGGAGAGGAAGGGAGAAAAATATGAATATCGTCTAGCTAGGCAACCGCACCCCGCATCGTGAGCATTTTTTCTCCGTATCGATGCTAAGAAGTACAGTTAGCGGCTCTGCCAGTTAGACAGGAGACAAATCATTGCGTACCAAAGAAAGATGAGCCCAATAGGAAATAAAAGTATAGCGCAAATGATGCCACAAAGACCGAAGCTTGTAGTCTCATCATGGTTACCCCTCGCACATTGAGCGAAAACTGAAAATACATTATGATCAGGAAAACGTGATCGTTCGGAAGAGGACTCACGTTGATTCCGATACTGTTGCCCCACCCACTCATCCGGTGGAATAGATTGCGGCCCTGTTCCAGGGGCGTTCCACTGCGGTAACAACGTAGGAGACCCCGAATAGGTTTGGCCCGAGGACGGCGGGTACTGCTGGAACTGGGATGGTGGATTAGATGGAGGTTCTTGTGGTGCATAGGCGGGTGGTGGTGCAGGCAACGGAGCCGAGTCGTCGGGAGGTAATTTTGCGTCGATGACCATTACGAGGGTAGGGTAGCTATGGGAAGTGCAACAAATGGGGAAGAGAAAAAGGAGGGCTAGAATAGGGTGGATGGGACGACGAGATGCAACGTCGGCCTTGTGGACGTGGTCGTTTTGAACACGGTAGGGCACTGCCTCGGACCGCAGCAAAGATAAAAAATGTTGGTGGTGGCGCCCGTTCCTGTACCGTCGGTGGGGCGATGAAGAGTCCTTTGGACGCACCGCACTACTAGCGCGTGTTATCTAATCCTCACTCACATGATCGTGCCGCCAGCTCCGTCTCTCTAACTCAACCAGATGGAGGCCGAATATGAAGTCGGTGCGTCCGTCTCTCCGTATTCTTTATCCTGTCTTTATTGATGCCGTACCGAAGAGTCTATTTTGAAGGCAAAGGTCTTCATGAAAGGCAAGAAGATGGGTTGGGTAGGTCCAATGTTATAGCATACTGTATGCGCACATCCGTTGATATGTACAACCTAGAAATTCTACGTAAAGGTGCGGGATATGTCTTTCTATCTTATAGCGGGGTTCCCATTGTCTTTACGTGTTAGTGGAAGGGCTACGAACACACTGACAACACGTACGCTCGCACAACATTGAGGGCTTGTAAGCCACGTTGCTCACATTTCCTGTAGATGGGAACCCTTCAAATCTTTCGAGAGTTCCGGAGAAGAAATTATTCAAAGATTTTGGGACCGCGTGGATACCAAGGGTCGTGATGTCGATTCAATTGAGGGATGGACCAACGGGGAGGAAATTTATCCTTTGGGACCCCCACGTACGCCTTCTCACTCTAAGCGTCATACTAGAAATTTACTCTTTGTTGAGGCCGAAAGAACGAAACGACGCCCAGAAAACGTGAACGGGCCAATACCAGATCGTCAGGGGATGAGCATCTCATGCCCGGTGGGACTGCGAATGGGACGACGACAAAGAGAACATTGGAACGCTCCGAGCCTCAAAACTCGTCTAAACGAAAGCGAGCCAGCTCCAGTAGGCGCAAATCAGATACGCAAGCGACACGGCGTTCTCGACGTGAGGCGCACACACCAGTCAGTTCACGTGTCCTGTAGCACCCGTTTGCGAAAGACATAACAACCTTTAGGTTCCTGACTCAGAACCCGAGGATGAAATACCCATGGACACCTTGCCAAGTACGGGTACGCCCATGGTCAGATCTGTGTGACTTGATATTTAGCCTTGCTTAATTAGCCGCCGATGATATGATTGAAGACGCTTCTGGACCCGCGGAGCTAGTCGATCTTGGGAACCCGGTCACTTCTAGCGCCTCGGGACAACCTGAGGAGACCCAGCACCACAGTTGTCTTCCATCATCTTCGAGAGTTCCGAACCGCGTTGAATCACAATCATCAACACAGACCACGGGCAACCCATTGCTTTCTGGTCCATACCTAGAGGTCAACCAGTCAGTAGAACTGGATGCCCCTCAGAGTCGGGGCGCCAAAAACGGTAGAAAAGGACTAAAGGGTAGGGATGCCTCGCTCCTCACTTTCAACAAGAAAAAAGGTGTTCTTGAGACCCTGAAGAGAAATAGTGCCGTAAAGGATAGCCAAGCGGTCGGGGATGCTGAACGAGTTCTCGAACTCCCCGAGTCCACTAGTGCGACCCTTGGTAGCATGGCTTTTCTTTCAGGGCCGCCAATCGAGACATCAAAGGAGGACAGAAACAGCAATACCACCGCAGTAGATCAAACAAGTCATGTTGACACCGAGTGTCGTTTACTCGGGGATTATGAAGAGCAAAACCAGCCCTGTCCCCTTAGTCCAAGTATCGAGTAAGGATTTTCATAAATATCTTATTTCTTTGTTAAGATTGCCCGCCTAGGCTACCAGACAAAATGCCTACATCAATCAGCTTCCCTGAACCTTTGTCTGGCGGGTCTAGTCCCTGGAAAAGATCGACTATCTTTGGCCCTTTGTAAGTTTTTTTTGAGTTGCAAAAGTTGGTTCCCATTGTTGACACCAGCGTAGGGCGACCGGTACTGGTTTGCCAACCTGGGCTACATCCTCAATCTCAGATACGGGGTAAGCGAGCACCCTTCACCGTTTGACGGTATACCTGAACCCATCTGAATAGTGTATCCTCTTCAAATCCCGGACTCTTTCATCTAAGTCTCGACAATTCAATTTCGGTACCGGTGGCACTTAAGGACGTATCAACGCAGGCCAATCACCACCTTCAACTAGAAAGCATCGTATCGGACACTTCCGGTCCACCTGGGACGCTGTACACATCTCATGCAGCTACCGCTCTTCTAGAAACATTGGAAACTGGAGGGCCTTGCGCACGCCTAGTACCTGGGGACACTGCAACAGCGGAGCAACGTCAGGTGTTTGACGCATTCTGCACTAAACTGGGGGAGGGCGGTCTGGTTCGTATTTGTCGTGTGAACATACTGAATCCTCAATTGACACGTACTTCATCAGTTTATTGTGATGGCGAGCTCAGGGCTCCTGGCTTGCTGCTCGTCAACAAACGGAGATTACACCAAGAAGCTTGCATTGTCTGCGGCATTGCGGGGCTTGTCTGGGACTGTGGTGGTATCACACGTCAAGGTGGCCAATCATTCCGCGTTCGCCGATGCTGCAGCGCAGGCAGAGAATGTTCGTTGGTAGATCCACGTTGGCATTATGGTCGCTGTATCGGTTATACCTTGGTTTTTCGTACGCCTTGAGTCTATCAATCCATAAATTTGGGGTTGGGGTTTGCGCGTACACGTGATGCGACGCGTGTGACGCGTCCAGCAATCGAGTTGGATGCATTTCTCTCCAGCGCACCAGCGCATATAATCGATATGCTTCGTAGAACACCCACCACCACAGACGGGAAACTCGTGGATAGATATCAAGAAAGCACTCGCATCAACAAGCCCTTCAAGGTCCCAACTCCCGTCATCCAACGTGCTCAACCACAACGGAAGAGGAAGCGCATCTCGTACAAAGAGAACCGGGGGACCGACGATGACACCGATTCAGATTCTGGCTCAAAGGCGGCGAAGAAGAGAAGACCATCCGTTGACACTGCATTTCCTCCTGGCGAAATCTGTCCATTCCCCGTTTACAAGCCAAAGCCCTTCAACGAGCTATTTGGCCCCCGTAGATACACCATCCCCGTTATGACAAACAAGAATGGCGAGATTATCAAGACGATCCAATTGAATCCGTCTCTTGGCATAAGGCCACAGATACAGATCATACCCCGGCCGCTCCATGATCCAATGGAAGATCATGCAATTGTCCTCTATGACCCCACCGTCGATACACGGGAGACAGATGAGGAGAGAAAGGCTCGAGAGAAGGAAGAACTCAGGGCTCAGGCAGAGAGGGACGCAAGGGAGAAGACTGCGGGACTGTTCAACCCGCATAAGAGTTTACGAGAATTGCTAGGCGGTGGCAAAGAGAAAAAGATGCAATACAACAAGGTGCCAGTTGTCATTGACCCACGCCTCACCAAAGTTCTGCGACCTCATCAAGTCGAGGGAGTCAAGGTTTGTGTCGCTTTGTCTTGATACCCTGACCCACCTAAGCTCAAATCTCATTCTGCATAGTTCTTGTATCGTTGTACGACTGGAATGGCTGTTGAGAATCAATACGGCTGCATCATGGCCGATGAGATGGGTCTCGGCAAGACGTTGCAATGCATCGCTTTACTTTGGACGCTCCTCAGACAGTCTCCGCGCGCTGGGAAGCCGACCATTGACAAGTCCATCATTGCGTGTCCATCGAGCCTGGTCAAAAACTGGGCGAACGAGTTAAGTACGCTATTATTACATGCTAGTGAGATGAGTCGCTGATTACCTGCTAGTAAAGTGGCTCGGCAAGGACACCGTAACACCACTAGCTGTAGACGGCAAGGGTGGAAAGGCCGAACTACTCGAGAAGGTGGCACGTTGGGTTGCTGCCAGCGGGAGGAACATAACCCAACCAGGTGAGTTGGCTATGCACCACCCGGGGTCACGGACTGACTCGCTACCTTCTTAGTAATGATCGTTTCGTACGAGACATTGAGAAATCTCACAGCACATTTGGCGAATTGCAAGATTGGCCTTCTCCTTTGTGACGAGGGACATCGCTTGAAGAATTCCGGTATATACACACGCATACCTCTACTCCTTCTTTACTTACCCAAAGTCTCAACGCGCCTAGAATCGCTTACATTCCAGGCGCTGAACTCTCTTGATGTAAAGCGTCGCGTTATCCTCTCTGGCACTCCCATCCAGGTATTAGTTTGTGACCAAGTCATGCACATTCACTTGCTGACACGGGAAAAATTCCTCCCAGAATGACCTGTCAGAGTACTTCTCCTTGCTAAGTTTCGCTAATCCCAATTTCTTGGGCTCGAAGAATGATTTTCGGAAGAACTTCGAAAACGCCATTATTCGTGGGCGGGACGCGGACGCGACTGACGGTGTGAAAGCCACAAGCGAAAAGAAGCTGAAGGAGCTTGGAGAGTTGGTTTCCAAGTTCATCATCCGCCGAACGAACGATCTTCTCTCCAAATATCGTACGTTATTATCCAGTTTTTGTTTCCATACATTCTCACTTCTATTCGTAGTTCCCGTCAAATACGAGCAGGTTGTGTTCTGTGGACTATCCGACTTCCAGCTTTCCCTGTACAAGTTGTTCATTTCGTCTCCGGAGATTCAAGCGTTACTTCGAGGCACAGACTCGCAGCCTTTGAAGGCGATTAACATCCTCAAGAAACTCTGCAATCACCCCGAACTGCTTGATCTTCCCAATGACCTTCGAGGATCGGGACATTTAATACCGGAAGGATTTTGTGGAGCCGGTCAAGCAGCTGGTCCAAGGGGCCGCGATAGGAATCAAACGCTACACACGGAGTGGAGCGGGAAATTCATAGTTCTAGAGAGGTGTGCTTGAATGTGCTTCTGGGAGCCGGACACTAAAGCATGCGACAGGTTCTTGCATCGTATTCGCACGGAAACCAATGATAAGATCGTTCTTATCAGCAACTATACCCAAACGTTAGACATTTTCGAGAAGCTCCTCCGGAGCAAGAAGTGAGTTAAAACTTGCACTGCCCGGCTACCCTAACGTAGCTTCTGCAGGTATCATTACTTCCGCTTAGATGGAACGATGACTATCAGCAAACGCCAGAAACTTGTCGATCAATTCAATGATCCCGAGGGCAAAGAATTTGTTTTCTTGCTCAGCAGTAAGGCCGGTGGATGTGGGATCAATCTCATTGGAGCAAATCGCCTAATCTTATTCGACCCAGGTAAGTCTTCCTCCTCGATGCCTTGGACAGTCCTCACGTCAGCCCTCAGATTGGAATCCTGCTGCAGATCAACAGGCTTTGGCACGTGTCTGGCGCGATGGCCAGAAGAAAGAATGTATGTATTATTGCCCTCTTTCACCTTGCGTATGTACTCATGGCTGTCTATTCAATGCATAGGTTTTGTCTATCGTTTCATATCCACAGGCACAATAGAGGAAAAGATATTCCAACGTCAGGCGTCCAAACAAGCCCTTTCCTCTGCGGTAGTCGATGAGAAGGAAGACGCGGAGCGTCACTTTTCGGTCGACGCCCTCAGAAAACTGTTTTTGTTCAATGAACACACGGAGTGCGAGACGCACGAAACCTTTAAATGCAAGCGCTGCAAGCACGGCAAACAGATTATTAAAGCTCCTGTCCTACTCTATGGTGATGCCAGCACGCGCGTATCCTCACCATTCTGTACCTTGCCCAAAGTTAACTGACAGTACCATCTACAGGTGGAACCATTTCACCAACGGAGAATTGAGGAACAACCATGACGACTTACTCCGAGCTGAAGTGGGTCACCCTGAGGTATCATTCGTTTTTCAATACATTAGTCATTAGATCTTTTCCCATCACAAACATAAGTTATGGTGATCACATACCGAACATTGTATAATAGACTTACATGCGTTACGTTACATGTTCAGCAAGCCAAAGCCAAAGACAGTGTATAGACTATAAACGATCGGACCACGTTCCCCAATCCCCTCCTACAGGCCGTACCTTCACCTTCTCACCTGTCAAGCCAAAGTATGACGCCCTGTACCACGATTGCATCTCTCCTTCGCTATATGGACCAAAGACTTGCCCTTGTTCACCCGTCGAGTCCGGAACATCCCACTTGAATTCGTATTTGACGTCCGCAGACGGAGGAACCCATGAAGGATCAACATTACCGGCAGACCGTACAGAGCGTACAAGCTCCTCGTAGGTCCGCGAGTAAATGTCGGTGTCACCAAGGGAGAGAAGGGTCGAAGCGAGATGTGTGAGGTGCTCGACATCAGACGGCAAGTTGGGATGCTTGTCCGTGGCTGCGCGGGAATCCTGCAACGAGGCTTTCGCCGTCCGCGAAACAGCAGAGCTTGATAGGATCAGATTTGGATTAGAGAGGAAGGTTGCAGCCGTAAGGAAAAGGGCAGCGCACCTGGACTGCTTCGCCTTGCTCTGTTTATTGCGCGCACCGAGCCGTTGAAGAGCCTCCAACACCGTCTCGCCCTTCTTCAACATAGCGAGCACCTCACGCTCAACAGCATCCTTCCCACCAAGCTGCTCCAACTCCTCCTCCTCCGCGCGGATCTTCTCCATCTGTTCTTTCTCCTGTCTCCGCTTCCTCTTCCGCGCCAACTTGATCTCGCGCTCGCCAAGCCCATCCATCCACCGATCATGCAGCGCATGCGGGTCAAAATTCCGCACGTACATCCCGTCAGTGGAGAACTTGCCCTCCTCCATCTCCTCCCGCATGTTGAATGACGATATCTCGTACCCCATACCCACCTTCTTCCTCCGCTCCGCATCGTCCTCGTCCTCGGGCTCCTCGTCGTCCCCAGAAGAGTCATCCGCATCGCCGTCGGCGGACCCTCGTCCGAATTCTTGCCCCTCGATATCGCCTAGACGCAAGAACTCCTCGCCCTTCTTTTCGTCGCCTGCATCGACTTTGATGTCTTCATCCTTCGGCCCAGTAGCAAACATATCTTCGTCCTCCTCATTCGCCGCGCCATCGGCACCAGGTCGACGGCTGAGGACTACGCCCTCACCGTCGTCGCTCGAGTCTGATTCATAGCCCTCGGTCTTGACGCGCCCTTTGCGTACCGCAGAGGGATTCTCGAGAGCCGCGTCTACTTCGTTTGCGAAATTGGTCTCGTCATCTGCAGGGTCGAGAAAGCGCGTCTTTTTTGTCGGAGGAAGCCCGATTCCTGCAGAGTCTGTGGAATTTGTTGCCCGTTTAGCCTGCTCTGGTAGGGGCATATGGGTAGCACGGTGGTAAAGGGACAACTGTGGCTGGTGGCTACGTTTGGTCGTGGGAAAGTGGTGATAAGATAGTGTATACAGTGGCTTGTTAGTGGTCAGTACAAGAAAGATAATCTAGTCCATGACATCCGCCTCCTCCGCAGTTACGGGTAATCGACGTCGTGGGGTATACGGATCTTCTACATCATCAGACCGCATTAAACTTTCCTCCTCTTCCGCAGTCACCTCTCGCGAGAACGGCCGAGGTTCACGTGCCCGGGGATGTGGGCGGTATATGAAAGACTGGGCAACGATAGTCACATCAAACATGAGTGTGCCACCGCTTCCAAGAAGATAACTAAGAGAATGGTGAGAAGAGTGAGGGTGAATGTCCATGAAAAAACTTACGGCATGCTCTCCATGAGATACAAATACGACATTGTGGGAGAGTCATGCATATTGGGAGAAGAGAGTATAGACAAAACATAAAAGAAGTTACCGAGGAAAGCAAAAACAAAAAGGTACATCGACAATCCCTAGAAAGGAATTGGCTTTGGAAACGACCTGCGTTGAGGGATAATCATACCTCAACGGATTTCCTAACAAACTTTTGAGAAAAATCACGATAAGTTACGGTAGTACTATGTAGGGCGTCTAGACACGCACATTTTTCCATATTTGTGGTAGCCTGGATGTTAGATAGAGTGTCGTGCACATCCAAGCTGAGATACGACCAATTACACGCTCCATTGGGGGTTCAGCCACCGGTGGTGGGTCGTTAGACATATCTTCAAAATGTGGAGTGTCGATAACCACGTCGACGGCAGCCAATGGTGGGCTCTCGTGTGTGGGCGTTGGGAACGACAAGCTAGATGGTGTTATACCAGATGGTGACAACACGTTCCCAGGTAGAACGGCTACGCCACTTTCCGCACTGTACCCTCGTATGCCCAGTGTCCCCATCCCGAATAATGCCCAAGCACCCATGAAGACCATGGTCGCACCACGTCTGCTAGTCCGCGAGCTCCGCCTGGGTTGGCTCCCCTCTTCACTGGGAAACCAGATATGCTCTCCCCGTGAGTCTAAAGAAGGGCGATCGGCGCGCTGTAAAGAGCGACCGCGGGCCGACGCGTCAAAGTCATCTGTAGTAGATGTGATCTGTAGTGTAGCTGCTATTGACGAGGATGGCACTGCCTGGCGACTCCTCGAACGACTGTGGCTGGCAAGGGGTCGACTCTCTTTGGTCTGGAAGACGTGTTTATGCCGGCCAGACCGATCGGAATGAAAGCTGTCTCCCAACATGGCGAGAGCATCATCATCTACATCGTCGTCATCGTGTCGGCTCGAACGACGTCGATCGGTGTCAAGGAGGCCATCCAAGCTGCGTCGGGACTGACGAGCGGAAATGCGTGGTGAAGTTGGAGGCTCATTCCTTTGCGTAGCAAGCACGTTTGCCGCAGTAGCTATATTGGCCGCAGCTGCGGAAAGGGTGCGGTAGCGAGACGGTGCTCTCTCTCTTGATGGGTGATAACCGAGAGAACCAGCACGCGAGCGCGGATGGGAGAAAGCTGACACCGTCGGAGTGGCGGTTTTGCGATAATAAAAATACTGAGAGAGCAGAGCAATGTCGATGATGCAAAAATACCCAGCGAGTAATGTCTAGGAAATGATGAGTTTGGGCTGTTTTAATTGACAGAGCAGGAGTTACTTGGAATGGAAGTTGGTGTGTGAGTATGCACCCAACGAGGTTGGTTATATCGCCTATAAGCGAAAGAATCGTGAGCGTTTATCAAAATATGCGGGTGTCGGTCATACCGAGTAACCAGTTGGAGAGAAAGGGGAGCGCGAGGCCCTCTACAGACTGTCTTCGGGCGTTTTCGACGACCTGGCTGGAAGTAAAAGATAAGGGTACTACACGTATGTGAAAGGCAGGGTGTGCAGAGTGGCACTCACGGGAATTGGGCCCCCAGCCAGCACAAGATGGACATGAGGCCAGACCAGTCGCTGAAGGACATCGCTGGAGGAGGGTGGCAGAGGCGTGTGCTGGCATCTGGCGTGGGGATGCCGGCCTTTTCCTTCTTGTCTTGTCTCACTCAATATGTCTGCCTCTCTCCGCCTACCCGAGCCCCGACAGCTGGCAAGTCTCTCTCTACTTTCTTCAGCTCTTCGCTCATCGCTCTTTGTCCAAAGCGTGCCCTAATCCTTGACTATCTCGTCCAACGATGTTACACGCGTACAGCAATGGCCTTCGCAGCGGACAGCACCATACGACACCTCGATGCAGACGGCGACGAAATCCGTCGTCCTCGCGGAGAGGATGACTCTCCCGGCATCACTGAAGATGCATTGCACCAAGCTGACCTCAGGCAAAGTGCCTATTCCTTTCTTGCGTTGTATTCATTGCCTCATCGTCGAGATACAACCCATCTAGATGTTCAAGTCAGCATCCTTTCCGGTCGGATCGATGACGCGATTGACTGCCTGAACGCCAATTTCCCTTCCACTCTCCCCTCATCAATATCGACACATGAGGATGCTGGGCCATCCACTCCAAGGGGAGAACCCTCGCAATCGAAAGTAGTCAAGACAGTGCTTCCTTCCACCGTAGAACCCGCGCACTTGTATCTTGATCTTCGTATCCTAGCTTTCATCGAGGCATCCCGGACCAAGCATTTACCATACCCACTGCCTGACCCTACCACTTCTGATCCTGTACTAACCCCTCGAATATCCCCACCGAACAACCTCCGCGACCCGTCTGGCGAAACGGATGGCGACGCACACCTTGCCCGATTATTAAAGCATGTACATGAACTGTACGACTGCGCACAAGCCTTGCAAGACCCGCATGAACGGGCAGAATATCAACACGAGCTCAGTGCAGTCAGCGGTCTGTTAGCATACAAAGTTCCGGAACAGAGTCCCATGGCAAAATATTTAACTCAGGAACGGAGGGAAGTAGTCGCCGATGAGATCAACAGCGCCATCCTTCGTGTGTCGCTTTCGTCTCCAGTTACCATTGTCAAGCCGCTGATGTGACCGATGCAGATCGAGCTGGCTCCCCTCCGATCTCGTACCTCGAACTTTATGTTCGATATAATACCGTTATCTGGAACTACATGAACGAGCATGAATTCCGCGTGGCGCCGTCCCGTGGGTGGCCAACCGGAGTTATACTCCCTCCACGGCCAGAACCTATTCTCACATCGATTCCCTCTGTTGAAAAAGCGTCTGTCCCAAAGAGCAATGAGTCTGAGGTCTATCCTTCATCTTCACTACAGGCTTTTCTAAGTCACTAATTCTGTACATAGGTCGTACCCGCCTTCAACCTCAGCCGATTTCTGGCCACCACCTGATGTAAGGGCATGGACCACCCAACCTTCACCAATAAGACATCAGAGTATTTTGATAGACGTATTTGCTTTGTTTTGTAGCTTTGTATTCAAGTCCTGCTTTTGTATCGCTTGCATGACTACCCAGGATCCACTTTCATAGTCCTTTAAGCAATTTCTACGTTACAATCCTAACATCCTCCCAACGCCCTTCATTGACTTTCTCCAGCTCTTCCGATGCAATCCCACAATCACGACATCCCAATACCTTCAAGTACGCCCACCGCCCCCACGCAACCCTCTCCAGTGCCCGCTCTCCACCCCAGGCAGGCTCAGCCAGCCACGGGTTGTACGAAATGTCCAAAAATTCGAGAAGGGGACACTTATCCGGTAATCGGTGCGGACAAGTGAACGAGCGCGAGGCGCGTGAGCGAGGAAGGTAGAGCGAGGAGGACGTGGATTGACAACGCAGTAGACACGATCGCGACGGTTGTGAGTGGTTGTTGCTCTTGATCCAGTTCTTGCTCTTGCCAATCAGACCCGGCATCATCCCACTGCCAAGGCTCCTCCGATTCAGACTCATGCCGGTGCTGGTGTTGGTGCTGATGATCGACCGACGTATGTGCATGAGTGCGGAATATCTCCGGACGCAGCGGCGATGCAGGCTGTACAACAACCAGTTCACCCTCGACATTATTCCTACCCTCGCCTAACAGCGCACGCAACCTGGCACCCGAAAGCGGACTCTGCACCGCACACACCCGCATGGCCTCTTTCCTATGATGCGGCGCCAGAAACGAAGCGAGTTCTTCAAGTGCAGCCACATCCGAAACACAATGCTCTAGCAAGACGCGCAAACAGCACTCGGCCAGACTCGGACATTGATGCGGATGCGGACTCCGTGTCTCAGCCGTTGTGGAAACAAGGTCATCGTAGTCCGAGTCGCCCTGTGCAAAGAAGAGCGACAGTGCCGTCGCGCGCCAAGCGGGGCCTTCATGCTCTGAGTCGGATACTTTGGTCTGGGCGGGTGTGGTCGCCGCCGCCCAGCTTCGTGGGACGGGTCCCGCTGCAGTCATTCAAGTCACCTTTACATCACCAAGAGCCCGGGACGACAAACGATGGGGTTGCAGACCATATATCTCAGCGTACGGCAGTGAACGTCCGACCGACTGGGGCGTTGAAAGAGCGGTTGCTCCGAGTCGGGACGTTCGTTGGGTATTTAGCGTGCGCCGGAAATGTTCGCCTCTGTTCGTCTGTCAGCCGTTGAAGGGTACTTCCAAGTCAATGGTGGCACACCGAAGAGTATGCAGGAGGTTATTAACGTCCTTGCTGCTCTTCGAGGACCGAGGGACTGGATCCCTCACTGACATGGCTGAACGGAGTTCGAGTCAGCAATTGTAAATGTCCGCTGCAAGCTTACTTAGCCGGGCGTTCATTCTTTATATCATTTTCATACATATGCATCATACAGGCGTAAAACATGGATGAGAATGGGCCTGAAGCATATGTGTTTTATGGAAGTGATACACGGAGAACCAAATCCCACCCAACAATGACTCTCGGCCTCGACACTAGTTCATTTGTCGGACAAGTTTGTTGATATTGGCTTCTCGGTTACCAAAATCACCACCTTCAACATAATGCTTGAACTTGCGCGTCCGCCAGCCGCCGGTAGGATTCGAAAGTTTGAACGGCCAAAGGAAGTTCGATGCCTAGAGGAATAGAAGTTCAGGATGGTTTCGCAAAATGTGCCTACGACTGTCTGACCTGCTTGAAATTGGGGCCGACAGTGAAAATCTCGTGCACGAGATCTTCGACAGACAAGATGTCATACTTGCCGAGAGCATTCTCAATAACCGAGTTATTGGACAGAGGGACACGCTGGCGGTTAACTTTGCCATAGCCGCGCTTGTAGATCAACTCGCGGACGGTCTTCAGGTTTGGCTCGCTGAAGCGATAGAATGAGACTGGATGTAAAGCCCGTCATCTCGAACGAATGACGCACCCATATGTAACATAGGGCTCCACAAGACGGAGCATCTGTTGAGTCGCCTTCGTCACGCGCACGAACACACCACTGTTGATTTGCAGAAGACGGAGGAGTTGAAGGATTTTTCGGGGTTTGGGTGCAATCTCGTTGATACTATCTCTCGGGATTCAGGTCTCGGTTTCGGCCAAAGCGAAAATCATTACTGACCCTCGAATGCGTACAACGAACAAGACTTTGGGTTGAGCAGGGACATAGAAGTCGCCGGATGCACGCGCTGCCCGCTTCAGACGAATCTCTTCCTTCTCCTTCGATAGGTATTCCTTCACATAAGACTCGGCACGCTTAAAGATGACCTTGCGTTTTGCCTTGGAGGCCTGTACATAACGATAGGGTCAGCATTGTAGAGATGCATATAGTGGAGAGGTCAGTCCCGAAAGATGGTTGATTGGAGGCAGCATAGTTTTACTAGCCATTCCAGGGTACATATGCATCACAAGAATGGGGACAGAGCCAAACACACCTTTTTGGCGGCTGCAGCCTTCTCCAAACGCTCTTCGCGTGCCTTTTCATTTTGCTTCCTTTTCTTGAGGAGGGTCTCGGGTACTTCAATGTCCTGCCGAAAGTCTGTCAGACACGGCTCGAGACATCAAGGAAGGCCAACGATCTCACCGCGACGGTCGGGACACTATGTCAATAGGTTAATTATGGTTAGCATAGCTCCGCATCAGAGGATAACGGACGAACGTAGTTGAGGCCGCCATTGTTTTGACCTTTGGATTCGTCTACAACGACAGTGTTCACTCATCACTAACCGTGGCTAAAACTGTATAGCATGACTAATTATTTCCCACACGTAATTAAATTAAATAAATTACTACCCAATATCTAATCTACTCTCACCCAGCGTCCTCCACAAATGCAACGAGACAACCACCTGCATCCCCACACGTGCCATTGCGAGAAATATGCCCCGGGAGTGGGTACGTCTCCTCGAAGACTCATTTCGTGCTGCGACTTGCCTCCACATCTCACGCAAACCCGTGTAGGCCCGTGGCGGAGTAGAATTCCCTTCGATATTATATCTTGCCCTTCACCAGCGTATTCACTCGATTTTCTCGATTTTCCAACCTCGGATAAGAATTCTTGGGGGTTTATGAAGAGCCTTGACTTTTCTATGACATCCGATTTGGATACTGTCCGCGCAATTTCCCAAAGAAGAGGGTAAATCTCTGGCACGGGATTGCATGCAGCGATACTCCTCCGCACGTCGGCGGCTGCATGGCGGTGAGCTTTCTAGTCGCATTAGNNNNATTAGAGAACGGGAGGCCGTCCTACCATTGGACCCATCAATCTTCTCTGAGATTTGCGTCAGCAATAATTCCAGAGCCTCGAGGTTGATACCAGAGCTGTCTACGGCGTCGAGTAGAGCGTTCTTTGCGATGGTGCCTTTCTCTCCGTTGGGGTCGACACTTTTCAGCTGCTCATAAAGCCGTTTGACGTCACCCACAGTGACGCGAAGTTTAGCCAACGCGTCCGAATGGAGTAGGTTCAACAATATAGGGTGTATTGATGGGATGGTTTGTTTTTCTATGGGCGACTCTTCAAGGCTTATCAGAGCAATCACAAGCTAATGACACACCTGTAACTTCCTCGCCGAGGCCCTCCCTAGAGTCACCCAAAAGAACACACACTCTCATCAATTCCTCCAAGAAACCCACGAACCAGGTGCTCTGTACTATCAATAGCCAGCTGTTCTCTTTGATAACTGTAAGTAACAACAGATAAATGATAAAATGATGCCAACCAAGCCCAACATTATCACCGTCCATACAATCCTCAAAAGCACTATGACAGGCGATGACGGAGCAGAGATCTTGTATTGTCTTCCAGCGGGTTGCAAAATCTTCCTTGTCAATCTTTTTTTGCATTCTTTCGCCTTTCAATCTGCCACAATTACTTCTCTGCGTAACCGAGTGCGACGACAATCTTACCGATAAACCTCGAGGAGCATGCCAAGAAATTCATGAAACCATACGTCTCGCAATCCGTAGTCATGCGATTCCAGTGCCTCAAGTAATTCATATAGAACACTTTCAACTTCTTGGACGCTGACTGAACCGAGTGAAAGTTGATGAGCAACGTCCGATACGGTACGTTTTGACTGTATTGCTGATATAAGGGCAGAAACGAAATCAGGGACGCGAGGGTGCTCGACCACTAAACGATACAATTATGAGTTTGAAAGTTATCGACGGTGTGGAAGTGGAGTTGGTCTACCTGAATTTTCATTACGGAATTTCTTTGGCATCGTGTGAATCGTCAATTTCGAGGGTATTGTTGTCGACTGGGAAATAGCACAAAGGAGGGTGGCATTGGGAGAGAGTGCTACACTAACGGGAGCTGGAAACGATATCGGGAATGAAAGCTCAGCACGACGAAATTTGGAGCTAAAAGACGGCTCACGGCACCCGTAGGAGCTCTCACTCCAACCCATGAAAAGGGGTTCTGGATCCCAGTCAGGATGAATATCGAGAGACGGACTATGAACGACGCATAAGGAAATGCAAGGCTAGTTTAACGAGCTTGCTCACAGTTTGAGTACCGTCACGCTACCGCTGGGAGGCTTCATCGACGCGTTTCGTTTTGAGTAAGACGCTGGACCTTGGGCATTCAGGCTGCCAGCGAGGATTGTATTTGCACGTGGCGATCGATGGTGTGATAATATAAACGTCAGGGTCTCAGAAAAAGTCTTTGATTTCACCCTTGTTGATGACTATATGATGGAGGGTGAATATTCCGCGGAAAGTCCAGCACAAAGAAAGCAAACCCATTCTGAGATATTGGCCTGCGGATGTGGTCTCTTAAACAACCCAAAGACGATTAGTTCTGACTTGGGGATTGCAGAATCTGATCCGGAACCGAGGCGATTTTTCATGCCAGAAGGGCGGTGATCACCTTTCCCAAAGTCCAGGAAAGACAGGCATAAGTACATCTTCGGAAAAATATGCTGTGAGCTGGATTCGGCTACGGCGGGCTGTAGAGGGTCTCCAGGACAAAACATGAGGGAACTGAGCGGATGAGCATCGCATCTCAGAGGGGAAAGGGGACTTGTGAAGAGAACTAGTGCAAAGTTGGTTATCGAAAGCGGAGAGTGTACCATGCAATACTCACGTGTCCGTAATCCGTCGAAAGCAACACGAACTTCGCAAAGATCGATGTTAGACTCTTGTGCCCAACCCTCCCAATCTACGGACTCGGCCGAGTGCACATCATGGAAATGGGGGGATAACTCGGGGACTTCTTCAATTCCGAGCGAAACAAAGGATGACTCAAGCGGCAGAACGTTCGGCCTTGAACGAGTTGCCACTAGGATTGAAGACTCTGGAGTCTAAACATTTAAAATTGGAACTCAGGATAGAGAAATTCTGCGCACCGTTATAGCCAAAGCCAATAGTCGCATGCGTGCAACAACGGCTCTCGAATAAATCGAGATTCGAAGGGACATTATTTGGGTCCCGAAGTTCATCGGGTTTTTCGAGAGAGCAGGATGATATCACTATTTTGGGCTGCTGAGGGCCAGATCGAACGCAACAGAGCTGTACTTGGAGGTTCTGCGTGACAAGTACAAGTGTAGGCAAGGAAGCCAGCACTACGGGCCCGAGTGAAGGAAGCCTTGATATATTCCGGCCTGAGTCGGCAACCCACTGTTCCACAGGTGAATAAATACTCGCAAGGCGTCAGGGCATCTGACCATACCTCTCTAGCATGTCCCAACCATTTAGCAGAGACAACACCTCTGGTGCGGGGGAAGCTCATAGATTCGATGATATCCCAACCATCAGCCTGCTGAGCCCGCCAAAAGCACCCCACCCCTGGTATCTGCCGACCAGGAAAGTATGCAAACAACCAGTCCTCCCTGGGCGAAACGCAGAGGATTGTAGGAGATTCGTACGATCCTGGTGCATTGGCAACCACGGCCGGGGATGGAAGTCGGAACAGTTTTGATGATGGGAACGCGCGGCCAACAATGGCTGGCTCAGTTTCATGGGCGAAAAGTATGGCCAAACTCGTCCATACGACCGGTCTATTAAATGTGAGTTGAGTTGAGATCCATGAATAGCATACAGGCGGTGAGAAACCGAGACCTGCGCCGTTGTTCTACGAGAGCGTAGAAATTCCACCAGTGGGACGGTAGCGTTGGCTGAGTAGGGGGTTCATCTTTTGTTTTACCCTTGGGAGGCGCAGTCGCGGTCGTGGTCATCGCGTTCATCGCTATCGTTGGGATCGGAGTCGGCCCGTTACTCAATTGGTTACAACACGGTGATGGTGCAGCCAGTCGTGCTCGCCGAACGGGACATAGAATCTGTCCACACTCAAGTTATTATTCAGACGTTTTCCGATCATGTCCTGGTTATTGTAACGCAACTACAAAAAGTCGGAGCACTTGTACGCAAATTGTGTTCCTATTGCTCCCTTTCATCTCATGTAGCCTAGATCCACGCCTCTGTGCCAGCGACCGTCTCCCTTTCCGAAGCTTCTCCAGACGACATTGCATCTAATGACACTGATAGCACTCTACCACCAGTTCACCCTTCAATCGACTTGACGTATTTGTTCGGAAGTGCACCATCCCCGGATCACCAAACGTTGTACTCATCTTACGCTGCCCAAATTGCAGCCCTTGTATGGACTTCGGAACAGCATGGCCAGATTGGATCATTGCACACTCCTGTAGTCGTTGGGGTTGCATTGAAGTCACTTCGCTTTTCCGAGAAGCCTTCCGGCACAGACAGAACCACCTTTCTTCAAGTAATGGACCTCGTTCGAGAGACTCTCAGCACTGCACGCACTACATAAAGCACGCTATGGGAGATAGATGAGTGTACGTCGGAGGGGTAGTTCGATTGGGTAGAATAGCGTGTGCAATGTAACAGTTTCAGGTCTCATTTATCCTTTGCTTGAGCGATTAATTTCGACCATTCAGCGTCTGAACTCGCCCCTTCCGAATCTCCTTTTGCGCGGTTAGCCTGATATTTTTCAATCTTCCAACGCACAAGGTTCTCCAGCTTTTGTTCCGGCTCTGGTGCCGTCCGAGGATTCATTTCGTAGAGGTAGAACGCTAACGCGCCAGTGAAGATGCCCAGAAGAGGGTCCAAGGCGCTGGTGAAGTAGTTAGGACCGCACTCGCGATCAATGACTGGCTAGAGCTCACCGAGATAGCAGGACTGGAGACATATTTGAGAGTGTGTTACGTATACAAGTGGCAGACCTAGAACGCGTTTGATATTTTATTGGTAACTACAGTAATTGGTTGAACCCGTCCCACCCACAGTCCCGACTCCTGTAGTTTCATTCAATGTCGTCCGTCACCCTCGAGCGTCAGATACGGCCAATCTATGGTGTGTCAGCAGTTCTTTAATCCGGCCCTCGACATCACCACAGCAGTCTCTACCAGACGCTCTGGACAGTGGGTCCCATAAATCTGCTTTAGTGACCTGCAATAAGCTACTCAAGAAACACCCCAAAAATGACCATCTCAAGGTACTCATTCTCTAAACGATTCTGTTCCAATTCTCATATATAATTAGGCACTGAAAGCTCTCGCCCTTACACGCGCGCAAAAGTTTGAGGAAGCTATCGTACTATGTGAAGAAGTGCTGGCAACAAAACCAATAGACGATGGGACTATAAATGCGCTTATGCACGCCCTTCGCCATCTTGGCAGATGTTAGTGCGCAATGCCTGCTGTCTTGTGACCCATAAGTTAATCAGCCAAACGCAGTTGCCGACTTAGTGAAGCTATTTGAAGACGCGTTCAAGCGGCAGCCCGATAATGACGAGTTCGGCCGGCAAGCCTTCTTTGCGAATGTGCGTGCGGGGAATTGGAAGGCTGCTCAACTGGTGAGGATTTCTCGACATATTGCTCAGTCTCGACCACAACTTTATGCAAACAATTCTTCCATTCCGATACCCTCTCGTCTTGTCGCACCTCATTTAAGCTAATTTCACTTAGCTAGCCAACAAATTAAACAAGCAATTTCGCAGCGACCGCTACACCTTTTGGGGTATAACATGCACAGTTTTACAGGTCAGGCTTACTGCCGTTCTCGTCTCTTTGTACTAACGGTAAATTGTAGGCCAATGACCCTTTGACTGCTCCGGAAATGCGTGATATCTTGTTAAAGTTGGCACACCGGCTCATAACGGCTTCTTGGAAACAAGTTGAGGTACATCCAGATGGGCTCTATCTACACACCTCGATATTGCAGCAGCTTGGACTTTATGAGGATGCTCGGGAACTGTTGGACACGGAATCAGGTCGATCCCTCTGCGCCCGCAATCTCTCCTGCGACCACTTGCGGCGGGAGATTATGAAGGCTGGAGGTTGGCAAACGGAAGAAGGGGTAATAGCAGAGCAGAGGGTAGTAGAGAAAAGGTCAGCCATATCACAATGCACCAAATATACCTGCCATCTAAGGCCTTTGCAGGGATCGTAACTGGCTCGAGTTTGTCTCCATTCTTAATGCCACATTTTTACCCGCGGCGCAACACCAATCAATGCACCCTGACCTCGTACAGCATGTGGCAAAGACGCGAGACCTCTTCACAAAAGTTGCAGAGCAGGACGGTAGTCGTGATAGAGCCGCCTGGTTGGGTCTGATGGAGCTTGAGAGGCTTTGTGGAGTCCATGAAGTGCCTACAGGTATGTGGATCCTCATTTTTGACGGAGCCACTACAATATCACTAGAACCTTCTCGTTTGCTGAATCTCCTGAAGCATTACTTCGAGATTTTCGGAGACAAGGCGGCATGTTATGAGGATATACGGTCATATACCGACCTTGATTCTGACGTTTTGTCTGCCTGGACTACAATTCTCGAGAAGACATCCCATACTCCTGTAAGCTTCTCGAACTGTCGCCAGTCCAGTGCTAAAGCCCATGTAGTCCTCAAGTAGTGCTCTTCGACGATCCGTCAATGCCCATAAGTTGCTACGATGTGGCTTAAGTACAACGCAGTTGACCGTGGACCAAGAGGGCACCCGAGCTGCAGATCTTATTCGCGAATATTTCGAAGCCCTACCTCTAGGGAATGACCTTCCGAAATCGGAGCTACAACTGGCGGATGACCTGGCAATTCTCGCCGCCCAGGTATTTGTCAACATGTTCACCTTGGATAATGCGATGGCCCACCTTCACAACGCTGTCGCGATATTGGAGTGTGCCTCGAGAAAGAGCCCCCAATCATACCAAATCCGTCTGGAGCTGGTTAGGGTTTATCGCCTCTTGGGTATGTTTGTATCTTGTTTATTTTCGACACTTTCTTTGCAGATGCCTTATTTTTCTTTCCTGTTAGGCGCGCCGCAGCTAGCCTTGGACCACTATCGTCTTTTGAACGTGAAACAAGTCCAGAATGACACCATGTCGTACTTGATCCTTTCTCGTGCCACCAATTTCTCGTTAGCGGCCACAGGCGATCTGACGTATGTTTCCGAGTGCCTGGAATCCAGCCACGTCTACTTTAGTAACTCTCAGGAAGTAAGTGTCAAATCGCTGTTCTCTCGTTCAGTGTCGCCAACAGCTGTTAGACTTCTGAGTTCATTGTCAAGGCTTTTAGCACGGAAAAGTACTCACAGGCACGTTCTGCCCGATTCACGGCTACGTACGAGCTGACTAGTATGTATTAGATTCATGATTTCGTTGTATTCGAAGAGCGACTACACAACTCTCTTCAGCGAGACCTCGTCAAGGTTGAGCATGTTCGACTGCGTATTTCCCATGAACAAATCAGCTCCGAACTGGTAGATATGGAGTTGATCGAACTGAAATTTATCTTTGATCGAGGTGCGTCTTTGTTCGCGATATACCTTGTGCTGCAACTTAACTTGATGTCAGTTCATCATGATAACCGGGACCTAGAGATTCTACCGAACTACCAGCCCCGTGGGCAGCCATCCTTTTCATCACAAACAACTCTCTTTGGAAAGGAGCCAGCAGTAAGCGCACTTTATTCCGCGGTAGCCACATCCACTTCACACGTTATTAGGCAGGATGGTTGTCTGTGTTCCTCAAAATCTATATCAAAGCCTTGTCAGGAGCCAGTGACTTAGATCTCTCGGTTGAGGATGATAAACTACTTGTCGGCGATCGCCCGAGACAAAGTTATAACCCAGACGCAAAAATACCCTTGCCGGAACGCTTAGCTGTCCAGAGTGCGGATGAGCTTTCAGAGGTAAATTTCCACCACCGGTGACTGCTCCACTGCCTTACAGCCAGTCAGCTTACAGAAGACGAAGTCGGTTTGTTCCATTATGTGACCGATTTGACAAACTGGTTGGATCCATTCCATAATTTCCTTCGGCCTCGGGGGGAAGCTGCCAAGCTACCGCCAAAGAACGGCAATTCTTCAAATGACGGGACACATGCGAATGGACATGGAAGAAAACCCGACGAGGCTCCACAAATTACTGAGCCGCCCGACTCTATCTTGTCGTACTTTAAGAGTGAGCAACTTCTATTATTTTTATGTTTCCTGAATCGACGGCCTGGCAGATACACATGCCAAGTTTCTAAGTGCTATCACAACACCACGTCCAATCTATGAGATATTACATATAGCCACTCTGGCGCAAGAGGCAAGCGGGCTATCCAGCATCCTAGTGGTCGCTAATTGCGCAGACAGGCACTGCTTTTGTTCTTTATCTGCACCAAGCGCTTCAAAGATGCTTCCATTGTCCGAATCAACAAACTTGGCTTAGTAGGTTGAACAGATTTCATCGGAATAGCCTTTGATCAAGCTTTTGTAGCTCGTCCAGCACATCAAAACTTTGCGTGCGAGCGCCATCGATGCCGTCAGAGATATTGGTGCCCCGCTGATAAAGATTAGTGAGCTCGAAGGGACGTCGGATAAGCGGAAGCAGTTCGTCGAACATTGCGTAGCCTTTCAGACCCATGCCGAGGTGAGCATCCACGTCCACTCGTCTGAAAATAGGCGTTCGATTCATTCGCAATTAGATAACTCATGATTACGTCCTTGATGTGGGCAAAAAATTGACGGAGTCTCAGAGGAAGGTTATGGAAGGAGTTGGGAGAGGGATAGAACGTGTCTGCAAGACACCCATGTAGTATGCTCAGCCCTGCCGAGTTGTTGCCACAGTATCGGGTGCACTCGTAGTCATCCATCACGATAGCCATGCAATACTAACAGTACCTCCAAACATTATCGGATCTTTCCTTTTGCCGGTGAATGATACATGGTATGGTGCTGTACTACACTGCGGTCACGGTAGTATATGACCACCAACTGTCACATCACGTGGCCTTAAAAGTATCACGCGTCAATTAGGAGACGCGACTGGTTTGACCAAAACACCAATATCTTACGCGGCATCTGACTTGGATATGAGCCAGTGTGAGTAAAATTTCGACTATTCGATGAGTGCTGATTTGTAGTTGTCCAGCTATCGACTTTCACGGAAATACAGCCGGAGGTGGTTACCTGACTGGGGGATCGCCATTTGGCGGCGCAAGTGGTAGCCCTGGAGGGTTTGGTCGTGTGCGACCTTGCTGAACAGCATTCTTCGTCCTATTCTGACGTCATCTATAGAAGGGCGCGCTTGCTCAGTCCCTGCGGCCCATTACAGTGAAACAATTCATCCAAGCTACTCAAGCCCACGCGGATGCGGATTGGATGTTCGAAAATACTGAGCTCGGCCATGTGCGCTCTCACTTGAACATCGACTCTTTGTTTTTCTCAACGAACTTCAGGTGACGCTCGTCGCGCACGTTGTGTCGGTGCAGAAGCAGGCGACGAATTGCGTTTACATGCTTGATGACGGCACCGGTACCCTGGAGGCACGACGTTGGTCTGATTCAATTAGCCAAGATGGTGAAGATAACCAGGATGAAATTCTGTGAGACTTGTTTCTAACACCGCTTTCCTTCTGTCACTTACCTGGGTAGGCCAAATACCTACGCCCGCGTTACCGGGAATATCAAAACCTTCGGATCAAAAAAATACATTAACGCATCTCAAATTCAACCCGTCCGTGACCCTCATGAAATATTTTTTCACCTGCTGGATGTGATAGCCGTGCAGCTCACTATTGATCGTGGTTCTGTGAAAAATTGTTCTCCGGTTTTCCTTTTACATCTGACTGATCGTCCAACCAGCCAGGCTCCCATATGACTGCCCAGACATCCGCAGCGGGCGGAGCGTCATCATTATCCGCGTACTCTGCCGCGCAGGGCCATCAATCGGGCGTCAAAGATGAATACTCACATCTCCCGCCTGTCCCGCGTAGCATTGTTCATTTCATGCAGAATCAGCCACAGAGGCCAGAAGGCGTGCATGTTAGCGCTATTGCGAAGGCCATAGGGGCAGATGCAGAATCCATCGAGTAAGACGGTTGACACTTTCGAAGGCATTCGGTACTTACTCGGCCGTCACATAGGCAAGCCCTGGAGCGACTGATGGACGATGGCATCATTTTCAGCACAATCAATGAAACGCACTTCCAGATCTCGCGGTAGTTTCGTGTCTGGTCGCAGGTGTAAAACTTGAGCACGCTTTAGTATCATGCTTAATCTCGGTAACTGTCCATTGGACACCCGAAATAGTGTTCTCCGATGTTGTCTGTGTAAATTATATCAACTCCGCACCATGCACCTTCAACCACTCTAATACCTCCCCCCAATTCCGCACCCTCCAAATCCTATCTTCGCTATGCAAGCCTATCGTATCGTCTTTCCACCACTCATTTCCACCCTCGAGTGCCAGTTTGTCGTCGAATGTCCAGGGACCACCTGCGTCAACTCGTTTGTTCCATTCATAGTCCCCGAAGAGAAGCACAGGACGATCAGCATTTCGTCCAAAAGTCAATGCTGTCTCCAACAAATCATCAATGAGCAATATTGATTGCATTACTTCGCTAATCTAGTGGACAGGTTCTCATTAACGCAAAATCCGTCGTGATAAAAATCAAACCTGTAGCTTGTTTAGTGAGGTGCCAATGCATCTTCCATTGTATGCAAGGCTATTACCGTCCTGCGATGAGAAAACGACGTTGGAGAATATTCCTTCATTCTATGAGCCCGTTGTCCCAGACTGTCTCAGACGGGGGTTACCGTTGAAGTGCTTGTCAAGCCAGGCGATTGTACTATTGAGCTCGTACGAAAATGTTCGAGCCGTCACGATGGTGAGGCTATATCCTATCTCACGGAGATGGTTTAGGGCATCCAAAGACCCTGGCACAGGGTCCGCATGCTTGAGCTGGTCGGTATCATAGAACTCGTTGACTTTGTTCATAGTGGTGGCTATTGAGCCCCAACCTGGATTCTACGTCACTTAGATACGCACAATGCTTCATGAGATCATAGTCAGCACTTTATACCAAGTTGAATCTGCCGGTAAGGGACTGTGGGTTGGGAAAATGACAACGATGGAGAAATTCGACTGACAATGGAAGTCTTTGATTTGCATATTCGTCCCGAACCTGCGATTATGCCCTGCATGGCTCGGTGGATCACCCAGTGAGTTGTCGACTGAGTGAGCATTCACGCACACTCTGCAACGCAGGCGTTCGTTTGACACAAAACGTCATCAAGATCCACAGCAATCAAAGGGCGAGTATCTGCCTGCTCAGAGATTTTGACCAGCTTTTCTCGCAGTACGTTCTCGGATATCTGTGGGATGTGGCCGGGCTTCTCGTTGCCTGGGACCGATTCTGACCTGGAGTTCACGTTCAAGTTCGACATTTCTTGGGCATTAAATGTAGCGTGTGTTGAGTGGCTTCAAATGACGGGCGACACTAGGTGACCAGTGACCGGTGACCACCAACTCCGAGTCACCGAGTCTCGCATCTGATCGATCTGATCAGTTACTCTACGTACATCTGGACCTGGTGCGTCCAACTTGAACCTTAAGGTCTCAACCACTTTTCCTACAAGGACATTACACCTTCAATCCTCCATCTCATACTACGCGAAATCGATGAGTCGGCCGGTTCGTGGTCCACCTCGTTGTCATCTCTCCTCCCGGGATATGGCACAGTTATAGCATTCGTTCTCATGATTTCCAGTACCCACTGGCAGGACCTTCCCACTCGAGTGGCCTCTATCCAGCCACGGTTCTGCAGCTCCTGCGTGCTGAACAGCCACACCCAACGTCCAATTTCTTCTTGGATGGAATCAAACTCGATCGGGTATTACGAAAGAGATGTTTTCCGATAACAAACCAAGTTACACGAACCATCTAGGTCACTTGCGTGGCATGTATTGTTGACATCCGCGAATACGATTATACGAAAGCGTACTCTTTAGAAGACGGTAGCGCCGGGCGTCTCGGCGTAAGCTGGTCGTTCGGATCAGAAACACGCAGTACGCTTGAGGAATTCCGGGACCTCAGGTGAGTAGAGGAGAGAGTCTTTCACTATAAAGCGCTTTAATTGATACAATCCGCTTGACACGAAAGGACAAAAGACTACGTTCGTGTGGTGGGACGGCTCAAAGTTATTAACGGTGTCAATGTTCTGAATGCAGACCACATCCGCCCTATTCTCGATGTGCACGAGATTTTCTTTCATTGTTTGGAGGCCATAGTGACATTCGTATCCAATCAACGAATATTTGTGGGCAACATCCGATGCGGACATCCGATGCGGTCTTGATTAAGCTGACATGTAACTTACCTAGCAGTCAACGCCTCCGGCACAGCTCACGGCGCCAGTGGTGTGGCAATCTCCACCGAGCATGCAGCGACGTGCCACACAGACAGACAACAGGGCTGAAGAAACCCTCGCCACACAGGAGCCCGGGCTTGATCCAGATACCACGTTAGACGGACTTGACAGGTTGACACTGGTTGACCATCACACCAACGAGGACCTACATGGACAAGATTTCTTTCGGCCACCTGAACCCTCGTTTCCTCAGTCACCATCTCGACCTCCATCCTCATTACCCACCGATCCTCCATCAGAAACCGGCAATGAACCGACACTTGTACTCGATCCTTACTCTTCGCTCAGCCCCTTACAAAGAGACATAATAATACAAATCCACCACAATGCTCCCCACTTCCCAGATGGTATACCTATCAAAACTATGTGCAGGCTCGTCGACCGTATCACTGTCAGTGAGTCAGAGATCCGGTAACACCTTCCTTTGTCTTTTTCAATCGCAACACTCACAGAGAGTGGTGCTGTAGGGAAGCAATCGATGAATTGATGGATTGTGGCCATCTTTATTTGACCATCAGTCAAAATCTTAAAATGGTGGATTAGGTCTCAAGGAAAATGGTGGATTTTTAAACATCTACTGCATGTACTGTACCAGTACAATTAATAGCCTGATGTAATGCCCGTTTCCTGTGCACAAATTGCTGACTAAATTTCCTTTTCTGTCCTTCACACGTTAAATTGTGTCAGCCAGAGCCTCTGAGCTTCGCCCCTTCGCAAGCCCCGCTGGCGGCGAATAATGTCTTCCTGGTTGCCCTCCTGGTTCACGTTCCCAACGTTTGATGTCTCTATCTTTCCGAACTTGCAGCGTAAATTCTTCTCTTTCATCCTTAAGCGATTCCTGGGCCATTTCCTCAAGCCTGGGCAGCTGGACGTCGAACAAATAGACTCAGCCATTGGCTCAGGAAACGTCACGATCAATAATTTGCAACTCGAGTGTACTGTGAGTCCACCCATTTGAGTTGGATCACATCTAAGTTATCCTCCGTGAGTCCATCAATACCCTGCTCTCTGGGTTGCCAATACAACTCCACGAGGGTGGCATCGCGTCAGTTTCGGTACGCATACCCTGGCCTAACCCACTCGCAAGCAGCGTGGAACTATCGATTCGGTCTCTGGATCTCATTTTTCATCTCCCTTCCGGGGCGACAAATGATAATCCACCCTCATCGACGAACCTCGCTGACTCCATATCGGAAGCTGCACAACTGTTTGCTCATGAGGAGATCACGCGTGAAGAGAGTACAGAAGCCTATCAGGCTTTTCAATCTAGCGAGACTCTCCACATGAGCAAGAACGATGATTATGTGCCAGGCGGACTCGATGCTCCAAAAGACAACCCTGAGGTCCTCTCAGACGTGGAACCGATGGGGATCTCGATGTTTGCGAGTATGTTCGAGTACCTTCTCTCTCAATTCACGTTCTCTGCGAAAGATATCCGCATAACTGTAATTCATCCGGACCGTTCGAGTTTCAGATTCAAGCTTTCCGAGCTTCATTATGGGAGGCCGACCTCTGGTCCAGGCGAGTCAACTCGAACAATTAATATTTCGGGACTAGAGATAGCACATCGTGACCTTAGTACATCGGGGTCGCCAGTATCCGGTCGTTCGGAGACTCGTCCCCTCCCTTCTGCTCCCCGCGAGTTCAATGCAGCCTCCCATCGCGTAGACAACGTGTCGTTGTCCCCCACAATTACAATCCCCTCTTCTCCACCACCCTCCTCCCCAGAAGGCAGGTCAGGCTCGATTGAACATGTGCCGCCTGCGGGCTCGTCGCCTCCTGAGGACCGCTCGCGACCGAGTTCAGCCTCAGGTTCAACAAGTAGTAGTATATTTCACAGTGTCCTGACATCACAAGGCTCTAAGCTGGACCCCCGGAGCTGCGAGGCTACAGTCACTCATTCGCAGGATGCTGGAGCCGACGACATGGAGCAGAGCCAAAGCGGCAGTGCAGCGGGAGAGTGTTCGCTATCCCAAACCGATGAAGCGATGGGAGATGGGTTATTTCACCAAGTCTTCTTTTCTCTGGCTACAGAGCCCATTGTTGTTCACATCACGACTTCAGCGCTGGCACCGGTCCAAACCCAATTAGGCACCGACGCTTCTGAATCGGACACATCTGAGCTCGATTCTCGGCAACCGAAACTTGAAATTTCGGTATCCGTGGGAATCGTTGCTTGTGCCTTCACCGCCCCGCAGATCAGCTCTATACTAGATGTTGTCTCTTCGATCGGATCACATTTACGTCCAAGTACTGCGTCCCCGGCGTCTAACAGCACAGACATTGCGGTTGCCCCATTATCCTTGCTTGATCAAGCAACCCTTGCGATACACATTCGTGGCTTGGTCTTGTTGTTACAGTCCGTTCCCGCGCCGCTTTCAAGTTCGTCATGCGACGTCTCCCTCGCTGATTTCTTCACCCACCCACTGACGCCTCCCAAAACCAACCTCGGTTACATCCGTTTCCTCATAGATAGGGTCACGGCGGATTTGTCTGTGTCCACCGCCTTGGAGCAGCTCGCAGATGAACATACTCCGAGTCCAGAACATATGCCAGAGAGGAGCCGAGTACCGCGGGTTGTACGAGGAACGACTTCCAGCCACATCGGATTCTCCGTTGGAGATCTGTCAGCATTCACTTTCTGCAAGGATAGCAATGCAACAGCTTCACATGCGGCCCGCCAAGCCTTTGTGGTACCCATCATATTGACTGACCCACATCTGTTTACCCAATACCGTTCAGAGCACCATTTCCCTTCCAATATGGGCCATTACGACGTTTCTCCCGACTTCCTTCGCAAAGCGGTCCCTGCTTTGCCCGAGTTTGGGATAATGGATTGGACCTCGGAAAGCAATCGGACGTCGCAGGCCAAGCTTTCTCTCTGGCGAGTGCGGCCACCGCCGGGGTATCGGCGCTCTCAGAAAAGTCATGCAGGCGATCCATCCATAACCCCTCCCGTCGCGTCTAGCCCAAAAAGCATTTCTGAAGAAACGTCAGCCAACAAGCCTCAGTCCGCCTTATCCGGGCGGGTGTTATTATCATCACAGAAGGACCCAGGGACGGGTGCCACCCCCGGATCGACATGCAGCATCCACATAGATGTCGTCCCTCTTCACGTCTTTGTCAATATGGGAAGCATTCCGGCCGCATTAGATTTTATTGAGATACTTTCAATTCCACGAAGCAGGTCTGGTTCCCCTGAACCCGAAACAGGGGATCGTGGAGATGCTCGTGAGCGCGACAACAGCGGGGATCTCACTCCACTTTCGAGCCCACACAGGAAAACTATACAACAAATTAGTGAACCGGAGCTGGAAGACCTGAACTTATCTGTTGACTATTTATCCAAAGAGCCAGTTGCGGGAGGGTCGTCGCGGAAGTCGAAAAACGTTTATAAACACACCAAGGTATTTATCAGGGTCGTTTGTTCTACTTTACTTGTTAAGGTGGATGAACAGGACCAATCTCATCGCGACGGCCAAACAGAGTTCGACATTAATTTTGCCATGGTTAGGGTTCAAATACGATGCCCATCGCCCCCATCAATTCTCCAAAGATCTGGTGCCGCGATACTGGATGTTCATGCATTGCGATTGATTTCTCGACCGTCATTGGGGGTCGGGGGTAGGTATCCTCATCGATTCGGTACGAAGACTGACTCGGATTCGACATACGGAGACTCGAACTCACGGAACAATCACGTGCTCACCGCGGAATGGCGGACTTTGTTGTTGGCCTGCTCGTCTGCGGGAGCGGAAACTGCTAGAGGCTTCTGTTCAATTGGTCCATTGTCTTCGGCCGCAGATAATGAAGTTCCGACTTCTCATGATCACATCCGCTTTCAGGAAGATACGCTCCCCTCCGTGAAGCTGTCCAAAAAAACTCCTGTCCCATCGGGACGACAAAGCGGACGCTCTGCTGTGGTCATTGTGGAGATCGATATACCTTCGATTCTCCTAAACCTTTCGAAGCAAATTTTTGACAGTTTGCAGCTCTGGATTGACGATGTGTCACAACTCTTAGAGCGAACGACAGCGGCCTCGGGCGAAGTAGCACAGGAGAACTTAAGCCGAAATCCGAGTTTAGTAGGAAGCAGATTCTTTTCAGCTAGCAAGCAAGGCAGTGTAGAGATCGCCGTGGATGAACTCTCAACTGGTTACAAGTCGTCCACCGAAAGCATTGTCAAAGTGACAATATCAGAAGGTCAGAAGCGTCCTATTTTATTTTCACCCTTTTCTTATTAGACCAGGTTCTGTGAGACTGTTGGTTCCTCGGATTGAAGGAGAAATTCACTCCATCGAGCCCTTTGACATCTTTGTTTCTGATGTCGATATCCTCCTGGAATCCAAACCCGAAGGAAAAGTACGTCCTCCATTTTTCATGCTTCTATACTGACGACCTTCTTCAGGATGAAACCGTGGTCACCCTCTCTATAATGCGTATGACTGTGCAAGACGCAGTAAACCCATTCCCATGCCCGGTGCTTTCCTTAGCAGCTCCGCGCAGTCTGGTAATCTATTTGCTGTGTTAGCTGATGTGTACGCTCATTTGACGTGTAGTTCTCGACACCGAAGCCAATCATTAAGCTGCTGTTTTCTTCCATAGCCTTGCCTGAGAATGGTTCAAAGGAGTCTCGAGTCAAACTGAGCTTACATGGATTTTCACTTAATGTCTTACCCGACATGAAAAGGATAGATGCACTGGCTTCATTCGCAAGGCCTCCTCCGGGCGTAAGTAATCCTTCCGTTGATCTGATAGTCTAATTTATTGCATCAATCTCAGGTATTCGAGTCTGTTATTCCCAGTGAGCGGACCCGGATCACGGTAAAGATCGAGGAGGGATCCGCACGATTATTTGTTCCGCATCATACTGGGGCTTTCGTTCTTCATCTGGGAGATGTCGAATTCGCCACAGAGATGGTTGGAGATTCGCCAGAGATTCGACTACGTATTGCTGCACGGGAGCTGACGACGTTGTTCTCTGATAATCATATCGAAGCTGTGCAAGAGTCGAGTAACCGAAGTCAGCCCGACGTTCAAGGACCACTATATTGGAAGGCACGTCGTTAGCTGTTGATTGAAACTTAGTCCTGACTTGCACGACAGAAATCAGGATATGCACTCATTAGTGAAGTTTCTAATCTTGCACTTACGCTCAGGATATTCAATAACGAGGTGGCCCGATCTGAGGTCCACCAGCATATTAATTCACCGGCGCATCCTCCTAACACACACTTTCTAGATTATCATTGATCGCATCAATATTCGCATTCACCTCTGTGCTGATACAGGATCTACTTTGGGGTTGTTCTTCAGTGATTTTCGAACAGCGTTTGAAACAGAACGTAGTCAACCGTATGTGCTGGGTTTAGAGGAAGTCGGATGCGATGTTTATTATTCGGACAGGAGTATTCCCGATGAGTCCTCGTTAAAGCGTCCAACTGTTGTGTCTGCTCAGGAGAGCTCCTCAGACGAACTCACATGTAAGGACCAAGGACCAACATTACATATTTTGTGTCTTTGACGTCCCTGGTCTAGACTCAATCGATCAGCACGCGTTTCAAGATGTACCGGAAGTCGGTGCAGCTCCGGATATGATCTACGATGACCTTCCCTCCAACCCTGACTATCTGGATGTGTCCTTTGGGGCTGCAGCGGGTCTCCGCGAGCTCGATGACGATGACCTAGATATGGATGATCAGAGCCCGAGTGAACAAATGGGCGGTACAGATTTACCATCTCATTCTGGCGACAGAGGCGTCATATCCAGCGTGGGCGGTGAGACCGTCAGACTTCTCGATACAAATGGGCTACATACCGTCGAAAACTTCTTCAATACATTACCCGCGTTGGTAGAACCTAGTCCCCAGTGAGTATCGCTTGGAGTCCGTATATGCTTGAGATTGTAATCAATTCTAGACTCGAAGATGTGTTAAGTCGCGTCGTCGTGCGTGAAGGCAATATCACATTGTTCCTATACGAGGGCTATGACTGGGCTACGACCCGTAAAGTCATCGAAGATGAAATCAAGAAAATGAAACGACGCCTCACTCGGATCAAACAATTGGTTGCCAGTGGCCAAACATACGACCCTAGCATTGACCCCACGGACGCTCTTCTATTCAACTCCATTCACGTTGGCCTCGACCAGGATGTTGACGAAATGGCGCCGGATGCACTGATCGCAGCCATAGACGAGCAGTTAAGGGAAGATAACGACACAGTTAGCGTCGGTTCATGGCAGTCCCTACAACCCACCTCATCCGGAAGGCCAAACGTCCCACCTGCGAGACTCCACGGCCGACGCCTAACCAGGTCACGAAATCCCAGCATCGAGTTTCACCTGTCTGGCGTATTGACCGAAACTGTTCAATTTGCTCCAAATGATGAAATCGTGTCTAGGACATTCGCCACAGTCAAAGATGTAGAAATCCTGGACCATGTGAAGACATCAACTTGGAGAAAGTTCCTCACAGCTCTTCGGTCTGACTCGCGTGGCAACATTCGAGAGACAGGATCTGATATGGTTCGTATCGAGCTACGTGGCGTCCATCCCGTACCAGGAAAGGCTTTAGAGGAAACCAGGTTACGCGTGCGTTCATGGATTGTGTTGTAGAGCCTTTCAAGGGGGCTAATTCCTATAGGTTAAAATTTTACCCCTTCGCCTTCATGTTGATCAAGATGCGTTGGACTTCCTCAAGAAGTTTTTCAACTTTGTAAATCCCAATAGTCCAATAGAGTCGGGACCCAAGACTGAAACATATCTTCGTAAGCTTTCTTTGTGTTACACGCCACTGCCTTTGACCTTGGGGCGCGGACGGATCACAGAACGGGCGGAGGTTTATCCAGTCGTACTGAAATTAGATTATAAACCAAGACGGGTAGATTACCGAGCTTTACGAGAGGGGAGGACAATCGAACTAATGAACTTCTTCCATTTCGATGGTGCTGAGATGACATTAAGACACCTCACACTTTTTGGGGTGAATGATCTATTTCTTTCTTATGATCAAGAAATAACCCCACGCTCTTACAGGTCGCTGGGTGGCCAAGGTTTTTCGATATGTTGAATGACCTGTGGACGCCTGACGTCAAAGCCACCCAACTAGCGGATGTGGTCTCCGGTGTCTCACCTATCCGCTCAGTTGTGAACGTCGGTTCAGGTGTAGCGGATTTAGTTCTGCTGCCAATCG